>ENA-OQEN01000728-OQEN01000728.1-human-gut-metagenome-genome-assembly--contig:-NODE-728-length-13766-cov-6.823301_pt1 | contig 13766 bp, 10 predicted proteins | sample MGYA00242791_ERZ504627 | MGnify/ENA primary metagenome ERZ504627 (study PRJEB26092, sample SAMD00036316) | human gut metagenome | host: Homo sapiens | study: EMG produced TPA metagenomics assembly of... | reverse complement strand
GCCTACTTCAACGAGCTCGACACCTACTGCGAGGTCCGCGGCCTCAACACCCGCGACGTCATCGACGGCGTGTGCCTGGAGCCGCGCATCGGGTCGCACTACAACAACCCCAGCTTCGGCTACGGCGGCTACTGCCTGCCCAAGGACACCAAGCAGCTGCTGGCCAACTACAGGGACGTCCCGCAGAACCTGATCGAGGCCATTGTCGAGGCCAACCGCACCCGCAAGGACTTCGTGGCAGACGAGGTCCTGCAGATGGTGTGGGACCGCGTCTACGAGGGCGAGCCGAAGCCGGTCGTGGGCGTCTACCGCCTGACGATGAAGTCCAACTCCGACAACTTCCGCGCGAGCTCCATCCAGGGCGTCATGAAGCGCGTGAAGGCAAAGGGCGTGCCCGTGGTGGTCTACGAACCCACGCTGGAAGCGCCGGAGTTCTTCGGCTCCGAGGTGACCCACGACCTGGAGCCTTCAAGGCCGGCTGCGACGTGATCGTGGCCAACCGCTGGAGCGACGAGCTCGCGGACGTGGCAGACAAGGTGTACACGAGGGATCTGTTTAAGCGGGACTAGCCCAATTGATTTGTTTTGGGTATGTTGCGCCAGAAGTAGGAAGAGGTTCGCTTGGGTTTCGAACGCACAAAAGTACTTCAGTTGGTTGGCCACCTTGGCTGCGGTGGTGACACGACTGCAATTATGAATGCTATACACGGTTTTAAGGATGACTCAATTGATGTCGATTTTCTTACCCATAGTGGCTGTGATGTTTCTTTTGTTGAGACGCTGCGCAACGAAGGCCATAGGGTCGTAGTTCTTGATGGCGATTTTCGAAAACTAAAGTTCAAGTATTCCATTGCTGTTGAAAATGCAATTCGAAGTCTTGATACCAATTACGATGTATTTCATGCACACACTTCTCTTCAGTCTGGCTTGGCTCTAAAAGCGGCAAAAAAACTGGGGATTCCGAAGAGGATTTGTCATTCTCATGTAGGTGCAATACAACGAAGAACAAGTTTTGCCCAGCGTGCTGTCCTTGAATCTCCGCTTAGAAAAGAGTGCGTACAGAATTCCAGCCTCCTAGTTGCGTGCAGTCGTGCTGCAGGGGATTTTCTATTTAAAGATAATCCTTATAGATTGCTTTATAACGGGGTTGATGTGTCTGCCTCGGATTCAGTTTCGAATAAAGACTGTAAATCTTTTCGAAATGAAATCGGCTGTCCTTCTGACGCGATTCTAATTGGTCAAGTGGCAAGGTTTAGCAGTATGAAAAATCAGCTGTTTACGCTTGACCTTGCAAGGAATTTAAAGAATTCCGATAAATACTTTTTCGTTTTTGTCGGAGAGGGTTCAAGCTTTAACAAGATTCAAGAAAAGGCAGCTGAATACGGGCTTCTAAATACTTCTTTCATTGGTCGACGAGACGATATGGCCTGCATCATGAAGTCTTTGGATTGTCTTTTACTTCCGTCTCTTCCGGGTGAAGGTTTTCCGATGACAATTCTTGAGGGAGTTTCTGCCGGTACTCGCTGCCTTATTTCTGAGAACGTTACTGAAGAGGTACTCATGCTCGGTCCAGCTTTAGTAACGCGACTGCCTCTTGATGGCAAGCGTTGGACTGAACAAATTCACACATTGCATCACAAAGATAAGGCTCAAATAGTTCTCGGTCAAAACGCCATGATTGATAACGGGCTTGATTTAGGGACCTTTTCCGAAAAATGGGAAAGAATGTACAGGTAAGAGATATGGCGATATACCTTTTTGAAATGACCTTTATTGCTCTATTTGGTGCAGTCCTGTGTCGTGAGACTGAGAAGAGAACAAAACTGTATATTACGTTATGTTTCTTTATGCTAACTTTCGTTGTGGGGATTCGTTCGGTAAACGTTGGAGTTGATACCGAGCAGTTTTGCAGAGCTTATCAAATGATAGGCATGACGCCTTGGGATAACTTGTTTTCCAGTTTTCGCTATGAGTGGGGCTTTTTGGTTCTTTGCAAGGTGCTGAATTATGTCTCTGTGAACCCGCAGCTGTTGATCATTGTCTCAAGCATATTGATAAATGTGCCATTGGGAGTATTTATATTTCGTAATTCTTCCTCTGCTGCTTTGAGTGCTTTTCTATATGTCGCTTTAGGCTTGTACGCTTCTAATATGAATATCATGCGTGAAGCTATTGCGGTATCTTTTGTTTTAATTGCTTTTGAAATGCTTAAGGCAAATCGCAGTTTGCTGTTCTTCCTGTTTGTAGCGATTGCGTCTGGCTTTCATCAAACTGCTCCGTTTTTAGTAATTCTATGGCCTCTATGGCGACTTGGATTTAATAGAAAGTCGATCTTGGCTTACGTCATTTTGTTCATGGTAGCGTTTATTTTTGCTCATCAAATATCAAATCTCCTTGCGAGTTTAGTGGGCAGGGAGCAGCTCTATAACAGTGAGTTTACTGGTAGCAATTATTTTGGCGCTCTGCTCAAGGCCCTTTTGGCGCTGTTTATTGCTGTTATTGTTTTGAATTATTTTCGAGTTGGGCAAAGGGTTGGAATTCAACTCAGTAACGTTGATCAATTTTACTGTCATATGCTCATGCTTTGGATATTATTTTCAATTCTTGGTATGCAAATTCAGATATTTAGCCGCCTCTGTATGTATTTCAATGTATTTGCGCTTGTTGGAATTACTTGTGCGCTTAGGTTTATTGAAAACGCCGGCGAGCGGGTTTTCATAATGTTGTTATTGGGCGTTGTTGCATTAAGTTATTTCATCATTGTTGGCTTATTTAGGCCGGAGTGGCAAGGCGTAATTCCGTATGAAGTCGGAGTTGACTTTTCTGACTGCATATCTCTCATGCATTAGCTGGAAAACTTTACGGTGCGCTCGTCAATATCGAATTAACTTAAATTCATTATTAGAGAATAAGTATTTGCCTTCCGCTGTTGCTTGCGCTGGGGTTTCTGGGCTTATTGGGTTTCCATGTCGAGGTTCTTCCCCTGGATTCGTCTTGCTGTGTCGCGCTGTTCGACGTTGTTGTATAGATCTCAAATGAGGTTAGAAATTGTCGGCTACGACAAAGATTTGATTAGTGAGGATAGGAATGAATAATAAAGTTAAAATGGCCATTAAATCCGTGCCAGTCGTCTCTGGTATTGCAAAGGGTTTGAATCGCACAGTGGGGATAACCATTCGTCATGCCGTCCGTTATCCTTCGATGCGTGAGTTGAACGTCAAACTTGTCAACTCGTTGCAGAAATTGAATGATGCTAATGACATGAGGATCTGGTATTTTGGAGTCCCAATTCATCAGAATTTGGGAGACCAGGCTCAAAAATTCGTTATCGAAAAATGGCTTGAAAACAATTATCCGATGGCGGAGATTATTAAAATACCGAGTCAAGCGTTTAACGCTGGTACTCGTAGAGTTATCCGTATAATAAAGGATTTTATTCAGCCTAATGATTTAATAGTCATGCAGAGCGGTCATACGATGGATGGACTCCACGACGATGAGACGCCGCATAGGCTTGCTTCAACTTGTTTTCCCGATAACAGAATTATTTTTTTCCCGACTTCAATTCGTTTTAACAGCAAACGTGGTAAAGAATTGGACCGTAAGGCAATAGGGTCACACGTTAATACTTTGTTTTTGGCTAGGGATGCCGTCTCTGCACAGATTGCTCGAGATTTGTATCCTCGACTTGATGTCCGTCTTTATCCTGACGTTGTGACCTCATTGATTGGGAAATATTCCTTTGATAACCAGCGCGAAGGTGTATTGCTTTGCGCTCGAAACGATGGCGAGAAGCTGTACTCTTATGCGGCCATCGATAAACTTGCTTCTGCTCTTTCCGGTCTTTGTGATGTTTCTCGGACTGACACTACCGTTAAATGGGATGGTATCGATTTGGACTCTCATGATGCTTGGACCGGAATCGAGGGCGTCATCGAATCTTATTCGCAAAAGTGCGTTATTGTTACCGATCGTTATCATGGCACGATATTTGCCCGTATTGCCGGAACGCCCGTTGTGGTTCTTAAGACCAATGATCACAAGGTTGTCTCAGGTGCCAAATGGTTTACAGATGCAGGGGATAAGGGGATTGTTGTTGCTGACAATCTTGAGGAGGTCCCAGGGCTTATTTCCGATTTCATGAAGCGCTTCCCGGACGGCGTTTCCGCTCCTGCTTTCGCTGCCGATTATTATGATGGTCTGAAATCCGTTATTGAGGAAATGTAATACATGAAGAAAAGCTATAAGGCACTTGTAAGCGATGCTGCAGTTTTTGCTGCCGGCAACATGCTTACGAAATTGATACAGTTCTTATTGCTTCCGATGTATACCGCACTGCTTACTACTGAGCAATACGGTATTGGTGAGCTTGTAAACAATACTGCCGAATTGCTGTATCCCCTTTGCTGCCTCGGTGTCTATGAGGGCGTGTTTCGTTTTTCAATCGATCGGGACTCCGATAATAAGGCCGTACTCTCTACGGGTATCGGTATCGCTCTTTCCCTTTTGCCGGTTGTGGCAGCTGCGGGAATTTTCGGCTATTCATTTACTGGCTTTGATTACACATGGCAATTGGTCATTCTCTGCTTTATTACTTCCTTTAAAGTGATTTTCCTTCAATTTTCCAAGGCATCGGTAAGACTCGACTTATGCCTCATCGGGGGTTTTGGGCGCACTAACGTTGTTCTGTGCCGGCTACCTTTTCCTCGGCGTTTTTGGTATGGGCGTAAATGGCTACCTGCTGGCGCTGATTCTGTCGCAGGGCATTCAACTTTTGCTTGTCTTTTTTGGGGCCAAAGTCTGGCGTTTTGCCAGTATGGGTGCATTTTCAAAACCACTGGCGCGTGACCTGCTGCGTTATAGCCTCCCAATGATTCCTAACGCCCTGGCTTGGTGGTTTGTTAATCTCTCCGGTCGTTATATCGTTATGTTCTCGCAAGGCGCCGATGTCGCAGGACTATACACAGCCGCTTCTAAGTTGCCTGCGGTGATGAATATGGTTGTTACCATTTTCCAACAGTCGTGGCAGATTTTCTCAGCACGTGAATACGATGCAAGTGATTCTAGGAGTTCCTTCGGAACAGTTTTTAAGGTCTTTACTGCATTCCTTTTGTGTGCTGGTTCATTGGTTATTGCACTGACTGTTCCACTTTCGCACATTATGCTTAGCGGTGATTTTTTTGCCGCTTACGTCTTCGTTCCTTTTCTGATGCTCAGTTCTGTCATTAGTGGATATTCGACTTATTTCGGCACGCTATACAACGCGGCTAAGAACAACAGCATGATATTTGTGACAACTATGGTTGGCGCTTTTGTTAATGTGGTGCTTGGCGCTTTGCTCTCTTTTGCGATCGGGGCCTGGGGGCCCATCATTGCTGGTGTTGTTGCCTATGTTTTGATTTCACTTATGAGGCTTATGATACAAAGAGACTAATTAACATTGATGTTGACATCCCATATCAGGTCATTGGACTCGGGCTGCTGCTTGTTGAATGTGTCCTCATTTCATTTGGTTTTGCATTCGCAACTCTGGTTTCTATCGTCTGCTCTCTCCTCTTCATGCTGTTCACGCTATACAGGTATCGGAAGATCGTTAAAACTCTCTTGAAATCATTGAAAGTAGGACATTAACGTGTGTAAAGTAGAGAGAATTGGTTTACCAGCTCCAGATAATTGCCTTGGTTGCTCGGCATGTGTGGCAGCGTGCGCTAGGGGAGCCTTGAATCTCGAACAGGATGAGCGCGGCTTCTATCGGCCGTCGGTTGATGATGGGCTTTGCGTTGGTTGCGGCGCTTGCTCTAGGGCATGTCCTGTTGTTGGTTCGCCAACCTCACGACGCAGGCCTTTAAAGACGATGGCTGCCTGGGACAAGGATCGGGCCCGTCGTTTGGCCGCAACATCTGGCGGCATGTTTATGCTTCTTGCCGATGCCTTTGTGAGTCAAGGCGGCTGGGTGTGCGGTGCGGCCATGAACGAAAATATGATTGTTGAGCACATTGTCTCTAACGATATTAATGTCATCGTTAAGATGCGCGGTTCGAAGTATGTTCAGAGCCGTATTGATGCGGCTCTGTCAGACTGTCTTGATTTGCTTAAACGCGGTGAGAGGGTTCTGTTTTCCGGAACTTCCTGCCAGGTCGATGCGATGCGCAGATTGGCGCGCGGCCGACTTTCCGCGAATCTTATGACGGTAGATGTTCTTTGCCATGGCGCTCCGTCTCCCAGGGTTTGGGGCGACTATGTTTCTTATCGTGAGAGGGAGGCCGGAAGTAAGGCTGTTTCTGCACGATTTAGGAAGAAAGATCCTTCGTGGACAGTATTCAGCCTTGAAATGCTGTTTGAAAACGGGGATAGACGTTCCTGGTGCACTGTGGACGACTATTATCTCCGAGCTTTCCTTGGTGATTACATTACGCAAAATGCTTGCCATTCGTGTTCATATACAGGAACTGACCGATTGAGCGATATCACGCTCGCAGATTTCTGGGGCTACGTTTCGGAGTCGCGCGCTGATAGAAATACCGAAGACGGTATTAGCCTTGTTCTTGTTAATTCTGATGCTGGAATGAGTTTGCTTAAATCCGTTGACGGTGTCCACTTGATTGACAAAGAGCTTGGCGAGGCGGTTAAGGGCAATCCTCCTTTGAGGACGGTGTTTCCCGCAAATGGCAGGTTCGATGAGTTTTGGGCCGATTATGAGAAAGGCGGTTTCGATTCTGTCTTGACGAGTATTTGGGACCGCGTGCTTCTAGTAAAAAGCATCAGCTTAGTCTCTGGTTCAATGATCATGCCTATTTCTTCCCGGGTCCGCTGCGTCGCGCATTGGTAAGCGCGAGGGGTGGAAAATAGTCAGGTGGCTATTTGCTTATGGGACATGTAGCGTGTCGGTTTGAGGGGTATTGGCGAGAGCCGGTGCCCCTTTTTAGTCGCGATGGCTCTAAAGGTCTTTGACTTTCCGCTATACGGATCCTGCTATTTAAAAGTCGTCAAACGGTATACCTGCATTGTTTGCGCATGAAATACCGTCTGACGAAAAACTAATAAACAATGGTTCTGCTGCACGCGCATGGGGGTAATATCTACTCAGACGTTCAGTGTCTGGAGCATGACGTTAATTAACTATCCCGGTTCATTTTATTGACCTGACAAATATTGGGATCGCAATGCTTCAGAATGATATCCCCGATACTAACCGGGATGAAAAGCTCAGAGATTGTATTTCGAGCTTGAGCAAGCCCGAGAAGATCAGCGCGTCTCGCTTGATCATATTGTCCAAGCGCTAGTTGCCTGCATCGCTGCGCTTGCGATACTGTATTCCGTTGCCAGCGGTTTTGGTTCAAGTGGTCAAAATGATATCCCTTTCAAAAACGAAGGGATCGCCTTTATCGCAGCTTGCATCATTTTGGTGGCGGGTTTTTATTGCTCGAGCATCGGTATCGAGCGCATGTTTCGCTATCACTATATGGAAGAGATTGAGCGCAATATTACTTTGCTGACACATAGCGGCTGGGAGACTTTCCTCCTGGCTGGAATGTGCTGTCATCGCGGCTTATCACATCGAATGTGCGCCATCTTACCAATCAGGGCGCTCGTAGGCACTACGTTCATTTTGCTTGCGCATTGGTTTTTCTTGTTATCGGCTGCCTGCTGCTTTCGGGAATGCTCCTTCTGACTGTCAATAATAAGTGGGTATTCCTGTTTCTCCCTATCGTGGTTTTCTCTGCATTGTCGTATTTGTTGTACGGCTTTTTTGTCGGTACGGACTACAGCAGAGAGCTCTATACATCAATCCGTCGGTTACATGACAGGGGTGCGAGCAAAGGTGTTGGAGAGGGAGATGGCACAGTTCCGCTTGCGCAGCAACCAAAAAAGTATTTCGCACAATTTAGGGGTAAATTTGCAAGATTGGTCTACACGCGTCCGCGCGACGCGATGAAAACATTCTTTTATTTAGGTGGTGCCGCCTTGGGAACCGTCCTGTTTGAACCAGGATATTCGGTGGGAGAATGGGTTTTTCGATTTTTCCTTCTTTGGCTGGTCGTCGACCTTTGTGGCTATCAAGCGCGTTATCTAATCAATGACATTAGGGGAATTGACCAAGATGGGAGTAACCCAAGAAGTGAGGGGAGAAACAGGCTCCCGCTTCTTGGTAATAGCAAAACCAGAACTATTCGCATCGGCTGCCTAGTCGTCTTTGCCAAAGCGCTAGTTGCGGGTCTTGTCTGCTGCACCATTGCCTCCAACTCGGGTGGAACTGGAGACCCATATCTGGCCCTTATATTGATGGTGTTTTATGCATTGGTATTTTTGGTGGCAAGTTTATATGAGGTTGCTCGCGGCAAGGGGGAAGTCGAATGGAACGAATTGCTCGCGGCATGCTTTGGGGACAACATTCCAGCGAAGGCGAGCGAGGTTATAGAGGGAATTGCATTCGACTCGGCGCGAGTCAGAGCTCTTCGAAAAATGAGCTTGCCTACGATGGTCTTAGTGACCTTGGGATATCCGCTGCGTTTTCTATCATGGCTTCTGGCTTTTGATCCCGATGCTATTGGCTTACTGCAAACTGTCGAGTTTCTCCGTTTATTTAACGTTAGGTACATTCCCTTTATTGCTCAGGGCTATCTTCCTCTTGCCGCCTCTCTAGCATTGTCTTGCATGCTATTTGGCTGCACTTTTGTTTACATTACTTGGAGTTTAGAGGCGTCTGATACGGTTAGATCTAACACGATCAGACAGCACGAGGGTAAATCGGTTCAATTTACAAAGCCTCACATCGCGTATCTCGGAGTTATTTTAGGAACGCATGTTAAGGACGAGCATCCTCTGCGTTCGCGGATGTCGTTCTTTAGTCCATGGAATTGAACTTTTGTGGTGTCGATTTTTCTGCTCGATTTGATTTCTCTTTGTTTGGCGCCAACGCAGCATGCTGCTATAAATGTCACGATGACTTCGATTTGCTATGCCATTGCGTTCATATGGCTGATAAAACTTTGGACCTTATGGTAAAGGTCTCTGCCTGCTTTTTTTCTTTGACTTGATATACATGTTCTTTGGGATTTGCTTCGACCCGGCATACGGTATTTTCTTTGAGTGCGACTTTAATGGTTTGGCCCTGGGCAACCTGTTGCATTTCTGCCTGGGTAACTTGCCGTATGCGTATAGCATTAATGCTGCTCTCGTGATTCAAATAATAGCCGTTGCATACCTGCTGATTTACCTGATTTTTCGTAAGATGAACTATGAGGAAATGAATGCGCCGTTTGTTGCAGAGGCGGTAATGCTGCTGAGGGCTGTTCTCGGGAAGATTGTTTGCATGGTGTTCGGGCAGAGGGCGGTTGAAGCGTTTTGCTTGGGAGACGATGCCGGGGAGAACTGATGCAACGCTGAAGCTCTACTGATGTTTGACTCAGAGTTGGCGTGTGACTGTCATTAATTGTAATGACGACGATTGTTGCCAAGAGTGAGTACGTGTGTCTGCTTTGGCATTTAAAGCTTGCCAATACCCAGTCTAAGACATTAATTGATGGTAAAGTTACTTGAGACAAGGTCGCAGCTAGTCATCGATTGCCCCGATCGGAGCGAGTCCTCTGTTAAAGATGGACTGAGACGTTTTCACCAATTGGGTCCGTGCATATGTTATTCCATAGCCACGGACCAAATCCGTGCCTACGGAATGAACATATGCACGGACTGTGCGGCCTTGTCCCTATTGGAATCGAGGTGCAATGCTCTGCGACTGTATCAGTACAACTGATTTGAATATCCTCAAAAATCATCTGAGGGTTAATCGAGACGTTAATAAACTGCCCTTGTTTATCTTTCCCTGTGGCGGTGATCAGAGTCTTTACTCCTCTCGACGATTCTTTAGGCTTATGTGTCCAACAATCATACCGAGGCTCTTAAAAACGTTTTCTGTCTTACTGCCGAAGACGTAGCGGCGGAAATGGACGGTTCGAGACTTAATTTACTTCAGCAAGAGGCCATGCTTGCCGATATCTCTGACTGGATATTGATTTTTGCAGAGAGCTGCGGATCCTTTTGTGAGTTGGGTGCCTTCTCCGCCTTGCCTCATGCTGCCTGGATTACCTCTGTTGCTGTTGGTAAACAATATAAGGGTTCTCGGAGCTTCTTGATTGACGGGCCAGTGAAAGAAATAGCCACCGGCGAATCTTCGCTTAACAAGGTCTTTTACCTTGACTTAAATAACCCGATGTCGTCGCCTGACTTGTGCCGCTTTGTTTCTGAACTAAGGTCCCTTATTGGTGCTAATGCTATCAAGCGGGATAAGGCTAGCTTAAAGGTCGGTAGAAAGATGATCAATCGAGACGAGTCCGAGATTAACGTCGGCTCGCTCGTTCATGAGCTGCTTGATTTGCTTCAAATATTGGGCCCCATGTCAGAGACCGATTTACGAACGATATACTGTGCGGCCAAAGGCTTCCGTGCTAGTAAGCTCAAAATATACTCGCCCATTTTAAATGCGGATATGAAAAATGCCGGCGTTCCGATATCTTGGTCGGATGTTTGCTGCATGATGAGAGCTACCGGTCTTGTTTCTAAAGTGAGATGCAATAGGGGTCTGGATTATCTGATTAAAAGCACGATACACCTCGATTCGTATTTCATGTTTAAGGGGAGCGAAGACCGAGATTTCTCAAACATGAGGCGCGGGTAATCCTTCGTAAGAGATCGATGGGATGCGGAGCGTTGCCGATGTCTATTGCGGATAGGATTTGCTTCGATCTTGGAATGACAAATCGCCAGCTACTGGACCTTGCGAGCTCAACGACAGATAAGTATCACTGTTTTTCTGCCGGCGGGAGAAAGATTGTTGCGCCTCGGCCAGATTTGAAGCTCGTCCAATGTTGGATTTCGGATTATATAAATACGGAGTTTGATATAGATCTTCCTTACGCTACAGCTTACGAAAAGGGCTCAAGCGTCTGCCGTAATGTCGGGCTCCATGCTAAGAGCAGTCATTTTCTTCTGCTTGATATTTGCCATTTCTTTGAGTCCTGCACTCAGAAAATGGTCAGAAATTTGTTTTCAGGGGGAGTGTATCGGTCGGCAAACGCTGAATCTCGCTCGCGTCTTACTGCAGACGATGTCGATCTTCTCGTAGCTTTATCATGTTATCGGGGTTCTCTTGCAACGGGTTCTCCGTGTTCGCCCTTTATTGCCAATCGCATAATGGCTTCGTTTGACCATGAGATTGCAGCTAGACTAGGCGAAAGATTCGTCTACTCGCGATACTCTGACGACATCTGCATTTCATCAACTGAATGGATAGACTCTGCGGAGATTTCAGCTATTGTCGATGACCATCTAAATCAAAAGGGTTTTGATCTGAATAAGGACAAAACTCGCTGTTTTGGACGAGGGCACCTACGTAAAATCACGGGCATCTATCTTGACCACGATGGCGTCCTACGACTGGGACCCAAAAGAAAAGCAGAGCTAAAGCGCTCCTTATACCAGGTGCTTATGTGCGAGGGCGATCGTAATCACGCTCATCGCGTTTTAGGCCACCTGAGCTTTTGCAAACAGGTTGAACCGGATTATTACAACGCGCTTTTAGCTAAGTACGCGAGCTATGGCAAGGCTGTGTCCAGCGGAGGCGTTATGCCAGCGTTAGTAGAGCTCGCCTATGGGAAATTGTTGGGTGATTTGCCTGGGGTCACGTGACGGTTGTGTCGGTTTGCTTTTTGAACCATTCTCGAATTGGTTGCATTTTTTATTAAAGTATACGTTTACGTTGGCTTTTACTATTTCGTTTAATTTTGCGCTCGATCGTTATCGAATTAAAAGCTTCGGTCGAAAGTAATAAGATTCGGGATCTTCCAGATGGTCGTCTGTTGGTATGTGCAGCGTTCGTCGCCATCTCATTTGTAAGGAGCTAATTTGTTTTATCTGCATTTTGCTGGACTAGAGAGTGGCTAAGTAATATCAGAAGGCCAAGCCGCAATGATTATCGCAGTTTTGCCCTGTATGGCATTTAATTTCCGCTGTTGCTTTTTGCCTGCTATATTCTTGCCCTTGGCGCTTCATACGTTATTGCAAGCGGGACGCCTTCGCTTCCATAGCAAATGAAAGACTCGGTTTCATCTAGGGAATCACATAGTTTGAAAAGCTTCGATCGCTCTATTGTTTGGTATGCATCGGCATTTAGAATTTGCATCATAAGTCTATTGAGCAGAAATAGGGCTCCCATCGATTTGATGACGTTGCCTTGATTGGCTTTTTCGTAATTAGCCAAGCCTCGTTCTGGATCGATTGATGCTCTGGAGTGTTTGACTGTATTGTAGTCAGCCCACCATTGGAGGCGCTTTGAGCCTGGCGCTTTTACATAGATGGTTTGTCCCCTTTTATTTGTTGCTGTGGTTTGTTGCCAGCTATCAAAGGGTTTTAATTGCATTCCATTCTTAAATTGGAGGACTTTCGTGTCTATCTCTGGGAAAGATTGGCAAAGATAGTATCCCCACTTCGAAATTGTGCAGTTGTTTAGATCCGCCTCAGGAAAGAAGCGCGTCCCAATAGCTTTCGCTAGCGAGTCAACTTCACCGCAGGTAGACAAAAGTAAGGTGAGGTATTCGATTGAAAATGCCTCTGTATTCCCCTGCGAGAATGCGCAGTACCTCTCTGTCTGCAGGAGACGATCTTCAAGGGCTAAGTAGTAGGTCCAGTATGTTTGCCGGAACGATTCGAAAGTGCTAATTGGTGACTGTTCTGACATGCGCATCTCCTCATGTCGTAATTAAGGGAAAGCCTCGTGGAGGTTCGTTAATTAGTTTAAAACTATCGATGTTAAGCAAGGTATCCACTTCTTCTTTTATGTGGATCAGGCTGATGTCTGCTTGTTTGATTGCAATCGAATATTGCGTAGCATCACTGTCGATATTGCGCTTGGTTACCGGTGCCGACATAGTTCTCGCTGTCCTTTGTTGCCAACGGTTGACCTTGCTGCGCCGCCGGGTAACACATAGTCTCTTTCCCAAATCGATAACCACATAGCGGAACACGGCCCGTGCCCCGTCATATGATTTCTGGCGACTAGATAGCAAGCATCGACAGGGGGGTGTTCCTATAGTTTTGTCAACTGGGAAATGCTCTCCGTGCGACCGAATCGCGGCATGCTGACGCCAAGCCATTAGGCCGGTGGGCTTCAGTCTGCTCGGTGCGTTTCGGCTAGGCTGCGTAAGGCACCCTGTCTCGCATGACCGCGTAGATGACCTTCAGTCTCTTTCGCGCCAGCGCCTTGAGCGCCTTGCCGTGCGACATGCCCCGCTCCCGGCACCTGGTGTAGTAGTCGCCCCATCTCCCCTCTGTCCGGGTAAGGCAGTTACATGAGAATATGAGCAGGTTCTTCAGCCTCTTGTTGCCTTGGCGCGATGCCGTCACCGAGGAGATCGAGGTTCCCGACTGGCGGTTGCGCGGCGCCAGGCCGCAGTACGACGCGAGCCTGTCGTGACTGGGGAAGTCTTCGATGTCGATGGAGATCGCAAGCTCGGAAGCGGTTTTGGGCCCGATGCCCGGCACCGTCAGGAGGCAACGGTAGGTATCGTCGCCCTCGAGCAGGGCGGAGATCTCCGCCGTGATCGCCTCGATCTCCGCCGAGTTCTCGGATATCCTGCGCGCGAGCAGTTTCACCGCCCGGTCCTCGGCGGCGACGACCGACGCATCCGGCCTTGTCGAGGAGGTTGTCGAGCGGACGAGGGCTCGATCTTACCGCGCGCCGCCCCACGCGTGAGCGCCGCCGCCCTGCGGGGC
>ENA-OQEN01000727-OQEN01000727.1-human-gut-metagenome-genome-assembly--contig:-NODE-727-length-13776-cov-2.666496_pt1 | contig 13776 bp, 16 predicted proteins | sample MGYA00242791_ERZ504627 | MGnify/ENA primary metagenome ERZ504627 (study PRJEB26092, sample SAMD00036316) | human gut metagenome | host: Homo sapiens | study: EMG produced TPA metagenomics assembly of... | reverse complement strand
TAACTAAGGAAACACTGATTCAATCGTTATCGGATTTCATTCTTGATTTATACAGAGCGAGGAGACAGAGGGCGCGAATAGCGAGCTATTTAAGGAGAATGTCGACGACGCTATGTATAAAAATCCATATGAAATCTGATTCTGTGATTGAATCAGCGTTTCCATCATCATGCCATACTAGCATGATGATGGAAATCATGTCAATAAGGAAAAACGGATGTAGTCGCTAACGTACATCTCCTTAGATTTGTGAAATTTTTTAAAAACACTGCATCGATCACAGAAGCAATATTTCATGCAGGGAGTTGAGCTCTCGTGAGAAATTGGCGCTTGCAGCGATCCGGAAATACCGATTTCTCATTAGGGAAACACTGATAAAATCGTTGTCAGATTTTACTCTTGAATTTTTATAAATGACGAGGAATAACCTGACGCGAATAGTCGAGCTATTTAAGGAAGGCTATGACGAGTATGTATAATTCTTGTGGAATCTGACTCTGCGATTTAATCAGCGTTTCCCGTGCAGTCCGATAAACGATGTATGTGTGAAAGTAGAAATACGTAGCACCAAGGCGTAGGTTCCCTGCCAGTGCCTATGCGATGATACTTACCGTTGTGCCATAGAGATCTCTCGCCAACGCTTTTGATGACGACGCGCGAAACGCTATCAAAAATCTGCGATGCTTCGTTATGTTTGCGCCGAACCAACCCTTTGAACCTCTTGAACCTATAGAACCCAGTCCCAAGTCACTATTCTTTGGAGCCTTTATGACGAATACCATCAAACTTCTTTTCCTTGCGATCCTCACCGCGTTTGCCTCTGGCGGACACAAAGCATGATGATGCCATGACACTGGTGACGGCGGGCATGGTGACACTCTGCTTCGTCCTTTCTGCATGGCATGTGTGGAGAAATCGGAAATAAAAAGAGCCTTCGGGCTCTTTTTTTATGAAGATAAGGAGGCTGTGAGAAGTCAGAGGTTTGAAGTCGCAAAGTCTTTGGGCTAAAGTCTTCGACTCTCCCAGTCTCCCTGCCTTCAAGAGATTTGTCTCTTTTTGAGAACGCAAAAGAAGATACCTACGATATGAGCTGACCTTGAACCCGGAACCTTGAACCTTTATACTAAAGCCATAGAGACGAAATCGATTTGACCATTTTTCAAAGGAGATCTTCATGGCAGTCAGAAGAAAAAGAGCAGCAAAAAAGAGCAATGGACATCCATTTCTGGTCCTTCTCTTCTTTATCAGCCTCGTGGTGGGCTCTGCATATATGACAGACCGAATGACGAATGCACCGACCGCGGACAATGCGGATCAGGTGACGGCGATTCGTCATATTTTCAATGACAAGGAAATGCAGGGGCTCGTCCCGAAGGAAGACCAGGGGACGCCCGAGAGTGTGAAAGAAAAAATCAAGGATATCATCAATAAAACCGTCGTCGTCGAAGCCAAAGCGGACGATGAGGATACGCCGAAGGCCGTCGAAGTCACGAAATCCGACGGAAAGACAGAGCGCATGAAAGAGGATGAGGCGAGAGAGACAGAGCCGACGAAGGAGGTCTTCAGCATCAGCCGTGTCGTTTCCAAGATCACAGGCAAAGAAGAGCCGAAGGCGGAAACGCCGACAGAAACGGTCGTGGCTTCCGCTTCTTCGGAAAGGACAGAGAGCGCAGACTCTCGTGAGAGGACATCTGCGCCGGCTCCTTCCTCCGTAAAGAAGACGGAGCCCGCAAAAGCAGCACCTGCAAAGTCCGGCAAGAGTGAAGCTCGTGCGAATGGCAGCTCCGAAAAAGCATTGCCGGCCAAAGCGGCATCCATCTTGCCGCCGAAAGAAAACGCCGGCGGGCAAGTGACCGGCCGCCTTGCCATCGTCATTGATGATGCAGGGCGCGATCTGGACTCCCAGCACATCTATGAACAGATGGGCATCCCGCTCACGCTGGCCGTCATGCCGGATCAGGTGCATACCAGAGATGCCGCACTCTCGTGGCGCGCGCACGGACTTCCCGTGATTCTCCATCAGCCATGGAGTCCGTCTCTGGCATCGGCATGGAGCCGAAGGTCATTTTGACGTCCATGAGCGATACGGCTATCCGGCAGATGCTGAGGGACTCGCTTTCGCAGCTGCCGGAAGCATCGGCATCAATAACCATCAGGGATCGAAGGCTACCATCGACGCGAGGACCATGGATATCGTCATGAATGAGCTCCACCATCGCGGGCTCTTCTTCTTCGATAGCCACACAAACAGCACGACGGCTGCGGACAAGGCAGCGAAGACATACGGTGTGCCCTACGTGAGAAATGATCTCTTCGTCGATAATTCGGCCTCCGTCTCTGACATCTGTGCGATGATCCAGGAGGGCGCTGATCGCGCGAAGAAAAAGGGCACGTATATCATCATCGGCCACTGCCGTCCGCACACCGCTGAAGCCTTCCGCCAGATGGTACCGAAGCTCAAGGCACAGGGAATCGAGTTCGTGTATCTGTCGTCGTTAAAAACGTGACTGGTAGCTAGTGACTAGTGACTAGTGATTAGGGCGGCTCGTGCTAAGGAAATCGTTAGCGACGCAGCGTCTTGCTTCCCCCTTCGGGGGAAGTGCCGAAGGCAATAGGGGCATGCTAGCGGTTATCGAACAATGTGGGATATACCGTAGTGCTGCCCCTCAGCCCTTCGGGCAGCTCCCCCGATGGGGAGCCAAGAACGTTCTGCCGCTTAACTTAATGGCATTACTCAAAAAAGGCGGCGAAGCCGCCACCTTCCCCATAGAACCCATAGAACCCATTCCCACCCCTGAAACATTTTTCCATACAAAGGAGCATACGCTATGTCAGATACACGAAATCTCGTCCTCATTTCCGGCGGCACGTCCGGCATCGGGCTGGCGGCGGCGAAGGTACTTTCTCGTGACGGCTATGAACCGATCCTTCTTGGGCGAGACGAAGAGCGTGGCCGCGCCGCCCTAAGGGCAGTCTCCGGTTCTCATTTCATCCGCTGCGATGTGACGAAGACGGAGGAGTGTAATGCGGCCGCAGAGGCCGCTTCTCGTCTTGGGAAGATCCATGGTCTGGTGCTGTCCGCCGGTATCTATGGAGAGCAGCTTCTGGAAAATACGACGGACGCAGACATCGAGGAGTTCTTCTCTGTGAATGTATTCGGTGCGATGAAGCTCGCCCGTGCGGTGATCCCCCGGATGCGCGGCGCAAAGGGGAGCATCGTCTCCGTGGCCTCGGATGCCGCACTTGAGGGCAATGTGCAGTGCAGTCTTTACAGTGCGACCAAGGGGCGCTCACTTCTTTCACACGCTCGCTGGCCTTAGAGCTTGCTGTCGATGAGATCCGTGCGAATGTCGTCTGCCCGGGGGATGTCGATACGCCGCTGCTGGAAAGGCAGCTGGCAGTCTATGGCGGCAGCCGAGAGGAAATGGCAGAGTGGTATCCCTTGGGCCGCATCGCGAAAGCATCTGAGGTGGGCGAAGTGATCGCATTTCTGATCTCTGAGAGGTCTTCCTTCATGACAGGGGCGGTGATCCCTGTCGATGGCGGACTGACAGACTGGTGACTTGTGACTTGTGGCTAGTGACTAGTGACTAGTGACTGGGGACTGGGGATTGGGGACATCAGACTACCATATCGTCATTTCGAGCGAAGCGAGAAATCTTTCTTGCAGACTGCTAAACGAAGAATGTGTGAAAGCAGAAATACGTAGCACCAAGGCGTTGTTTCCGTACCGGTGTCTATGTGATACTGACAGTAGTTCAAGGGAAACGCTGATTCAATCGCAGAGTCAGATTTTACAAGAATTTTTATACATAGCTTCGTCATAGCCTTCCTTAAATAGCTCGCTATTCGCGTCAGGCTATTCCTCGCTATGCATAAAAATTCAAGAGTAAAATCTGACAACGATTTAATCAGTGTTTCCCAAGAAAGACCCTCGGCTGCGCTTCCGATGATGACGGCGCGAAGCGCTATCAAAATTCTGCGGCGCTTCATTATTTTTGTGCCGCACCACCATTTCTCATTTCTAATTTCTCATTCTAGCAAAGCTTCATCCACAATCAAAGGACGCCCCGCCCAAGGGCTAACCCCGAACCTTCCTACTACCCACTCCCAGAGAAATACGTTATAATAAATATAGCTTGATCCTTGTAAATTAAACCAGAAAATCCGGGAAGGCCGGAGAAGGAGGGACTTATGAGTGAAGAAATGGAAAAGACACCGGTTGTCCGTCAAGAGAATGCTCCTGTCGTGAAGGAATCGCAGCTGCCGGCAGAGAAAAAAGCCGCTGAAGTACCGGCAATCGCTCGCGCAAAGGAAGAAGCCCATGTCGACTCTCCGGAAGCTGATGTAGAGATCCGTATCATTGATAACCGGGATGAAGAAGCCGAGAGCCTCATCCGCTGGGCGGCAGGACGCGCCGGCGTGATCGTGGCGGCTCCTGTCCTCGGGACGGTCGCTCTGGTCGCTAATGAAGTCTACATGATCGCGAAGGTCGCAAAGGTGTATGATGTCGAAGTGAACCAGACCGCGATCCTTTCCTTCATCGGTTCGCTTGGCGGGACGGTCATCGGCACGACGCTTGCGACACTGATCCCGATCTCCATTATGCAGATCCCGATCGGCGTCACCGTCACCTATGGCGTCGGCAAGGCCGCGCAGCGCTGGATCAAAGACGGCATGCCGGACGATACCCGCCCGTACCGCGCTGTTTTTGAAGAAGAAAAGGCGCTGGCAGCGTCTGAAGAAAAGGAACTCGAAGAAAATCCGAAGAAAGACGAACCGCTCGGAGATGAGAAGAAGGATTTCACCAAGGAATTGAAAAAGAATTGGGAGGACGTGTACCCGGAAAAGGCACATGCCAAGATGAATGAACTGGCCGATCAGCTTTCGGAATCCGTCACGGTGCTCGGAGATAAATTCCTCTCTGCCCTGAAAAAAGTCGGCGTGACCGATGAACAGATCGAGAAGGCGAAGTACACCGCGCTTGGCGCTTCGGAGATCGCACAGGAAACGGCAGAAAAGGCCGCCAAGGATCTGCAGGCTATCGCGCGCATCAAGTCGAGAGAATTCAAGAAGGATGCGGCGAAGAAGGCGGAGGACGTGAAAGCGCAGGCCAAGGACCAGATGGAAGTGCTCCAGCAGAAGCGGGAAGAGATGAAGCGCCAGTCCGAAGTCCAGTCCCAGCAGATGAAGCTCAAGTCCGAAAAACTGAAAGCGCAGGCACGCGTCCAGATGCAGGAAGCAAAGATCCAGGCGAACAAGCTGAAGATCCAGGTCGAAGAATTCAGAAAGCAGGCGGAAGAGCAGGCAGAAATGGCGAAAGCCTCTGCTCAGGAATTTTCTGAAAAAGTAAAAACGCAGGCGGCAGAATACAAAGAAGCCGCCCAGGCCAGGGCACAAGAAGCGAAAGAAAGCCTCAAGCAGACCGCCAGCGAATACAAGGCCAAGATCGAAGAACGCGCAGCCAAGAAGCAGGCAGAAGCCAAGAAAGAAGGAAATCCCGGTGAAAATCCTGGAACAGCTGAAGAAACTGGTGGCACCGCTCAGGAAGCTCCTAAAAAAGACTGAGCCGGCGTCTTCGGTAGACGGACTTCATAAAGAGGAGATCGGCGGCGTCCTGCGCCGCGAGATCTCACCTTGGGCGCGTCGCCGCATCCGCCACCGCCGTGCGAATCACCCGTGGGTGAGAGGACGCGCGCGAAGCTCTCCTTTTTGAATGAAAAGGTTCCGGGTTCAGGTTGATAGGTTCACGGTTGAAAGCAGGGATGAGTGGCTGGTGACTGGTGACTAGGAGACTCTCGTATCGTCCATTTCGAGCGAAAGCGAGAAATCTTTGTCATTCGCGGTTAGGTGGGCAATGATTAGAAAGAACAAAACTGGAAACCTGCTATCCGCAGACTTTCGGGCATTGCTCTATTTATACTCTGCGGCGCTTAGATCCTTCGACTCAGCTGCCATTATTCAGATAATTGTTTCCCTAACATACAGCTTTTTTCTCCGCTCAGGATGACGAAAAGCGCCGCACCACCCCCTTTGAACCCGTAGAACCCACAGAACCCGCTGAACCTCTTTCGTACGCAATCAAAGGGCAACACGCCCGAGGGGCAAACCCTGAACTCTGAAGTTTGAAAGCAGGGATAAGCGGCTAGGGATTAGAAGCAAGCAGTGATTGAAGTAGCGCATTTAGCACGTTGACTGTTCTGCAAGGAAGATCTGCAGGCTTCGCTCGAGATGACGATACGCGCGAAGCGCTACCAAAATTCTGCGGCGCTTCTGATTTTTATGCGCCGCACCGCCCCTGTTGAACCCATAGAACCCATAGAACCCGCCCCCTTCTTCCTCCGCAGTCAATGGGGCACCACGCCGGGGATAACCCTGAACTGAAGTTTGAAAGCGGGGATAAGTGGCTAGGGATTAGGGATTAGACGGCTCAAGTGACTAGTGACTGGTGACTTGAATACCACTTTAGGGCATCGCTATATATATTTGCGGCGAAGCCGCCACCTTAATTCCTAATTCCTCATTCCTAATTCCTCATTTGAGCAGAACTTTCATCCACAATCAAAGGGCAGTACGTCCCACGGGCTAACCCCAAAACTCCCTCTTGACTTGCCTTTCCAATCAGCCTATAATAACAAAAGTTATGTAAAGGCAAGGATGAAGACGTTTCGCATGGACCTCATGCACAGAGAGCTTTCCGATGGTGGGAGGAGAGCGTTGGGGCTGCGGATGGATCACTTCAGAGCTGCGGGGAAGAAAAGCCCCGACGGGACATCGTTAATTGTACCGAGTGCCACAAGGTCATGAGGTGGTACCACGGGAAATCAATTCTCGCCCCTTATCGGGCGGGAATTTTTATTTTGGTCATTTGTATGACCCCAGGAGGAAATTCGTCATGGACTACAGCAAGACCCTGCACTTACCGGAAACTGAATTCCCGATGCGCGGCAACCTTCCGAAAAAGGAACCGGGCTTCGTAGAATTCTGGCAGCAGAATCATTTGTATGAAAAGAGAATCGAAAAGAGAAAAAAGGAAGGCGCACCGACCTTCGTACTGCACGATGGCCCGCCTTATGCAAACGGCAAGATCCACATCGGTCATGCGCTCAATAAGACACTGAAGGATATCATCGTCAGATACCACCATATGGCTGGCAATGAAGCCATCTATGTACCGGGCTGGGATACCCATGGCCTGCCGATCGAATACGCCGTACTCAAGGACTCCGGCGAAGATCGCGCGAACATGACCCCGCTGGAACTGCGCAGGAAGTGTCTGGCTTACGCGAAGAAATGGATCGAGATCCAGAAGGAAGACTTCATCCGTATGGGCGTTGTCGGCGATTTCGCACATCGCTATGTCACCTTCGACCCGCATCTGGAAGCGAAGGAACTGGAAGTTTTCGGCGAAATGGCAAACAAGGGCTACATCTACAAGGCAAGAAGGCCGTTTACTGGTGCACCCACTGCGAGACGGCACTGGCCGAAGCAGAGATCGAATACAAGGACAGAAAGTCTCCGTCCATCTATGTCAAATACCCGATGATCGACGTCCATGGCCTCCAGCCGGAAGGCGTAGATCCGAGCAAGGTCTTTGCCGTCATCTGGACCACCACCCCGTGGACCATCCCGGCTTCCTGCTACATCAGCGTGAATCCGAAATTCACCTATGTCTGGGTACACAACAAGGCTGCTGATGAATACTATCTCATGAATAAGGAGCTCGCTCCGGCATCCCTTTCCGACTGCAAAGTCGAAGATTATGAATTTGTCGGCCGTGAAATGCTGGGCTCTGAACTTGACCTTGCGAAATTCGAACACCCGCTGGCTCATTTCGCTCCGGAAACCTACGGCGACCGCACCATCTATGTTCTGGAAGGCAACCATGTCACGCTGGATGCCGGCACCGGCTGCGTTCATACCGCACCGGGACACGGCGTCGACGACTTCGAAGTCTACAGACCTATGAAAATGCCGGCAAGCTCCACCAGCCGATCGTCTGCCCGGTCGATGAAAAAGGCCACATGACGGCAGAAGCCGGCGAATTCCTCGTCGGTAAGACCATTTGGGAAGCGGAAGGCCCGGTAATCTCTACCTCGCGCATGAAGGCAGACTCCTCGGCAAGAAATCCCTGCACCATCAGTACGCGCACTGCTGGCGCTGCAAGCAGCCGGTCATCTACAGAGCGACCGATCAGTGGTTCGCTTCCATCAATGATTTCCGCGACAAGGCACTGAAAGCCGTCGATGACACCCGTTTCATCCCATCCTGGGGCCATGACCGTCTTTACAACATGATCCGTGATCGTCAGGACTGGTGCATCTCCCGCCAGCGCTCTTGGGGCGTTCCGATCCCGGCTTTCTACTGCGATGACTGCGGCAAGTGGATCATCACGCCGGAAACCATGAAGAAGGTCGAAGAGATCGTCGAAAAAGAGGGCACCGATGCATGGTGGGCGCATTCCGCAGAAGAACTTCTGCCGGAAGGATTCAAATGCCCGCACTGCGGCGGCACACATTTCCATAAAGAAAAAGACATCATGGACGTCTGGTTCGACTCCGGCTCCACATGGAACGGCGTCCTCCGCTACCCGCATGAAGAGTCCTGGAAGGATATGTCCTATCCGTGCGATCTCTATCTCGAAGGCTCTGACCAGCACCGCGGCTGGTTCCACTCCTCTCTTCTGACTTCTGTCGCTGTCAATGGCCATGCGCCATACAAGGCTGTCCTTACCCATGGCTTCACCATGGACGGCGAAGGCAGAAAGATGAGTAAGTCCGTCGGCAATGTCGTCGCTCCGCAGGATGTCATCAACAAATACGGCGCTGATGTCATGAGACTCTGGATCTCCTCTGTCGACTACCAGGGCGATGTCCGTCTGTCTGACAAGATCGTGAAGTCCATGAGCGACGTCTACAGAAAGATCAGAAATACATTCCGCTACCTGCTCGGCAATCTGTCCGACTTCGATCCGAAGACCGACTCCGTCGCTTACGCAGATATGGAAGAACTCGACCGCTGGGCACTGCTGCGCATGGAACAGGTCAAAGAGACTGTCCTCAAAGCCTATGATGACTATGAATTCCATGTCATGTACCATGCTGTCCATAATTTCTGCACGGTTGATCTCTCTGCGATCTATCTCGATATCCTGAAAGACCGCCTCTATACGGAAAAGGCTGACTCCAAGCTGAGAAGAAGCGCACAGACCGCGATGTATGAGATCCTGACTACGCTGGTCCGCCTCGTCGCTCCGGTCCTCTGCTTCACCTCCGAAGAAGTATGGCAGGCTCTTCCCAATAAGGAAGAAAGAGAATGGTCTGTCCATATGTCCGATATGCCGAAGGTCAATGAAGCATACCTTGACAAAGCACTCGATGAAAAATGGAAGAAGCGCCTCGCTGTGAGAAGCGTCGCTATGAAGCACTCGAAGAAGCCCGTCAGGCGAAGGTCATCGGCCATCCGCTCGATGCGGAAGTCACCGTTTATGCGGACGGCGAAGCCTATGACATCGTCAAAGCGATGGAAAAAGAACTCGCAGACTTCCTCCTCGTGTCCCAGACGCACATCGTTTCCGGTACAGCAGCGGCTCCGGAAAATGCTGCTTCGAATGAAGAAGGCACGGTGAAAGCATCTGTCGCTGTCTGCACGCTCGCCAAGTGCGAACGCTGCTGGAAGCGCTCGGCGGATGTGGATGCCGATCCGAAGCATCCGGGCGTCTGCGCTCGCTGCGCACATGTCCTCACCGAAATGGGCGAATAAATAACCTTTGCCAAATAAAAAAGCATGCTCCGAAAGGAGCGTGCTTTTTTAGTGACTGGTGACTAGGGGAGTTCCTTCCTTCAATAGCTCGCTATTTGCGTCAGATGATTCCTCGCTCTGTATAAAAATCCATATGAAATCCGACTCTGCGATTGAATCAGCGTTTCCCTAGATATTGCGGAATGTATCAGCTCCCTCAGCTGTGATGCCAGAAATGACCTGCAGGAGCTGTGGCGGCGTGTGACTTTTAGCGTACTCGTAAATAATACGGACTGTCACCTCAGAAATCACGGCTTTCTGCTGACCGAAAGAGGTTGGCGTCTCGCACCGGCGTATGATATCAATCCAAATTTCTATACTAAAGATTTCGCACTGGCTATCGATGAGAGAAACCGAAGACCAGACCTGCAGGCGGTGATAGAGACGGCTCCCTACTATGAAGTGGCATGCCCTCGCGAGGAAATCGAGCGCATGCAGGAAATCATTCAGGTGGAGTACCCCTTTCTGGCAGAAAAATGCCGGATTCCGAGAGAGGAAATCGTAAAGATAGAACGCATCTGGCAAAGATGGCGCATATGACGCGTGGTGTCTGGTACAAAAAAGCAGCCCTTCGGCTGCTTTTTTACTTGATATACATTTCATACACGATCTTGCAGAAGAAGATCGAAAGGACCAGAAGAATGATCGGCTTCACATTGCGCGCGCCGCCCTTTTCAAAGTAGAGCGCCCCCAGATAGTTGCCTGCCATCCCGAAGAGGCCGGCGATGATGCCCAAGGGGAAGAGTACCTTGCCATGCAGGAGGAAGATGCAGAGCGCAGCGATATTCGTCGTCGAATTGATGAACTTCGTCACGCCGTTCGCCTCTTTCAGAGGAAGATGCGCGATGCCCGTCAGAAGCAGCAGCAGGAAGGTGCCGGTGCCGGGGCCGTAGAAGCCATCATACACGCCGAGGAAGAGGGCAGTCACCATGCTGAGGATGACTGTTTTCTTATACGTGTACGGCGATTTCTCTGTGACCAGTACATTGCCGCGCGTGAGGTAGAGCCCTGTCGCGGGGAGAACGATCAGCATGAAGATCATGAAGATCTTCGCATCCATCAGGAGAGCAAGTATCGCACGCCAGCAGGAACCGGCGAAGGCGCAGACCACGCAGGAGAGCGAGAGCTTCCACGGATGAAGCCGCTTTTTGCAAATTTGAATGTCGCAAGTACTGTCCCCATCGTCGAGCTCATCTTATTTGTCGCAATGGCGTTATGGACGGGAAGCCCGGAGAGCAGGTAGCCCGGCAGAGAGATCAGCCCGCCGCCTCCGGCGATGGCATCGACGAAGCCCGCAAGCATGACCAGCGGGCAGATGACAGCATATTGAAGAAATGTTTCCATGGGTAGCTCCTTAGTGACTGATGATGAGAGATTGCTTTGGTGGATTCTGTTTTCTGAAAACAGCCGATTTTCTTATCATAGCATATCTGAGGAGGATGGGAAATAAAAAAACTGCGGGCCTGCGAATGAAAGCCCACAGTTTTTGCGTAGGGAAACCAAATGCGAGGAAAGCAGCATTTCCTTACGAAAGGCAATGGATAGAGAGCCGCACTTGTTTTTTCTTTTGACTGATCCATTATTTCAATGTACCTATGATCTCGGCGCAGGCGTTGCAGGCCTGGCAGTCGCAAAAGCGAGCGCCCTTTTCCTTGATGTCCTTCGCATGAGCAGGATGGCAGCGGCTCTTTCCTCCCCGAAGAGCGCTTTGCCGGCGTCAGAGCCGGCAAAGCCGATCAGTCCATCGATCGGCATGATGTCTGCTTCGGCTTCTTTTTTCAGGGCCATGGTGGCTGCTTCTTCGTCAGCGGTGCCGGCTGCAGCGAGCCATTTTTCTGCGGTGGCTTTGGCTTCGGCGCAGGCAGAGGGAGCGGCGATGAGCTTCTTTACTTCTTCGGTGAGTGTGTTTCTGATTTCTTCTGTCATGAGAATCATCCTTCTTGTACTTGTTTTGTATTGGTATATTTATTATACTTGGCATAGATAAAGATGCAAGTACGCAGAATTTTCTGACCAGGTATGGTGAATGATACTAAGGATGGAATTTCTGCAGGAATCACCGGAGGCATGTGTGATGTTCTTTCTGTTCCCTATCTCCTGAGAACAACAGAGGGGGGCGGTGAATCTGTCCGTGCTGCGCTCACATCTTTTTGGAGGTCTTTATGAATCAACAACTCTCGTATGAGGAATTTCTTACCCGGCTGGATTCTTTTATTCTGACGGAAAAGGGAAACTGCCCGGTGACAAGTGTCTTACAGCTCTTGCAGGGGAAGTGGAAGATGCAGATCATCTATCTGCTCTGCGTGAAAAGCCCGATGCGTTTCGGCGAATTTCGAAAGTTTCTTCCCGGTCTGACGAATACGATGCTGACGAATGCATTGCGTGAGCTGGAGGGGCTGGGCATTGTCAGACGGAAACAGTTCAACGAAATTCCGCCCCATGTCGAGTACAGTCTGACGGAAAAGGGACTGGATCTGCTTCCTGTGTTCCATGCCATACTGAACTGGGGCATGAAGTATGTGCCGTGAACGAAGTCTCATGAAAGAGCGGAGACAGGGAAGAGAGGGTTTCCTGTGATGACATCCGTATCCGGTTCATGGCGTTTCTTCTGTTTGACAAGGTACAGGTTCTCCTGTACGATGGGGAGGAACGTTTTTTTATCGAGGGCTTATATGGGGGATGTGAATGATGCAAGAGAGGAGAATAGAAGGATGAAGGCGAGACTGAAAATTGCGTACAGTGATGAAGCCTGGAGCATGATAGGTGAGATCGAGGGACGAAAGAGCGTACGTCTGAAGGATAGCCACATCAAGGGGTAGAAGCACTATGTGCCGCAGATGACGTGGTATTCTGCACAGGAAGGGGTAGCCTCTCTTCCCGTCGGAGACCAGGAGTGCTATCGCTATCTGTATCTGTCTAGGAAAACAGATGCCAAGCTGCCGCTCTCCGCTGTTCTCCTTCGCGAATATATCATTGATCACTTCTGGGAGTATGTCCGCTTTACAGCAAACAGTACCTATCCCATGGAATGATACCGGCAAAGCCGCCGAAACGAAATCGTTTCCGGCGGCTTTTTGTTTTGTATAACAGGTTTGTTATGAATTATAACAACTGTTATGCGTGATGACTTGCAGTTTGATGAAAGAGACTGAGACATCAGACATCAGAGATCAGATACCAGAAGTCAGATGCCAGATGACTTCTGGTATCTGATCTCTGCAAGTCTCCAAGTCTAACGTCTCCTAGTCTCTCAGTCTAATCCCTAATCCCTAGTCCCTAGTCACTAGTCACCAGTCACTAGTCACCAGCCACTTCGTCTTATATCAAAATTGTTATGAGATAAGGAGCGCGCTCACATAACTATGCCTTTTGTGATAGGAATGTGAATTCTCTTCGTTTCGGCCTGTTTCAGTATTGGAAGAAATAGAGAATTTCAAGTAAGATGTATACAGATGAAGCAATCATCCGGACAACGTGCACAGTTCGAGACATAGAGTGATAAAAAAATGGAGGATTTACTCATGAAAAAGTTAAAGATCGCTTATACTGACAAAGCTCTGGAAATCTTCGGGGCTATCACCGGCCGCGAGCAGGCTGACCTCGCCCGCACTGATTTCACAGATGTAGCTGCTGTCGTTATCACGGATCAGGACAAGGATGTCCTTGAAAAGGAAATGATTGCCGCTTTCAAAATTCCGGTACTGATGATTAAGACCGGCGAAGGCCTGACAGAAGACGCACTGCTTTCCAAGGTATACCGCGTCATGGATCTCAATGAGACCGACCATGATTCTACGCTCGCCAGATCGAGAGCGCTGCGGCTCACTATGAAGAAGATGTGCTGCCGCCATTCTTCCGTGACCTCAAGAAATATGTCGAAAATGGCTACTCCCAGTTCGACTGCCCAGCCATCAGGGCGGTGCTTTCTTCCGAAAGCATCCGGCAGGCCGTGCATTCTATGAATTCTTCGGCGAG
>ENA-OQEN01000726-OQEN01000726.1-human-gut-metagenome-genome-assembly--contig:-NODE-726-length-13780-cov-2.942284_pt1 | contig 13780 bp, 26 predicted proteins | sample MGYA00242791_ERZ504627 | MGnify/ENA primary metagenome ERZ504627 (study PRJEB26092, sample SAMD00036316) | human gut metagenome | host: Homo sapiens | study: EMG produced TPA metagenomics assembly of... | reverse complement strand
TCATGGAAAAAAATATTGCTGTCATCTGGGGCGATTGCTCCAGCCCGGAGATCGTAAAGCAGACCCTCCGGGTGCTGGATAAGGTGGCTGAAAAGTACGGCCATACCTTCCATTACACCGCTGCCGCCATGGGCGGCGAGGCCATTGACAAATACGGCGACCCTCTGCCCCAGCACGAGCTGGACAAGTGCCTTGCTGCCGACAGCGTGCTGCTGGCGCGGTAGGCGGCCCCAAGTGGGAGGGCCTGCCCGGGGAGCAGCGGCCGGAAAAGGGTCTGCTGCGGCTGCGCGCCGGCATGGGGCTATATGCCAACAACCGCCCCGCCAAGATCTGGCCGCAGCTGGCGCCTGCCAGCCCACTAAAGCCCGAGATCGTGGCACAGGGCATTGACTTTATCATCGTGCGGGAGCTGATCGGCGGCGTGTACTTCGGCCAGCACCAGACCCACACGCTGGAAAACGGCGAAAAGCAGGCCGTGGACACCATGCCCTATGCGGAGCACGAGATCGAGCGCATTGGCCGCATCGGCTTCGAGACCGCCCGCAAGCGCCGCAAAAAGCTGTGCTGCGTGGACAAGGCCAACGTGCTGGACACCAGCCGCCTGTGGCGCACCGTGATGCACCGGCTGCAGGCCGAGTACCCGGATGTGGAGTACAGCGAGATGTTCGTGGACAACTGCGCTATGCAGATCGTGAAGAACCCCGCCCAGTTCGACGTGATCGTCACCGAGAATATGTTCGGCGACATCCTATCGGACGAGGCTTCCATGATCACCGGTTCCATCGGTATGATCCCGTCCTCCAGCCTTGGCGACGGCACCCGGGGTCTGTACGAGCCCATCCACGGCTCTGCCCCGGACATTGCAGGCAAGGACATCGTAAACCCCACTGCCTGCATCCTGTCTGCTGCCATGATGCTGCGGTACTCCTTTGGCATGGCAGCGGAAGCCGATGCCATTGAGAACGCTGTGAGCCGTGTGCTGGACAAGGGTCTGCGCACCGCCGACAACATGAGCGATGGCTGCACCTGCCTTGGCTGCACCGCCATGGGCGATGCCATTCTGGCAGAGCTTTAAGCCGCAGCGCTATTTTTAATGAAACAAGCCCGAAGTCTACCGACCTTCCGGGCTTGAATTTTTTATATTATTACAGCATCTTGGAAAGGAAGGCTTTCAGGCGGGGGTGCTTGGGGTTCGAGAACAGTTCCTGCGGCGGCTCGTCCTCCTGAATCTTGCCATCGTCGATGAAGATGACCCGGTTGGACACCTCGCGGGCAAAGCCCATCTCATGGGTGACCACCAGCATGGTGATGCCGGTGTGTGCCAGCTCCTTCATCAGCTCCAGCACCTCGCCCACCATCTCGGGGTCAAGGGCGCTGGTGGGCTCGTCGAACAGGATCACGTCCGGTCCATAGCCAGCGCGCGGGCGATGGCTATGCGCTGCTGCTGACCACCGGACAGGCTCTTGGGGTAGACGTTGGCCTTATCGGCCAGACCTACGCGTGCCAGCAGCTCGTCCGCACGGGCAGAGATGGCCTCTTTGTCCTTCAGCTTCAGCAGGGTGGGCGCCAGCTCAAGGTTCTTTTTCACGGTCAGGTGGGGGAACAGGTTGAAGTGCTGGAACACCATGCCCATCTTCTGGCGCACGGGTCGATGTGCGCTTCGTCCACCTCCACGCCTTCAAACTTGATAGAGCCGGAGGAGGGGGTCTCCAGCCGGTTCAGGCAGCGCAGAAAGGTGGACTTGCCGCAGCCGGAAGGCCGATCAGGCAAACCACATCGCCGCGGTAGATGTCAAGGTCGATGTCCTTCAGCACATCCAGTGTGGGGTCGGCCTTTTTTGCGCCGCGCTTCTTTACGCCGCCGTAGGTCTTGGTCAGGCCGCGTACTTCCAAAATCTTATCGGTCACTTTGTGCCAGCCTCCTCTCAAACTTGCTCAGCAGCCATGTAAACAGCATAACAAGGATCAGGTAGATCAATGCAACGCCCAGCAGGGGGAACATGGCATCGTAGGTACGGTTCATAATGCCCTGTGCAGCATACAGCAGCTCCTTGCCGCCGATGGTGGTGATCAGGGAAGTATCCTTGAGCAGAATGATGAACTCGTTGCCCAGTGCAGGCAGCACCGCACGGATGGCCTGCGGGATGATGATGACCACCATGGTGGTCATGTAGTTCAGGCCAAGGCTGCGTCCGGCTTCCATCTGGCCGGGGTCCACAGCCATCAGCCGCCGCGGATGATCTCGGATACATACGCGCCAGAGTTGATGCCTAAGGTCAGCGCACCCACCATAGTAAGTTGCGGCTGTTGGCAAAAATGACCATGCTCATGATCAGCAGCTGCACCATCATGGGCGTGCCGCGGATGATGGTGGTGTACACCTGACACACCGCGTTAAAAAAGCCCAGCACCGCGTTTTTGTGGCCGGGGCGCTGCTGGTCGTGGGTCACGCGCACCAGCGCCACCACGCTGCCCAGCACCACGCCCAGTGCCAGCGCCAGTGCGGTGACCAGCAGGGTGGTGCCCACACCGCTGATGTACTGCATCCAGCGGTCCTTCAGCAGAAAGGCCTGATAAAACTTGAAAAAGAAATCCTGTTCAAAGCTTAGCTTTGTGCCGCTGTTGAGCAGCTCTTTGAGCAGTTCGTATTGCGCAGCCATTCACATCCTCACTTTCTGTTTGTCAATAAATTGTAATCACTTTTTTCTAAAAAAAGAGGTGCCCCGGAGCGGGGCGCCTCCTTGGGTACGGGAATGGTACAGGGCACGCAGCTTAGTTTGCGTTGATGTACTTGTCCACGATGGCCTGCAGGGTGCCGTCAGCCTTCAGCTCCTCCAGAGCCTTGTTGACAGCGTCCTCCAGTGCAGAACCCTTTGCCATGCCAATGGCGTAATCCTCCTCGGCGTAGCTGGTATCCAGCACCTTCAGGCCGGGGTTGGCGGCAACGTACTCCGTAGCGGGAGCGTTGTCGATGACCACTGCATCCACCTGACCGTTGTTCAGTGCCTGCACGGCGGTCAGGCCGCTGTCGTAGGCCACAACAGAGTCCTCGCCGAAGTCATCGGAGCAGTAGATGTAGCCGGTGGTGCCGCGCTGGGTACCGATCTTCTTGCCGGCCAGATCGTCGGGAGAAGCAATCTCGGAATCGTTGGGCACAATGATGGACTGGATGCCGGTTGCGTAGCTGTCAGAGAAGTCCATCACAGCCTTGCGCTCGTCGGTCACGGTAACGCCAGCCATCACGATGTCGGCCTTGCCCTGCTGCACGCTGAGCAGTGCGGCATCAAACTCCATGTCATCGATCTGCAGCTCCAGACCCAGCTTTTCAGCAATGGCCTTGGCGGTGTCCACATCGATGCCCTCGATCTCACCGGAGTCGGTGGTCATCTCGTACGGAGGGAAGGTGGCGTTGGTGGCCATGGTCAGCTTACCAGCCTCCACGGTGGTCAGCTCAGCGGCAGCGGCGGAAGAAACAGCTCGGAGGAAGCGGCAGAGCTTGCCACAGAGGAAGCAGCAGAGCTTGCGGAACCACCGCAGGCGGTCAGAGCCAGAGCAGCAACGGAAACAGCAGCGGCAGCCATGAAGCTGCGGCGAGAGATCTTTTTCATATTCAAACACTCCTCAATCTATGCAATATAGTTTGCCTTGCCCCGATGGGATGCGATTCATCGCGCTTTCGGGGAACGCACTTAGTATAGTTTGTACAAAACAAAAAGTCAATACTTGTGCATAATAATCCGTGAAATTGAAACGATTTTGCAAACATTTATGCAATGACGGAGAAAACGTATGAATATATGCAGTATAAACCGTTATTTACAGGCTTCTTGCGATCTCCTCCGCGCTGCGCTTGGGCACGCAGTAGTCGCGGTTTTCGTCCAGATAGTACTTTACGCCGGTCTGCTCGGTCATGGGGACGATGCGGGCTTTGTGGGTGGGGTAGCCAAAAGCCACCATAAAGGCCAGCTTCTGCGGCTCCTCAATGCCCAGCAGTTCTGTGAGGGCGGGCTTATCAATTGCGCCCATGATGCAACTGCCTACGCCCTTGTCCCATGCGGCAAGGGTCATGTTGGCCAGTGCGATGCCGGTGTCGGTGGCAAGGTCGCCGGGGATGGCGGTATCCTGCACCACAGCTGCATAAAAGGTGGGCAGTTCGTCCGCCTTGGGCGTGCCCTGCTCCGGCGGCAGATAGCCAGCCCATTTGACCAGCGGCTGCACCTTGGCGACCATCTCCGGGCTTTGCACCAGCACCAGACGCACCGCCTGCCGGTTTGCCCCGCAGGAGGACAGCCGCACGGCCTGTACGATATCATCCACCACGTCCTGCGGCACGGCCTTTTGTGCAAATCGGCGGTAGGTGCGGCGGGTGGTCAGAAGTTCCATTGCATTCATAGAAATCACTCCTTTTATAAATCGCATTATAATAAAATATAACAGATGCGGCAATATCTTGCAACAAAAATGATAAACAGATGGTGATTGTTAAAAACTTTTCTGCAAAAAGTCAAAATAAGTATTGACAAAATAATACAGAGGGGGATATTATAGAAACACAAGCTCCTATTTTGTAGTAGGAGCTGAAAATGAAAGATTGTGAGGTTGATTACTATGTCTAACATCTCTCGTCGTCAGTTCCTGAAGAGCGCAGGCGTTGCTGCTCTGGCTGTTGCTGCTGCTGGTGTGCTGGCTGGCTGCTCTCCTGAAGAAGTCCTGACCAAGGACGTCAAGGTTGTCTTTATGTGCAATGGCGCTACCGTGGGCGATCAGAACTACCTCAAGGTTGCACAGGATAAGACCACTGTTAAGGTGTCTGAGATCCCCAACAATTACTTCCCGGTTGGCTATAAGACCGTTTCTACTGGCGAGCTGAAGATTGCTAAGCTTCCTACCGGTGAAGATGGCGTTAGGGTGACGCTGGACGAAATCGAAGTGCCGGTGGATATCTATTACTATGAGGTAGTTGACGGCAAGGAAGTCGATCGGATGATCTTTGAGGATGTCACGGTTTATGCAAGCCAGAAGACTATCACCAAGAAGGTGGCAGAACAGTATGCAGGTGATACTTATACTGTCGTGGGCGATGGTCCGTTTACCATCAACTGGAGCAACAATACCGTTCGTGTCGAGGCAAAGAAAAACTAAGTCTTTGGGCAGTTTTTGCTCTTAACGTTTAATGTAAAAAGGACGCAGTCGTGTGACTGCCGTCCTTTTTTACATATAGTCATTTTCGCCGTTTTTTCGGGATAGGCACACACAGCACCAGACTGATGCCGATGGCCAGCGCCACGGCGATTTTAAAGGTGCTGATGCCATTGGCAAGGGCAAGGGTGTTTTCGTTCTGGATGAAATAGTAGGCGGTGTAGTAGATGCCTGCGCCCGGCACAAGCGGGAAAATGCCGGTCAGCAAAAACACCGTGACCGGCGTTTTTTGGGTAATGGCAAACACGCGGGTAAGGATGGTAAGCGGAATGACCGCCAGCAGGGAGGCCGTGGCGGCGTCTGCGCCCAGCAGGGTCAGCAACTCGTACCACAGCCAGCCCACAGCGCCTACCAGCGCGCAGTAGGGCAGACAGCGCCGGGGGCACGCAAACAGAATGGCAAAACTCAGCGTGCCCGCCGCGGCCAGAAAAAACTGCGCGGTCAGCTCGCCGATCTGTGCAGCTGTAAGGGACATCATACCACGACCACCCCCGTAAGTACCGTGTACAGCCGCAGCACAAGGCCGGTGCCTATGGCAATGCTGGCGGCAATGAGCAAGGCATCGATCATGCGGATGGTGCCGGAAAGGTAGTCGCCCTGCACAAAGTCCCGGATGCCCATGGTGAAGGCGATACCCGGGGTCAGAATCATCAGTGTACCGATGATGGCGTGGCTGGCAGAGGTGTGCAGCAGATTGCACAGCAGAATGCACACCAGCGTGATCAGCGCGGCGGTGCTGATCTTCTGGAAGCCGCCGGGCACCTCATGCCGCCCGCACCACAGCAGATACCAGCTGGCCACCAGCCCCGCCCCGGCAGCTGCCAGCGCACTGCGCAGGTTGCCGCCGAACATCATGGCAAAACAGAACGCCCCGCACAGCCCGGAAAGCAGCTGCACATGATCTTTGGGGAAGGGCAGCCGCCGCGCCAGCACCAGACGGCTCTCGGCTTCGTCCAAGGTCATTCCGGTCTGGGCGATCTGACGGGAAAGTTCGTTCACCGCCGCCACCCGCCCCAGATGGGTGGTGCGCACCGGCACATTGCGCACCTCGCTGATCTCGGCAGTGCCGGCGCTGGCAAAAATGCCGTTGGTCAGCACATAAACGTGGAATTCCCGCAGATGGAAGCTGCGCGCCATGATCTCCATGGTCTGCTCCACCCGGAACACCTCCGCGCCGTTTTCCAGCAGGGTCTGCCCTGCGGCCATGATAAAATCCATGATGCGGCGGCGCAGCTCTTCATCGGGAAAAGGGTCTCTGCTGTTCATTGCCTGCTCTCCTTGCAAAAGATGATACCCTATTTTATCATGTGCACCAGCCGCATACAAGGCGTATAATAAAAAGCTCTGGAAACACCAGAGCTTTCTTGCGAAAAGGGTCGGAATATGTTATAATTGTCCTGTCGCTGAAAAGCGATCGAAAGGTACTGCACATACGGCAGGCGGTTGGCTCTCACTTCCGGAAGGAGGTGAGAACATACCTATTACTTTGACATTCCACTTGTTTGGATTTACGTTTACGATCAAGGTAAGAAAGTAAAAACCGCCACCCCCCACAGGTGACGGTTTTTCTTTGGATAAAAGTTAAACTAAAAACCTAAAGGGCCAACCGCTTGTCGCAGTGCCTTTTATAATTATAGTATAACCCTTTTTGTGCGCATTGTCAAGCAAAACGGATGCGGCAGCAGACCGGAAGCCATATCCCTACCCAAAAACTTCGTTGAAGGTGTTGACAAATGCCGCCAATGGGTTTATTATAGTGTCAATATCACAAAAATGGCTGTGAAGAGAAGAGTAGGCCTTCGCATTGATCCTTACCAGAGAGCCCGGGCGGTGGAAAAGGGCAGGAAACAGGAAGCTGAAAATGGTCTCGGAGCCGTGCGGACGAGGCGCAGGAGTGCTAAGCCCGCAACGGGATGCGCCCGTTACAGCGTCCGGCTGTAAGCAGCACACGCTGCCGCAGCATCGAGGCTGTATCCGTAAGGATGCAGTGAACCAAGGTGGTACCACGGAAGTATGTTCATGCCTCCGTCCTTGCAGAGCTTAAGGCTTGTAAGGACGGGGGCATTTTTTCATTCATCCGTTCAAGGCGCGCGCGGAAAGGTGCCGTGCGGGTCGCAGTACATAATAGAGAACAATAGAGAGGGAACAAAACTATGATTACTCGTCGCGATTTTCTGAAAGTTACCGGTGTGGCAGCCGCAGCCGCTGCCCTGACTGCCTGCGGTGGTTCTTCTTCCACTGCTTCTTCCGCCGTTGCATCCGGCAGCGTGGCATCCTCTGCCGCAGCTAAGCTGGATAAGATCAAGGTGGCTGTGCCCAACGATACCACCAACGAGGCCCGCGCCCTGACCCTGCTGGAGAAGAACGGCTTCTTCAAGCTGAAGGCAGATGCCGGCCTGACCGCCACCAAGAACGACATCGAGGAGAACCCCCTGAACGTCACCGTGGACGAGGTGGAGGCCGCTCAGGTGCCCAACGTCCTGCAGGACGAGGACTACGCCGTCATCAACTCCAACTACGCCATCTCTGCCGGTCTGAACCCCATGACCGATGCACTGGCCATGGAGGACGGCTCTTCTGCTTACGTCAACATTCTGGTGTGCAAGGACGGCAATCAGGAGGAGCCTAAGATCAAGGCTCTGGCTGCTGCCCTGCAGAGCCAGAAGGTGAAGGACTTCATGGACGAGACCTACAAGGGCTCCGTGGTGTCCGTTGTGGAGAACCCCACCGATGGCTATGATTCCACTGTGGATTATGACGCTCTGAACGGCCAGACCGTCAGCTGCGCCGCTACTCCCGCTCCCCACTGCGAGGTGCTGGAGGTGTGCAAGGAGATCCTTGCCGCCAAGGGCATCACGCTGGACATTCAGGAGTACGACGACTATGTGATCCCCAACCAGGTCGTTGAGGACGGTCAGGTAGACACCAACTACTTCCAGCATCAGCCGTATCTGGACAACTTCAACGCCGAAAAGGGTACCCATCTGGTGACTGTTGCCGGTATTCATGTAGAGCCATGGGCATCTACGGCGGCAAGCAGGACAGTCTGGCACCCATCGAGGGATAAGCTAAAGGAGCAATTTCTGTGATCGAACTCAAGTATCTTTCCAAGACCTTCCAGATGAAGGATGGCGCGGTGAAAGCGCTGCAGAACATCAACCTCACCATTCCCGATGGCGCAATCTACGGCATCATCGGTATGTCCGGTGCGGGCAAATCCACGCTGGTGCGCTGCATCAACCTGTTGGAACGCCCCACCGGCGGCAGCGTGGTGATCGACGGCGTGGCTATGGAGACCCTGTCTCCCGCCTCGCTGCGCAAGCGCCGTCGGGAGATCACCATGATCTTCCAGCAGTTCAACCTGCTTATGCAGCGCACCTGCCTGAAGAACGTCTGCTTCCCTATGGAGCTGGCAGGCGTAAAGAAGGCGGAGGCCGAAAAGCGCGCCATGGAACTGCTGGAGATGGTGGGTCTGCCGGATAAGCCAACGCCTACCCGGCACAGCTGTCCGGCGGTCAGAAGCAGCGCATCGCCATTGCCCGCGCACTGGCAACCAACCCTAAGGTGCTGCTGTGCGACGAAGCTACCAGTGCGCTGGACCCCAACACCACCCACTCCATCCTGACCCTGATCAAGGATATCAACCGTAAGCTGGGCATTACAGTGGTGGTCATTACCCACCAGATGAGCGTGGTGGAGGAGATCTGCGACAGCGTGGCCATTCTGGACGGCGGTATGGTCGTGGAACAGGGCTCGGTACAGGAGATTTTTGCTAACCCCAAAACGGCGGCTGCCAAGCGTCTGGTGGCTCCCAACGGCGGCAGCGCAGCGCGGGATCTTCCTGCTTTGCGCCGGATGACCATGTGGTGCGCGTTACCTTTAACGGTTCCTCCACTGCAAAGCCGCTGGTGGCAAGCCTTGCCGCCGAAAAAGGCATTCTGGTGTCGGTGCTCAGTGCCGATACCCGCGACCTGAGCGGCCAGTGCTACGGCTCCATGCTGCTCAAGCTGCCCGCAGAACTTGCGGTCGCACAGCAGGCTATGGAGTATATGCGCAGCCAGTCCGGCGTAACGGTAGAGGAGGTGACCGGTATATGAATATCGCAGATTACGGTTTTGCCATCTGGGAGACCTTTTATGTAACGGTGCTCTCCACCGCCTTTGCGCTGGTGCTGGGTCTGCCGCTGGGTGTGCTGCTGGTAGCCGGTGACAAGGATGGCATTCTGCCCCTGCCCGGCTGGCTGATGCACCTGATCAACATCGTCATCAACATTCTGCGCAGTGTGCCTTTCCTGATCCTGATGATCTGCGTGTTCCCGCTTACCCGCGCCATCGTGGGCACTACGGTGGGCACCAAGGCTACCATCGTTCCGCTGGTGGTCGCCGCCTTCCCCTTTGTGCACGTCTGGTGGAGACCAGCCTGCGGGAGCTGGACGAGGGCGTGGTGGAGGCTGCCCAGAGTATGGGTGCTACTCCCTTCCAGATCATCACCAAGGTCATGATCCCGGAGTGCCTGCCCGGCTTGATCTCCAGCATGACCACCGCACTGACCACCATTCTGGGCTACTCCGCCATGTCCGGCGTTATCGGCGGCGGCGGTCTGGGTAAGATCGCCTGTCCTACGGCTACTACCGCTACCAGACCGATATCATGATCGTCTGCGTGGTGCTGCTGGTGCTGATGGTGCAGGCGTTCCAGTCTGTGGGCACTCTGTGGGCCACCAAGAGCGATAAGCGCCTGCGGAAATAAGAAGCTTTGAATTTTCGATTCCCCGCCGGAGGCAGCCCCTCCTGCGGGGAATCGTCCTTCCCGACCAAAAAACCAGCAAAGGAGTATGTTGTATGAACCGTGATACCATCTGTGTGCAGGGCGGCTACACCCCCGGCAACGGCGAACCCCGTCAGATCCCCATCATCCAGTCCACCACCTTCAAGTACGCTACCAGCGAGGACATGGGCAAGCTGTTCGATCTGGAGGCAGACGGCTATTTCTATTCCCGCCTGCAGAACCCCACCTGCGACATGGTAGCCAAAAAGATCTGCGAGCTGGAAGGCGGCACCGCCGCTATGCTTACCTCCAGCGGACAGGCCGCAAACTTCTTTGCCCTGTTCAATATCTGCGAGGCAGGGGACCACATCGTAGCCTCCAGCACCATCTACGGCGCACCTTCAACCTCATCTCGGTCACCATGCTAAAATGGGCATCACCGCCACCTTTGTAGACCCCCTGTGCACCGAGGAGGAGCTGAACGCCGCCTTCCGGCCCAATACTAAGGTGGTGTTCGGCGAGACCATCGCAAACCCCGCCCTGACCGTGCTGGATATTGAAAAGTTTGCCAAGCGCCCACGCCCACGGCGTGCCGCTGATGGTGGACAACACCTTCCCCACACCGGTCAACTGCCGCCCCTTTGAGTGGGGCGCGGACATCGTGACCCACTCCACCACCAAGTACATGGACGGCCACGGCGCAGTGCTGGGCGGTGCCATCGTGGACGGCGGCAAGTTCGACTGGATGGCGCACGCCGAGAAGTTCCCGGGTCTGTGCACCCCGGACGACAGCTACCACGGCATCACCTACGCGAGCGCTTCGGCAAGGAGGGAGCTTTCATTACAAAGGCTACCGCGCAGCTCATGCGGGACTTCGGCTCCATGCAGTCCCCCATGAACGCCTATATGCTGAACCTTGGTCTAGAAAGCCTGCACGTTCGGATGCAGCGCCACTGCGCCAACGGTATGGCGGTGGCACAGTTCTTGGAAAACCACCCCAAGGTGGCCTATGTGAACTACTGTGGGCTGGAAAGCAGCCCCTACCACGCACTGGCGCAGAAGTACCTGCCAAACGGCAGCTGCGGCGTCGTGAGCTTTGGTCTGGCCGGCGGACGTCAGGCCGCCAGCACCTTTATGAAGGAGCTGAAGCTTGCCGCCATCGAGACCCATGTGGCCGATGCCCGCACCTGCTGCCTGAACCCCGCCTCCAGCACCCACCGTCAGATGAACGACGAGCAGCTGGCTGCCGCCGGTGTGCCCGCCGAGCTGGTGCGCATGAGCTGCGGTCTGGAATCCGCCGAGGATCTCATCGCCGATATCGCGCAGGCACTGGATAAGGTCTGATGCCTTCCCGTGAAATCAAAAATCATGATTCCTCTGAAGATGGCAAAGCGAACGCGGCGCATTTTTGAATCGTCTAGCAAAGGAGCGACTTTCCTATGCCGCTGATCATTCCCAAGACCTTACCCGCCTTTGACGCCCTGTATGAAGAAAACGTCTTTGTCATGCACCGGGAGCGGGCGCTGGCGCAGCATATTCGCCCGCTGGAAATTCTGATCCTGAACTTGATGCCCACCAAGATCGCCACCGAGACTCAGATCGCCCGGCTGCTGGCAAACACCCCGCTGCAGGTGCACATGACCCTGCTGCAGACCGCCAGCCACTCTGCCACCCATGTGTCGGCTGCTCACCTTGAGGCCTTTTACAAGACCTTTGACGAGGTAAAGAACAACCGTTACGATGGTATGATCATCACCGCGCGCCGGTGGAGACCATGGATTTTGAGCAGGTGGACTACTGGAACGAGCTGTGCGAGATCATGGACTTCAGCGAAACGAACGTCTACTCCACCCTCCATGTCTGCTGGGGCGCACAGGCCGGGCTTTACTACCACTACGGCGTGCGCAAGCAGCTGCTGCCGGAAAAGATGTTCGGCGTGTTCGAGCACCGGGTCACCCGCCCGGCAAACCCGCTGGTGCGCGGTTTTGATGAGGTGTTCTACGCTCCCCACAGCCGCCACACCGGCATCTGCCGGGAGGATGTGGACAACTGCGCCGCACTGCGCATTCTGGCCGAGAGCGACGCCGCCGGACCCTTCCTCATGAGCACCGAGAACGGGCGGCAGATCTTTGTTACCGGTCACCCGGAGTACGATAAGTATACGCTGGATGCCGAGTATAAGCGGGACGTAGCCAAGGGTCTGCCCATCCATGTGCCCGTCAACTATTACCCGGATGACGACCCCGCAAAGCCGCCGCTGTTCCGCTGGCGCGCCCACGCCCACCTGCTGTATGAAAACTGGCTGAACTATTACGTCTACCAGAACACCCCCTACGATCTGGGAGATATCCAACGGGTAAAACACGAGAAATAAATAACAAAAAGGACTGCTGCGAAACAGCGTCAACGAAAAATGTAAAAAAGCTGAGCACCTGATCTTTCACAGATGCTCAGCTTTTTTGTACCCTTTTTTGAGAAGCTGCCTTGGAGCTTTCAATATTTTGAAGGTATGCTATTCTGCGGCAGCCCTCTGCCGGATGTTTTTACCCTCTGGGGTGGCCGGTATATGTCAGCGCTACGGTGTCGGGGCCGGTGTTGGCAGAGACCACGCCGCCCAGCTCAAACACGGCCAGCGGCGGCTTGCCAAAGGCCTTGCGGCAGGCCTTTTCCAGATCAGCGGCTTGCGGGATGTTGGTGTGGCCGATCATATACTCAAAATCCTCCACATCCCCGGCGCGCTTCTGGCACAGCTCCACCATGGCGGGCACGACTTTTTCATCGCCGCGCACCTTGGCCTCTACCTTGGTTTTTCCGTCGATCAGGGTAATGATGGGACGGATACCCATCAGTTCGCCCATGACGGCTGCTGCGGCAGAGATGCGGCCGCTCTTTTTCATCTGCCTCAGGCTATAAGGCCCCAGCACGACCTCCATGCAGTTCATCTGCCGTTCAAATTCGTGGATGACATGGCGGATCTCTGCGCCGTTCTGCAGTTTGCGTGCCATCTCGCACAGATACCAGCCGAACACCATAGAATAGGTGTGGGGGTCCAGCAGATGGATGTTCAGATGGTGCTCCGGGCGCTCCTCCCGCAGCATCCCCTGTGCCATCAGGGCGTTGTTGTAGGTGGAGGAGCCGGATTTGTTAATGGGCACATGGATGACATCCGTGTAGCCTCGTCCACATATTGGCAGTATTTTTCACAGAACTGGATGGGCGTAATGGCGGCGGTAGAGGGCACACCCTTTGCCGCACGCATTTTATCGTAGAACTCGGTGTTGGTGCAGTCCACACGCTCAACGTAGTCCACATCATCCAGCAGGATGTGGAAACTCATGATATCAATGCCGTATTTTTCGGCCATCTCCTGCGGGATATCGCAGGAGGAATCGGTCAGGATCGCGATCTTGCTCATAATTTCCCTCATTTCCATTCATAATCTCGTAGGTGGCCGTGGTCCAGCAGCTCCGGGAAATCCCACTGCCGCAGCACCTCGTACACGCCCACCGCCACGCTGTTGGAAAGGTTCAGACTGCGGCAGGTGTCCCGCATGGGCATCCGGATGCAGTGCTCCTGATTTTCCACAAGCAGCGCCTCCGGCAACCCGGCGTCCTCGCGGCCGAACACCAGATAAGCCCCGTCCGGGTACTGTACATCGGTGTAGCGCTGGGGTGCCTTGGTGGTAAAGTAGTAGTAGGGGCCGTTGTTGCGAGCAAAAAAGTCTGCAAGGCCGTCGTAGTAGGTAATGTCCAGATAGTGCCAGTAGTCCAGCGGCGTGCTTGAGCTTTTTGTCATCAATGGCAAAGCCCATGGGGC
>ENA-OQEN01000725-OQEN01000725.1-human-gut-metagenome-genome-assembly--contig:-NODE-725-length-13783-cov-2.174209_pt1 | contig 13783 bp, 15 predicted proteins | sample MGYA00242791_ERZ504627 | MGnify/ENA primary metagenome ERZ504627 (study PRJEB26092, sample SAMD00036316) | human gut metagenome | host: Homo sapiens | study: EMG produced TPA metagenomics assembly of... | reverse complement strand
TGTCAATTACTACGGTTACAATGGGGAGTCCACAAATGTAAAAACAGGACTTCAGTATCTGCGGGCAAGATACTATAACGCAGAGAACGGAACCTTTACAACTGAAGATAGTGACCTTGGAACGACAAAAAATCCACTGACCAGAAACCGCTATGCATATACATCCAATAATCCGGTAAACTATGATGATCCGACTGGACATTCATGGTGGAAAAAAGCAGTGAGTGCGGTGAAGAATGTTGGTAAGAAGATTGTTAATACAGCGAAGAATATTGCAAAAAGCTGTAAATACAATAAAAAAGGCTGTTAGCTGGAGTCAAAATGCAGTAAAAAACCCCAAAAAGGTGATACAGCAAGCAAAGAATGCTGTACAAAATAAATATAGACAGACACAGAGCAAACTTACTAATGTTTACGAAAAAATCGTATCAAAAGGTTCTCGGCTGATAAGATATGCGAATCAAAAATATACAGAAAAGAAACAACAATTTACAGATTTTGTTTCTTATGTATCAAGAAGAACGAAAGAGATTAGGATAAATATTAGTAGAAAACTTTGTAATATTACGGAAAGAGCAGTTGACAAAAAAATAGTAAGTAATGAAAATGGGAAACTGCAAGTTACATCACCATTAAAGAATGCAATGGATGTATTTAAAGAAGCAACAAAAGAAGGTGAATTAGATTACACAATTGATTTGGCAATAGGTGCTGAAAAAGATAAAGATGGAACTATCACATCAAGCAGAATTATTGGCAAAGTAATAAATTCGTCGGATATAATGATTTATATGATGATGTCTTTAAAGCAGCTGGAGTAGTTAATGGATCGGCACCTGATATTTATAAAGAAGAATTCATGATGAATGGTGAAACCTATATTATATGGGCTTGGAAAGGAGATTATATTAATTTAGGAGCAGGTGCTGAAATTGGAATCTATAAAAAAGGCATCGGTAATCATTATTTTACTGCAACAGGATTGTCACAAAAAATGCAATTAAGTTTAAAGGATACAAAAAATAATAATACAATTTTTGACTATAATCCGACAGAACGTCAATGGTGGGTAAATGGATTTAATCCTAATCATCAAGGTGTACAAGCTAAAGAGTTAGAGTCGATTACAGTAATTCAGTTTTCTGATTCTAAGGAAGATCAAGATTTGTTCAAGGCATTAGCAAAAACAATGGAATATAGATGAGGAAAAGAAAACAGCAACATTAACGTGGTAGTTTGATTAATATCCTCAGTTAAAGAAAAGTTAACTAGGAGGATGAAATAAAAAGAGGCTAATTTGCATGACTAAAAAGATTAAAATAATAGGTTTTTTATGTGTAATAAGTTTTTTATTAGGAGGATGTGGTATTAAAGATAAAATTAAATTACATTTTATGAGCGAATTCGATAAATCTAATATAGAATGTGAAAAAATAATCGATGCAATAAATACGCATGATGAAAGTGTAGTTGAAAAATTATTTTCAGAGAATACACTTGAAAAAGTTGATGATTTAGAAAAAGGATATGAGTATCTTTTTGATGAATATCAAGGTGAAACAGAAAAAATCAAACGTATAGATTATAGTAGTATGACTCATTATGGAAATAAGTTTGATTTGACCAGAGAAGTTTGTGCAGAGTTTTTAGTTACCACAAAAGAAAAAAAATATGATTTTTATGTAGAATATACGATTGTAGAAGGAAGAAAATCAAAAGATAAAGGAATATCTAAACTAGTAGTAAAATCGTTTGAAAATGAAGATAAACCCGTATGTAAGACGTATGAAAAAAATGGAATATACTGGCCTGGTTGGGATGAAGGAGGAAAGGAAGAGTGAAAAAAATGATTTGGACATTAGGAATCGTATTTTGTATTGTGGTATTAGTAATAGGATGTTCGAAAAAAGAAAATTCAAGAAAGGAAAATATAGAGGAGCAGAAATATATCAAAACGTTTGGTGAATATTGTGTTTCTAAACAATGGATTGAAAATAAAGAACATTCAACGGATGATATGTTTTTTTATGTAAAAGAAGGAACAGAAAAACAGAGACAACCAGATAATATAGCAGTTAGTATCGGAGAAAATAAATACAGTAAAGAAGAAAGTGAACGTTTTAAAGAAGCAATTCAACAACAAATTTCTGAACAATTATCAGGATATTCAGATGTGACATTAACAGCATCGGGTTTTCAGAGTGGAGACAATACAGTATATTTATTTACAGTAGCAGAAAATGATACGGGATTAATAACGAATCAGTATTACATTGTTGGCGAAAAGAAATATTGCTTAGTGCAGGAAAGTAATTTTGATAAATCTGAAGAATGTGATGAAGTTACTAAAAGTTTAGTCGAAAGCTTTAAGTGGAAATAGTGTAAGTAACTAAATAAAAAAAGAAAATAGAAGAAGTATTAAATGATATTTTATAAATAATACAAGAAGGAGAATGCATTATATCAATTAGAGATGTAAAATGATGAATGCTGGGATTACGAAAAAGATTATTAAAAATATTAGAAAAATAAAATTTGATGTGATTCTAGATTTTTAATATTAATGGGTATAAGGAGAAAATGTGAAAAAATAAAACATATTTTAGGCATCATTTTAGGAATGATTATGGGAATAGCAATGTTAGCATGCTCCAAACAACCAGACTTCGATGCAAAATCTTACGTCCAAAGTTCTCTTGATGCATACTATCATGGAGAATATAAGGACTATGCGAATCTGTTAGAACTCTCGGAAAAAGATGCAAAGAAAGAAATCGAAGAGGATTTTAATGAGAGCATCCAAAAGCAATTTGATGATTCCGATAACATTACGGATAAAGGAATTGCTGATTATACGGAAAAACTGTTACTGTAAAAGTATCCGTGGAAAAAGATAATTCAGGAAAATATGGTCTTTCGGATACAGAGATGAATAAGCTGGAAGCAGCGATGTTCCCAACAGAATAAGAATGAATGGAAAGCTATCAGAGGAAAAACTGGTAGCTTTCTTTTATCTTCAAGACGAGAAAAGTTCTGGTGATAGTAACGTTTAATCATCGATATTCTTATTTTATTTTCTATTTTACCAACTAATCTGGCGATGCATTTTACGATATTGTCCGGGAGTTATACCAGTGTATCTCTTAAAAATAGAAATAAAATAACTTTGAGATGAAAAATTCAAGTAATTACTGATTTCACCCAGACTATAGTCGGAATGTGCCAGTAAATTCTGTGCCTTTTCAATAAGAACTTTATGGATAAAAACAGTAAGCGTCTGTCCGGTCTCTTTATGGAACAGGGCAGACAGATATTTAGGTGTTAAATTAACTAAAGATGCCAGTTGATTTAAGGTTAAAGTTTTATTTTTACCATGATAGATATAATCAATGACGCGAGAAATAGCTGGTGAATAGTAGTTTTTTGGAGTCTTTTTTGCTTCAGCAACACGAAGCGTAAATTCAATAGCCATCTGTTCATTTAATTTCATTAAAGCGTCAACATCGGTACATTGTTCCATTTTTCGTATATATACATCACTTAAGGAAAAGCAGTTTCCTCATTAAGTCCTCCTTCGATGGCATATCTGGTAACTAAAGTTGTATTAGCAATACTTGCATAAAAAAGTAATTTTAATTTGGAATTGGAAGAGGTCATCTTTCCGTAGACAGTTGTTGGGAGTGAATAATAGGTATTCTCCAATGCGTGAATATCTCCGTTTGAAACACATTCGAGAATTGCTTTTTCCTGTGCATAAGATGTATGTATCCGTTCATTTTCTGCATTTTCCAACATTTCATGTGTGAGTGAAAAATTGATGTCTGACTTCATTTTATACATAGGTGATTCCTCCTGTCAAAAACACGATAAATTGACATAAAACACGATAAATCAATATAATTATATGCCGGAAATAGATAAAATGCAATTAAGAGATTAAAAGAGAGGAAAAGAGATGAACATTGATAAAATATGCGAACAGTTAACAATAGATGAAAAAATCCGGCTTTTAGGCGGTGTTGGTGACTGGCATACTTATGACTGTAATGGGAAAATCCCCTCTATTATGATGACAGACGGACCACATGGGATTCGAAAACTGGAACAGGAAAAGGTTGGGGATATTGAAACCAGTAAGCCAGCAACCTGTTTTCCAACTGCAAGTGCAATAGCCTGCAGTTGGAATCCTGCTATTGTTAAAAAGATGGGTGAAGCGATTGCGAAAGAAGCAAAGAAAGAGCAGATATCCATTGTGCTAGGCTGCGGAATCAATATCAAGCGTTCTCCTTTATGCGGAAGAAATTTTGAATATTTCAGTGAAGATCCGTATTTGACAGGAAAGCTGGCAACGGGATATATCGAAGGTGTACAGAGCCTTGGAATAGGTACGAGTTTAAAGCATTATGCTGTTAATTCACAGGAAACAAGACGAATGACATCCAATAGCCAGATTGATGAAAGAACTCTTAGGGAAATATATCTGTCGGCTTTTGAAGAAGTTGTGAAAAAAGCAAAACCGACTTCTGTAATGGCTTCATACAACAGGATTAATGGCGAATTTGGAGCAAGAAATAAATACTTACTGACAGATGTTCTGAGAAAAGAATGGAAATATCAAGGTGGTGTGGTGTCGGATTGGGAGCAGCAAATGATATTGTAAGCTGTATGAAAAATGGTCTGACATTGGAAATGCCAGATCCGAAAGGCTTCCACACAGATGTGTTAAAAGAAGCGTATAAGGATGGCGGATTACGGATCAGGAACTGGATAACTGGACTAAGAATGTTCTGCAGAATTTTGTATCACTTCATAAAAATATAGAAGAAAATTATGAGGTAGATATGGAAGAACAGAATCAGGTGGCACGTAAACTGGAAAATGAAAGTGCAGTACTTTTGAAAAATAATAGTGTTTTGCCAATTGGAAAAGAGAAGAAGGTAATCATTATTGGAGAGCTAGCCAGGCAGATGCGGTTTCAGGGAGGTGGGAGCAGTCATATCCAGCCGACGAAGATGACAAATGCGATTGAAGCAATACGTGAAAAAGGATATCAGGTAACTTATATACAGGGATATCAGAATGAAACGGAGGAATTAGGAGAAAAGCAACTACAGGATACGATAGAAAAACTGAAACAGGAATATAGAAAAAAGGATTGTGTGATTCTATATTTTATCGGTCTTACAGAATCTTACGAAGGAGAAGGATACGACAGGAAAAATCTTAAAATCCCTCAAAATCAGGAAAATCTGTTGGCTGAAATTGCAGAAACTGTCGGAAAAGATCATATTGCAGCAATTAGTTTCGGTGGTGCGCCTATGGATTTTAGTTTTGAAAAGAATGTAGGAGCAATTCTTCACATGTACCTCGGAGGACAGGCTGTAGGGGAATCTGTTGCTGACTTAATCAGTGGAGAGGTGAATCCATCCGGTAAATTGGCAGAGACAATTCCGTTTTCAGAAAAAGATACTCCGGCATGGAGATATTTTGCACCTCCGAATGATGATGTAGAATACAGGGAAAGCATTTTTGTAGGTTATCGTTACTATGAGACATTCCATGTTCCGGTAAAATATCCGTTTGGGTATGGACTTTCATATACTTCTTTTTCCTATTCGGAATTGAATGTACCGGAAGTATATAGTGGTGGAAAGATACAAATTCGTTTTAAAATTAAAAATATCGGAAAAGTGAGTGGAGCAGAAATAGCACAGTTATATATCTGCCCGATTGAATCAGATGTTATCAGAAGCCATATAGAACTAAAGGAATTTCAAAAAATATATCTGCATCCGGGAGAAGAAAAAGAAGTTATACTAGAGCTGGATGAAAGAAGTTTTTCAGTCTATGATGTAGAAGAAAAAGCCTTTTCCATGTTAAGCGGCAAATATCAGATCTGTATCGGAGCATCGGTACATGATTTACAATTAAAGGCGAATATGGAAGTAGTAGGAAATAGTTATTTTAGAAATGAAAGAGAACTGTTTCCGGATTATTTTAGAGAGCAGCCACATGGAATGGAAATCAGTGCAGAACAATTTTATCAGCTATTAGGCGGTGAACCAAAACATGACAAAGAAAAAAAGCGTGGAGAGTATACGGTTTACGATTCCTATCAGGATGTGGTAAATGTCTCCATGTTTGGAAAATTTGTTCGTGGAGTCGTACATATCGGACTTAAGATTATACTTCGGGGAAAATCAGAGCGGGACCCGGCCTTTAAAAATGGTAAAAATGGGAGTCGAAGAAGGAAATCTGGAAGGACTGATTGCAACCAGTGGTGGAATTGCAACTCCGAAGTTAATCGATATGTTAGTTTACAATGCAAATAAAAAATATCTGCAGGCTTTTAAAAGACTGCTGAAGAAATAGAGAGAGGGGGAGTCGTATATGGAAAACAATAAATTGGATAAACGCACAAAATGGAGCTATTGTATAGGAGCAACCGGAAGAGATATGGCGTATGCACTTATCTCTATGTTTCTTCTTACATATATTCAATATACGATGAAACTGACAGTTGCCCAATATGCAGTAATACCAGCAATTATGGTAGTGTGTCTGCTGTGGGATGCCATTAATGATCCAATGATGGGAATTATTATTGAAAATTCGCATTTGAAAGCCGGAAAATTTAAACCTTGGATTTTTATAGGAGTAATTTTAAACAGCCTGATAATTATCTGCTTGTTTACAGTAAGGCCGGAAGGATGGGGATTTGTTGCATTTTTTGGAGTGGGATATCTTTTATGGGGAATGACTTACACAATGAATGATATTGCCTATTGGGGAATGTTGCCGAGTCTTACATCAGATCCTGGAGAACGGAACTGGCTGGTAACCGTACAGGGAATTTTTATCTGTATCGGACAGTTTTCTGTTGCAGGTCTGCTCCCTGATATGGTAGCTGGAAATGCGATTATGGCATATCGGACGGCTGCGATTGTGATTGCTTTTTGTTTTATTGGTTTCCAGCTACTTACAGTGTTTGGAGTAAAAGAGAGAAAAAGACCGGAAAAGAAGAGAACACTGTCATTAAAAGATATGTTTCATATATTCCTGAGAAATGATCAGTTGATAGTGATTGGAATTGCATGTTTATTATTCCAAATCGGAAATGGTCTTCTGATTATGATTGGAATGAATTTCTTTTATTTTGAATTTGGATATTCTGTAGGTGGCAGTCTTGTATTTTGGTTTACAATTATGTATGGATTAGGAACGCTGATATCAGAGGCATCTTTTGCGTGGCTTTCCTCAAAATTCACACGAAATCAGATTATAACTGCAGCTACCATCATTACAGTCATTGGGTATATGCTTTTTATGAGTGTAGGCTACATTTTACCCAAAAGTGTTGTTCTACTGAATATCATCGGTTTTCTAATCTTCTTTTCGCAGGGAGCATTCAATATGACGATGATTGTCATGTTAAATAATACCATAGAGTATGATGAAGTCCGGTTTCATGAACGACATGACAGTATTATCTCAGCAGTAAGATCTTTTGCAACAAAGCTGGCCAGTGCGGTTGATCAGGCGGTTGTTGCGTTAATACTGATTATAAGCAATATTTATGCAATCAGTCAGAAAATATCCGGATTAGAAATAAAAGCTGGTATAGGAGAACTTACTTCGGAAAATGTAATTGTACAGGCAGATAAATTTATTCAGACAGCAGATGCCGGACAAAGATTTATATTGCGTCTTGGAATTGTAGCTGTTCCGGTAATTTCTATAGGAGCTGCTTATATACTGATTAAACGGAAATATATTATTGACGAACGTAAGTATGAAGAACTGGTAGCGGAAATAAAAAGCACAAATAAAAAATGATTCAATTAGTTGTGATGACCTTATAATTGATGAGTTTAGAAAAAGGTGATATGAATGATAATTGATGATTTTATATATAAAAATAGTATTGTACGTGATAATGGTTCTGAATATACATCAGATCATATAGATAGGGTGATAGAATCTGTTTGTAATAATTATGGATTAACTATAAAAATGATTTCTACAAATTATGTTTTTCCACGTATTATAAAAGCGAGCAAAGAAAAGGCTTTGATTTGGGATCAAACATATTGGGAATTGTTCAGTCTGTATTTAGCGTATTTCACAGATTTAAATGCTATTCAAAAGAAGATAATTGTGTATGATGAGAGTTCTGTACAGCCGAAAATATTGATTCCATACACCATTAAAAATAGAATATAAGGATGCGTAAGGAACGATAAAATGAATTCATGCTGGAAAGGCATGGAATTCTTTTTTTGCTTCGAACGGAAGTCCTATCTGTAAAAAATATTTAAGTATATTAGAAGCAGATGCAAATGTCGTGTTAACACGACAAAATTGTCGCGTAAACACGGTCGGCAATTTATCCATGACAATATACAATAAACATGTGCTTGAGAGAGCACGTCACGAGAGTGAAGGCGCCGGAGCTCTCCAATACGAAATCGTAAAGGAGATAATTTATTATGAGTAAGAGAAAAATATCACATGCAGAGGAGTATGGATGTTAATTGATGGAGGTGGCAGAAGTGAGCAGAACTAAATTTGATCCATATGTGATTGGAAATAATATAAGAGATTTACGTGAAAAAAGAAAAATGACACAGATGAAGGCGGCTGAGGAAATGGATATGAGTTTATGTCATTATGCACGAATTGAGGAAGGCTCAAAGGGAATGAGTATTCAGATGCTTTTTAGATTTATTAATTTTTACAAAACTGATGCAAATACGATTTTAGGAACACATTTAGGAGGGCTGGTGTAAAATGGATAAAAAGGATTTAAAAGACGAAAAGCTTTTGTACAATGTGCGTGAGACGGCAGCGGTATTAGGGGTGAATGTGCATCTGGTATATGAGCTGATTAACAAAAAACTATTACCTGCACTTCGGTTAGGTAGTCTAAAGGTTCGTAAATCAACATTGATAGATTTTGTTGAGAGATATGAAGGAATGGATTTGTCTGATTTGGACAACATAAAAGAATTGCAACAGAATATGAATTAGTGACAATAAGGTCAGTCTTGGAATCATCATGGTGAGGAAATACTGACCTTGTTTTATTAGTATATTTCATAAGCGTTAGTATTGTAAAAAAAGATGGTGATGATATAATAAAAACGTGTTAGACACTTGATGTTATGTGTAGTGTGATAATGTCAGAATCAGGCAAAGTCAACGACAGGACAACATTGTAGAAAATAACATATTTCAAAAAATAATATTGGTAAGCATAATAATATTTAGGTAATAGCGTGTAATAGGCTAATTTGAAATCATTACTGAACATTACATGACATAGTGAAATATATTATTAAACGGAAGAATTTCGTGGGTAATAACCCAATGGTTGGTGCTACAGTAGCAGTAGCCGTTTCTGTTCAGCAGGCTGCTGATGCAGGCAAATTCTAAATAGAAAGCTTGATTTTATAGGCTTTTTGGAGAGTCTTTGGAGAAATCCGAAGGCTCTCTATTTTTTATGTCTACCAAGTTTACGTGTTAATCCTAAGCCAAAGTATACGAGATGTCTACAGAATTTTTGTAGAACATAAAATTTTGGATTGACATATTTTCATATGACAGGTAATATAATATTAAAGACAGGCAACTTGAGTGTCTGCCAAGCGGTAAAGTAAGGTGTTGTGCCAGAGAGCAGTGCCTTATGAGCTTTATAAGGGTTTAACATTTACCACAATCTGGCTAGAGGTTAATCCTCGAAAGAAAATGTTAGAAGGGCTCTGCTTTTGCAGAGCCTTTCTTAATCTAAAGAAGTAGTGGAGAACTGTAATGAGAAATGTTATAGATTGTATAAATGCCTTTATTCCGCTATTATCGACAGAATATGAGCTTGTGTTGGGTCGAAAAAGTGTTGCAGTTACATTAAATTAAAATAATATTTTTTATATAAGTCATTTGGACTAACAATCCAGATGGCTATTTTTTACCCATTACCAATAATGCTAAAAAGGTATTATCAGAGGCACAGGAGTAATTTTATACCAAGTGTGAGCAGATAAAGTCGCAGGTATCTGAGGTGAGAGAGCAGAAACAGAGGATTTATTTATAGCATTAATTTATTATGGAACAAGCTTATTGTTTATTGTTATAGGAAATTACCTGCCAAAGATTAAGCAGAACAATACGATAGGAATCAGGATCGTATGGACATTGCAGGATGAAGAAAACTGGAATGCAACTCATAGCTTTAGTGGAAGGATATGGAGGACATCAGGTATTTTATGTACGCTATGCAAATTACATTTGATAAAATCTGTGAGTAAAGAAGCTTGCATAAAAGCTAAGTAAGTTATTAATAAAATTGTGTAATTTATTTCTCATGGAAATTCATCTCCTTTCTGTTTACGATGTCATTATAGAATACGAAAAGAATTATTACTTGCCAAAATAACAGAATATATAGTCAAAAGTTGCTTAATACAGTGACAGATTAAAATATCCTGCAATACTGTCATTGGTCAGTTTATTTATACAATTTAATATTGGAATATTTTACAACTATGACACAAGTATGCAACATAATAAACGAATGCTTTTGATAGAGTAATGATACACAATATCAGTTACAAAGAAGCAGGAGGGTAGAAAGTGGACATGACACAAAATAAATGTTGCAGACATGGGACAAATTTACGTCGAAGGAGACGCAGGCGCAGAAAAATACGGCATTCCGTTATATTTTTATGTAGTAGCATAGCTGTGATTGTATTTGTGGCTGTGGAAAGCCGTATGATAACATCCGGCGATGGCGGGACAAATAGATATGATGTTGAAGCCGGAAATAATACATATGATAATGCTGTTATAGAAAATAGCAAAATCTCTGGAAAGAATAAGATACAAAATAATCAGTCGATGCTTGATGATATAATGAACAGTACCCAATATCCAAAACAGCTAAAGGACCTTGCTTTGAAGAATGAAGAGGCACTTGAGTTTGTGTATGATTATCCGGCGGAACATGTGAAGGAACACACAATTGATTTGACAGAAGAAGCGTCTATGGATAGTGTTCCGTTATTTGTGCAGTGGGATAAACGCTGGGGCTACGAAAAGTATAGCGGCAATTTCTTTGCAGCAAGCGGATGCGGTCCCACTACACTTTCGATGGTAGTGGTTTATCTGACGCACAACAGGGAGGCATCACCTATTGCAGTAGCAAAGTATTCAAAGGAAGCCGGTTACAGTGTGGATGGATCGGGAAGTTCATGGACGCTTATAAGTGAAGGCTGCAGGCACTACGGCGTAAAAGCAAAGACAGTGGCGCTGGATGAGAGCAGAATGAAAGCAGAGCTTGATGAAGGACATCCTATTGTGGTAAATGTAGGACCGGGAGATTTTACCGATACAGGACATTTTATGGTTATAACAGGCTATGATGATGAAGGATTTTCAATAAATGATCCAAACAGCATTGAAAAGTGGCAAAAGGTGGTTATTCAGAAATATATCATCTCAGATAGAGCTGTCTGGAGTATGTATGTGTGAGAATATATTTGTATAAGTGCCGGTAAAACATCCTATTATTGAGTTAAATAACAGGGTGTTTTTTACAACTATGACACATCTTTATGCTATAATAATTCTATCATAATCATAGAAGAGGAGCAGCTTATGACCAGTATTCTCATAGTGGAAGATGACAACGACATAAATAATTTAATATGCAACACCCTGAAGGCAGAGGGATATCAATGCGAAAGAGCGTTTGATGGCAAGGAAGGGGCGGACAAAATTGAGCAGAACAGATATGATCTGCTGCTGCTTGATATTATGCTTCCTGAGATAAATGGTTATGAATTGCTTGACTATGTCAGGAGAATTGGGGATACTCCGGTCATAATAATATCTGCTATGGGACAGGTGGATGAAAGGATACGCGGGCTTCGTATGGGCGCGGATGATTACATATGCAAACCATTTCAGATAGGGGAGCTGCTTGCGAGAGTGGAAACCGTATTAAGGCGCACTCAGCGCATGGCAGAGCGTCTGGAAATAGAGGATGTAGCTATAGATCCTAAATCACGTACAGTGACAAAGGAAGGTGAGCAGGTAGATCTCACAGTAAAGGAATTTGACCTGTTGTATGAGCTTATGAAGAATAAGAATGTTGCACTCAGCAGGCGCAGGCTTTATGAACTTGTATGGCAGGAGGAGTATACCGGGGAGACAAGGACACTGGACTCACATGTACAAAGACTAAGGAAAAAGCTTGACTGGAATGAAAAGATTGTCACAGTTTTCAGGATTGGCTACCGTCTGGAGGTTCGCGGATGAAATTTTTCTATAAAATGTTTCTTGGAATGACAGTGATACTGGCTGTTGCCCTTGGAATGATAGAATATGTGACTCTATCATATTCACTGGAGCATGCAGTGAAAAGGGAGCAGGACAGTGCACTTTCACAGCATCAGATGATAAAATATTCGATTGAAACTGTCATACTTAATATGAAGAGTGAAGATGTGGATAAGGAACTTACAGATATGATGTCGCAGTCGGCAAAATCCATTGTTGGAGATGAAGGAGGAATGTATCTTGCCGATGATGATGGAAAAAGGATATATGCCAATTCATGTAATTATGAGCAAAAGGATATAAAGGTAAAGGATGGTACGCTTACATACAGTATAGTGTCAAAAGAGAATACTAAAGATACCGGTGAAAAGCAAAGCGGCAGATATATCCATGTCAAAAGCAGCTTTAAACTGAATGATAACAGGTATATTCTGATAACGGAAAGTGATATTACACCGGTTTTCGATGAGTCAAAGGAGCTTAGGTATAGATGCAGCGTGTACTACATTGTTATACTTGCTGTTGGTATGATGGTCATATTGATACTTTCCTGGATGATTACAAAGCCTCTTGCCGGATTAACAGCCACCACCAAAAAATTTGCAGATGGCGATTACACGGCAAGAAGTGATGTAAAGACAAAGGATGAAATAGGTGAGCTTGCGAGGGCTTTCAACGAGCTTGCGAAAAACCTTGAAAGCAAAGTTTATGAACTTCAGATGGCGGCAAAGAAGCAGGAGGATTTTACTGCAAACTTCGCACATGAGCTCAAAACCCCAATGACATCAATTATCGGATATGCCGATACTCTGTATCAGAAAAAAATGTCCGAGGATGAGGTGCACAGTGCTGCCGGAGTCATACTGAATGAGGGCATGAGGCTTGAAGCATTATCATTTAAGCTGCTGGAGCTTATTACTCTTGATAAAAATGATTTCAGGCTTGAAGAAACAAGAATATCTGAGATTATAGCAGATTGTGTGGAAACCGCACATGAAGCGGCAAGAAAGCATAATACAGAGATTGTGTACAGTGCGGATGAGGCATGGGTGTGGCTGGAATATGATCTGTTTAAGACCATGCTTCTTAATCTGATAGACAATGCAGTGAAATCAGGAGGCAGCAAGGTAGATGTATCAGGCAGACTTATTTCGCACAGTATTTATCGTATTGCAGTTTCGGACAATGGAAGAGGAATACCGCCTGAGGATATAGAGCGCATTACAGAGGCTTTTTATATGGTTGACAAGTCACGATCAAGAAGTGAGCATGGAGCAGGGCTTGGGCTTGCACTTGTATCAAGGATTGCTAAGCTGCATGATACAAAAAATCCATTATGAGAGTGAGTCAGGTAAAGGAACCAAGGTGTATTTTGACATGAAAGCGGAGGCATTGGATGAGAAGTAAGCATTTATCAGTGCGCAAATGTATTGATAAAAAACCG
>ENA-OQEN01000724-OQEN01000724.1-human-gut-metagenome-genome-assembly--contig:-NODE-724-length-13783-cov-2.371265_pt1 | contig 13783 bp, 20 predicted proteins | sample MGYA00242791_ERZ504627 | MGnify/ENA primary metagenome ERZ504627 (study PRJEB26092, sample SAMD00036316) | human gut metagenome | host: Homo sapiens | study: EMG produced TPA metagenomics assembly of... | reverse complement strand
CTCCGCCAAGCACCGGTGACAGAGGCCCAGCCCGCCAAGCAGGCCCCCGACCTGCGCGTCGGCCTCGCGAGCGGCAGGGCGAGCGTCACCATCACGCCGGCGGGAGGCAAGGCCACCGCGCAGACCGAGTCATCGAAGACGATCACGCTGGCCGCTAATGACGCCGCCGCCATCCGCTGGCAGAATGGCGCCTTCCTCGTCGGCCGCGAGAAGCTGCGCGGCGAGGTACTTATGATTCGCCCAGCCGCCCAGGCAGGAGAGCTCTCCCTGAACGGCCGCCGCTACCGCGGCGCGCTCGAGCTGCGCCACAAGAGCGGGGGACTGACTGCCGTCAACATCGTGCCGGTCGACGATTACCTATTGAGTGTTGTGCCGAGGAGATGCCGACCGACTGGCCCGCCGAGGCCTCAAGGCGCAGAGCGTCGCCGCGCGCCAGCTTCTCGCTCGCGAGCCGCGGCCGCCATGCCAGCGAGGGCTACGACCTCTGCACGACGACCCACTGCCAGCTCTACACCGGCACCGCCGCCGAGAAAACTGCCTCCACGGCCGCCGTCCGCGCCACGAGAGGCGAGGTGCTGACCTACGGCGGCAAACCCATCGAGGCGCTCTTTCACACGGACAGCGGCGGCATGACCGAAAGCAGCGAAAACGTCTGGGGCAGCCATGTGCCGTATCTGCGCGCCGTTCGTGACGCACAGATAAAGACTCTGCCGTGGACCAAGACCATCACCAGAGCCGACCTCGAGCGCAAACTCGCGGCCAAGGGCCATGCGATCGGCAAGCTCCGCTCCATTGCGCTCTCGCCGCTCGCCATCGGCCGCGCGGCCAAGGACCGCACGGCGTCGGGCCGCGTCAAGACCATGACGGTGAAGGGCACGAAGGGCGCAGCGACCTTGAGCGGCACCACCTGGCGCAGCTGCTCGGCCTCAAGAGCACGCTCTTTGACGCCAAGCTGACGAAAGACGCCGTGACCTTCACGGGCTACGGCTCCGGCCACGGCCTCGGCATCTCGCAGTGGGGCGCAAAGCGGCTGGCCGAGACGGGCAAGTCCTATGCAGACATTCTGCACCACTATTACACCGGTACCACATTGCAGCAACTGTACTGAGAATATGAGAATAGATGAGAGGTTTTACTTATGTTATTATCCGATTTTGATTACGACCTGCCAGAAGAGCGCATCGCCCAGGTGCCGATCGAGCCGCGCAATGCCTCGCGCCTCATGGTCCTCGACCCCGTGGAGAAGACCATCGAGCACCGCCACTTCTACGACCTCAAAGAATTCCTCGAGCCGGGCGACACCCTGATCTTCAACGACACGCGCGTCATGCCGGCCCGCCTCATAGGCCACCGCGACCAGACGGGCGGCAAAGTCGAGGTCTTCCTCTTGCGCCGCCTCGACGCGAACCATTGGGAGACGCTCGTCAAGCCCGGCAAGAAGGCCAAGCCCGGCAACGTCATCCGCTTCGGCGATGAGCTCTCGTGCACGGTGACGGAGCACACGGACTTCGGCGGCCGCATCGTCGAGTTCCACTACGAGGGCATCTTCGAGGAAATCCTCGACCGCCTTGGCGAGACGCCGCTGCCGCCCTACATCCACGAGAAACTCGAGGACAAAGAGCGCTACCAGACCGTCTACAACCGCGAGGAGGGCTCCGCCGCCGCCCCGACCGCCGGCCTGCACTTCACGAAAGAGCAGATGCAAGAGCTGCGCGAGATGGGCGTCAACCTCGGCTTCGTCACCCTGCACGTCGCCTCGGCACCTTCCGCCCCGTGAGCGTCGACAACATCGAAGAGCACGAGATGCACAAGGAGTACTACTGCATCCCCGACGAGACCGCCAAGCTCATCATGGTGACGAAGAAGGCCGGCCACCGCGTCATCGCCGTCGGCACGACGAGCATCCGCACCCTCGAGTCCGCCGCCACCGCCAAGAACGAGATCGCCGGCAAGAGCGGCTGGACCGGCATCTTCATCTACCCGGGCTACGACTTCAAGATCGTCGACGCATCATCACGAACTTCCACCTGCCCAAGTCCACCCTCATCATGCTCATCAGCGCCTTCGCCGGCCGAAACTTCATCCTCAGCGCCTACAAGACCGCCGTCGAGCAGAAATACCGCTTCTTCTCCTTCGGCGATGCAATGTTCTGCTCACGCAAGCAACCAGACGCCGAGCGAGCCGAAGAGCTCAAGGAACTCGAGGAGCTGGACCGTCAGCGCGAGGCCAGCACAAACGAATAAAAAGAATCCGCAAAGGACTGCCAACGCAGTCCTTTTTGTCTGCCCAAGACGCACATCGCGCGCCGCCATCTTGCGCTTGACAACAAAAGGTGATACCATAATAATGTATATTTAATGGTATATCTGCGCAGGCCATTGCTCGGATACAAGCCAGAATGTTCATTGGGGGATATGGCTCCCTGTCAGAAAGGAATGAGGTCATGAAGACCCGCGCTTACCCGAAATCGCGAAAAATAATTAACCTGATCGGCGATATCGCCATCATCTCCATCGCCTATATCCTCAGCACTATCATCGTTGTCGTACCAGGCGCGCTCGAGGCGCATTCCATGCTCTATTCCGGCATGCTGCCCGTCGCCATCCTGCTGACAATCATGATGTTCTCCATCAACGGACTCTACACGATCGAGCACAAGCGCTTCAGCGAGGTCCTCATCAGCCTTGCCTCAGTCTCTTCCTCGTGCTCATCATGATCATGGCCCTGAGTTTCTTCATCCACGAGTTCGCCTACTCGCGCGTCATGATCGTCGTCAGCACCGTCCTGCAGTTCATCCTGCTCGGCTTCTGGAAGCGCGCCACCCAGCGCTACGAGCAGAGCCTGCACCCGACCCGCCGCGCCATGATCATCGGCAACGAGGAGCAGTGCCGCCACGTCTACTACCGCATGAGCGCCCAGCCCCAGCTCGGCCTCGAGCTGCATCAGGTCATCATGGACCCGCAGGCGGCTGGAAATCCTGGCGTGAGCAGGCCGACCTGCACGCCATCGACGTCATCATCATCTGCTCCGACATCCCGATTGCCGTCAAGTCCGAGATCGTCAACTATTGTACCGATAAGGAGATACAGCCCTTCGTCATCCCGAGTGCCTACGAGGTTTTCTGCAACGGCGCCAGACTCCAGCGCATCGACGACGTGCCCGTCTTCCGCCCGCGCAGCCTGCGCCTTAGCGTCGAAGACCGTGCCATCAAGCGCACGATCGACATCGTGCTCGCCGGTATCGCATTTGTCATCGCGCTGCCCTTCATGGCGCTCGTCGCCCTCGCCATCAAGCTTGAGGACCACGGCCCGGCCCTCTACAGCCAGGTCCGCACCGGCCGCTTCGGCAAGCCTTACAAGGTCTACAAATTCCGCTCGATGCGCGTCGATGCTGAGAAATACTCCGGCCCGCAGCTCGCGACCGACCACGATCCTCGCATCACGCGCGTCGGCGCCTTTATCCGCGCTACCCGCCTCGACGAGCTGCCGCAGATCTGGAACGTCCTCAACGGCGACATGAGCCTCGTCGGCCCGCGCCCCGAGCGCCCATACTTCGTCGAGCAGTTCACCGAGCGAAACCCCGAGTACGCCTACCGCCACAACGTCAAGCCCGGCATCACCGGCCTCGCCAGGTCTTCGCCAAGTACAACACCACGCCTTACGACAAGCTCGTCTACGACCTCATGTACATCGAACTACAGCCTGCTCCAGGACATCGTCATCATGGTCCAGACCATCAAGATCCTCGTCACCAAGAGCGCGACGGAGGGCGCTGTTGACATCGATTCCATCGACATGAACCTTGACGACTATCGCCCGCATAAAGGCAAGGTAAGTGGAGTAGGGAAAGAATCATGAAGCAGTATTCTGTATTGATGTCCGTCTACTACAAAGAGAAGCCGGACTATCTGCGCCAGAGCATGCAGAGCATCTATGGCCAGACCGTGCCGACCGACGACTTCGTCCTCGTCTGTGACGGCCCGCTGACGCCCGAGCTCGATAAAACCATCACCGAGGTGCAGGCCCTTTTCGGCGGGCGGCTCCATATCCTGCGCCTCTCAGAGAATCAAGGGCTCGGCCGCGCGCTCAATGCCGGCATCAAGGTCTGCCGCCACGAGCTCGTCGCGCGCATGGACTCCGACGACATCAGCCGTCCCGACCGCTGTGAGCGCCAGCTCAAGGTCTTCGCCGACCATCCCGAGCTCAGCCTCGTCAGCGGCACCGTCGAGGAATTCTCCGATTCCATCGAGCACGTCTACGCCAGCCGCCGCGTCCCCGCGCATCAGGCCGAGATTCTCGCCTTCGCCAAACAGCGCAATCCCTTCAATCATCCCTGCATCATGTACAAGAAGAGCCACGTCGAGGCCGCGGGCGGCTACCAGGACTTCTTCCTGCTCGAAGACTACTACCTCTGGATCCGCATGCTCCAGCAGGGCATGCAGGGCCAGAATATCCAAGAGCCCCTGCTCTGGATGCGCGGCGGCAGCGCCATGTACAAGCGGCGTGGGGGATGGAAGTACGTCAAGTCACAGTACGCCTTGTTGCGCTACATGCATTTGACAGGTTTCATCAGCCTGCCAGCTTCCTGCTCAGCGTCTCCATGCGCACTGCAGCAGCAGTCGTCCCCAATAGCTTGCGCGCGTCTTTATTTCAATGGATGATGCGCACAAAAAAATATGACAGGCCAAGCAGAAAGGGATAGATAAGAAATGAAACTAGCTATTTTATTGCTGTGCCATAAAAATCCAGAGCAGGTCAATCTCTTCTTGGAAACACTTCGTCATCCAGATATTGAGTTTTTTATTCATATCGATAAAAAGACAGATATGCAGTTGGGGGGGGCGAATCGTCCTGATGTGCATATACTGCCAGATAATCTTCGTGTTGATGTAAAATGGAGCGGATTCTCCATGATAGAGGCAACGCTCAATATGCTTAGCGTAGCTATAAAATGAAAAAATTTGATTATTACTGGCTTTGTAGTGGCCAAGATTTTCCTATTCAATCGTCTGAGCAAATCGTACAGTATTTCATTCGCTATGATGGAAGTAACTTTCTATCCTTATGGCCATCATATCACTATCAAAATAACCATTATGATACACACTTAGATAAGCGCATTCGCATAAGATATCCAGCTTGGATGATGGGAAGAAGTATCATACAGCGTATGTTAAAGCGTGCTTATATCGAGCTGACAGGTGGATGGACTCATACTTATAAGATATTTTATAGACACGACTTGTTTTCTGAGGTATCTTTTTATTTTGGTCCGCAATGATTGCAATCCATAATAGTTTTGCATCATGGGCTTTATCGTATCTAAAACAAAATCCTTGGTATGAAGATGGATACAGAACAAGCCTAACACCAGACGAATCTTTTTTTCAGACGCTATTTATGATGTCACCATACGTAAAGACACGCCGTGATTATCTTCATTATATTGACTGGTCAACACCAAGGCAGGGGAAACCTAAAAATAGCCCTAATACACTTTTAGTTGAAGATTATGAGAAAATAATTACTTCCGGTTATTTAATGGCGCGTAAATTCGATGCTACAATTGATATGCGAATTATCTTGATGCTAAAAGATTATATTTTTTCTGAGACGCATTCAAGAGGTTAATAAAGACTATATAAGAAGTGTAAGCTCTGAAAGAAAAGAAAATAAACATTTTAGCTTAACAATAGCTCTATCAGTTGCAAAATTCTGATGAGATGGTTGCTTATTTTGAGTTGAAAAGTGCTTCTAAGCTACCAAAAAGCATATATACCAATTTAGTCAAACATTATGAGCAAAGTAAGATAAAAAGAAGCAATAAAATCAGAGAAGGAATGAGTATTGTGAATAAAATTGTTAGCATTATGACAATGTATTATCCCCAATTAATACATATTGAGAATGCAAAAAAGATTTCTAATCAGTCAGATGTGCTCATTGTTTGTGACAATACACCGGGTTATAGAGAGAATCCATTTATCGAAATGAAAAATATAAAGTACCTTCCTTTTGGAGAAAATCTAGGTCTGTCTAAAGCGTTCAATCGTGCATTATCATTTAAAGATGCTAACTTGGAAAATGATGATTACATTATTTTTTTGATCAAGATTCGATTATTCCAGAAGGACATATCCGTGCTTTAATTGATGAATTTATCAATTTAAATAATCAAGATGAAAAATTGGCTGCTTGGGACCGGTATACTTTGATTTGAGCACTGGTCAAGAAGAAGTTCCACGCTTAAAAACATTTGTTAATGATCGTTCAATGAAAGTATCTAGCATTGTTACAACGTCAATGCTATCACAATATAAAAAGCTTAAATCTATTGGCTTTTGGAATGAAAACATTTTTTTAGATATGGCGGATTGGGATATTTGTTGGCGTTTTTATGAAAAAGATATGAATGTATATTTAACATATACGTCCGTCATTCGTCATAATGTTGGACGCGGAATAAAGAAAATAGGTCCTTTTCGTTTACGCGTTGGACAAGCTTTCAGAGAGTATTATCAAACAAGGGAATGCTTGTATTTATTTTTTAAAAGATATGTTCCTATTAAATATAAAATTCGTTTTGTGGAGATGCTCACAATTCGTCCTCTATTACATTTTTTATTTTTAGATGATAAGAGTAATAGATTAAGATATATATTGAAGGGAATAAAAGATTTTTTTAAAAAGAAAAGAGGTTCCTTATAGGAGTGATTGTAGGACGTTTTCATAGTATATGCTGCGGAGTAGACTGGAGCTAGCAAAGAAGTCTATGTGTCATTTTTAATTGGTCGTCTAGGAGCTGTTGCACTTAGATTTTTAATCCATCGTTATAAAAGAGGGGAATAGTATATTTTTTTTTGACTCATGGAGACATAGATTATGAATAAAATATTGACAGTATCAATAGCTGCTTATAATGTAAGTGGAACAATAAAAGAATGTTTGGACTCATTTTTAAAATCTAAGTATTTCGACGAAATTGAGTTGTTGGTTATTAACGATGGTTCCAGTGATAACACAGCTGAAATTGTTTCTGAATACGAAAAACAATTTCCCTTGACAATCAAGTTGATTAACAAATCGAATGGTGGGCATGGTTCCACAATCAATAAATCACTATCTTTAGCTAATGGAAAATATTTTAAAATTGTAGATGGTGATGATTGGGTTGATGTAAAAGAATTCGATAAGTTAATAGATTTTTTACATAATACTGATGCAGATCTTGTGATAAATGATTTTATGAGTGTTTATCCAGATCATAATAGGAGAGAATCTTTCCGATTTGGCCGACAGTTACATAAAACGTATTTATTTGAAAATATTATCCCAAAAGATGATATCGAAAAGATGATTTTTCAGATGCATTCAATAACGATATCAACAGGATGCTTAAAGAAGGCAACTATGTATATTCGCGAAAAATGTTTTTATGCGGATACGGAGTTCATCTTTTTTGCGGGATTATCCGCAGAGACAATTGCTTTTGATGATAGCTGTGTTTATCAGTATCGATTAGGTGTGGATGGACAAAGTGTCAGCCCTCAGGGAATATATAAACATGTTGGAGATATGTTCATTATTGAAAATGATTTGATGGATTTATATACTAAAGCAATTAAACAGGGGCTAAATGACAATAGAAAAAGATATCTTTTTTCTATTTTGGAAACACGATTCAGAATAATATTGTATTGGTTTACTGCTTTAATAAAAATTGATAAGAAAGATTATTTGCTTATAGAATATATCGATAGTGTAAAAAAGGACTTCCCGGAAATCGTTAAAGAAATACATTTATCTTTAGTAGATCAATGCATTTTTAAATCAAAAGTGAATTTTATTCCGATTATCAGATTTATCCGTCAGTCATTTATGTGGCAGCTTCTGAGAAAACTGAAAAGAAAACTTCAATGATCTTTATGAGGGATGTTAAAATTACGATTCTTATAGATGTAATCCAAATGCTATAATACTGTAATAACTAATTCGTATTATAGTAATATTTTGTCATATCGGAATGTCGGGGGATGGAGAATTTTAATGAGGGTTTTAGTCACTGGTGGTGCGGGATTCATTGGATCGCACTTGGTCCGTCTGCTGCTGGCGCTTGGCCATGAGGTCACGGTGCTAGACAATCTGTCGACGGGGGTGCGGGAGCATCTGCCGGCGGATGGTTTTGCGTTCTGGGAACTCGATGACCGGGTACCGGAGGCGCGGGCGCGCATTGCGATGGGGTGTTTTGATGCAATCGTGCATCTGGCTGGCCAGACGATGGTCGATGCGTCGATCCGCGACCCGCATTTCGATGCGAGTGAGAATGTGCTCGGCACGGTCAATGTGCTCGAGGCGGCGCGCTCGAGCGGCGTGAAGCGCGTGATTTTTGCCTCGACGGCTGCGGCGTATGGCAATGTAGAGGAGAACCTGCTGCCGCTGCGGGAAGAGCTGCCGCTGGAGCCGCTCTCGTTCTACGGGCTGACGAAGGTCATGGTTGAGCGTTACCTTGCACTCTATCATGATCTCTACGGTCTCGACTACGTCGTACTGCGTTTCGCGAATGTCTACGGCGAGCGGCAGGGCGACAAGGGCGAGGGCGGTGTCATCAGCATCTTTGCGAAGCGCGTAGCAAAGGGTGAGACGCTGACAATCTTCGGCGACGGCGGTCAGACGCGTGACTTCATCTATGCGGGGGATATCGCGAACGGCGTTGTCCACGCGCTCACGACAGAGCACGCCAACACGGCCTACAACCTCAGCACGCAGACGGAGACAAGCCTCAATGACCTCGTTGCGATCTTCGGAAAGGCCGTGGGCCGGGATCTCCATCCCGCGCATCAGCCCGCACGCGAAGGCGATATCTACCGCTCGATGCTGGCCAATGAGAAGGCAAAGGCCTCATGCTGGCAGCCGCAGTAAGCCTTGAAGATGGCCTGCGCCGCACGGTGGCATATTTTGCCGGTATAGGATCTTGAGGCAGAGTTTGTACCGTGCACAGGGTATAGGGAACCCGTTCTTGCCATATGATATATTCCGATATATAATGGAAACAATATCGTATAGAATCGGATTAGTATAGGGATATAGGGGGAATATTCCGTGAATATCAGGATCCTTGTCGTGGCACACAGGCCATATCACAGGAATTATTGATGGGGAGGTACATAAGTGTCAACGAAATATGCACGCTACCTCGTACCAATCATCTTCATGCTGGCGGACTACATCGCCATCGTCGCTGCTGAGAAGCTGGCGCTCTGGATACGGAATTGGAATGTCGTTTATACGATACCGGCACCGTACCTCTACATTTGGGTGCCGCTCGTTTTTTTGTGTTCTTAGTGCGGACTCGGGTCTACACCCAGATGCAGCCTTGGCTTGACTCCGTGCGCAGGGTATTCGGTGCGGTCATTTACGGTGCTGTCAGCTGCATCGTCCTGCTCTTCTTGTTCAAGGAGAGTATCGTGCTCTCCCGTATTTATGCGGTGCTTTTTTTCATCTTCGTCATCTGCTCCATCTTCATCGTGCGCTATCTCGTGCATGGTTCTTGAAGAAAGCGCATCTCTTCTACAGGCCGGTCATCCTGATCGCGCCGGCAGGACGGCAGAGCGCGTGCTGCGCTTCTTCCAGAATGACCTCGGCTATCGATATGACGTGATGGGCATTATCGATGACCATCCGATATCGGAACGCATCGCGCAGAAGTTCCGCCTCTACGGCAAGATGAAAGATGCTGAGGCCATCGTGCGCGATGCCGGCATCCAGAACGTCATCATCACCGCGCCGGGCCTCAAGAAAGAGGCGCTCCAGGATCTCATCCAGAAAATCCAGCCGCATGTCCGCAACATCGCTTTCGTGCCGGACCTCATCGGCACGCCGATGGCAGGCATCGAGACGCAGATCCTCTTCAGCGAAGAGATTCTCATGCTGACCCTCAAGAACAATTTGGCCAGCAGGCGGAACCGCTTCATCAAGCGCAGCTCGATCTGGTCTGCACGATTTTCGGCAGTATCCTGATCTCGCCTATCCTGCTGGCACTTGTCCTGCTTGTCGCGGTCAACAACAAGGGGCATGTCATCTTTGCCCATCAGCGTGTGGGCAAGGGAGGCAAACTCTTCCCGTGCTATAAGTTCCAGACGATGATCCCGAACGCACAGGAAGCCCTCGAGGAATACCTCAAGGAGAACCCCGCGGCCCGCAAGGAGTGGGAGGAGAACGTTCAAGCTCGAGCACGATCCGCGCGTCACGAAGTTCGGCGCCTTCCTGCGCAAGACCAGCCTCGACGAGCTGCCGCAGCTCTGGAACGTCATCCGCGGCGATATGAGCCTCGTCGGCCCGCGTCCCATCGTTACCGCCGAAATCAAGCGCTACGGTGACCATTTTCGCGAGTACAGCATGGTCCTGCCTGGCATCACCGGCATGTGGCAGGCCAGCGGCCGCAGCGATACCACCTACGAAGAGCGTGTCGCCATGGATACCTGGTACGTCCGCAACTGGTCCGTCTGGATCGATCTCATGTACCTGTTCAAGACGGTCAAGGCCGTCATCTTCGGCAAAGGTGCCTACTGAGTCATAGCGTCACGCAGGTTATACAGGAAAGGAGATACGAGATGAAGGTAGAAGTATTTATCCCTGTCTACCATCCAGATGAGAAATTCCTGTCAACGCTGAAGATGCTAAAACAGCAAAAGGGAGTTTCCTTTACGGTACATGTTGTGGACTCAGCAGAGATGGGAACAGCGTATCACACGGCATTGGAGGCAATTGCCTGTGCTACATACAGACAAATACCAGCTTCGTCGTTTAACCATGGCAGTACGCGCCAGCAGTGTATCGACAAGTATATCGGCAGCGATATTTTTGTGTTCCTCACACAGGATGCGATACCAGCTGATGCGTATACGATAGCAAATATCGTAAAAGCCTTTGCCAATCCAGACGTTGGTTGTGCTTATGGCAGACAGCTCCCGCATAAGGATGCTAATGTGTTTTCCCGTTTTGCCAGACTCTATAATTATGGCCCAGAGAGCTATGTCCGTTCTTATGATGATCGAGAAAAGTACGGGATAAAGACGGTATTTTCTTCTGATTCCTTTGCTGCTTATCGCAAAACGGCTATTACTCAAGCAGGCGGATTCCCGAAGCTTGATATGAGCGAGGATATGTATATGGCTGCCAAGATGTTGATGCAGGTTGGAAGATAGCCTATCAGGCAGATGCTCGCGTCTATCATTCTCATAATCTATCTATTTCTGATGAATTGGCAAGATACAAGAAAATCGGTGCTTTCAATAAGCAGAATGCGTGGATTCGAGAAAATTTTGGAGCAGCAGAAAAATCTGGTGTAGACTATGTGAAGAATGAAATGAAATACATTCTTAAAGAATCACCAGCTATGCTTCCTATAGCCTTTATGCGAGATGCGATTAAATATATAGCGTATAAAATACAGTAAATCGGTGCATAGCGTACTAAATTACTTTTCTTAGAGCAGTCTTTATGGATGGATTGGGTGAAACATGTTATTTTATATTGTATTATTTGTGATTTTTTTATCCCTTTTCGTTTGGTGATTTAACAGATCTGAGTGAGAAGGATAAATCCGTATATTCAGGATCGCTGTTGTTACATGGATTATATTAGGTTCAATCCGTTTTGCAACCGGGACAGACTGGGGACCGTATTATAACTATTTCATGAATAACAATACATATGATGAGTTCCTGCATGCAGCTAATTTTGAATACGGCTATGCTTTACTGAATTACTTGGTTAAGCAATTCAGCGATTCTTATCATGTATTTCTGCTTGTCATGACAAGTATAATCTGTATTTTGAAGTATAAGGCTGCCCTTAGACTATCGCCTTTCCCATTAATGACACTAGGTTGTTGGTTTGCATATTCCTTTGGAAATATATTTTCCATCAGACAGGATATTGCTATAGCTATCACATTGTTTTCAATATGTGCAATCCAGGAAGAAAAGTGTAAAAAATTTATTCTTTTAGTAATATTAGCTACTTTTTTTCACCAATCTTCCATATGCTTTTTGCCCGCATATTGGATTTACCATTCGTCTTTTTCTGTCAAAAAATGGAGTCTGCTTTTTATCGGCGCTCTTCTTATCGGATATTTTGATCTTATTGTAAAAGGAATAACCGCTATGGCTGGCCTGGATTTCAGTCTTACATCAAAGTTCCTCGGCTATGCTAATAATCTTGGGGCAAATTATGGTTCTAACATCGATGCAGGAATACGAGGGGCACTATCCCTCCTGAAGAAGGGATGGATTGTATTTGTGTATATTTTGGCCAGAGCATATATTCGTTCTAGCAATCAAAACAAAGAAAATAATGATGGCTTACTGAACCTATCTTGTTTTTCTTTTTTGATTGCTGCATTGTTCATGAACATTCCAGAAATCAGTATGCGCCTCACGGCTTATTATGCTTTGATTGATATATACACTATTCCATTTATACTTTGGCTGCTAGGAATATGAAGCAGAAGAGAGTTATATGGATTTTGATTGTAGGATATTGTGCAGTAAAATATACATATCAGATATTGAATATACCAGGCGCATTTATCCCGTATAAGACAGATTTGTTTTGAGTGATGAGAGTTAGGAAGATAAGATCATGGAAGAATGTATTTTTTTAAGTGCACACTTGCCATCACCGTTTTCAAAACAAGCAGGACAACGTGCCGCATATAATCGCTTATCTTGGTTATCAAATCATTATAATGTAATTTTAGTAACGTTTCAAAATGAAATTGAAGAAGGAGAGGATACTAAAATTATTTTTACCAATTGCTGTGAAGTTCATATTTATCCAATAGATAGAATAAGAAGAATACGAAATTATATAGAGAATTTTACTGATCCTATACATGTAGCGGTACGAAAGGATAAGCGAGTCAGACTCTGTTTAAAGGATATTTTTGCTTGCCATGATATAGCTTTTGTTTGGGTGGAATATGAGCAGATGGCAGCTTACTTGCCTTTGCTGAATGATACTTCTAATGCTATAGTATGCCATGATGTTTTATCACAGATGTATGAAAGAAAGATGCAGGGTAAGTCCTTAATAAGTTCGTTTTATAAACTTCAATTTCATAAAACAATTAATTGGGAGAAAAATTTTCTTAGAAATAGTGATGCGATTGTTGCGGTTTCGGAAAAAGATAGAAAGATCATTTTAAATACAACAAGATGTGATACGGGGGAATGCTTTGTCTCTTTTCCAAAAGTAACAAGATATAAGGCAGATGTCTCGAAATGTAATATAGAAAAAGATGGTATCTGCTTTTTCGGAGCAATGAACAGGGAAGAGAATATCGAAGCTGTTAAATGGTTTTTAGATAATATATGGAATGCAATAAAACAAAAGAATTCATGCTTGAAGTTTTATATTATAGGTTCATCTCCTACTAAACAATTAAAAGAGTATGTAGGTCAATATGCTGACGTAATCGTGACTGGATTTGTAGACAACCCTGCCAATATCATGCAGAAGTGTTTCTTCTCTGTCGCACCTTTGCTTCATGGAGCTGGAATCAAAACGAAGGTGATTGAATGTATGGAGCAAGGTCTTCCTGTTGTAACGACACAGGTAGGAGCTGAAGGGATCGATGCAGATCAACACGATGCTTTATTCGTGACGGATAAAAGAGATGCATACATTGATTTTTGTGAAAGACTTCTAGATTCAGATATAGAAAAATATTCTTTGGCAGCAAGTCAATGGTTTATCAACACTTATGAAAAAAAATGAAGAAA
>ENA-OQEN01000723-OQEN01000723.1-human-gut-metagenome-genome-assembly--contig:-NODE-723-length-13790-cov-3.766157_pt1 | contig 13790 bp, 18 predicted proteins | sample MGYA00242791_ERZ504627 | MGnify/ENA primary metagenome ERZ504627 (study PRJEB26092, sample SAMD00036316) | human gut metagenome | host: Homo sapiens | study: EMG produced TPA metagenomics assembly of... | reverse complement strand
AAATAAAAAAATAACTTTCATAAGTTAGGAAAGCCTTTTTGAGTGGCTGTTTTGTTGAAAAAAGAAAGTTCCTATGGTATCATAACGGAGATTGGATATAAATAGCATTATTCCGAAGAGGGTATCTATGAAATTATATGTAACAAGACATGGACAGACACAGTATAATATAGAGGTTCGAATCTGTGGAAGAGCAAATGTGCGACTGACGGAAAAAGGAATCTCACAGGCACATGAGCTGGCACAGAGCATGCAGGATACGGATGTGGATCTCATCATTTCATCACCGCTTGTGCGTGCAAAGGAGACTGCAGATATTGTCGGTGCAGCGATCGGTGTGCCGGTAGAAGTGGATGATCGCCTTGCAGAGCGTGATTATGGCGTGATCGACGGAACCTATGAGGGAACGCCGGGATTCATGGAGCAGTGGGTACAGTTTGGTTACCAGTATCCAGAGGGTGAGTCGCTGCTTAAAGTTGTACAGCGTGTGTATAATTTTCTAGATGATATCAAGCAGCGCTATGCGGATAAAAAGGTCATGGTGATCAGTCATGGCGGTGTGTGCCGGGTGATCAACTCATATTTTGAGAGTCTGGATAATGAAGATTTTTTCAAGTTTAATCTGGGAAATTGTAAAGTTCTTCAATATGATCTCTAAAAAAGAAGATTATGTAAAATATGTAATAAAATAGTCACAATCTAGCATAAATTCCTTGAATGAATGAGGGGTTTATGCTATTATTTTTTATCACTTCTTATTAGAATTAAGAGGGTTATTTAGGAGGGAAGATTTATGAATTGTACGATGTGTGGAGCGATTATACCAACCGGACAGACAAATTGTCCAATGTGTGGAGCTCCAGTTCAGGCAGAGCAACCTGCAGATAATGCACAGCCAGTGCAGCCACAGATGGGATACCAGCAGCCAATGGGACAGCCGGTACAGCCACAGATGGGATACCAGCAGCCACAGCAGCCGATGGGCGGTTATTATCAGCTAGAAGCAATAACGCAGCGGCATTTGGTGCAGGAATCAATGGATATCTTGGATATGTGAAGGAAAATCCTATGAATATCCTGAAGATCGTTGGAGCATTTTTTGTGTTCCTTGCAACTTTAATCCCATGGCACATGCAACTTACTGGGGTGTTACAGAGCATTGGAATCTGTTTAAGGCAGGTGGATTTAACCGCTTCATCGCAATCATTGTGTTACTGCTTTCATTGGTACTGATTGCATGGGAGGTTGCAGATTTTATTCCTGTTCCACAGATTGCAAATGTGAAAGCAAAGTTACAGGCGATTCCATACTTTGAGTTTATTCTTCTTGGTGTCATCTTTGTATTTGTATTGATCGCAACAATTCGTCACGGTTATGCACATTCAGATGGTACGACGGTTAACTTCAGGGAGTATGGTATTAAGGTAGGTATTTCAGCCGGTGTGATTTTTGCATACCTTGGTGTGATTGCTGCCGCAGCTCCAAGAGTGTTAGACAAGCTTGGAATCAAGATCGGAAACAAATAATACATAAGTAAGAAAATGGCTGTCGAGCGGTATGGTTCGGCAGCATCGTTGTATATGATGGTCTGGAGGGTGATAGAACATGGTATGTAAGGAATGTGGAAAAGAGATTCCAGAGGGTGCGCTTTACTGTGAGTCTTGCGGTGCACCATTGGAAGAACCGATTGTTCTGAAGGTATCGAAAGAGGATATCAAGCGGGCAGAAAAGGAAGAGAAAGTAAAGGCGAAGGAGCGGGCAAAGCTTGCTGCAAAAAATACGGTAAAGCAGGTGCCAGAGAAAAAGCATCATCGTAAAGCTGCCGATACGAGCAAGGCAATCGACATCGTTGGATATTTCCAGTCCATCGGTGGAGATATGAACCTGTTGCTGGCGTTTGTCGGTTCGATTTTGTTATATCTGGCGCCGTTTATGAACTGGATCTGGGAGAAGCTTTTTGATGTGAAGCGTAAGGCGAATCTGTTTGAGATCGGTATGAAGAGCTCCATGGTAGAAGAAGATGGAAGCATCCTGGCGATGGGAGAAACCATTGTGCTGGTGCTTGGTATCATTGCAATCTTAGTCGGAGTCTGGATGCTGTTGTTGTCTGCCTGCGATTATATCAAGTGGTTGCGGAAATATGCGGCAAATCCGATTATGCGGTTTGCACCAATTCTTGTGATGCTTGTCATCTTTATTATCGTGATCAACAATAAGCATTACACACAGTCGCTGCGTGTGTTAGAGGACAATGTCCGACTGGCAAAAGAGCTTGGAACCTCATCGAATTATGATGCCGGAAGGGGACTTGGACCGGTCTTTTATGTGGCAGGTCTTGTGATCTATACACTTGGAACGGTTGGAGATTTTTTGGAACGGAAGCGTAAAAATGGATAATCAGAATCAATATGGAAAAAGTAAATTTGTGACAGCGAGTATGCTGCTAGGCATCCTGTCCGCAGTTTTGTTGACAGTGAGCCTATTTGTACCTGCTATTGATCTGTCCGCATATCATGCACAGGTACAGATCCGGTACAGCATTATGAAGATCTGTGAAAATGTGGGGTTAATCTCTGATATGTGGCGTGGAATTCCGATTGGAATCCTGATTGCCGCGGTGGGGATGCTCGTGTTATCCTTTGTCAGGATACCGCCCCTCAAGGCGATACCCTGTATGATTGTTGTGTGTATGATTATCATAGCGCTTGTAGATATGGGAAATGTAACGGCATGGATCTCTAAGATGCTTGCTCGTTTTATTTCTTCACAGGTATCCTCCGGTTCTTCTGTGTCCGGGGCGACGATCTGGAAGAGTTTTCAGGCAGGCATCTACCTGCTTGCAGCGGGCTGGTGAGTGGTATCGCCAGCTGCTTTGTATCCAATCATCAGGCGTAAATTATTCGCCAGTGATTCCGTCGATTTCCTCCTTGCAGTGTTTACCATCTGCAAGGAGTTTTTTTAATGTTTCTGCATCGTCGTTCTCCATTGCAGTTTTGTATTCCTTCAAAGCCGTGATAAAATAGTCAAGTTCTTTGATCAGATGTTTCTTATTTTCCAGAAAAAGCTCTGTCCACATCGTTTCGTTCAACCATGCAACACGTGTCAGATCCTTGTAGCTTCCGGCAGAAAAACCATCGTGATTTTTTGCTGTCGGGCTTTTCACGTAAGCATTGGATACAACGTGTGCCATCTGGGATGTGAATGCAATCATCGCGTCGTGACGGTCGTAATCGCAGATTGTGAATTTACCGAAATGAATCGGAGACAGCAGTTTCTTCGCGCGCTCGATGGATTTCGTATCATTCAGATCTTCTGGCACAAGTACCATAGAAGCTCCGTTGTACATTGTCTTTGTGCTGTATGCGTAGCCGGAGAAATGACGGCCAGCCATTGGGTGTCCGCCGATAAAAGTAAAGCCATATTGTTTGGCGATAGGGTAGCAGGATTGGCAGATCAGCTCTTTTGTACCACAGCAGTCGATCACCATGCATCTTTGCAGATATAAGGTGCCATCTTTGTCAAATAGTCAATGCAAAGCTGCGGATACAGACAAAGCAAAATCAGATCGCAGTCTTTGATATTCCCTTCGTTTAATTCGCCGTCAATGGCTTTATCGTTATACGCAGCCTGAATCACTTCTTTGCTGCGGTTATAAGCAAGAACCTTGTGTTCGTCGTTGTCACTGTATGCTTTTGCAAAAGAACCACCGATCAGTCCAAGTCCAACAATTCCGATTGTCATAATATACCTCCATGCTGTGACTGTAATTCAAATAAATATGGTAAGATTGGCACAGCTTCAATCATCGACAACAGTATAACGCTTTAACGCGATAAAGTAAAGCAAAAATTTAAATGTATAAGACTGGTAAAACGTGGCAACACTCCTAGTACACAACAGGCGCAGAGGCAAAGTTGCGGAATACCTTGAAAAGGGGAAGGACTATGAGCACGAAAAAGAAGTTATATATTGTTGTACTTATCTGGGCAGCAGTTGCGCTGCAAATCTTTATTACGAAGCGGATTGACCGGGAGAGCCAGATGGTGACACAGGTCATGAGTGATGGCGTGGAAAATGTGACGGCGGCAGAGGTAAAACTGTATGCGCATTATGGCGATGAGACGATGACCGAAGCCGCACGAGAGAAAATCCTGCAACGGGTTGGAGAAAAGCTGGGAATCATATCTGGCTATGACATAATTACAAGTACTGAAGGTGAAAATACTTCGACAACGTTTGTGAAAAAGGGTGAAAATGGAGATACGACAATCCGGTTGATTTCGATGGAACAGACAAACGCCGATGGTTCGACCATACAGGAGAATTATCTGATGACAGAGATTGCATTGAAAAATCAGTCGACAGAAAATATCTACTGGTGTAAGGAACAGCTCGACCAGATCTACACAGATCTGGGGCTCTCCGGCAGCAGCAATCTCTATCTGTGCAGTCAGGAAAAAGGGCGGATGACCGAAGATGAGATGCAGAAAGTGACAGCGGATTTCTTGGAGACGATGCATGCGAAGAAACGAAACGAGATTGAACTGCAGGATACCTTATGCATCTACGGCTACAGTGATAATGTCCCGGAATATGTGTATCAAAATGATCACAAGGTAAATGTGAATATTGCCTTCACGTATGATGAAGGGGAAGATATCACATATATTCACCGAGGATTACCTTTTATCGACAAATCATTTTAACCAAAGAGTAAGCGTAGTCGTGTAAATCTGTAGCCCGACTACGCGTATTTTTAGTAGGAAATAATCTCGTATCCATCCTCGGTGACAAGTACCTGAATCTCCCACTGTGCAGATGGAAGTCCATCTTCGGTGTAAACTTCCCAGTCATTTTCTTCGTCGACGAAGATGTCCGGCTTGCCCATGTTTACCATCGGCTCGATCGTGAACATGAAGCCAGGAACCATAAGCATTTCTGTACCTGCTTTAGAGTTGTAGCTTACCCAAGGTTCTTCGTGGAACTCGATGCCGACACCGTGTCCACCGATTTCGCGGACAACAGAATATCCATTTGCATAGACATAATCATGCACTGCCTGCCCCATGTCGCCGAGGAAGCCCCAAGGTTTTACCTGTTCGAGACCTTTGAGCATTGCTTCCTTTGTGACATCAACGAGTTTCTTCTTCTCCGGGCTGACATCACCGATACAGAACATACGGGAAGAGTCGGAGAAATAGCCGTTCAGGATTGTAGAGCAGTCTACGTTGATGATATCACCGGATTTTAAGATAACATCTGGTGATGGGAATCCGTGGCAGACTGATCGTTGACGGAAGTACATACACTGTATGGGAATCCTTCGTAGTTTAATGGTGCTGGAATACCGCCCATATCGGTTGTCATATCGTAGACGATCTTATCAATCTCTGCGGTAGACATACCCTCATGGATTGTCTTCTGAATCTCATCCAGTACAGCGATGTTGATTTTTGCACTTTCCTTGATCTTCTCAACCTGCTCTGCATTTTTGATTAGGTTATGAGTAGGAACGATGTGCCCTGATGTGCAATTTTTGCAATCTTATCGTCGAACATTTCATGACAGACTTTGTATTTTCTGCCGCTGCCACACCAGCAAGGATCGTTTCGGTTAATTTTCTTTGACATGATTACGCCTCTTATATTTATATTTGTGGTTTTACGCATAGGGCGGAAAAAACCACATATATTTTAGCAAAATAGTTTCGTTTGCGCAACCTGCGTAGATGAAACGTTTTATCATCTGCAAGGATTTGAGATAGAACGCGGATGAAGAAATGGGGGATCATGGGGGATTGTAATGAGAAAATGTTGAATAAAGGGCGAAGCGGGAGGCAGTTTATGATTTTGGTTCTGGTTGCGCTGGCGTGTGTGTCATCCGGGTGTCGCAAGCAGGAGGCGAGAGAACGACAGGATCTGGATTTTACGGTGTGCGCAGAGACAGAACTGCCGGATGATCTGCGGCAGATCATAGAGGAGAAGAAGCTGCATGCATTCCAAATGAGTTATACGACGAAGGATCATCTGTATATTGTGGTTGGATATGGGGAACACGACCGTACCAATCTGTGTGTGGTTGTGGAGGAACTGTATAAGACTGACCGGGCAATCTATATAAAGACCGATCTGAAGACCGAGGCTGAGATGGAGGGGGACATTTCCGGTGTTGCATCAGGGACAGATTCCAACACGCCTGACGGGCAGACAGGAACATCGTCGATGTATCCGTATATTGTAATCCGGTTGCCGCGGCTGGAGCTGCCGGTATTGAATGTATCGTAAGTACGGCTTCTATATGCGCGCAAAAATATTTACGGTAAATTATCATAATTCAGAGAGCATTGGAATACATATAAAGCAGAGGGTAAGAATCTAGTTTGGTGGAGGGAGCTATGGAATTTTCGAAGAAGGAAATACATACAAGCGTGTTGACGCAGTCCAAATATTCACAGATAACAGTTGATGATGATTTTACGATTCCGGATAGTAAGGCGATATGGAAAAAATCGTTGCCAAGGAAGGTCATATTCTGTTGGAGTCCATGATTCCGGAGGATGGAAAAGTGCGGATCACCGGATCGGTCTGCGTGCGTGTGCTGTATCGTACCGGGGGCGATATCCCGCGGCTGTGCCAGTTCCAGAGTGAGATTCCATTTGAGGATGTTGTCAACTGCGATGGCGTGTCTTCCTCTAGTCAGGTGGATTGCCACAGTCAGTTGGAGGATCTGACGGTGAGCATGATCAATTCGCGCAAGCTGGAGGTTCGCGGACTGATTGGAACAAGTGTTAATGTGTATGAAGAGATGTGCATCGATGCGGCGACAGGGATTGAGCAGGGGGAAGGCGTTGCCTGTCAGTATCGCGACGTTACATATAGTCAGGTCGTGCTCGCCAAGCGCGATGTCCTGAAGGTGCGGGAGGAGCTGGAAATCCCGCAGAACAAACCGAATATCCAGGAGATTTTGTGGCAATGTGTCGCGCTTCGGAACATGGAGACGAAGGCGGGCGATGAGAAGCTTCTGGTGCGTGGAGAAATCGAAATCTTCATCTTATATAAAGGGGGCGAGGAACGGCTCCCGGTACAATCCATTTTCTCGGTGCGGTCGCTCTATCGTGAGGTGCCTTGCAGTGGTGCAGCAGAGGGCATGGTGCTGGATGTCGATTATGTGCTTGGCAAGGGGGAGATCACAATCCGGCAGGATGCGGATGGTGAGGATCGCGTGTTTGGCTGTGACTATAATATTGATATGAATATCAAGTTGTATGAGGACTGTTCATGCCGGATGCTGTCCGATGTGTATTCGCCGAGCGCGGAGCTTGTACCGCAGTTTGAGGTGATGGATTATGAGAACCTGCTGCTGCGCAATGCAGCGAAGGCGAAGGTGTCTGCCAGAAAACAGATCGGTGGAGATAAGGCGAAGCTGCTGCAGATCTGTCATGTGTATGGCGATGTCGATATTGATGATGTTGTTGTCGGGGAAAATGGGGCAGAGATCACAGGCGTTGTAAAATGCTGTGTGCTGTATATTGCGACCGGAGATGATCCGATGAGCAGTGTCGAGGTGGAGATTCCATTTTCGTATACGGCGGATACGGTACCGCTCGTGCAGGAGGACTCGGTGCGTATCCATCCGTGCATCGACCAGCTTACTGCGTCGTTATTAAATAGTGAAGAAATCGAGATTAAGGCACAGATCAACCTGAACATCTCCGTCTTGCAAAGGGTGAGAGTCAGGCGATGACGGATCTGCAGATCCTGCCGATTGATGAGGCGAAGAAGGCGGCACAGCCGGGTATCGTCGGGTATGTCGTGCAGAAGGGCGACAGCATGTGGAGTATCGCAAAAAAATACTATGCATCCATTGATGCCATCAAGCAGTTGAACAATCTGGAGTCCGATTATGTATCAGAGGGTGACCGGCTGCTGATCGTGAAATCTTAGATCTTCCTATAATATAAAGTAAATAGAAAATCACGGAAATCCATGTTGCAGATGCGGCATGGATTTCTGCCGTTATGAGAAAATAAATAGATTGTGAAGAAACGCTTGCGTTGGTATAATAAAAACAGATTGTTTGTAACGGGAGGCTTTCAAGGATGAAAACGTTAACGAGAAATGCATATGCAAAGGTGAATCTGGCATTGGATGTTTTGCGCAGACGCGAGGATGGTTATCATGATGTCTGCATGATCATGCAGAATCTAAGCTTATATGATACATTGACATTTACAGTGGAGGAAGCGGATACGCTGACAATCACACTGGCGTGTGATAAAGCATTCGTGCCGTGTGATGCGCGTAATCTTATCTACAAAGCAATCGCACTGATGGGGGAAACGTATCATCTGACCGGGCATGTCCATGTGGAGCTGGTGAAACGAATCCCGGTCGAAGCCGGTATGGCAGGTGGCAGTACGGATTGCGCCGCGGCATTTCATGCGATGCGAGAGTTGTATGGACTGGACGTCAGTGATCAGGAATTGATGAAGCTCGGTGTGAAACTGGGGGCGGATGTGCCGTATTGTATTATGGCAAAAACTGCGCTTTCCGAAGGTATCGGCGAGGTGCTGACAGAGGTGGCACCGTTGCCGGATTGTTTTGTCGTTGTGGCGAAACCGACGATATCGGTCAGCACGAAGATGGTATATGAGAACCTGCATGCGAACGAGCTGCAGCACCACCCGGATGTTGCGGGTATGGTGGACGCGCTGAAGCAGGGAGATCTGTCCGGTGTGGCAAGCCGCATGGAAAATGTCTTGGAGACAGTCACAACGAAGCTTTATCCGCAGATCGAGGAGATCAAACAGACAATGAAAGAGTCTGGTGCCGAAAATGCGATCATGAGCGGCAGCGGACCGACGGTGTTTGGTTTATATACAGAGAAAGCGACTGCAGAGCAGGCGGCAGAGAAAATCCGGCAGCAGTACGGACTTTCCGAGGTATATGTGACACAGCCGTGTTAGAGTTGGCTGAGATTTTTGCAGAATCGTGAGAAATAATCATACTTTTTGAGAAAAATACTCTGGTAGAAATAAAAAATATGCTTGAAATATTTGTCTATGCATAGTAATGTATATTGTATACACGTTGAATTTATTTTGATGTATATGGGGAACGAAGAAGGTAATGAAAATCGGAATGGATAAAAGTTTTGACAGGAAGGTAAGGAGGTAGCAGATATGAAGTTGGATATGAATATCGATGAGTATCTTCCACTTCGGGAGGTTGTATTTCATACATTACGCAAGGCAATCATACAGGGAGAGCTGCAGCCGGGAGAGCGTCTGATGGAAGTGACGCTGGCGAACAAGCTTGGTGTCAGCCGGACACCGGTACGTGAGGCGATCCGGATGCTGGAGCTGGAAGGTCTGGTAGTCATGGTGCCACGAAAAGGTGCGGAGGTTGCGAAGATCACAGTGAAGGATCTGAAGGATGCTTTGGAGGTGCGTATGACGATTGATTCGCTGTCGGTCAAGCTTGCGTGTGAGCGGATCGATGAAGAGGAGAAGGTCGAGATCCGACAGGCGTGCGTGGCGTTCCGGGAAGCTGTGAAATCAAAGGATGTGAAGGCAATCGTAGAAGGCGATGAGCGTTTCCACAACACGATTTACCGGGCATCGAAGAACCAGAAGCTGATTACGATGCGATGAATCTGCGCGAGCAGGTGTACCGATACCGGTTTGAATATGTAAAAGATTTTTCGTATCATGAGAATCTGATCCGGGAGCATGATCAGATTACAGAGGCGATTTTGAAGGGCGACGTAGAGACAGCACAGAAGATTATGAAGGAACATATCTATAATCAGGAGCAGATCGTGATACGGAATTTGCAGAAGGAAGCATAAGTAAACAGGAAAACAAGAGAGAGGTGCAGAGCACCTCTTTTTTTGTGTGCCCACAAATATATTTCCACAAAACACAGTTATGCTGTTGTATTGCGACAAAATATAGTAGATAATCATTTTAATCTGCTGTTGAAAAATTTGGCCTGATTCATGCAAAAATTGCATCTGATTATGCAAAAACGGACAGATGAATTGTAATGAACAGGGAATCATGCAAAACTTGGGGTTAACGGAAAAAATCTTCGATTCGCGGAAAATGAATCGAAAAAATGTTATGCAGACGGTAGAATGAAAAAAACATTGGAAAGAGGTAACGGGATGAGCGAAGAAAAACTATTTGATGTGAATTGGGATCAGAGAAAATGGGAGACACCTGCGAGCGCACAGGATATGAAGCTGTACAGCTATCCACCGAGAACGATACGGAATATGTCAGTTCCGGGATTTCTGACATGGCTGGTGCTGTTGCTGGCATCGATTGGCGGACTTCTGTATACTGCATGGATGACAGTGACTGGCGACTATGAGGATGGAAAGGTAAACACGATACTGGGAGTCGTAAGCTTTGTCGTGCTGATTTGCTGTCTGATCTACAAGACAAATTATAAGAGAAAGCTTATTACATATACCGATGTGTTACATGCGGTGTTGATTGATAATGCGAAACATGCGTATGTTGTACATTTGAATAAGGATGCTTTTCTGGGAGCAACCGGACTGGGTGCATATAGAGTTCACACTGTCCAGGCGCAGGGGGTAAGTGTAACACATGTCGGACAGGCAATGGGTAGCCGAGACATGGAGCAGAAAGCAATCAAGATGATTCAGCATAAGGATTTCCTGTTGAAGCGTATTCAGGAGAAGCCGGTTTTTCAGGAGATGATCGAGAACGGTACCTTTGAGCAGGTGGCTTTGCCGGTTGAGAAGATTCTGAAGTTCAAGAATCCGGGTGCCTGTTTCGTAGTTACGTATGCATATAAATGGAATGGCAGTGAATATACAGACACGGTTCGCTTCTATCATTCTATGCAGGATTATAAGGAGCTGCTTGCATATTTCAAGGAGCGGTATGAGGCAGAAAAATAAAGGTATGAAAAAAACAGGTGTATTGGGATTCGTGATTCTGTGCCTGCTCAGCGGGTGTGCACAGCAAAGCACAGAATCCACAGAGGCGACAACGGTCGCTGCAGTGGAAGCAGAAGTATTGGAGACGGTCGAGCTTAAACGTGCAGAAGTTGGTGATATCGTGCAGATGGGAACCTATGAGCAGGACGGGGATACGGAGACAGAGGACCCGATCTATTGGGATGTATTGGACAAGGACGGGGATTCAATATTGATTATCTCGCATGACGTGATTGGCTATCAGCGGTTTTCTGACAGCCCCAATTGTGTGATATGGGAGGATTCCCAGATACGGACATGGCTGAATGAGGAGTTTTATACGGACGCATTTGATAAGGAAACACAGGCGCGTATCAAAGGATACGTCACATCAGGAGTAGATGAGGCAAATCAGGAGTCGAGGGGTGATGCGACGGATCGGATATTCCTGCTGAGCCAGAAGGAAATCGAGAAGTATTATGGGCACAAATTACCAAAAGCAGAAGCACTTTTATGCAAACCAAGCAAGGCTGTTTTACAGCGCTACGAAGAGATAGAGCAACAGCGCGTGCGTGAAAAAGTACCATTCGTGACAAGTGTTCCAGATGCATCGGAAGGGATTTCGTGGATGTTGCGGTCAACCGGAAGTCACAGAATCAAATCTCCATTATTCGAGGGGACGGGTATTATTCACAATGTCTGGCAGATTACTATCAGGGTGTTCGTCCGGCTATGTGGATCGATGTAGGTGATGAAAACGGAGAGGGGCAAGCGTTACAGGAATGAAAAAAATAAAATTATATGTTCTTATTACAGTCGTAAGTATCGTTTTACTCGCATGGCTACTGGTGGTGGTTATCGTATTTCAGAAAAACCATGCGGATATTTTTTTCTTCGACAATAACAAAGAGATTGAATATCAATATGGAAACTATGAGTCGGATGCGCTGGTTGAGGATGGCTATGTATATCTGTACAGAAGTGTCGTGGAGCTGGGGAATTATGATAAAAAAGAAAAATTAGAGAAATGCGGAAATAACGTCATATACCGTCTTTCCCCGGATGGAACGTATGAGGAGTTTTACGAATTTGAAGATGAAGAAGCCATCTATTATGACGTGAATTCCAAGCTTTATTATTATGATGAGCATTTCTATATCATGATCGGTCAGCGGGTGTATCGTATAACAAAGGATGGAAGCAGTGCGCAGGCTATCTATGAAAATACCGGTGGCAATGGTATTTTGCGAATGTTTGGAATCAGAGAGCATTATCTGCTATTGGCAAATCATAATGAAGTACGTTATCTGGATATGCGTAAATGGGACTGGAGCGCGCCAATCGACTTTGATCAGATGCGTGTCTTGAAATATGTGTATGCGCTGGACGAAGATACTTTTTATAATTGGATGATCAGTGGTGTTACCAAGCATTCTCCGAAGCGGCTGCAGGATGCGAATGCAGCAATAGAAGAAGAGACAGATATTGAATGCATAAATATCTATCAGGATGCCGTCTATTATGTGCAGGAAAATGCTGAGAATCATGCGTACACGATAAAATACAAATCTTTGACGTCAGATGAGGAAGAAGATTTGCTCACGGTGAATCCGGATGGGAAATTGAGGATATTATCGTTGGCCGTCAGCGAGGATTTTATCATCTATGATCTTGGATCGTCAGAGTATGGTCAAAATTATGAATATGGAGAGAATGTGGATGTACGTATAATATGGAACCGGCATACAGGGAAATGGAAATCTATTAGTTACAAATAAGAGGACTCAGATCATATATTTATCTGCAACTGTGGAATGAAGAAATCGGAGAATGAACAGGCGTAGACAGATTCGGTATGAGGGGTAGAAGGAATGAAAAAATGGTGTATTATGCTTGCGTTTGCAATGCTTTTACTAAGTGGATGTGGAAAACAGGCGGAGTCAACCGAAGTGGCTACGGAGGAATCCAATACAGAGGAACCAGAACCTGCTACAACAGAAGCATTAGAGACGGTAGCACTGAAAGATGCAGAAATCGGTGACATCGTGCAGATGGGAACCTACGAACAGGACGGAGATCCGGAGACAGAAGATCCGATCTGCTGGGATGTGCTGGATAAGGATGGGGATGCAGTGTTGCTTATATCGCATGATGTGATCGCCTATCAGCGCTTTTCGGATAGCCGTAAATGTGTGATATGGGAGGATTCCGAGATACGGACATGGCTGAATCAGGAGTTCTATGCAGAAGCGTTTGACGAGGAAGAACAGGCAAGTATCCGGGAGACTACGCTGGAGAATCCGTCTACGGTGGGATTTGCTGCGCATGTGGACCCATCCGGGGATGTACAGGTACGGGAGAGCAGACCGGATACAAAGGATAAGATATTCCTGCTGAACTGGAAGGAAGCGGAGCAGTATTATGGAAATCGCTTAACGGATGCATCGTTCTTGGACGAAGACCATCGAGGGCAGTTTTGCAGAAGCGGAAAGCGATATTTACAGATCTTATAATCGAGGAGCTTCCAGCGATGTATCCATATTCCCGGCATCTGCCTGATGGTACGGAGCGGTTATCGTGGATGCTGCGGTCAACGGGTATGAGGGATTATAATATTTTAGTGATTGGATACGAGGGAAAATGGGATCAGGACTATCCGGATTCTTATAACGCGTGAGGCCTGCAATGTGGGTAAACGTGGGTGATTAGTGTCAAAGGGAGGATGAAATGTCTCTAAGTCGGAAAGAAAAGATAGTTTTATTTGCAGTGATACTACTCGCCTGCGTAATTGTCGTCGGCAGCAGGGTGTATGATAAGAAGCGTTCGGAACCAAAGGC
>ENA-OQEN01000721-OQEN01000721.1-human-gut-metagenome-genome-assembly--contig:-NODE-721-length-13800-cov-2.409859_pt1 | contig 13800 bp, 8 predicted proteins | sample MGYA00242791_ERZ504627 | MGnify/ENA primary metagenome ERZ504627 (study PRJEB26092, sample SAMD00036316) | human gut metagenome | host: Homo sapiens | study: EMG produced TPA metagenomics assembly of... | reverse complement strand
CTGGCAGGTTCTCTCAATAAAATCAGAGAGTGTGCGGTATCTGCCGCCACTTTCCCGCTCCTCGATTATCTGTCTATTACCGGCCTGCCCAGAGATTTAATGGCGTACATGCCATATCTGACATGGTCACCCTCTGCGGTAAACTCGCCCTGTCCACAGTTGATATCCGGCGGAAGCACCTTAATACCCATATCACGACAGCTGTAAAGATACTGCGCCGCCTTGGCTGAATTGTCTATAACAGAAGTCATGAGCGCTGCCATAAATTCGACCGGATAGTAGTTTTTGAGCCATGCAGTCTGAACACTGATTTTCGCATACGCGGCTGCATGTGATTTGTTGAACGCATACTTAGCAAAATCAACCATCGAATCGTATATGCTGTTGGCAGCCTTTTCATCTATGCCGTTTGCCACACAGCCCTTTATACCGCGCTCCTCGTCTCCGTACACAAAGCTCTGGCGCTCTGCGTCAATGACATACTGCTTCTTCTTACTCATGCACGGCGGATGTTGTCCGCCTGACCCATTGTATAGCCTGCGAGCTTCTGCACTATCTGCATAACCTGTTCCTGGTATACTATACAGCCGTAGGTCGGCTCTAAAATACTCTCAAGCTCAGGTGTCACATAGCTTATCTCCTTTGGATTGTTCTTGCCCTTTATATAGTTGGGAATGAAATCCATAGGACCCGGACGGTAGAGCGAAATACCGGCTACGATGTCCTCAAAGCTCTGTGGACTGAGTTCCTTCATGAAGCTTTGCATACCGGCAGACTCTAGCTGGAATACCCCTTCCGTCTTTCCTGTTCCGATAAAGTCAAGTGTGCCCTTATCGTTGAAATCAATATGGTCGATATCCACATCAATGCCCCTTGATGCCTTGATATTCTTCACAGAATCCTTTAGCACCGTGAGTGTACGAAGCCCTAGAAAATCCATCTTTAAAAGGCCAAGCTCCTCGAGCTGTACCATGTTGTACTCTGCGGTAGGGCTTCCGTCGTTTGCCCTTCCAAGAGGCACATAATCGCTCGCCACACCCGGATAGATTACCACACCTGCTGCATGCACGGACGTGTGGTTTGGCAGTCCCTCAAGCCTTTTTGCCATATCTATCATTTCATGCACTCTCGCATCACTGTCGTAAATGCCCTTAAACTCCGGGTTCATCTGAAGAGCCTTGTCAATCGTGATATTAAGCTCCTGAGGCACCATCTTTGCAAGCCTGTCAGTCTCTGCATATGGGAAATCCAGCGCCTTTCCGACTGATTTTATGACTCCTCTTGCTGCCATCGTACCAAAGGTGACTATCTGTGTTACAGAATCGTGTCCGTACTTCTGCTGAACATACTCTATGGCGCGATATCTCTCCGCATACTCGAAATCCACATCGATATCAGGCATGGAAACTCGCTCAGGGTTAAGAAATCTTTCAAAAAGCAGATTGTATTTAACCGGATCAATATCCGTGATTCCGGTACAATAGCACACCCTGCTTCCCGCCGCTGAGCCTCGTCCCGGGCCTACCCAGCAGTCGTGCGTGCGGCACCAGTTGATATAATCCCACACGATAAGGATATACTCTATAAAGCCCATTGTCTTTATGATACCAAGCTCATAGTCCATATCTGCATGTATCTTTTTAAGCTCATCAGCACTGTACTCGCCACAGCCTATGTATTTCTCCCTAAAGCCCTTCTCGCAAAGCTCTGTAAGGAAGGCTTCGGCACTATCATAGCCCTCTGGCACCTCATACTTTGGAATCTTGTAATTGCCAAACTCAAGTGTCACATTGCATCTGTCGGCAATTTTCTGCGTATTCTCAATAGCCTCTATGGCATATGGGAAAAGCGCTCTCATCTGCTCTTCGCTCTTTACGAAAAACTGTCCGCCATCATAGCGCATCCTGTCCTCGTCAGACACCTTTTTCCCGGTCTGGATGCACAAAAGCACATCATGTGCCTCCGCATCGGACTCGTAGGTGTAGTGCACATCATTAGTACACACTAACCCTATTTCAAGCTCCTTGCTCATCCTAAGAAGCTGCTGATTCACAAGCTTCTGGTCATCAATGCCATGGTCCTGCAGCTCAAGGAAGAAGTTGTCTTTTCCAAAGCAGTCCTGATACTTCCTTGCAATCTCCTTCGCCTCGTCATAAAAGCCTCTGACGATGTATCTGGGGATTTCTCCTGCCAGACAGGCAGACAGGCATATAAGCCCCTCGTGATATCTCTCAAGCGTCTCAAAATCCACTCTCGGCCTGTAATAATAGCCTCTGTGAACCCTATTGACACTATCTTCATGAGATTGGCATAGCCTGTATTATTTTCAGCAAGCAGAATCAGATGATAATACCTGTCATCACCGTGGCTTGTCTCCCTGTCAAAGCGCGAATTTGGTGCCACATATACCTCGCAGCCTATGATCGGATTGATATCATTTGCCTTTGCCGTCTTGTAAAACTCCACCACACCGTACATATTGCCATGGTCTGTGATTGCGGCAGAGTTCATGCCAAGCTCCTTGACGCGCTTTACATATTCTTTTATCTTGTTTGACCCATCGAGCAGGCTGTACTCGGTATGGGTGTGAAGATGACAAAATGACATTTGGATTCCTCTTTCTTTATTTTTGTATCGCCCCCGCCCTTCATGGGGTGTGCGGCTATCTCCTCAAAATAAAAGGAGATAAGTTTATCAGCTTCCCAGCTCTATGTGTATAAACACCGCAAGCGAATTGGCTCCTGCATATATGTGATAGTGCCGCCTCTTGCTGTCGGAATCAGATATTTGTAGTCACCCTTCTCAAAAAGACTGTGACATGCAGTATCATAGGTTTCTCTGTCCGAAAACTTGAACGTGATATAGTTAGATGACGTTGTCATGCCCTGTAAGACTTTAAGGTCGTAGGATGTAAAATACAGCCCATTCCTGTAATAATAGTCATCCTCCACATTCGCTTCCTGCGGCAGCATATCCTCATTGTCCAATGTACGTGTAAGCTTTACCACATCAAGCGGCACTCCGAACCAGCTGTATGATATGCCCTTTCCCAGATAATCACCATCACCGTAGGTACAGTCCACTGCACACCACGCACCGTCCAGATATACCATATTCCAGGCGTGGTTTGCATCAGATGTGGTGCCTGTCACAATAAGTGAGCTGATACCGGCCCGGTCACACAGATACTTAAACATCATCGCATAGCCCTGACAGACCGTCCTTCCAAGCACTGCTGAGTACATATCCTGGTTGTGAGGAGAATTTTCCTCATACTCGGCATGCTCTATCACATATTCATAGAAATGCACAGCCTTGTCATAATCCGATGCACCTTCATCGATACCTGCCATACAGGCTGACACATAGCCTGAAATCGTACTTATTGCGTTGTCGATATCAGACTCAGACATATTGTATACAGGCGAAAAAATGATGCTGTTTCTCACAGTATACTGACTCTTTTCTATGTAGAAAAACTGTGGATTGTCCAGCAGCACAAACTGCTGTATACGGCTTACGTTGTCAGTGTCTGTAGTATTTAACGAAATTCCATCCATGCGCTTTTGCATCATCGCATAAATCTGCCTGTAAATAAGCTTGTCATCATCTGACAGCTTCTCGTAGTAGTAGTGATATTCCCCTGTAAATACTGACTCATCGTACTCTGTCTGTTCGCCGTTTAAATAGTCTGTTGTGGTCTGCATTTGCCCCTTTACTGCCCTGTGTATAGCTGTAGGAAAATCAGCTATAGCACCTGTAAACCCTCCTGCCTTTAAGCATTTTGCAGCGAACATAAAGCAACAGGCAGCAAACACAAGTGCCGGTATGATTTTTAAAAGCTTTTTCATCTATTCCCCCATTTTAATCGTTGTCTGTCACTCTATTAGGTGTGAACAGCAGCCATAGCAAGCCTGCATATCAGATACAGTACAAAAAGATGCACCGGGTAAAAGGCGTAAAAGACATATTTTAGTGAAATGCCTCTTTTTCCATTGTAATAGCGAAGCGGTATAAGCATAAACAGTGCAAAAAACTCTATGGTACCTGAGAAAAGTCCAAGCAGTATGACTGCCACGGCAAATGCAACATCTCGGTTTGAAGAAAGCAGGTACATCATGACAATGCACCCTACACCCGCCGCACCATAATCACAGCAAAGCACAAACTCTGCAATAATCATCATAACAAGCACTACTGATACCATTACTATACACCTGATCAGTGTGACAAAAAACCACTTGACTGCAGAGGATGCCTTTTCTATTTTATCGACCGACTTAAGCCAATCAAGCACTGTGATGGCAAGCAGGCCTAAAAGTAATGTAAAAAACACATTGTTGCTCTTAAATTCGAGCACTGTATTGTTTATTGCAAGGTCAAACGGTATCTCAGAGATAAGCGCGAATATAAACATCCTCGCAGCATATTTTTCCCTGCTGTGTGTATATTTGAACCCCTCCACAAGCAGGAAACAGAAAACAGGAAAGGCCATGCGCCCTATAGAACGCATGACCCAGTAGATATCAATAAGCGTTTGTCCACCTATCCCGTTATTTATCATCTGAAGAATAACCGTTGCCGCAATATGGTCTATGAGCATGGTAAAAATGGCTATAAGCTTAAGCGTGCTTCCACTGATACCAGACTTTGCGATAACTTTTTCCAAAATCCTATACTCCTGCCATATTTACGGTAATTCTGTCAAGATGCCAGATATCGTCCACATATTCCTGGATTGTTCTGTCTGAAGAGAACTTTCTACATGTGCGATATTGAGCAGTGCACTCTTTCTCCATGCGCTCTTGTTCTTGTAATAATCATTAATCTTCTGCTGTGCATTTGCATATGAGCGGAAGTCTGCGAGGATAAAGTAGCGGTCAGCCACCTGTCCCTGCTGTGGATTGAGCAGTGAGTTGTAAAGCTCCCTGAAAAGCTCATGGTCATTTGGTGAATATGTGCCGTCTACAAGCTGGTTTACTACCTTTCTTAGCTCGGCATCGTTATTATATACATCAACAGGATTGTAGTCATGTCTGTTCTCGTGTGAGATGACCTCATCAGAGCTCATTCCAAAGATAAACATGTTGTCAGCCCCTACCTCATCGAACATCTCGACATTGGCACCATCCATAGTTCCGATAGTGAGCGCTCCATTGAGCATAAACTTCATGTTTCCTGTTCCGGATGCCTCCTTGCTTGCTGTGGAAATCTGCTCGCTGACATCTGCTGCCGCAAAAATAATCTCGGCATTGGATACCTTGTAATCCTCGATAAATACTACCTTGAGCTTGCCGCCAATAGAAGCATCGTTATTTATCACATCAGCCACACTGTTGATGAGCTTTATTGTTTTCTTTGCATTTCTGTAGCCTGCTGCTGCCTTTGCTCCAAAAATGAATGTTCTAGGATAGAAATCCATAGACGGATTTTCCTTAATCTTGTTGTACAGATACATCACATGAAGAATGTTCATGAGCTGTCTCTTGTACTCGTGAAGTCTCTTAACCTGCACATCAAAGATAGAATCCGGATTTACATCAATACCATTGTGCTCCTTGATATACTTTGCTAAACGCACCTTGTTTGCTCTCTTAATCTCAGCAAACTCCTGCTGTGCAACAGGGCTGTCCGCATAAGCCTTGAGCTTTGAAAGCATTGTAAGATCTGTAATCCAGCCGGCTCCTACCTTTTTTGTTGCCCAGTCTGCAAGGAGTGGATTTGCATGGGCTAAGAATCTACGCTGTGTGATTCCGTTTGTCTTGTTATTGAACTTCTCAGGGAACATCTCATAGAAATCATGAAGCTCCTGATTCTTAAGTATCTCTGTGTGAAGCTTTGCAACACCGTTTACAGAATAGCCTGCAACGATAGCCATATTTGCCATCTTGACCTGTCCGTCATAGAGGATAGCCATCTTTCTTACCTTGTCCTCATTGCCAGGATATCTCTCATTAATCTGCATCACAAATCTTCTGTTTATCTCGTCAACAATCTGGTATACACGAGGAAGCAGTCTCTGGAATATCTCAATTGGCCACTTCTCAAGCGCCTCAGCCATGATTGTATGGTTAGTGTAGGCTACACATCTTGTAGTGATATCCCATGCATCATCCATGACAGATGTTCCTCGTCCACAAGGATTCTCATAAGCTCTGCGACTGCAACTGTAGGGTGAGTATCGTTCATCTGGAAAACGACCTTATTCGGAAGATCTTTTAAATCGCTGTGATGCTTTTTAAACCTTGCAAGTGCACGCTGGATGCTTGCTGATACAAAGAAATACTGCTGCTTTAAGCGAAGCTCCTTGCCCTTTACATGGTTATCGTTTGGATAGAGCACCTCAACAAGGTTTCTTGCAAGATTTTCCTGCTCCACTGCCTTGTCGTAGTCACCCTGGTCAAAGGACTCGAGCGAGAAGCCGTTTTTTGGCTCTGCATCCCATATCATGAGAGAATTGACCACATTGTTGTCATAACCGACTATAGGCATATCATAAGGCACTGCAAGCACCGACTGATAGTCCTTCTGCTCGAAATGAAGCTCTCCGTTTTCATCTGTGCTCTCCTGCACATATCCTCCAAACTTGACCTCATAGCAGTACTCCGGACGACGAAGCTCGAATGGATATCCGTCCTTGAGCCAGTTGTCAGGCACCTCAATCTGGAAGCCGTCTGAAATCTGCTGCTTGAACATACCATATCTGTATCTGATTCCACAGCCGTATGCAGGATATCCAAGTGTGGCAAGTGAATCCATGAAACACGCTGCCAGTCTTCCGAGTCCACCGTTTCCAAGTGCCGGATCAGGCTCCTGGTCCTCAATAGCATTGATATCCACACCAATCTCATTGAGAGCCTCCTTAACCTCCTTGTATGCTGAGAGGTTTATAAGGTTGTTGCCGAGAGCTCTTCCCATCAAAAACTCCATGGACATATAGTAAACAACCTTTGGATCGTCCTTGTCCATCACTCTCTGTGTGGCAATCCACTCATCCATGATGACATCCTTTACTGCCTCTGATACAGCCTGATAAAGTTCCTGCTGTGTGGCATCATCTATAGTCTTACGATATTTATTTTTTAAATTGTCTGATACAGTCTTAATAAACACCTTTTTGCTAAACGTATTATCTCTCATTTTATTCCTCCTTATGGCACTAAAAGGGAGCAAATTAATGCTCCCTCTCGTGCAGAGATTATTGTTTTTCAACTGCAAGCTTAACAGCCTCACCATTAATCTTCCAATCCTTTTCATAACCCTTAAGTTCGCCTGATTTAATTGATACGGCAAGAACCTCGGTCTTGATTTCATCACCAAACTTTTCAAATACATTTGAAAGCTTCTCATCTGCCTCGTATGTCACAGCGATGTGGTCCATAACCTCAAAGCCTGCGTCCTTACGCATTGTCTGGATCTTACTGATGATTTCTCTTACGAAACCTTCCTCGATAAGCTCAGGAGTGAGGTTGGTGTCAAGAACAACGGTTATATTGTTGTCAGACTGTGTCACATAGCCCTCCATCTGAGTCATCTCGATAAGTAAATCCTCTTTAGATAATACAACTTCATCGCTAATGCTGTCAAGCTTGAGAGAGCCGGTGCTGTTAAGCTCCTCCATGGCCTTATGACCATCAAGCTCAGCTAAAACTGCCTTAATCTGGCCAAGGAATTTACCATACTTAGGACCCACTGTTCTAAGCTGTGGCTTGAATTTGTATGTGGTGTAGTGTGATACATCATCAGTGAACTCAACCTCTTTTACGTTGAGCTCGTCTGCGATGATATCCACATAAAATTCATCCAGTTTTTCCGGAGCCTTTACAAACATTTTTCCGATTGGCTGACGGTTTTTGATATTTGCCTCGTTACGACATGCACGTCCGAGTACTACAACCTTTAGTACCTCATCCATATCAGCTTCGAGCTTTTTGTCAATCAGCTTCTCATCAACTACAGGATAGTCGCACAGATGAATTGACTCCGGTGCGCTCTTGTCAATAGAGCAGACAAGATTTCTGTAGATATCCTCTGTCATGAAAGGAATCATAGGTGCTGCCGCCTTTGATATGGTGACAAGTGCTGTATAAAGTGTCATGTATGCGTTTATCTTGTCCTGCTCCATTCCCTTTGCCCAGAAACGCTCACGACTGCGGCGTACATACCAGTACTTAAGTCTCTACGAACTCCTGAAGGTACTTGCCGCCTCCGGAATCTTGTAGTTTGACAGGCACTCATCCACTCCTGCCACTGCTGAGTTGAGCTTTGAAAGAATCCACTTGTCCATTACTGCAAGCTTATCATACTCAAGGCTGTATTTTGTAGCATCAAAGTTGTCGATATTTGCATAAAGCACGAAGAATGCGTATGTGTTCCAGAGTGTTCCCATAAACTTACGCTGTCCCTCAAGCACGAGCTTTCCTGAAAACTTCTTTGGAATCCATGGAGCTGATGCTGTGTAGAAATACCATCTGATGGCATCTGCACCGTATGTCTCAAGTGCATCAAACGGATCTACCGCGTTGCCTTTGACTTGGACATCTTCTGTCCGTTCTCATCCTGTACATGTCCAAGCACGATGACATTCTCATAAGGAGCCTTGTTGAAAAGGAGTGTAGACTCAGCCATGAGTGAATGGAACCATCACGTGTCTGGTCAACTGCCTCTGAGATAAACTTAGCCGGGAACTGCTTCTCAAATACTTCCTTGTTCTCGAATGGATAGTGGTGCTGTGCAAATGGCATGGCTCCTGAATCAAACCAGCAGTCAAGTACCTCAGGTACACGGTGCATATCCTTGCCACACTCAGGACACTTGATTGTCACAGCGTCGATGTATGGTCTGTGAAGTTCTACCTCTGCTGCCTTTGGATCTCCTGCTTTTTCGGCGAGCTCTGCACGGCTTCCGATACACTCTCTGTGTCCGCATTCACACTCCCAGATATTGAGTGGTGTGCCCCAGTAACGGTTACGTGAGATAGCCCAATCCTGTATATTCTCAAGCCAGTTTCCGAAACGTCCTGAACCGATAGACTCAGGAATCCAGTTTACTGTATTGTTGTTTCTGATAAGATCATCCTTTACTGCTGTCTCCTTAATGTACCATGACTCTCTTGCATAGTAGATAAGAGGCTTGTCACATCTCCAGCAGTGTGGATACTCATGCTCAAATTTCGGAGCATCGAAAAGCTGCTTTCTGCCGCTTAAGTCCTTTAATACCTCAGGATCTGCATCCTTTACCCACATACCGGCAAACGGAGTCTCGGCTGTAAGCTCTCCCTTGTCGTTTACAAACTGTACAAATGGAAGGTCATAATTTCTTCCGACATTGGCATCATCCTCACCAAATGCAGGAGCGATATGAACGATTCCTGTACCGTCTGACATAGTAACATATGTGTCACATGTCACGAAAAAGCCCTTCTTGCCCTGCTTATCGGCAACCTGCTTAGCGCAGTCATAAAGCGGCTCATACTCCTTGTACTCAAGATCCTTTCCTTTGTATGTCTCAAGCACCTCATATGCCTTCTTGCCTGCTTCTGCGTCCTCTTTTGAAAGAAGCTGTGAGAGCACCTTGTCTGCAAGTGCCTCTGCCATATAATATGTGTAGCCATCAACAGCCTTTACCTTTACATATGTGTCATTAGGGTTCACACAGAGTGCCACGTTGCTTGGAAGTGTCCATGGAGTTGTGTCCATGCGAGGAAATATGCATCCTCTCCTACTACCTTAAAACGTACTACTGCTGATTTTTCTTTAACTGTCTTGTAGCCCTGTGCCACCTCCTGTGCGGAAAGCGGTGTTCCACAACGAGGACAGTAAGGAACAATCTTGAAGCCCTTGTAAAGAAGTCCCTTGTTCCAGATTTCCTTGAGAGCCCACCACTCTGACTCAATGAAATTGTCGTCATATGTGACGTATGGATTGTCCATATCAGCCCAGAAACCTACTGTGTTGGAGAAATCCTCCCACATACCCTTGTATTTCCATACAGACTCTTTACACTTCTTGATGAATGGCTCAAGTCCGTAGTTCTCAATCTGATCCTTGCCGTCAAGGCCGAGAAGCTTCTCCACCTCGATCTCAACAGGAAGTCCGTGTGTATCCCAGCCTGCTTTACGTGGCACATATTTGCCCTTCATGGTCTGGAATCTTGGAATCATATCCTTTATGGTACGTGTCTCAACATGTCCGATGTGAGGCTTTCCGTTTGCTGTAGGAGGTCCATCATAGAATGTGTATGTCTCTCCTTCTTTTCTGTTTTCCATAGATTTTCTGAAGATATTGTTCTCTCTCCAGAACTGCTCTGTCTTCTTCTCGCGTTCAACGAAGTTCATATTGGTGTCAACTTTGTTGTACATGACTATCTCTCCTTATTCTATATTGTTCGTGAACATCCCAACTTGCACCTCAAATTCGATCTTACGAGGCTTCCTTGTGGCTTACTCCACTATAATTTTCGGTTTATTGAATATTCACAAAAAGGCACACATTCCTGTAATTAGGAACGCGTGCCTGATACGTCTATACCACCTATTACAATGTACTTAAGGGAAATACCCTTGCATACCCGCCCCTGTAACGTAGGGAATACGTCAAAACCTACTCTCGCAACACTGTATGGCGATTTTAGCCTGCGGCTCAGAAGTGATTTTCAAAACGGCTCTACTCATACCGGCTCTCACCTGCCCCGGCTCTCTTTGACTTTCCTGCCATCTCTACTGTCTTCGTCACTGCCTTTTACTAACTGTGTTTAAGTATATAACTGAAAAGCCACTGTTGTCAAGATGTAATTGATTCTGTAATAATTTGATAATAATTAACTCTAATAAATGCCATCATACTCAAAATTCTGATAATCAAAATCGTCATAATCAAAAGAATCATAATCATAATCGTAATCCTCATAGGAATCGTCATCATTATAATACTCATAGCCCTCATCAAAGCCCTTCATGAACTCCTTTTCAAAATCTGTGCTTACGTTTGAGCCTGCTATAACCCAGAATATTATGCTGACTATAACTGAGATAGCTGCTGTTGCTATACCAACTATACCAAACACCTTGTTGTTGCCCTTTATGATATGTATAATACCAAAAATGATAGCAAGCAGAGCTGTCACATAATTGATGCATGTACAAAACAGTACAATAGATGCGATTCCAAGTACCAGAGAAGCTATACCAAAGCCATTGCTGTTCTTTGGCGGCTGGTTGTATGGATTAGCTCCATACTGTGGCTGATTGTAGGCTGTCTGTCCGTATGCAGTCTGATTGTAGCCACCTGTCCGTTTGGCTGCTGGCCATACTGCGTCTGTCCGTAAGCTGACTGATTAAATGAGCCTGAGCATATGTGTTCTGGTTGTATGTACCCTGGGCATTTGGATTCTGATTGTATGCACCCTGGGCATTTGGATTCTGATTGTATGTACCCTGATTTGCATAACCATATGCACTGCCCGGATTATTGACATATCCGTCTGTGCTGCCTGTCTGGTCTGATGACTGTCCATATGCATTTCCACTTTCCTGCTGGGATACAGACTGATTATATGTGTCTGTCGGCTGATTGTATGTGTCCTGCGGCTGGCTGTATGTGTCTGAGCCATTTGCTGTTTCTGAAGACTGACCGAATACACCTGTATTGTCCGGTGTGCCTGACGACCGGTTGTCATTGTTCATATAATTGTTATCGTCCATAACTTCCTCCATATATCCTATTGTTTATGTAGCCATTGTGTTATTGTGTTATTGTGTTAGAAATATTTTATCATATATTACAATAATGTAAATATTTTTATCATAAAAAATATGTAAAAATGGCAGGAGCAAATGCGCTCCTGCCGTAAAAAACATATTACTGCTCTTAGAAATCAAATTTCTGACTAAGCTCTTCCTCATTCTCCTCAACCGAGTTTTTGAGGTCATCCGCAAGCATATAGATATTTTCCAGTACCTTCTTGCACTTTGCCATGCTCTCGACTGTGGTATCAGCCATGCGAAGTCCCTCTGTTGAAGAAGCTGCGACCTCTTCTCCGGTAGCTGAAAGGTGTGTGATATTGTCTGATATGACTGTTGTTGAATCAAGAATCTTTTTGATACTCTCCTCAGCCACATTGATATCCTTCATCAACAGCTCAACGGCCTCTCCCATGGCATTAAACTTTTCTCTTGTATCGTCGATAAGCTCATTCTGCTTCTCTACCGATGATACTGAGTTCTCGATACTCTCGTTGGCACGCCTTGTGTCCTCATTGAGCTTGTTTATAATCTCTGTAATATTGGCTGATGCATCCTTTGTCTGCTCTGAGAGCTGTCTGATTTCATCTGCAACTACCGCAAAGCCCTTTCCTGCTTCACCTGCCCTGGCCGCCTCAATTGAAGCATTGAGAGCAAGCAGATTTGTCTGGTTAGAAATATTGATAATCGACTCAACAAAGCTCTTTACTTCCTCTACCTTAGCTGTAAGACTCTGGATAACTGACACTGTAACATTGCTTGCCTCTGCCACGTTGTGTGCCTGCTCCTTGAGTTCTTCCACAACATCAGCTCCCTGCTTTACGGTCTCATCAGTCTGGCGTGAGGCATCTATCATAGCCTTGATTCCACTTTCTGCATTGTCTGTATTTCCCTGAATATCAACACACATAGCTGCCTGCTTCTGGATAGCCTCCGCAGTGCTCTCTGTGCTGTCTGCTATCTCCTGGATTGAACTATGGCTCACCGCAACAGACTCATCGAGATCATTTAACATGGTCATAGCCTCGTCAAAGTGCTTTGAAATATTCTCCGCAACCATTACCATCTTCTTATTGCTGTCCACCTGTGCCATAGCAGATTCTTTGATTTCTTCCATATTTTCATCGAAGAAATGGGTAAGAAGAATCGTGATGCTGTCTGACGCATATCCCACAAGTACAAGTACAAAAACTGCTATCACATCATTCTGAAGAACTGTACCCCCTATTCCAAGCTGCATTACAAGCCTGATGACGCTGGATATGATTATTACTGCGTTCATCACCATCATCATCTTTATATCCAGATATATCATCGCTGCAATAACAAGCGGCAGGGCATATGTCCATGTACCGATTGTTGAATTGATCAGTGCGATAATAAAATATCCTGCTGTCATGGCGCTTACAAGTATAAGCGCACCTGTTCTGCTGTCTCTTTTTGTAATAAATGCAATTACAGCTATTACTATTACTGCTATTGCCGCAACAAGCTGTATACTTATCCTGGTAATATCAGCATCTTTTGTCCCAACTGCTGCAAATAACGTAAATGCTATATATGCAAATACTATGATTACCGCCAGGAATACACGTTTGTTGGCTCTGTTATACTGTTGACTATTCATAAAATCCCCCTTCTTTTGTTTGAGTTTTTAGAGTAGCTTTATTATACAACATTTTTTTTATAATAATCCACTACTATTTAGTGCCAACGTACCATTTTTCTCATTTTGCTCCTGATTTGAAGAAAATTCTCCTTTCAAATAAACATTTACACAAAAACACCCGGCAGTTATCCTGCCGGGCATCCTGTAAAAAAATATTTATTCTTTAACTCCACCAAGTGTAAGTCCTGTAACAAAGTATTTCTGTAAAAACGGGTAAATACATATGATCGGAAGCATTGTTATAATTGTTGCTGCGGCACGAACTGAGGTAGGTGTAACTGCACCTACAGCATTTTTCATTGCTTCTGCTGATCCTCCCTGATTTGTTACAGCTGAAAGAAGCTTCATAAGCTCATACTGTAATGTAGTAAGCTTTGTACTCATACGGTTA
>ENA-OQEN01000720-OQEN01000720.1-human-gut-metagenome-genome-assembly--contig:-NODE-720-length-13819-cov-1.136722_pt1 | contig 13819 bp, 15 predicted proteins | sample MGYA00242791_ERZ504627 | MGnify/ENA primary metagenome ERZ504627 (study PRJEB26092, sample SAMD00036316) | human gut metagenome | host: Homo sapiens | study: EMG produced TPA metagenomics assembly of... | reverse complement strand
CTAGGAGAAATAATAATTTGATGCTACATCATCACCAGACGCGAAGATGGATAGTATAATAATTGTAAATTACCCATATGCGCTTTGCCGGCGGATGCCAGAGGATTTTCTAAAGGCTAGTGAGGCTTGCTTTGAAGAAGTTAAGGAATGGAAGCCTTATTGATATTTTTCGTGGTAATTTAACAGATTGCCAAAGCTTGTGAATTGGGAAGAACATTTATAACAGGAGTAAGGTTACAGAAAATACAGTAAGATACTAGACAGAGCAACGATAATATGTTAAAATAGTATATCCGCCTAAAACAGGTTAATAAGCGAGAAAAATCCACCTAGTTTTAGCGTGACCTGATCAAGGGGGCTTAATATGGCACATTTGGATGCAAGAGTTCTTCCTTTTGCAAAAAGGGCGTCATCTGTAAAACATAGCGGTAAGGTTGTTCGCACAATTACGCGCAGTGAGATTGCTGAGCTAAATAAGGCAATAGAACCCAAAATTCGGCAAAATGAAAGAGAGCGAACTGCAAGTATGCATGCAGCGGCTAGATGTATTGTTGGGGGTAAATAACAGATTTACAAAAATTAGAAAGATAAAAGGCTTAACTATATTATCGTTTGCTTCCTAATTATGCATACAGGACAAGAAGCTACCTAATAGGCATGCTGAGTTCTAGATGGAGAGGCGTTGGACAAACAACGTCTCTCCATTCTTTATATAGGTGCGTTTTTGTAAATAAGAATGCTTGTTATTCTGCTTTACTTGAACAAGTCAAGGAATCTACAAACTCCGCCCAACTTATCTCCCCAACTGGTACTTACTCAATGCCATCTGCGCCTGCTTGCGCCAAGCGTTGTACTCGTCCCGCATTTTCTGGTTATCTGGGGCTCGGGAGCAGCGCATCTGGTAGCGGTTACGCATCTTGTTGTAGAGCTCCTTGGCTTTGTTGGCCTTCAGCTCCTCAGCATAGGCCAGCTTGGCGGCAATGTCCTTGCAGGTGGCGCCGGTTTCGGGTCCAGCATTCGCTCACAATACTTGGCGCGGCTGGAGAAGGGCACAAACAGCCGGTGACAGCTCTCACAGACGGCAACCGGCAGATCCTGGGCACACATCTGAACAAATTCCAAAAAGAGTAATGCGGGCAGCGTATCGCTCGCGTAGAACGTGGCGGCAGAAATGCCGCCTTTTTTGTTGTCTGTGGGCCGTTTGTACCGGGTCTGGATATGGATGTCGTCCTCCAGCTTGTGGTATTTCTGGTAGGTCGAATCGCCATTTTCCGCCAGTTCCACCAGCAGCTCCGAAGGGTGCTGGCCATGCTCTGTTCTGGGGCGGCCATCCTCGTCCACCAGTGTAGCCTCGATCAGCTGGCGCAGATCCGTTTTGCCGTCCACCAACTGTTGCAGCAAGGTCACAAAGGATTCTAATACCGACAGCGCCGTCCGGCACAGGGAGGTGTCCCCGGTATCACGCTGGATAAATACCTTCATCTGGTCGGTGTACTCCGGAAAGTTCCGGCAGAACCCTTCCATGATGTCACTGGTTAAGGTCAATTCACCGAGGTGGGACATTCTGGCGCGCAATTCATCAAATGTATACGAACTGTCATTTTTTTCAGTCTGTATAAATTGCCATAGGCTATGTTGGGTCGCTTTCAGTTCCCGCTCATTGCGACGGAAGGTAGCCAGCGTATAGCCCTCCACAAGATCAAACAGAGCAGGGGAAGCCTGCCGCACAGCGGTGGCAAAGTCATGGTAAAAGGAAGCCACCTGGTAATATACACAGGTGTCAGGCGTTGCCAGGCTCTGCTGCATCGTCTGATTTCCGGGAAGTTTACGCCCCGGAATTTTCCAGCAATGTGCGGCCCCGTTCCAGATAGGGGGCGGCATCCAGGTCCAGGACACCGAACATCAGGGAACCCAGCGGATATGTATGCTGGAGCGTGTCGTAACTCTGGATATATTCGGTGCGGCCTTCAAAGAAAAGGTACGTCTGGTAGTTCAAAATTTGTCACCGTCCTGTGTTGGAGCATAGTTGGCGGAAAAAGGCTCTGTGTTTTTCGGTGTTTCAGAAACAGCCGAGAAAAGTGTGTGAATCATCCAACATGAAAACAGTCTAACACATCTTGAAACGGACTGCAAGGCGTTGTATGCTGTATGTGTCGGAAAAATCTATGATGAAATAATCAAACATTTTCTGGGGACAAAAACAACCGGAAAAGAGGGATGCCAGAAGCCAAAACCCGCCACCAACCCATGATCTAAGGAGGTGCCATCTGAACCATGAACTCGTTCCCGCAGAGGAAAATCTGAACCGTATCGATGGGTTCCTGATGATACCGTCCAGCCTTCTTACAGAGCAACCCTACCGGCAACTTCCCGGCGAAAGCAAGCTGCTGTACGGCCATTTGTTGGGGCTGTTGCGGTTGTCGGCCCAGGATACCACCGGGCACTGGAAAGCCAACGGCAGGCCCTGTGTGAGCCTTTCACGGGCCAGTGCCGGACGCTGCTGCACTGCCAGCGGGAGAAAGCCGCCGGATTGTTCGCCGCTCTGGAACGCTGTGGTTTGCTGGAGCAGGTGCCGGGACAGTCAAACGGAAAGGCCCGGCGGTATTACCTCAATCTGCCCCGGCCCAAGGAACCCAACGAGCTGTAACCACCCGTCGGGAAATCCGTCCCGACCTGTCGGAAAAACGGACAGGCAGTTGACGGATTTGCCGACACCGACCCGCCGGAAAAACCGACACGATAAAGATAGAAGGATATATCTAACTAAAAGAGAAATAGAGAAAGAATTCCACACCCCGCGTTTTGCAAAAGGTGAGCAAAGGCTATGGTGAGTGGCTTCCAGAGGTAACCACAGACGTAGTAACCGCTACGACGGCGGCTCAACCGGGAAAAAATGGCACACCGATTTTGGTTGGCAGCCGTATCCCAATCCCTCCCGCCGCAGCGGGCCCACTGGCACTTTGCCGGCAGCGCCGGAAAGTGTCATAGTGGGTCAGATGCTTTCCAAAGCATCTGCGTACCCCATCCGCAGCAGAACCGTACCCAAGAAAGGAGTCGCCTATCAGCAAAATCCATCGGACCGTGGTGCGCAATGAGCGCTACCGTAAAAATGCCATCTCGGTGCGGGAGCGGCACAACGAACGCAAGAACGAAGTGTACTCCAACCGGATGTGCTGCTGCCATACAGCCGCAACAATGTGACCTTCAAAACCTGCGAGGCAGCTACTTATGCCCAGCAATTTGACCGGATGGTGGAAGAAGGTGTCGTTTCCACCCGAGGTCTGAAACCGGATGCCTACGTCTTTGATGAGCTGGTGTTTGATGTGAACACCGACTATTTCGAGACCCACGGCGGCTATGAGTACGCCAAGCAATTCTACGCCGAGGTGTACGAGCTGGCCAAGGGGATCGCAGGCGGGGAACAGTACATCATCTCGGCAGTCATGCACGCCGACGAGCGCAACCGGGAAGCCAGTGACCGGCTGGGAAGGGATGTGTTCCACTATCACCTCCATGTTGTCTACCTGCCGGTGGTGGAAAAGCAGATCCGCTGGTCCAAACGGTGCAAGGACCGGCGCTGCGGGGTACCGTGCGGGAGACGATCATGCAGGTGAGCCACAGCAAAAAGTGGCCGATGGTCCCCATGACCGACGAACAGGGACAGCCTGTGCTGAAAAAGAACGGCAAGCCCCGGTTGGTAAGTTCTTACAGCCTGCTGCAGACGCAATTCTTCGAGCATATGCGGCAGGCGGGGTTTACCGACTTTGAGCGTGGTGTACAGGGCAGCGATGTCGAACACCTGAACGTACTGGAATATAAGGTCCAGAAGGACCGCCAGACAGTGGCAGAACTGTTTGACCAGACCAAACATCTGCAAGGCCAGCGGAAGGAGCTTATCTCCCAGGTGAAGAACATTTCCGGGTCGATCCGCGATGTGGCGGACATCGAGCAGCGGGCCAAAACCAAAGGCGTGCTGGAAAAGCGGGTTGAACTACCGGTGCAAGATTTTCAGACGCTGTGTGAGATGGCAAAAGCCAGCGGCAAACTGCAGGCAGAAAACCGCAGTCTGCAGATGCAGCTACAGCAAAGCACGATGAGGGAACAGGAAGTGCGTCAGCGCCTCCACCGCTGCGAGGAACAGCTGGATGCGGTGCTCAACGAGACACGGCCTTACCGGGAAGCTATGCGGGTGGCGCCGGAGCAGGTGCAGGCGTTTGTGCTGGGCATCTGCCGCCGCCAACAGGAAGAAAAGCGGCTGAACCGTCAGCAGCGCCGCCAGAGGGCCAAGGGGCAGGATCGATGACAGAACACATCATAAGGCAGCAGGGGGCAGCCCTGCAGAAAGGAGCCGCTACGGAAGATCGGCAGGAGAAAAAAATAGCACAGGCAGCGGTGTCCGCCAAGCACCGGGAGGACGGTGTGCCCCAGCAGGAGCTGGAACGGTTTGCCCGGTTCCTGCTGCCAAAGATCCAGGCGTTTTACCAGTCGGAAGAGGGACAACGGCTGTTTGATGAGTGGAAAAACAGGAAAAACGCGGAAGAAAAAATGAGAAAGAGCAGGAATCATAAAAATTTCCTGAAGTTGGCGTGGTGCCGGAAACGAAAAAGCTAAAGAAAGGGTGAAGTTTGTGGGTCACAAGAGCATCTGGCTCTTGTGGCATTTTTCTTGGAGATGCTTCTTTTGCCCCAAATACCTTGCATTGCAAAATTTCCATTCCCAAATCGTTTTCTAAATAAATGGGCTTATATGAATGAAAGGGAGACGAAGAGCATGGAAGGATACGGAGAAGCGGTTTTTGCGACGGAATATCTTTGCAAGGAATACCGACATACGGTGGCGTTGCGGGATGTGAGCATCACAATCCCGCGCGGGCAGATCTACGGTCTGATCGGAGAAAACGGCGCGGGGAAAACCACCCTGCTGCGAATTTTATGCGGTCTGACTCGCCCCACACGGGGCAGACTGCTACTATTTGGTGCGGCAGACGCTGCCCGACAGTCAGAAATGCGGCGTCGGATGGGGTGCCTTGTGGACGGCCTGCCTTGTACGCGGATCTGACCGCATGGCAAAACCTGAAAGTGCAGTGCCTGCAGCAAGGGTTAAATGAGGCGGATATTGCTCCCACCCTGCAACTGGTGGGTCTGAAAGACACTGGCAGCAAACCTGCCGGAAAATTCTCGCTGGGGATGCGCCAACGGCTGGGGCTGGGCGGTTGCTCTCTTGGGGAAACCGGAATTTCTGGTACTGGACGAACCGCTCAATGGACTGGACCCGATGGGGATACAGGAACTGCGACATCTTCTGGAAAAACTGAACCGGGAACAGGGGATGACGATTCTGCTGTCCAGTCATATCCTCAGCGAGTTGCACCAGCTTGCGACAAGCTACGGTATTTTACATAATGGGCAGCTGCTGGAACAACTGACGGCAGAAGAACTGGACGCCCGCTGCAGCAAGTATCTGTTAGTCCGTACGGACAATGACCGACGGGCGGTAGACATCCTCCGCAAGATGTTTCCGGAAGCTATCTGTCAGGCAACAGTGGAGGGGCTGCGCTTGTCCCCGGTAGGAAACGAGGCAGCAGCGACAGCTTCCGGTGTGCTAATGGAGAATGGCTTGCATGTGCAGGAACTGGCAGTGCGCAGCGAAGCTGGAGGCATATTTCACGGCTTGGTGGGAGGTGACAGCCATGCCGATGCAGGCTAAAGCGGAAGGAGTCAAACTGTTCCATGCAAAAGCACAGCTATGGGCTTTGCTGGGGTTTGTTCTGGTGCTGCTGTGGTTTGCCAACAGTGGGACCATGTATTTTATGGTGGCGGGTGATCTTCTGAACCCGCTTGACTCCATCGGATTTTTCAAGGATGTGGCGATGGGAAGTGGGCGGTCCGGCTTGCAGCTGGTGCGCAGCTCTCAGAGCCTGACAGTGTTCAGCTGGCTGATCCCCGTCAATCTGTGTGTGGCGCAATTCGCGTCGGAGCGCCGGGCACGCACCGATGAATTGTTCGTCAGTCATGGAGGACGGTTGTCCACTCTATACCGCGCCAAATTCGGGGTGGTCTGCGGTTTCTGCCTGCTTTTGCAGCTGGCCTTTTACGGAATCTGCTTTATCATCACAGCCATCCAGATGGGAATTGCGCCCGCGCTCGGAACAGTTCTGTTGTTCTGCGCAGTATCGGTGGGAAATCTTCTGGTGCTGGGGGCTTTCCTGGCATTGGCGTCGGTCCTTACACTCTGGCTGAAAAACCATGCTGCCGCGGCACTGGTGACCAGTATTCTGCCGTTGGCAGGAGTGCTGCTTTATCAGGTACAGTATGAAGATTTTTCTACTCAGCCTTTTCTGATACAACTGGCGGCTAAGGCTATGCCCACCTATTACTGGTCCCGGCTGTGTGCTTTGAACATCACGCCGCAGTTTTGTGTCGAATTTGTAGCTTGGGTGATTGTGGCCCTTGCTGTGGCGGCAGGGCTGGGATGGATGGCACTTCACCGTCCGGATGCCGGAAAGCAGCGCAGTGCCAGAAAGGCGCACGCAGTCCTGCGGCGTAGGGAAAAATCTGCCGCTCGACAGGGAATGCACCGGGCCAGCACTTTCTCCGCAGCTTTGTATGCCCTTCGCTGCACTCGCCTGCCAGGAATGCTGGCTCTGTTCAGTCTGCTGTGCATGGCGTTTGCTCTGGGAGTCAGTGAATCCCGCATTGTGGACGCTACTTGGGCAGACGGCAGGCGGGTAGGCATTTTTCCCGGCGGTTCGTTGCCAGTGGGAAGCGCGGCGGATGCTGCTCTCGGCACGGTGCTGTCAGTGGGCATCCTTGCGTGGATTGCAGTCATTCTCGTGGTGGTGATGGCATTCCACCAGAACAAAACAGCGGGCGCTGCCCGGTTGGCGGTCGCCCATGCGTAAGCCGGGTCCGATATATGGTTGGAAGTTTTGCGGCGGAAACGATTATGCTCCAAGGGTGGTACATGGTGTTGTATTTCCTGCTGTCGGTTGTCACGGGAGCCTCTCCCAGCCGGGACGCACGGCGTTTTTCTGGATGCAGAGCGCCTGGATTTTGCAGGCAAGCTATGCGGTGGTTTGGCTGGTATGCCGACTTTGCAGCAGTGAATTGGCGGGGGCTACTTTCTGCTTTGTGGTGACTCTGGCTGGAGTCATTGTGAGCGTTTCTGCCCCGGATCCGGCGGCAGTTTCTCCCTTGTCCGCGCTATTGTTTTATGCAACACCTATGCCTATTGGCTGGCTCTGGGCGGGGGGTGATTCGATTCCTTGGCAGGCTGTTGGTTATGGCGCAGGTGTTACCGCCTTGTGCTTGGCGGCAGCGCTGGCTATCACGACAGTGAGAGATGTGGAGTAAAAGTAGCTTCTGTGTATAGCGGAACAAAATACTTGCGAAAGACCTCTAATTCGATTATACTTGAATTAACGAATTTTGCAGGAGGTCTTTCCATGGATGTATCCGTAGGCACCCGCCTTCGCGTGCTGCGCAAGGACGCGGGACTGACCCAGGCCCAGCTGGCGGCGCTGGCAGGAACCAACCAGCTGCCATCAACCGGTACGAGACTGACCGGGCGGCGGCGCCCTACCGTATCCTGGTCTGGTATGCCACTTATTTTAATGTATCGCTGGACTATATCTTCGGCCTGTGTGAGGACCCCCGCGGCAGTATGTCTGCGTCACGCCGGAGGAGGCACAGGAAGTGGTGCAACGCAAACCGGATTGGAGCGAGTTCGTGGAAGCCTGCTTCACGCCGGGCAGCGAGCTGAACCGCCGCCTGAAACAGATGATCCTCAATATGGGAGAAGAGGAAAAGCACAAGTAAGGAGGTGCACGCCATGAATGCCGTGATCTATGCCCGTTACAGCAGCGACAACCAGCGGGAGGAATCCATCGAGGGCCAGCTGCGGGAATGCAAGGAATATGCCGACCAGAACGGCATCACCGTGGTGCGGACCTACATCGACCGGGCACTGTCCGCCAAGACCGACAGCCGCCCGCAGTTCCAGCAGATGATCCACGACAGCGCCACCCACACCTTTGAGGCGGTGCTGGTGTGGAAGCTGGACCGCTTTTCCCGCAACCGGTACGACTCGGCTCACTATAAACGCATCCTCAAAAATAACCGTGTCCATGTGGTGTCGGTGACAGAACCCATCTCCAACACGCCGGAAGGCATCATGCTGGAGAGTCTGCTGGAAGGCATGGCCGAGTACTATTCGGCGGAGCTGGCCGAGAAGGTCAGCCGCGGTCACAAGGAAAATGCCTTAAAGGCAAAGTTCAACGGCGGTCCGGTGCCGCTGGGCTATCGCATTGACAGCGAGCATCACTACCAGATCGATCCGAATACCGCGCCGGTGGTGCAGGAAGCCTTCCATCGGTACGCGGCGGGGGAGAGCATCCGCAGCATCATCGAATCGCTGAACGCACGCGGCATCCGCAACAGCCGGGGCAACCCGTTCACCAAGAACAGCTTCCAGACGCTGCTCAAGAACCGCCGGTATCTGGGCGAATACCGCTACAAGGATACCGTCATCCCGGACGCCATCCCGGCTATCATCGACCCGGATTGCTTCGATGCAGTGCAGCGCCGGTGCGAGATTCACCGTCAGGCACCGGCCCACAACAAGGCAGATATCCATTACCTGCTGACCACCAAGCTGTTCTGCGGCAAGTGCGGCACCATGATGGCAGGGGAGAGCGGCAGGAGCCACACGGGCACGGTCCACTGTTATTATAAATGTGGTACCCGAAAACGCAGCGGCAAGGAGGCTTGCAGCCTGAAGCCGGTGCGCAAGGAGCCGCTGGAACAGTTTGTGGTGCAGACGGCACTGGAAAAGGTGCTGAATGACCGGGTCATCGACTTGCTGGCGGACAAGCTGCTGGAATACCAGAGCAAGGAAAACACCCGTCTGCCGGTCTTGCAGGCCGAGCTGAAAGAGGTCAAGCGCCGCATCGACAATCTGGTGACGGCCATCGAGCAGGGCATCCTGACGCCCTCCACCAAGGCGCGGATGGAGGAGCTGGAACAGCAGCGGGAAGCGCTGGAAACCAGCATTCTGCAGGAGCAGATCGAGAAGCCGCCCATCACACGGGAGCAGATTCTGTTCTGGTTCGATCAGTTCCGCCACGGCGACCCGGCGGATATCGTCTTTCAGGAAAAGGTCATCGACTGTTTTGTGAACTCGATCTATCTGTTCGATGACCGTATCGTGGTGAATTTCAACTAGTCAGGAGGGCGCCGCCGGTATCTTTAGAAGAAGTACTTGGTTTCGTTTTTGGATGGGAATGGTGCACCACAAAGATACCTCGCAAGAAGTTGCGGGGTATTTTTTATTGCTGTTTCCGGAAAAGCAGGAGCTTGGTGCACCATCGGGGGCGAGAAGAGCTCGTGTATTTCAGGCTGTCAAAAAAACTCTTGTAGGGGCGAGCATTGCTCGCCCGTGCCCGTTTGTCTGTGAAATAACTTTTCCGGAAAAGCGTTGCTGCGTCAAGTCGGCGGGCAACCAATGGCCGCCCCTACACATTCAATAGGGCAAGAATGTGATTTTTTGACACGCTGATTGCCCCTGCGGGGCATGCCCGGCCCCTACAGGGTGATGGAAGATTGCATTGGCGATCAAGGAAAAGGTGGGCGGGCGGCATGTATGCCGCCCCTACAGAGGAAGCGGTAAGGCTGGTGGCGGGGAAAGATACACAGTGATCCCCGGTACCTTGCAGGGGAGAAAGGCTCTGCTGATTTTGGCCGCCGAAGTTCCCGAAGAACAGAACAACAGACAAAGTGATATACACTCCGACTTGGCGTACTGCGAAAAGCAGTGCTGTGGGGTGCATATCACTTCTTAGAGAGAGTCCGGAGAATAGAAAAAATCGGTGAGCAATTTAATTGTCTGGATGAGAATGATCGGGATCATATGCATCCGAAGTTAGGAATGCAGGAGTGTCCCAATCTTCGAGTTTCGGCAAGCTTTCAGCAGGCTCCGGTTGTCCCCAGCCTGCGGGCTCATACTCAGTTTGGACAGCCCGATAGGTCACGCGGTAGCTTTTGTCGCAGTAGTCAAGCTGCAGAATGGTGGCCAACGCGGCATACTCTTCTTCAATAGGTGATACAATGTAAATGCGCCATTCGCATTCGTCCTCCGTTATCTCTGCCAGCGCCATAATCTCCTTGGCCATGGTGTGGGCAATGCCGACTTAGGATCGGGAGGCATATATAACTCTCCGCTTGTATCAAGAACCAGCTTACCATCGCATAGCCTCGGTGACGACCGCCTGCGAGGCAACCAGCACGGCGCGGGCTGGCAATGACCGCATTCTGCCGCGCCTTGTCTATGTACCGGTCAGCGAGGGCACCAGCAGCGCCGCCAGTGTCGCTAAAATTACCAATACAACAATTAGCTCCACCAAAGTAAAACCGGATTTCTTTTTAGAACTGCGGGATGCTTTCATGGCCGGACCCTCCTGCGCAAGACAGTATAATATCGTATAAAAACAGTATAAAATTGCAGGGACGGTCCCGTCAATGCGTAATAACGACAAAAATTGCTGCCGCCCTTTGTGACTTCTGCCCGCAGTGCACTTCTTGCGCAGGGGGGTGCGGTATGCTATACTAACAGCAGGAAAAAATATCCGGGCATCACCGCGCACCGCACCGGCACGGGCGTTATGCAGCGATGCCGGGTGCGATACCAGCCAAAAGGAGGTGCTGCGGATGACCCGCATTGCGATCGTGGAAGACGAGGCCGCCGTCCGGGAGCAGCTGACAGGCTATGTGCAGCGCTATACACGGCAGTACGGTACACCGTTTGAGGTTTCGGCCTTTGCAAGCGGCGTCGAGATCCTTGAGGAATACCGTCCGGTCTACGACATTATTTTTCTTGATGTTGAGATGCCGCATCTGGACGGCATGGAGACCGCCCGCCGCATCCGCGCGCTGGACAGCGATGTGCTGCTGATTTTTATTACCAACATGGCGCAGTATGCCATCAAGGGGTACGCGGTGGGGGCGCTGGATTATGTGCTGAAGCCCGTGCCATATTTTGCCTTTTCGCAGCAGCTGCAGAAGGCTGTGAATCAGCTGGCCCGCCGTGTGCGCCACTATCTGGCCGTTCCGGTGGACGGCGGCATGCGCCGGCTGGATGCGGCAGGCATCTACTACATTGAGAGTGAGGGCCACCGGATCCACTTTTACACCGAGGATGGTGATTTCTCGGCCCCCGGTGCGCTCAAGGCGCTGGAGGAAAAGCTGGCTGCGCAGCCCTTTGCCCGCTGCAACAGCGGGTATCTTGTCAATCTGGCACAGGTGTCCGGTGTGCAGCAGAGCGTTGTGCAGGTCGGCCCGTATGAGCTGCAGATCAGCCGTCCCAAGAGAAAGAGCTTCCTTGCGGCGCTGGCGGATTTCATCGGGGGTGAGGGGTAATGTCCGTTTTACCGGATGTACCGCGGCTGTACACGGCGCTGGCGGAGATCTTGGCCGCGCTGCTGTATGCGCAGGCACGGCCGCCCCGCACTGCAAAGCCGGTGTACTGGGCGATAACCGCCATCTGGGCGATTCTGCTGGCAGTGTTTTTACACCTGACCGGCCATGTGCCGCTTGCGTGGTGGGTGCCCTGCATGGTGACGGCCATTGCGGCGATGTATCTCTACCTCTGGGCCACGCGGGAGATGAACCTGCGGGAAGCGGCTACAGCTGCGCGCGGGCGTTTGTTCTGGCGGAACTGGCGGCCAGTCTGGAATGGCAGCTGCACTGCTGGCTCTGGCCGCAGCGCGGGGGCGGCGAAATACCGGCGCTGCTGCTGTTGGCGGCTGTCTACGGCGCACTGTATGGTGGGCTGTACCTGTTTGAGTGCCGCCGCGTGATCGCCGCGCGGCTGAAGGTTACGGCGGCGGCCACGCTGATGGCGGCCGTTATGGCGCTGACTGTATTTGCTGTGAGCAACCTGAGCTTTATCGCCGAGGCACAGGCGACGATGAGTGTCTACTACATCCGCACGCTGGTGGATTTTGCCGGGGTGCTGATTTTGAGCGTCCAGCATGAGCAGCTGCGGGAAACGGCGCTGCACAGCGAGCTTTCCGCCATGGACGCCGTGTTGCACCGCCAATATGAGCAGTACCGCCAGAGCAAGGAGAATATACGCCTGATCAACCGGCGCTACCACGAATTGAAAATGCAGATTGCGGCCATCCGGGCCGAGCGGGATCAGGCCAAGCAGAATGCCGCTCTGGCGGAGATGGAGAGCGACATCCGCCGCTATGAAGCCGAGAACAAGACCGGCAACCCGGTGCTGGACACGCTGCTGACGGCCAAAAGCCTGTACTGCCAGCAGCACGGCATCAACATGACCTGTGTCGCAGACGGCACGCTGCTGAATTTTTTGACAACGGGGGAGATATGCACCATTGTCGGCACAGCGCTGGACAACGCCACCGAGAGCGTCCTGACCGAGCAGGACCCAGAAAAACGGCTGATCCGCACGGCCATCTACGCCCAAAACGGCTTTGTGATGCTGCGGTTTGAAAACTACTGCACCCAGCCCGTGGAGTTGGGCCCGGACGGTCTGCCACGCCGCAGCAGCCACGGCGGCTACGACCTGAAAAGTGTCCGCGCTGCCGCGGAGGCCCGCGGCGGCACCCTGACCCTGCACTGGGAAAACGAGTGGTTCACCCTGCGGGTGCTGCTGCCGCAAAAATGACCAACCGCTATGTTGCTGGCAGGTTGCACAACCAAACAAGGATAAACTTAGGCAAAACGCGGAGAAAATTTCCTGCGCGTTTTGCCTTTTTGCAAAGTATGCACCAAAACCGGCAGGTTATGCAAAAAGTGCCCTATTTTGCCCCGGCTCTGCTACAATAGAGACAACACAAAGGCAGACGCCTGTATAATGTGTACAAGAAGGAAAAACGCAAATGGCGAAGCAACCGAAAGTCCGCAAGCCGCATCCCGTGCTGCATGGGATCGGGCTGGCACTGTCCGCGATCTTGTTGGTCGCAGTGCTGGCCGGCACCTATGTGCTGTCTACGATGGCTACCATCATCGACAGCTTTATCGGCGCGCCCAGCGGCCATTATTCCAAAACCGAAATCGCAGACACCAAGCTGAAGGCCGAGGCCCTCGCCGCAGAGGTCGAGGCCGAGGGCACCGTGCTGGTGCAGAACAAGGACAACACCCTGCCCCTGAGCGCTGACACCAAAAAGGTCAATGTGTTCGGCTGGGCATCCACCGCATGGCTGGGCGGCGGCTCCGGTTCCGGCGGCGTGAACGCCGTCAACACGGATCTGCTGGCCGCCCTGACCGCCTATGGCATTGAGTACAACACCGAGCTGACCGATATGTACAAGGACTTCCAGCCCGGCCGCGAATATCTCAAAACACTGAACAGCCGCCCCGAGCAGTCCGGCCGCCTGTACGAGCCTGACATCAACAACACCGCCTACTACACCCAGACCATGCTGGATAACGCCAAGAACTACTCCGATACCGCCGTGGTCGTCATCGGCCGTCTGGCAGGCGAGAGCAACGATGCCACCAAGCAGCAGTACAAGCGCACCGAAAAGGGCGGCGACATCGTGGTGGATGACACCCGCACGATGCTGGAACTGACCACCGAGGAAGAAAATCTGCTTACCTACATCGGTGCCAACTACAAAAATGTGGTCGTGCTGGTCAACTCCACCAACGTGATGGAGTTGGGTCAGCTGGAAACCATCCCCGGTGTGGACGCCTGCCTGATTGCCGGTTTGTCCGGCTCGGAGGCTGCCTCGGTCATTCCCGCCGTTTTGTGGGGTGAGAAGGAGCCGAGCGGCCGCACTGCCGACACTTGGGCCTAT
>ENA-OQEN01000719-OQEN01000719.1-human-gut-metagenome-genome-assembly--contig:-NODE-719-length-13832-cov-5.369646_pt1 | contig 13832 bp, 21 predicted proteins | sample MGYA00242791_ERZ504627 | MGnify/ENA primary metagenome ERZ504627 (study PRJEB26092, sample SAMD00036316) | human gut metagenome | host: Homo sapiens | study: EMG produced TPA metagenomics assembly of... | reverse complement strand
GGGCGTGTTTGTGGTGGTGTGCGTCCGGCGGGACGCCTATTTTGCCATGGCCCAGGACCCAAGGCCAGCCTGTGGCTGTTCGGGGCAGTGGTGGTGCTGCAAATTCCCAACATCATCATCACTCTGCGCAGCGGCGGCTTTGTGGAGGACGGCCTGTTGACCTGGGACGCCTGTCTCCGGCCAGCGGAGCGCTGTTTCTGGTGCTGACGGTCTGCGCCATCGTCCGGCTGCGGCGGCAGCAGGAGGATGACGAGTCATGAAGAATCTTCGGCTGAAATCGGCCCGGGCCGCCAAGGATCTGAGCCAGCAGCAGCTGGCGGACCTGGTGTCCGTGTCCCGGCAGACCATCAACGCCATCGAAAAAGGGGATTATAACCCCACCATCCGCCTGTGCATCTCCATTTGCCGGGCGCTGGGTAAAACATTGGACGAATTATTCTGGGAGGAGGAAGAACAATGAGCCTGGTCGTAAAGGACCTGACGAAACGGTACGGGGATAAGGTGGTGGTAGACCATCTGTCCTTTGCCATGTCCCAGCCGGGGGTATACGCCCTGCTGGGCACCAACGGTGCAGGAAAGACCACCAGCATCCGGATGATGCTGAACATGCTGTCCCGGGACGGCGGGCAGGTGCTGTGGAACGGAGAGCCTCTGGACATCAGCCGCTGCAACGTGGGCTATCTGGCGGAGGAGCGGGGGCTTTATCCCAAGTACGCGCTGATGGATCAGCTGCTGTACTTCGCGTCCCTGCGGGACGTGCCCCGGGCGGAGGCCAAGCGCCGCATCCGCTATTGGGCGGAGCGCCTGGAGGTGACGGAATACCTCTACCCCAACGCGGCAAAGCCTGAGGCGGCGCTGATGGGCCGGCGGCGGAGCATGCTGGGCGGCGGGGCCAAGCGGGAAATGCCCAAGCGTCCGGACCAGCTGTCCAAGGGCAATCAGCAGAAGATCCAGCTGATGGCGGCCCTGCTGTCGGACCCGGAGCTGCTGATCCTGGACGAACCTCTGTCGGGCCTGGACCCCATTAACGCGGACCTGTTCAAGGGAATCATCCGCGAGGAGATCGCCGCCGGGAAATACCTGATTATGTCCAGCCACCAGATGGCCACGGTGGAGGAATTCTGCACGGACCTGACCATTCTGGACCGGTCCAAAACGGTGCTGCAGGGCCACCTCAACGATATCAAGAAGGGCTATGGCCGGGTGCATTTACAGCTGAAAACCGAGGAGGACGCCGGGCCGTACATCGCCGAAAGCGGGGCGCAGATCGTGACCCGGAAGGAGTTTGAGTATCAGCTGAAGGTCACCGGCCAGGAGCAGGCCAACGACCTGCTGGCCCGGCTGACCCGGGCAGGAGTACCGGTGGTGCTGTTCAACCTGCGTGAGCCGTCGCTGCACGAGATTTTCGTGGAAACCGTGGGGGGTGAGTCCGATGCGTGACCTGTCCGGCACGGGTCAGGTGTACCGCTTCACCCTGTCGCAGCTGCTGAAAAGCAATGCAAACCGGATAACGCTGCTTCTCATGGTGCTGCTGGCGGCGGTGAGCATGCCGCTGACGGCGCTGATGCGCGGCGAATCTCCGGAGGTATCGGATACCAGCAGCCTGACGGCGGTGCGGCTGGAAAACCGCACCGCTCTGGACCTGGATTTTTCCGGAGATTCCTACTGGGCGGATACGGTCTTTTCCGCCGGCGCAGAGGACCCCGACGCGTGGTCACCGTCAGCGGTGACGTCACCGGCTATCAGGTGGCGGTAAGCGGTGCGGACGACGTGGACCAGAGCGAGCTGCGGCTGCTGGCAGACGCCGTGCAGACGGCGATCCGGGATGCATGCGTCCGTGCGGCGGGGCTGACGGCGCAGCAGCTGGCTCAGCTGGAAGGTCCCCCCTGCCGGAGGAAAATTTTGACGGCAGCCGCTTTTGGATCCAGTATGGGTATTCCATTCTGGCTATGATGGTGTGCCTGATGAGTGCGTCCTATGTGATCCGGGCCGTGGTGGAGGAAAAGGATTCCAGGCTGGTGGAGCTGCTGCTGGTCAGCGTAAAGCCCATGGCCCTGCTGGCCGGAAAGATTCTGGCGGTGATGGCGTTCACCTTCGGCTGGCTGCTGGCTATGCTGGCGGGCTTCGGAGTGTCCTGCGGCCTGACGGCTGCGCTGATGGGCTCCGATGTCCTGCACCGGCAGCTGTCCGGTGTGCTGGCGGCGCTGCCCCAGGCGGTGCCGGATGTCTGGCACCTGGTGAGCCTGCTGGCGGTGCTGCTGGTGTCGCTGGCGCTTGGTTACCTGACCATGTCTATCATCGGCGGCGTGGCCGGGGCCTGCTGCTCCGGCATGGAGGAGGCAGGAGAGGCCACGGGGCCTGTGATGCTGCTGACCATGGCCGGGTATCTGGCCTCCTGCGTGGTGGGGGCCGTGCCTCCGGGCCGGTGGCGGTGTTTTTCACCCTGTGCCCGGTGCTGAGCATTTTCTGCGCGCCGGTGCAGTTTGCCTGCGGCAATGTGTCCATTTGGCTGGTGCTTCTGTCCTGGCTTATCCAGGCGACTGTGATCTTCGGGCTACTGAAGCTGGCTGCCCGGGTATATGCGGGCCTCATCGTCCACCGGGGCAGCCGGGTAAAATGGCGTGAGGTATTTTCCATGGCGAAGGGAGGCGCTGCGCGATGAAACAATACAAAGGCATGGGCCGGGTGTTTTCCTTCACCCTGATCCAGCAGGTGCGCCAGAAGGCTGGCGCACTACTACCCTGCTGCTGGCTCTGGCGTGCCTGATCATCCCCATCGTCTCCCTGTCCGCGGCGGCCCAGCACCAGAAAAACGCCGCCCCGGAGCAGAACCCGGTGATGGAGGAGGGCTATACCCAGGAGGCCCTGGACCGGGCGGACCTGACGCCGGAGCAGAGGGCCCTTCTGACGGCGCCGGTGGAGGTCACCGTCACCGGCGGGCAGACCGGGGAAGGGGAGGCCATGGGCCTGCTGTCCATGCTGCTGCCGTTTGCGTCGCTGATGCTGCTGTATTTCCTGGTGCTGCTGTACGGCCAGAGCACGGCGGCCAGCGTGATCCTGGAAAAAACCTCCAAGCTCATGGATCTGTTTCTGGTGTCCGTGGAGCCCACGGCCATGGTGCTGGGCAAGGTGCTGGCCACAGCTGGCGGGGCTTCTGCAGCTGGCCGTATGGATTCTGAGCCTGATGGGCGGCTTCGCCGCCGGCGGCGCTCTGGCCCGGCAGACGGCCCCCGGCGTAACGCTGCCGCTGCTGGAGGTGCTGCGCGGGGCGGGCCGGCTGGCGGGTCTGTTCAGTGTTCCGGCTATGCTGGAGGCCGTTGGGCTGCTGCTGGCAGGCTTCCTGCTGTATTGCAGCCTGTCCGCCATCGGCGGCTCCCTGGCCGGGAAGGCCGAGGATCTGTCCAGCACCAACGTGCTGTTTTCCCTGGTGCTGGTGGTCAGCTTCCTGTGCTGCATGTTCGCCGGGGATATGGACGGCATGACCTCCTCTGCCCGGTGGCTGGATTATGTGCCGTTCACCGCCGTGCTGGTAACGCCCAGCCGGGTCCTGCTGGGGCAGACGTCCCTGATGGGGGGCCTTGTGTCCCTGGTGCTGGTGGTCGCCTGCGCCGGACTGCTGACGGCCCTGGCAGGCCGTGTGTACCGGCTGATGTCCCTGTATAAGGGGAACCCGCCTTCCCTCCGGCGTGTACTCCGGATGCTGCGGGAGAAATAAAGAACCGCCTCAGGCGATCCAGCAGGATCGTCTGAGGCGGTTTTTCCATGTGGACTGCAAGCCCCGCAAGCCGAAGATCAGGTAAGCTTTTCCTTACCTGGCATAGTGCAGAGAGAACTCTTTATATGTTGAAAAATCGTCCATTCACTTTCTGCATACGAAAATGGGGTCAAATTCCTGAGTACATGCAGGAATTTTTAGTGGATATAAAAGCGGAATTTGACAATTGTAGAAGTTTTTTGGGACAAAGTGAGGAAAATGGCCCAAAATTGCCATGGATAGTGGAACGCATGGTCGACTGTTTGAAGCATCATCATGTATCTGTGTGAATACATGATTGGAAAGCATAACAGCAGAATAACCAAATTGCACAAAGTATTTTCTGCAATACTGCCTATGTCTGTACAGGTTGACAACACCGACAAGGCATGTTAAGCTGAAACCAACGATTCAGCAGGGAAAAGTGCAGCGCCGGTTCCCCGGCAGGCCGGAGCAGTTGGCGGCAGGCCCAGGAGCGGAGCGGCAGCTCCCGCTGAACGACCACCAAGGACCACCATGGAAAAGAAAGAGAAGAAAAGGAGAAAACTATGCAGCACAAAAGATCCCGTCTGACGACGAAGATCCTGGCGTTTGTCCTGATCCTCGCTCTCGTATTCCCCGCATCTGCGTTTGCAAGCGTTGCAGACGTGGCGAAGGACACTCGTGCCCCTGGCAAGTCCCTGGCAAATACCTATCCCGCATACACCGACATCGACTGGCAGATCTCCCTGGCGGAGAATGCCCAGGCGGAGGTCACCGTTCCTACCAACATGACGGCGGAAGAGCTGGGCGCCGCTATGAACGGCGGCCTGACGCTGTCCCTGGACCGCGACAGCACCCGCGGCTATCTGAATCCTGAAAAATTCCCCTATCCCTACCAGGGCGGTGCTCTGGACACCTGGATGACCCAGTGGACGAAGGACAAGCAGCCCCAGAACCTGTTCCGCGTTACGGAGATGGGCATTTCCGTCGATGAGGCAGGCAAGGTCTCTCTGAAGCTGTGGATCGACATCAACTGCTACTTCGGCAACCGCTCCGGCAACGTGGATTTCAGCGCCCCCCACAGCAACGGCGGTGCGTATCTGGATCTGTGCGGCTACTATACCTGAATGTGACCGCCGGTGACGAGACGGTAGGCTCCATTCACACCAAGATTGTTCCCTATGACAGCTTCCGTACCGTGTATGAGCTGTATGACGACATCGACGCCCTGGCCGCCACGGATACCGACCTGTATGTGGCCAAGGAGTCCATGGGCCAGACCACCGTGGACGGCTACGACATGCCTTATCTGATCGTTGCCGACTCCAAGGAGTCTGTGGACAAGTGGCTGGCATACACCGACCTGGTGGAATCCGACCCCGACCTGGCGCTGACCAAGCTGGCCAACGGCGACTTTGACGATCTGCGGGTCCCCATGTTCGCCTCCAACGTTCATTCCAACGAGAATGCCGCCGTCAATGGCATCCTGGAGTTTGCCCACCTCCTGCTGGAGAATGAGACCATCAGCGTCAACACCCTGGAGGGCTTCACCGAGGCCGGTCAGGCCCAGCTGAAGGCCGAGATGGAAAAGCAGGGCGCAGCCGTTCCCGAGCAGATCAAGAATTTTGCCTCCTACATTGGCTTTATCCGCGGTGAGAATGGCTATAAGGCCAACGGCAGCCTGTATTCCGGCCAGCTGGACTGGAGGAGTATTACAACGTTAAGAATAATGAGGTCAACGTCAAGGAGCTGCTGGGCGACGTGTTCATGGTCATCGTTCCCGAGCAGAATATCGAGGGTTACGAGCACATGACCCGTACCACCAGCCAGGGCTATGACCCCAACCGCGACGAGGCCAACCAGACCCTGTTTGAGGATTCCAACGCTATGGCCCTGGTGAACAAGTTCAACCCCATGGTGTTCACCGAGATCCACGGCCGCGTGGAGGCCATGCTCATCGAGCCCTGCACGCCTCCTCACGAGCCCAACTATGAGTACGACCTGATCGCCAAGCAGTTCATCCAGCTGGGCGAGGCCGTGGGCATGGGCGCCATCGCCAACAATCCCGAGCACAACAGCTTCGAGATGCCCTATCGTGATTTCCTGCGGGTAGACAAGGATTCCCCCTCCGGTGTGGCCTGGACCGAGCCCTGGGATGACATGACCACCGCCTACGGCTCCCAGTTCCCCGTCCTGATCGGTACCGCCGGCATCACCTGGGAGCTGCCCGTGTACAGTGACGTCACCTCCGAGCTGGTGGTGCCTTACGGTCTGATGACCCAAGCGATGTACATCCAGAACCATAAGATCGACATGCTGACCACCCAGGCCAAGCTGTTCTCCCGCGGCGTCAACAACACCAACTCCAACGAGTTCGTGGCTCCCTGGTATGTGGACCAGTACGACCGGGTCGGCGAGCAGGCGGACCTGATGCGCCCTGTGTATGACGGCGAGGGCCAGAACGGCAACTTCTATCCCGAGTGCTACATCATTCCCATGGACAGCGCCAACCAGAAGAACCTGTATGACGCCGCCGTTGAGATGAAGTATCTGACCCGCAACGACGTGAAGGTCAACGTGGCCTCCAAGGAGTTCACCTATGACGGCGTGACCTATCCCGCCGGCACCATGGTGGTGTCCATGTATCAGGCCAAGCGCTCCCTGGCCAACAGCCAGCTGTTTGACGGCACCTTCATCAACGTATGGCGGGGCCTGTATTCCGAGAGCTTTGCCCAGCGCAGCAACGCCCGCGGCTATGACCGCATCATCGTGGCCGAGCCCGCCGCCTACAAGACCATTATGGCTGCCTGCCCCGAGACCATCAGCTATGACAAGGCCGTGACCTATCTGGCCACCTTCGCCGCCCAGCTTGAGGCGTGGAGAATGCCGACGTCATCATCGACAATGTGTCCAACGATTCCGCCGCCGCTGTCAACGCGCTGCTGCGGGCCGGCAAGACCGTTGCCATGATCACCGAGGGCGACGAGAAGGGCAACTTCATCTGCTCTTACGAGGACTTCCTCACCATCGCCAAGGACTATGTTATCACTGCCACCGGCGTGTACGGCGCGAACTACAAGGCCGCCGTGATCCTGAATCCTCTGGTATTCCTGCCCGGCAAGCCTGCCAATAACACCTCCGGCTATGTGGAGACCACCCTGCGCTCCGGCTCCTACAACTATCGCTTCGACTGGCTGGCTCTGACCGCCATGGGCTTCACCATGACCGAGGACCTGAGCAAGGCCAACGTCATCGTGGGCTCCAGAAGCTCAGCGATGAGGCCCTGGGCGCTGTGAAGGCCGGCACTCCCTATATGCCTACGGCGCCACTGCTTTCATGGGAGAAGGCAACTTCCTGCTGGGTCTGGGTGTGAAGCTCGATTCCTGCACCATGGGCACCGACTTCCTGGGCCGCGTGGTGTATCCCAACAACACCCTGGTCAACGCCAGCTACATCAACGAAGCTGACGACGTGATGTACGAGTACGGCACCAACTGGTTCACCAAGATTCCCGAAGGCGCTACCGTTCTGGTGCAGAACGCCGGCAAGGCCCCGCTGCAGGGCTGCATCTGCCTGACGGACGATGAGCTGACCGAGCAGTTCAACCAGTACAACAACGGCGTGGTGGGCTTCGAGTATCAGAGCGGCAAGCTGGACATGGCCCTGTTTGCCAACGTCCTGAACCACAAGATCCACCAGACCGACGAGTACACCTTCATCAGCAACTTCATCTTCTCCCGCAGCCTCACTGAGACGGCCTACGAGGGCGTTGCCCAGCCCGAGAATCCCGATCCCGTGAACCCCGGCAAGCCCGAGGAGCCCGGCAAGCCCGACGCCCCAAGACCGGCGACACCAGCAGCATCATCGTTTGGTTCTGGCTGCTTCCTTCACCGTGGTGATGATCCCCATGACCGTCACCCTGAAGCGCAAGGCCCGCTGAAAAGTCAACCGAAACCACACAGTCCCGCCCAACTGGCTGTGACGGCTTCCGCTGAACTCTCAACTGCATAAAAGAGGAGGCCCCGGACAAAAGTCCGGGGTCTCCTCTCAGCTTGTCAAAAAAGGGCGGTGCTTTTTTGACAAAAGAGATTTCACTCCGACCCGCGCATTTTCAAAGCTTTCATAAAGGTTCTGAAAATGCAGTGATTGAAAGTGAAAGACTCCCCCGGATGGGTTTCTTTCGCAACGATCTTTCTTTCCAAAAGGCGGAGGCGATCTCTTTTTTTCACGGCAGCGCCCCCCATGAGGCTTCCTTTGGGCGTGTATGCCGCAAAAAATACTTTGTACGATCCTCGCCCCAGAGGAGCCGATCTCTGCAGACCCGACGGTTAAGGAACATACGTCCGACAGCCCAATGGTGAATGTGGGGCCTGCGGCCAATCTGCGGGCCGGTCTCGCAGCGGCTGATTTCCCCGGTAGGCGCCGAATAAGGCCCGCGCCGGCAACTGCCGGGCGCGGGCCTTATTGTCTCTATACGTTTGTCACGCAGCCGTTATTTGGCAGCGGCAGCCTTCTTGCTGTTGCGGGACAGGGCCTGGATGCCCTCCACCACCAGCACGATAGCCAGAACCACCAGCAGGATGGCGATGATCGCACGGACATAGAACCAAGCAACACCCTTGCCGCCGGCAGCGATGCCAACGAACTGAGCCTTGATGGTGAACACCAGAGAGGTCAGGGTCACGATCAGCATGAAGAACATGGGGAAGTAGAACATCTTGTTGTTGCGGCCGATCTTGCCCAGCCAGCAGCACACAGCCAGCAGACCCAGGGCAGCCAGCAGCTGGTTGGCAGCGCCGAACAGAGCCCAGATCTTGGCATAGCCGGTCATACCCAGAGCCACACCGGCAACCACGGTAATAGCGGTGGCCACATAGGGATTGGTCAGGACCTTCTTCCAGCCGGGCATGGTCTCGCGGGTCTCGCCGGGGTTGGTGAAGAACTCCTGGAACATGTAGCGGGCCAGACGGGTGGCGGTATCCACGGAGGTCAGGCAGAAGGCGGACACGGCCAGGATCAGCATGGAATACACCACGTTGTAGCAGCCGTCGCCGAACACCTTGGAGAACATGGAGGCCAGGCCGGTGGCGAACACCACGGTGGGGGTCACGGTGGTGCCGTCAGCATACTGGCTCCAGATGTAACCGACAGCGCACACGGAGATCAGGGCCAGAGCACACTCGATCAGCATACCGCCGTAGGCGATGGGCTTGGCGTCCTTCTCCTGGTCCAGCTGCTTGGACGTGGTGCCGGAGCCACCAGGGAGTGGAAGCCGGACACAGCGCCGCAGGCGATGGTCACGAACAGAGCGGGGAACATATAGCCAGAGAGGTGCCGGAGGGAGCCAGCGTGTCCTTGAAGCCGGTGAAGGCGGGCATGTCCACGGTGGGGTGGCAGCCGATGATGCCCACCACGGCCAGGACCATCATGGCGTACAGCAGGAAGGAGCTCAGGTAGTCGCGGGGCTGCAGCAGGATCCAGACAGGGGTGACAGACGCAACGGCGATGTACACGCCCACGATGATCATCCACGTGTTGCCGCTGAGGTAAATGGGGTGCCACTGGAGGCCGATGTACATGCACACGGCAATGCCGATGACGCCGATGACGGTGGAAATACCCAGAGGCGCATTCCGGCGATAGACAAAGAAGCCGAACAGAATGGCCAGCAGGATGAACATGATGGAGATGATGGCGGTGGAGGCGTTGGCGGCGGAAGCGGCCTTATCCAGCACGCCGTCCACATAGGTGGCCTTGAAGGTGTTGGCCACGATGGAGCAAAGGCAGCCACCACCAGGATCAGGGTCAGATACGCGAAGATGATGAACAGCTTCTTGGCCCGGGCGCCGATGGCGTCGCCGATGACCTCGCCGATGGATTCGCCCTTATGGCGAATGGAGCGAACAGGGCGCCGAAATCATGGACGCCGCCGAAGAAGATGCCGCCGATCAGGACCCACAGCATAACGGGAACCCAGCCGAACACAGCGGCCTGGATGGGGCCGTTGATGGGGCCTGCGCCGGCGATAGAGGAAAAGTGATGGCCCATCAGAACGGGAGCCTTGGCGGGACAGTAGTCCTTACCGTCCTCCAGCTCATGGGCAGGGGTGACGCGGGAGTTATCCACGCCCCACTTCTTGGCCAGCCAGCCGCCGTAGAAAATATATCCTACGATCAGCACGGCAACGCCAATGATCAGGAACAAAGCAGCATTCATAAACTTCTCTCCTTTCGAAATAGTTTTCTCTTTTGCTTATGAAACAGGGCTCTTTTGAGCACCTGCGCTGCACTGTGTCCGCTGGCATTGGTGCTGACCGCTTCCTCCGGCAGCACCACCAGAGCGGTGTGAAAATCCATCCATCCCCAATACGACAGCCGGAAGCTCTGATACCGGTGGCACCGCTTCAGGGCCTTCCGGGCCTCCGGGTCGCAGGAGTCGCACAGGAAGATGGCGGAGATATAGGTATACATGTGGTTGGGACCGGGCTGGATGCGGGCCATGCCCTGTTCGTATGCCAGAAGCTCGCACTGCTGATAAATCTCCTTCGTCAGGTGCGGAACGCTGAACAGATACACATATTCAAAGCTGTTGGCCTCCCACAGCTTTGCTTTCTTGGACAGCACATACTTGGAGTTATGGACATAAAAGTCCATCTTCGCCGTCAGAGGAAGCTCCTCTTCCCCGCATCGGGTGATGTCAAAGCTGCCGCCGTACACGTCGCACAGCCGGGAAACCGCATCGTCTCGTGTCATGATCCCGCCCCCTTTTCCTCTGATCTGCCTTTAACAGGTTCTAAACGCCCGGTTTTGGCGCTTCTGCAATTTTCTACGAAAAAACGAAATCCGAAAAAAGTTGGCTTTTTCCGGAGTGAACATGGATTCTGTGAAATTGTGCGTCGAAAAATCACATTTCATACTATATACCTCTGTTTTTCATCTTGCAAGATGGCATAATGGACAATCTTTAAGTGTTAATTTTGTGTAAATTTTTAGTTGTTTTGTGTATAGAAAAATGCTAAGATAAAAGAACACGACACCCCGGCCGGGATGTCGTGTTTTTGTTTGCAATTGTATCTGATTTCTACTCCGGCAACGTTTTCTTTTGCCCAAGACCGATGCGAATTTCCGTCCCCTGGTTGGGAACGGAGCTGGCCCGGATGGTGTGTCCCAGGTTTCCGCAGATCCGGCGGCAAAGGTACAGCCCGATGCCGCTGGCCCGCCTGTCCCGCCGCCCGTTGACCCCTGTGAAGCCCTGTTCAAAGATCCGGGGCAGGTCCTCTGCTGCGATGCCCATGCCGGTGTCGCGGATGCACAGGTCATCTCCGTCCATGGCGATGGTCACGGAGCCGCTGGCGGTGTATTTCAGGGCGTTGGACAGCACCTGCTCCACCACAAAGCCCAGCCATTTGCCGTCAGTCACCACGGTGTGGTCCAGTGGCTGGTATTCCAGCCGCAGCCGCCGGCGGATAAATTCTCCGGCGAAGCGCCGCACCGCCGGGCGCACAATGTCGTCCAGGCTGTGCCGCCGGATGACATAGTCCGTGGTGCTGCTGTCCAGCCGCAGGAATACCAGCACCATCTCCACATATTGCTCCACCCGCATCAGATCTCCGGACAGAGACCTGGCCAGGTCGGAGTCTCGTTCTGCAGCGTCAGCCGCATGGACGCAATGGGCGTTTTGATCTGGTGGGCCCAGAGAGTATAGTAGTCCACCATGTCGCCGTACCGGCGCTGGGCCTGGGACTGTATCTGCCGGCGGCTTTCCTCCAGCAGGGCCACAAGCTGCCGGTAGTCCTCCCGCTCCACGGTGTCTGCCGGGGGCAGGGACGCGGCGATCTCGTCCGGCAGCCGCAGTACGCGCTCCATCTGCCGGTGCCGCCGAAGGGCCTGGCGGTAATCCGCCGCCAGCAGGATGCTCCCGGCCACGGCACACAGCAAAAACGGGTATGCCACCGCCTGGACAGGCAGACTGTACAGGGCGAACGTGACGGCGAACAGACCGCCGAACAGTAGGAAAGTCAGCAGCACGCCCCGGCGCTGCCGCAGATAGCTTCGCACCATGGCCGTCACCCCACCATGTAGCCCAGGCCCACCCGGGTGGTAATGAATCCCGGCAGTCCTGCGGCGTCCAGTTTTTTCCGCAGCCGCCCGATGTTCACCGTCAGGGTATTTTCGTCCACGAAGCTGTCGGTTTCCCACAGGCGCTCCATGAGCTTCTCGCGGCTCACCACCCGGCCCTTGCTCTGCATCAGACACAGCAGGATGCGGTACTCGTTTTTCGTCAGGGACACCCGCTGTCCCTGATACGTCAGGGTGTTGTCCCCGGTGTTCAGCAGCGCGCCGCGATGCTCCAGCACTGGGACCGACGCGCCGAAGTCATAGGTCCGGCGCAGCAGGGCCTGGATCTTGGCCATCAGCACGCTTTGATCGAAGGGCTTGGTGATAAAGTCGTCAGCGCCCAGGTTCATGGCCATGATGATGTTCATATTGTCCGCCGCCGACGAGATAAAAATCACCGGAACCCGGGATACCCGCCGGATCTCCGTACACCAGTGGTACCCATCGAAGCAGGGCAGGCCGATGTCCAGCAGTACCAGATGGGGATCGAATTCCGCAAATTCCTCCATGACGTGCCGCAGATCCCGGACCTGCCGCACCTGTAAATTCCACAGCTCTCCCTGGGTCTGCACCGCCTGGGCAATGCCCCGGTCATCCTCCACCATCAGCACCCGATATGCGCGTATGCCTCCATGCACTCGCCTCCCTTGCCTGTTTCCCCCATTGTAGCAAAATCTTCCCGGCATTACAAGAAGAAACAGCCGCCCCGAAGGGCGGCTGTGAGACTGTCAAAAAAGCCTCGCAGAGTTCGCGGCCCGCAGGCCGCGAATCAAGTTCCATCCATTTTCGCGGCGGCGTGTACGTCGCGAAAAATACTTTGCGCGGAGAGAGTGTGTTTTCGCGCATTTTATGCGTGAAAACGCGCGGGTCGGAGCGAAAACTCTTTTGTCAAAAAAGGGCGCCGCCCTTTTTTGACAAGCTCAGCATATTCAGGCGATTCAGATCTTTTGCCGGTAAACCACCGCATCCTCCTTGCCGAAGGCCCGGGCTGCACGAGTCACTGTGATCGCCGCTTCCTCCGTATAGGGGAAAAACAGCAGCACGGGAACACGGAAGGTCAGCACGATGACCCTGGGAGTCACCACGGCCACGTCCCAATCCTCCCAGTCGAAATGGGTGGGCTTCCCCTTCCGGTTCTCCTCCCGGATGCCGCCGCCGTCAAACAGAATGCACCCATCGGGATCGTTCTGCTGCTGAAACTGCCGCCAGCCCCGCCGGTAATTCCGCTGCATAAGCGCGCACAGCACCAGCTCCAGCACCCCGCAGCCGAAGCACAGCCCCGTAAGCGCGCCGGACGCCCGGCCCAGCGCCAGGCTGGCCGTAAGCCACAGCAAAACGGCTCCCAGCGCCAGCAGGACGGCCCCCTGCCACAGAAGCCGCCGGGAAAACCACCGGAAGCTGCGGCATCGGACGTCATGCTTTTTCAGCCTGCGCCGCTGGACCGCGATCCCCTGAGCCAGGTCAAAGAGCCCCTCCGTATCCGTCAGGTGATAGTGCAGCTGAAAAAAGGTCTCCGTGGTCATGCCTTTTTGGCCGCCTGGGCCAGAGCTTCCTCCAGCGCGTGGGCCATCTGGTCCGGACAGGACGTGGGCTTGGGTCCGCAGTGGATACCCTTCATGCGCCGGATGGCCTCCTGGGCGTCCATGCCCACCACCAGCCGGCTGATGCCCTGGAGGTTGCCGTTGCAGCCGCCCTCCACATTGACGCTCTTGATCACGCCGTTCTCCAGCTCCACAGTCATTTTCCGGGAGCAGACGCCCGGGGCGTATAGGTATAAGTCATGGTATAAAAGCTCCTTTTGTGTATTCCGGGGGGTATTATACCCCACGACGGCGATTTTGGCAAGAGGGCATCCTTTATAGCATCTGTCCGGTTTTCGCCCTTTCCGAGAGAAATTCAGCCTCCGGATAAACCAGGTCCTCCGGTGTCCAGCGGCGGATCACGTCCGCGTAAAAGGCGCAGCACGCCCGGGCCAGGGCT
>ENA-OQEN01000718-OQEN01000718.1-human-gut-metagenome-genome-assembly--contig:-NODE-718-length-13836-cov-3.641185_pt1 | contig 13836 bp, 22 predicted proteins | sample MGYA00242791_ERZ504627 | MGnify/ENA primary metagenome ERZ504627 (study PRJEB26092, sample SAMD00036316) | human gut metagenome | host: Homo sapiens | study: EMG produced TPA metagenomics assembly of... | reverse complement strand
GGCCCAGACTTCGCGGCCCTTCGCTGCTTCGCGGAGCCACGCTGCTTCAGGCGCGTGGCGCCGACGACGAGCAGGCAGGCATCTTGGAAACAGGCGAGCGGCCCTGCAGGCGCAGCTGCGGCAGCTGCAGGCAGCTCGCCTTGGCCTGAGCATGCGCCGTGCACAGAGCGGATTCCTTTGGCATGGATCGGTTCGTGGATATGCTCGTGGATATGCTCATGGTAAGACCTCGATTTCATCAGACTTGTATGCTATAATCATTGTAATCAATATAAGCATAGCATGCCCGCAGCGCGGGCAAGATAATGCATATGATGCTAGATGTTAGACATTAGACGATTGAAAGGAGTTGGAACGGATGCTCACGTTTACCTACTACAGCCATTCCTGTTTCCTGCTGGATGACGGGAACTACAAGGTGCTCTTCGACCCATTCCTGACGGGCAACCCGAAGGCCGCCATTGCGGCTGCGGATGTGGAATGCGACTACATCCTCATCAGCCATGCGCACGGCGACCACCTCGGTGATGCGCCGGAGATCGCGGCGCGCACGGGAGCGGCAATCGTCGCGATCCCAGAGGTGCTGGCACTCTGCGAGGAGCGCGCGCCGGGACTCAAGCAATACCCGATGAACCTCGGCGGTTCGCTGACGCTGCCGTTCGGCAAGGTCCGCATGACGCTCGCGCAGCACAGCTCGGGCGTCGCGGGCGGCGTGGCCTGCGGCTTCGTCGTCTACATGGGCGGCAAGGTCGTCTACTTTGCCGGCGATACGGCGCTGTTCCGCGACATGGAGCTCATCGGCCAGAAGGATGCGCTCGACTACGCCTTGCTGCCAATCGGCGACAACTACACGATGGGCCTCGAGGACGCCGCGCTCGCCGCGCAGCTGCTCAACGTGCGCCACGTCATCCCCATTCACTACAACACGTGGCCCATCATCAATCAGGATGTGCGTCACTACAAGGAGATCACGGAGGCGATGTCGCGCGCAGAAGTCCACATCATCGAGCCGGGCGGGAAACGGGTGCTCTGATGGAGTCTGTGTCAACCGCATCATCTGTCGCATCATCCGCAAAGGCGAAGCGCGAGAAGCTCATCGTCATCCTCGGGCCGACGGCTTCGGGCAAGACGGCGCTCTCCGTTGAGCTCGCGAAGGCGCTCCGGACGGAAATCCTGTCCGGCGACTCGATGCTCGTCTACCGCGGCTTCGACATCGGCGCGGCCAAGCCGACCGAGGCGGAGCGGCAGGGCGTCGCGCATCACCTCATCGACATCTGCAATCCCGATGAGCCCTACAGCGTGCCGCTCTTCCAGCAGCAGGCCAAGGCCATCATCCACCGCCTCAATGCGCAGGGCAGGGTGCCCATCCTCGCCGGCGGCACGGGCCTCTACATCAAGGCCCTACTCGAGGATTATCAGTCAATGAGACGGGGGAGCACGCGGCCTTCCGCCAGCAGATGAAGGATCTTGCCGCGCGCGAAGGCCTTGAGGCGGTCGCGGCCCTGCTCCGCCAGGAGGACCCCGTGGCGGCGGCCTCTGTCGATCTCAAGAATCCGCGGCGCGTGATCCGCGCGCTCGAAGTCGCGCACTTCGGCGAGACCATCTCGCGCACGAAGACCTTCGACGAGACGGCCGAAGACATGCAGGCGCGCCTCTACTACGATGCCTTCGTCATCGGCCTGCGCTGGCCGCGCGAAGCGCTCTACGCGCGTATCAACGAGCGCGTCGACCTCATGATGGCGGCAGGCCTCGAGCAGGAGGTGCGTGCCTGCTCGCGAGCGGCGTCACGCGCGAGATGCCCGCGATGAAGGCATCGGCTACAAGGAGATGGCGGCCTATCTTGCTGGTGAGATCACGCGCGAGGAAGCCGTGGAGGCCATCAAGGTGGGCACGCGCCATTTCGCCAAGCGCCAGCTGACCTGGTACCGCAAGATGCCCTACATCCACTGGTATGAGCTGGCAAATCAGACGCAGTCTGAACTTTTGCGCATGATTTTGACGGATATGGCAGGATTTTTGCAAGAATGAGCGAATTAAGATAAAAGATGAGCAATCATCTGGCGGACTGCTGTGCGCTTTGCCGGCAGCCCGGCTGGATCCATTCTTGGATCCAACGAGAAATTGAGAACAGGAGAAAGGTGGAGTTTTATGCCGAATAAGGTGATCAATCTGCAGGACAGTTTCCTCAATCAGGTCCGCAAGGAGAATGTTCCCGTGACCATCCATCTGGTCAATGGTTTCCAGATCAAGGGCAATGTGCGCGGTTTTGATAATTTCACGGTCGTGCTCGATGTCATGGGCAAGCAACAGATGGTCTACAAGCATGCCATCTCGACAATCACGCCGGCACACCCGATTGCAGGGACGTTTGGCGCCGATCATCTGGATAAGAAATCGGAGAATGCCTGAAACACCATGATTCTTGAAGGTCCTTCCACGTCTGATGGGAAGGGCCTTTTATCATCTGGCAGGCGTGCCATATCAATATAGATTAGATCGATCAGCATAGATTAGATCGATCAGCGAAAGGATGAATGAGATGAAGACGAGGGGATCGAGATCGTATCGAAGTATCAGGGCCGCGGCATCGAGCTGCCGCAGCGCAAGACGGCGGCGAGCGCCGGCTACGACCTGCAGGCGGCGCGCACGGTCGTCATCGAGCCGGGACAGATGGCGATGGTGCCGACGGGACTCAAGGCGTACATGCAGAGCGATGAGGTGCTGGCCATCCACATCCGCTCGAGCTTGCCATCAAGCGCGGCCTCATGCTCGCCAACCACGTGGGCATTGTCGATGCGGATTACTATAATAATGAAGCGAACGAGGGCCACATCTTCATCGCGCTCTGGAACCGCGGCAAGGAACCCGTGGAGATCGAGGGCGGCGAGCGCATCGCGCAGGGCATCTTCATGAAGTACCTGACGGCCGACGGCGATGTGGCCGGCGAGGGCGAAGTGCGCCGGGGCGGCTTCGGTTCGACGGGACGGTGACGTGCATGGACAACGATAACGATAGCCTGGACCTCTTTGCTGAGCCGCCCGCGGACCCGCGCCGCAAGAGCAGCGGCAATCAGGTGGGAAGTACTGCAGGCAGCGGAGCCATGCGGACGTTTGAGCCGCTCGCGCGCCGCATGCGCCCGCGCAATTTCGATGAATTCATCGGCCAGCAGGAGGCGGTCGGGCGCGGCCACTTCCTGCGCCGCATGATCGAGATGGACCAGATCCCGTCCATCATTTTCTACGGCCCGCCGGGCACGGGCAAGACGACGCTCGCGCAGATGATCGCCGCGATGACGGACAGCGCCTTCGAGAAGCTCAATGCAGTCTCAGCGGGCATCAGCGACCTGCGGCGCATCGTCAAGGAGGCGGATGAGGCGCGCCGTTACTACCAGCGCCGCACAATCGTATTCATCGACGAGATCCACCGCTTCAACAAGAGCCAGCAGGATGTGCTGCTGCCCTACGTCGAGGATGGCCGGCTCATCCTCATCGGCGCGACGACGGAGAATCCCTTCTTCGAGGTCAACCATGCCTTGCTCTCGCGCGTGCGCATCGTGCGGCTCTACCAGCTGACGGACGCGCAACTCGTCGATGTCCTGCGCCGGGCGCTCCGGGATGAGGAGCGCGGCCTCGGCGGCAGCACGTCGAGGTGCCGGACGAGGTGCTGCTAGCGATGGCGCAGATCGCGGGCGGCGATGCCCGCATGGCGCTCAACCTGCTCGAAGGTGCGGCGGCGATGCTACCGACGACGGGCGGCACGGTCACCTTGGACATGCTCGAGGAAATCACGGGCGAGCGCGTGCAGCGCTACGACAAGACGGGCGACAACCACTACGATACGGCTTCGGCCTTCATCAAGAGTATGCGCGGCAGCGACCCCGACGCGGCGCTTCACTACCTCGCGCGCATGCTCGCGGCCGGCGAGGACGTCAAGTTCATCGCGCGGCGCATCGTCATCTGCGCGTCGGAAGATGTCGCAATGCCGACCGATGGCACTGCCGCTCGCGATGGCAGCGGCTGAGGCCGTGCAGTTCGTCGGCATGCCGGAGGCGCGCATCACGCTCGCGCAGGCCGTGACCTACATCGCCTCGGCGCCGAAGAGCAACGCGGCTTACCTCGGCATCGATGCGGCGCTCAAGGATGTGCGGACGAAGGACTGCGGCACGGTGCCGAAGCATTTGCGCGACTCACATTACAAGGGCGCGGCAGCGCTCGGCCACGGTCAGACGTACTGCTATCCCCACGACTATCCGGGCCATTTCAAGGAACAGGCCTATCTGCCCGACAAGATACGCGAGGCACATTACTACGAGCCGACGGACATCGGCCGCGAGAAAGTGCTGCACGACTACCTCAGGAAGTGCTGGCCCGAGCGCTTTTGACAGCGGGGGGTATTTCTGCTATATTGTCATATATAAATCCTAGGGATTCACTCGGGATTCCGTTTCATTCTAGATATGAGGTGCATCATGAAGATATCGACGAAAGGAAGATACAGTGTGACGGCGCTCTACGAGCTCGCACTCCGCTACGGTGAGGGCGCTGTGTCCCTGAAGAGCATCGCGACGAGCCAGGGACTTTCGGAGAATTATCTCGAACAGCTCATGGCACCGCTGCGCCGGGCCGGCATCGTCAAGAGCGTGCGCGGCGCGCAGGGCGGCTACATGCTCGCGCGCGACCCGAAGGAGATCACGATCGGCGAGATCATCACGACGGTCGAGGGGCCGATTGCGCTCGTCGACTGCCTGCTGACGAGCGCCGAGTCCGCGGAGCAGCCGTGCGACCGGGCCTGCGCCTGCGTGACGCGCGGCGTCTGGGAGAAGGTCTGCGACAGCATCAGCAATGTCCTCAACCACATCACGCTCTACGACCTCTGCACCGACCATCCGGAACAGGCGAAGAAGGTGGGGTGCGCGCGATGAAGCCGGTCTACCTCGATTACGCGGCGACGACGCCCGTCGATGCGCGCGTCGTCCAGAAGATGCTGCCGTACTTCTGCGAGCAGTTCGGCAATCCCTCGAGCTCTACGCCGCCGGCCGCGCGGCGCGTCAGGCTGTAAGCCAGGCGCGGCGCCAGCTCGCCGCGCTCCTCGATGCTGAGCCGGATGAACTCTTCTTCACGAGCGGCGGCAGCGAGAGCGACAACTGGGTCATCCGCTCGCTCGCGGAGGCGGCTCTGCGCCATGGCGGTGGTCACATCCTCACGACGAAGGTCGAGCACCATGCCGTATTGCATGCCTGCGAGGCGCTGCCAGAGGGCATCGAGGTGACGTACCTCGATGTCGACGCAGAGGGCCGCGTCCGGCCTGAACAGGTCGAGGCAGCCTTGCGGCCCGACACCTTCCTCGTCACCATCATGACGGCCAACAACGAGGTCGGCACCATCGAGCCGATTGCCGCCATCGGTGCGCTCTGCCGCAAGCGCGGTGTCTTCTTCCACACGGACGCCGTGCAGGCCGTCGGCCACATCCCCGTCTCGGTCAAGGACTGGCAGGTCGATGCGCTCTCGCTCTCCGGGCACAAACTCTACGGACCCAAAGGCGTCGGTGCGCTCTACCTGCGCCGGGCCACAAGCTCGCACCGCTGATCTGCGGCGGCGCACAGGAGCGCGGCCTGCGGGCCGGCACGGAGAACACGGCGGGCATCGTCGGGCTCGGCGCGGCAGCCGCCATCGCAGCAGAAGAGCTTCGCGAGGAGAGCGCGCGCCTGCAGGCGCTGCGCAATCATCTCTTCGCGAAGCTCCAAGAGATTCCGGGCGTGCAGCTCAACGGCCCGCTCTCGGGCAGGCTGCCGGGCAATCTCAATGTCGCCATCGAGGACGTCGACCACGAGACGCTGCTCATCCGGCTCGACCTCATGGGCTTCGCCGTTTCAGCGGGCAGCGCCTGCAGTGCGGGGTCGCTTGAGCCATCGCACGTCCTGACGGCGATGGGGCAGACGCCTGAGCAGGCGTCGACAGCCATCCGCGTGACGCTCGGGCGCTTTACGACGGAAGAGGAGGTCGAAGCCTTCGCCGAAGCCCTCCGTCAGGCCGTTCACGATATCCGCAGGCAGGCAGTCTGATGCTTGCCTGTGTTTTTTGTCAACATAAATTTGTTTTCAGAAAAACAATCATGTATAATGAGATGAGGTGCTCAAAGCACATCATTTCAAGGAGGAATCGCGATGTTAGGAGATACACTGCGCGAGGCGCGGGAAAAACAAGGTCTGACCTACAAGGATATCGAGAAGGGCACGAGCATCCGTGCCCTCTACATTGAATACATCGAGAAGGGCGAGTACGACGAGCTGCCGGGCGACGTCTACACGAAGGGCTTCATCCGCAGCTATGCGAACTTCCTGAAGCTCGACGCCAATGCGCTCGTGCAGGCGTTCACGGCAGAGCGCCACAAGGGAGCAGCTCCTGCTGCACAGCAGAAGCCGGCTGCCCCGAAGGCTGCTCCAGAGAAGCCGCAGGCAAAGAAGCCGGCGGCACCGTCTGTGCAGCCAGCCGCAAAGCCTGTCGAGAAAGCCGAAAAAGCTGCAAAGGCTGAGAAGGCTGAGAAGCCTGCTGAGCAGCCGGCCGCTCCGAAGCAGGAGCAGCGCCGCGCAAGGCACCGGTCCAGCCGAAGGCGGCTGACGTGAAGCCGCAGCCAAAACAGCAGCCGAAGAAAGCGCCTGCCAGCAAGCCAGCTGCACCGCGCTTTACGGCGCAGGACTTCAACGAACCGAAGCGCTCGAATGGCAAGCTCATCGCCATCGTGGCCATCGTGCTCGTCGTACTCGCCTGCGCCGTCTATGCGCTCTCGGGAAGCGACGACAGCGCCAAGAAGCCGGCTGCGCAGCAGCAGACGCAGCAGGTCGAAGCACCGGCACCGAAGACGTACGATGGCGTTGAGGTCACGGCGACCTTCACGGCCGACTGCTGGCTCGAGGTCAAGGCCGATGGCAAGACCGTCTATGAAGGCACGCTCAAGAAGGGTGACAGCCAGACCTGGAAGGGCACGGACAAGGTCACGGTCCGCGTGGGCGATGCCGGCGCGGTGTCGTTCTCGGTCAACGGCAAAGACCTCGGCACGGCCGGCAAGACGGGCCAGGTTGCCAATAAGACCTTCACGAAGGACGGCAACTGATGAAGGGCTTCTTACCAATCTGCCGGCGTGACATGGAAGAGCGCGGCTGGCACGAGCTCGACTTCGTCTTCATCTCGGGCGACGCTACGTCGATCATCCGAGCTTTGGCCCGGCTATCATCTGCCGCCTGCTCGAGAAGCACGGCTACAAGGTCGGCATCATCCCGCAGCCGGACTGGCACACGACGAGGGACTTCGACCGCCTCGGCAAGCCGCGGCTCGGCTTCCTCGTCTCGGCGGGCAACATGGATTCGCTGCTCAACAAGTTCACGCGGCCAAGAAAGTCCGCCATGAGGACGCGTATTCGCCGGGCGGCCAGGCCGGCCACCGGCCGGAGCGCGCGACAATCGTCTACTGCAATCGCCTGCGCGAGCTCTATCCCGATGTGCCGATCATCATCGGCGGCATCGAGGCGAGCCTGCGCCGCATGGCGCATTACGATTACTGGTCGAATGCCATCCGCCGCTCCATCCTCGTCGACAGCCAGGCCGACCTGCTGATCTATGGCATGGGCGAGCGCGCCATCCTCGAGATCGCCGCCGACCTGCAGCAAGGCGTCGAGGTCGCGAACATCCAGGACGTCCACGGCACCTGCTACCGCGTGCCCAACAAGGATTACGCCTGGGACTACATCGAGCTGCCTTCCTTCGAGGCTGTCCGCAAGGACAAGAAGACCTTTGCGGAGGCGTTCAAGATCGAGTACCTCGAGCAGGACCCGATCCGCGGCAGGAAGCTCCTGCAGCAGAACGATGAGTGGTGTGTCGTGCAGAATCCGCCGGCCATGCCGCTCTCGGAGGAGCAGATGGACGAGGTCTACGGTCTGCCCTACATGCGCACGTACCATCCATCTACGAGAAGGCGGGCGGCGTGCCGGCCATCAGGGAAGTCCAGTTCAGCCTCGTCTCGCAGCGCGGCTGCTTCGGCGGCTGCAACTTCTGCGCAATCATCTCGCATGAGGGGCGCATCATCCAGCGCCGCAGCCATGCGTCGCTCATCCGCGAGGCGAAGATCTTGACACATATGAAAGGCTTCAAGGGCTACATCCACGATGTCGGCGGCCCGACGGCCAATTTCCGCCGCACGTCGTGTGACGGCCAGCTCAAGCGCGGCACCTGCCGCGGCAAGCCGTGCCTTTCGCCGGAGCCGTGCAAGCTGCTCGTGGCCGACCACAGTGACTACATCAAGCTGCTGCGCGAGCTGCGCAGCCTGCCGGGCGTCAAGAAGGTCTTCGTGCGCTCCGGCATCCGCTTTGACTACCTGTTGCTCGCCAAGGACGACTTCCTCTACGAGCTCTGCAAGTACCACGTCAGCGGCCAGCTCAAGATTGCGCCGGAGCACATCTCGGACCGTGTGACGCGCCTCATGGGCAAGTCGAATCGCGCCGTCTACCTGCGCTTCGTCGAGAAGTTCCGCCGCATGAACGAACGCCTCGGCAAGAAGCAGTACCTCGTGCCGTACTTCATGTCGAGCCATCCGGGCTCGGAGCTCAGCGACGCGTCGAGCTCGCGGAGTTCATCCGCGACATGGGCTACCATCCGCAGCAGGTGCAGGACTTCATCCCGACGCCGGGCACGCTGTCGACCTGCATGTGGTACACGGGGCTAGACCCGATGACGGGCGAGAAGGTCTACTCGGCCAAGAGCTATGAAGAGAAGAGAATGCAGCGGGCACTCATGCAGTACTGGCTGCCGAAGAATCATGAGATCGTTCGGAAAGCCCTGCACCTTGCCCATCGCGAGGACCTCATCGGCTTCGGGCCGAAGTGCCTCGTGCGCCCGCGCAGAGAGACGAGGCCGGCAAAACCGGCAAAGAAGGTGTAAGTATGCGATGTCCTTATTGTAAACACGAAGACAGCCGCGTCATCGACTCGCGCGCGACCGATGACGGCATGACGATCCGCCGGCGCCGCGAGTGCAATGCCTGCGGCAAGCGCTTCACGACGTATGAAGTCGTCGAGAAGCTCCCGCTCATGGTCATCAAGCACGATGGCCGCCGCGAGGTCTTTAAGCGCGACAAGATCCTCAACGGCATCATCCGGTCGTGCGACAAGCGCGACATCTCCATGGAGCGCATCCTGAATCTCGTCAACGAGATCGAGCGCGACATCCGCAACACGATGGACCGCGAGATCTCCTCGCAGGACATCGGCCGGCTCGTCATGGAGCATCTCAAGGACTTCGACGACGTCGCTACATCCGCTTTGCCTCGGTCTACCGCAAGTTCGCCGACATCTCGAGCTTCCTCGAGGAACTGCAGAACATGCAGCAGCGCAAGCAGCGCGCACAGCAGGAGAGCCACAAAGACACGGAAAAGGCGGACAAGCTGGACAAATGAGTGGAGGAATCTGGATTTGGATTGGGAATTGAAACAGGAGCTCAAGAAGCAGCTGCAGGAGGAGCAGGGGTACTACGTCTATCCCGTGGGCACGAGGACGCGTTTTGCCCTCGTCTATCCCAATTCTTACTTCGTCGGCATGTCGAATCTCGGCTTCCACATCATCTACGACCTGTTGAACAAGCGCAGTGACACGGCCTGTGAGCGCGTCTTCCTGCCGGAACGCACGAAGGTCGAGCGCTATGTGAATACGCGCACGCCGATCATGAGCATGGAGACGCAGTCGCCGCTCTACGACTTCGACGTGCTGGGCTTTGCCGTCTCGTTCGAGATGGACTACTTCAACATCCTGCAGCTCCTCTCGATGGGCAAGGTCAAGGCAAAGGCCGCTGAGCGCGGCGAGCGCGACCCCATCCTCGTCGCGGGCGGCCCGTGCCCGACGTTCAACCCTGAGCCGCTCGCCGCCATCTTCGATGCCTTCATCATCGGCGAGGGCGAGGTCATCATGCCCGCGCTGATGGACGCCTACCAGGCAGCTAAGCGCGAGGGGCTCCCGCGCAACGAGCTGCTGCAGAAGCTTGCGGAGGTGCCGGGCGTCTACGTGCCTCGCTCTACGAGCATCATTACGATGACGAGGGCATCTGACGGCCATCGAGCCGCTTTCTGGCGCGCCGGCGGCCGTCTCGCGCCAGTGGGTGCATGACCTTGACGCATATCCGGCGCACACGGTCGTCGTCACGGACAATACGGAGTTCAACTTCTACCTCATCGAGACGGCGCGCGGCTGCGGCCGTCACTGCCGCTTCTGCATGGCGGGCTACTGCTTCCGCAAGCCGCGCAACCGGTCGCTTTCCGTCATCAACGAAGAGGTGCAGGAGGCGCTCAAGTACCGCAAGCGCATCGGCCTCATGGGCGCCGCGATCTCCGACTATCCGGAGATCGACGCGCTCTGCAAGGACATCCTCGGCGAGGGCCTCTCGATGTCCGTCGCCTCGTTCCGCGCCGACTCGGTGACGAAGGAGCTTGTCGACTCGCTGGCAGAGTCGGGGCTCAAGACCCTGACGATGGCGCCGGAGGCCGGCAGCGACCGCATGCGCGCCGTCATCAACAAGGGCATCGAGGAACATCACCTGTTTCACTCGATGGACCTCGGCCTCTCGGCCGGCATCCGCAATTTCCGGCTCTACATCATGGTCGGGCTGCCCTTCGAGGAAGAGGAGGACATCGACGCCATCATCGACCTAGCTGAGCGGCTCAAGGACTACATGGAAGCGCGCGGCAGTAAGGGCACGCTGACGCTCTCCGTCAATCCCTTCATACCGAAGCCGTTCACGCCGTTCCAGTGGGAGCCGATGGCGGACCGCAAGACCGTCGAGAAGCGCCTGAAGCGCCTCGAGAAGACGCTGCGCCGGCGCAAGCACGTCGTCGTCAATATCGAGTCGCCCAAGGAGGCCTATATCCAGGGCGTGCTCTCGCGCGGCGACCGCCGCGTCGGCGAAGCGCTCATGCGCGCACATGAGCTCGGCGGCAGCAAGGCTTTCAAGCGCGCGCTGAAGGAGCTGCGCCTGGACCCTGCGTTCTATCTCTACCGCAAGCGGCCAGAGTCGGAACTCTTCCCGTGGGAGCGTCTCGACATGGGCTTCAAGAAGGCGTACCTTTATGAAGAACTCAAGCGGGCGGAGGCACTGAAGCCGACAATCCCGTGCTTCGAGGGCTGTCACCGCTGCGGTGTCTGCTGATTCTTTGCGTTTCTTGCATTTCTTGCTCTTGGAGGTGTTTCGATGAGCTTTTCTCTGATTGAGATCGATCCAGTCTATCATGTCTACAGCGGCCAGTTCTCCTCATTCCCGGAGGAGATTGCCGTCCATGGCCTCTCGTGCCGCAAGGGCGGCGTGAGTGAAGCGCCTGGGCGTCGCTCGACTCGGCTCCACGTCGGGGACGACCCCGCCGCTGTCATCGCGAACCGCCGCCGCTACCTCGCGGCCCTCGGGCTCGATGCTTCGCAGCTCGTGACGCCGGAGCAGGTGCACGGCGAGGCCATCGCGCGCGTCGCAGCAGGAGCTGGCCGCGGCGCCCTCTCGTACGCGGACTCCATCGCGCAGACGGATGCCTGATCACGGATGAGCCGGCCTGCCGCTCTTGCTGTGCTTGCGGACTGCACGCCCATCCTGTTCCTCGACCCGGTCCACCGCGCGGTGGGCATCGCGCACGGCGGCTGGAAGGGCACGGTGCGCCGCATCGCTGCCAAGACCGTCCTGCGCATGCAGCAGGAATTCGGCACGCGGCCGGAGGAGCTGCTCGCCGCCATCGGGCCTTCCATCGGTCCGTGCTGCTATGAGGTCGGCCCTGAGGTCGAGCGGCAGTTCAAGGAAGCGTTCCCGGGCCATGAAGCCGAGCTCTTCTCGCATCCCGACGAAGAGGGCGGCACGCACCTGAGCCTCTGGGCGGCCAACCGCCTGCAGCTCGAGGAGGCCGGCGTCCTGCCGGAGCACATCGACGAGGCGCGTTGCTGCACCGCCTGCCATCACGAGGATTTCTTCTCCTATCGCGCAGACGGCGGCAGGACGGGGCGCCTCGGGGCCGTCATCGCCCTGCGCCCCGCCTGAGACAGCAGGCAGCCTTTCATCACTCCACGGTATCATTTTTCATATCCATATCACCAAACGGGGGAAGTCTCATGATTGCAGAAAATCTCCATCAAGTTGAACAGCATATAAAAGAAGCCATGGCACGCCGCACGCGCGTGCCGAAGGATGCGCCCGTGAAGCTCGTCGCCGTCACGAAGAACCACGATGTCGAGGCCATGCGCGAGGCCATCGATGCCGGTGCCACTGACATCGGTGAGAACCGCATCCAGGAGGCCAAGAGCAAATTCGATATCCTCGACCGCGATGTCACCTGGCATCTCATCGGCCACCTGCAGACCAACAAGGCGAAGCAGGCCGTCAAGTACTTCAGCCTGATCCACTCCGTCGATTCGGAGCATCTCGCGCGCGCCCTCGACAAGGAGGCGGGCAAGATCGGCAAGTGCCAGGACATCCTCGTGCAGGTCAACCTCGCGAAGGAGGACAGCAAGTCGGGCATCTACAAGGAGAACCTGCGTCCGCTCCTCGACCTCGTCGATGCGCTGCCAAACCTCCGCCTGCGCGGCCTCATGTGCATCGCGCCGAACTACGCGGACGTCGAAGCGTGCCGCCCGCTGTTCCACGAGATGTATGAAATTTTCCAGCAGGTAAAGGAGATTCCCTTCAAGACCGCGAATATATCCTATTTATCGATGGGTATGACACACGATTACCAGATCGCGGTAGAGGAAGGGGCCAACATCGTCCGCGTGGGGACGGCCATCTTCGGTCCGCGTCAGTACTAGGGGATACATAAGAGATTTTGAGGGGTGTTTCAGATGAATGTGATCGATAAGATTTGTGGCAAGTTCGGCATCTCGGACCCGGATGAGGACGAGAAGCTGGCCTTGGCCGAAGAAGAAGAGAGAGAACGCGAGCGCAACCAGAGGCGCGCCGCAGAGCAGAAGGAGGAAGAAGCGTTGGGGAACAATCGAGATCATCAGGAGAAAGAGACGAGCAATGTAGTCAATCTTCATTCTGGTGCATCGGTCCGCGAGAATGTCGTAGCCGCACAGATGAAAGTCATCATCATTGAGCCGAAGACGTTTGACGACGCGCAGCAGGTCGCGAACAACCTGCGCGAGCGCAAGCCGGTCGTCATCAACTTCGAGCACACGGATGCAGAGTCGGCCAAGCGCATCATCGACTTCATCAGCGGCACGACATATGCCTGAACGGTGAGATCAAGAAGGTCGGCCACAACGTCTTCCTCTGCGCGCCGAGCAATGTCAATGTGACGTACACGGAAGAGGAGCGCAAGGTGTCGGCAGAGATGCCTGGCTCAAGAAGTAAGCAGGGATACAATCAGGGATATAGGGGGCTTTTCTATGAGCATGGATTTGCGCGTCGGTTTCATCGGCGGCGGCGCGATGGCGGAGGCCATCGTCGCCGGCATCGTGCAGGGCACGGTCAGCCCGTCGGACATCTACGTATCCGACCACAAGGAAGCGCGCTGCCAGCAGCTCGCTGAGCAGTATGGCATCCACGCGAGTGTCGGCGCGGATTCGTTTGTCGGGGATGTCGACGTCCTCTTCCTGGCGGTCAAGCCGCAGGTCGCGGACAAGGCCATCGCCGAGGTCAAGGATAAGGTCGGCAGCAAGACGCTGATCCTCTCCATTGTCGCGGGCCTGACGCTCGATGTGCTCGAGGCGTCGTTTGCCGAGCAGCCCGTCGTGCGCATCATGCCGAACACGCCGCTCTCCATCGGCGCCGGCATGTCGGCCTTCGCCTGCGGCACGCGCGCGGGCCGGGCTGAGGCGGCCGTCGTC
>ENA-OQEN01000717-OQEN01000717.1-human-gut-metagenome-genome-assembly--contig:-NODE-717-length-13849-cov-2.456566_pt1 | contig 13849 bp, 16 predicted proteins | sample MGYA00242791_ERZ504627 | MGnify/ENA primary metagenome ERZ504627 (study PRJEB26092, sample SAMD00036316) | human gut metagenome | host: Homo sapiens | study: EMG produced TPA metagenomics assembly of... | reverse complement strand
CAATACCAAAAGAAGCAAGAGCACGCTGGAACGCGCCCTCACACGAAGTATCACACAGTGCTATGCTCTTGAGGGAACATACCCTCCGGACATAAATTATCTAACAGACCACTATGGTCTCACCTACGACAGCGACTATTATTACATAGACTATCAATACATCGGCTCCAATCTGCGTCCCGATGTGACAATAATAGAGAGGAAATAACCCATGTTCAAGCTAAAATCAAGATCACATCAGGCTGACAGTTTTTTTGTGATGCTGCTGTTTTTTCTTTTTGCGCTGACTGCTTTTATCCTCGTGCTGATTGGCGTAAAGCAATACAAGTCCACTGCCAATGCCATGAATTACAACTACGAGGTACGCACTGTCACATCTTATCTGCGCGAAAAAGTCAGACAGAATGATTCTGTCGCTGCAATCAGTGTAGAAACAATAAATGGCACAAAGGCTCTATGTCTGAAAAACACAATAAATGACATCGTGTATAATACTTTCATATACTATTATGGCGGTTCTCTAAGAGAGCTCTATGTACAGGATGGTTCATCATACAGTCTGGACAGCGGACAAAGGATTGTCGAAATCGGGGGACTTGACATGACAGAAACCACCGACAAAATGATTACCGTAACTATCACCGATACATCCGGTGGCACTACCGATACCTACTGCTCCGTCAATTCCGACTAACCATCGTCCGACAATAAATGCAGCAATATCACGTACACCGCTCCCTGATATGCCACTCGATGCCACACAAACTTACATACAACAAGGAATAAACCATGATTTCAACAAAGCTTAAACAATCGAAAAACAGAATATTCCTGCTTGAGATTACCATTAATCTGCTGCTTTTTTTCAGCTCTTTTGATTGTGGGACTGCTTTTCTTCATAAAGACCCACAAGCTGACAGAAGAAACTCAGGTGCTGCATGAGGCTGTTAATGCATGCAGCAATGCAGCAAGCGCATACGAACAGGAGCATGGCGATTTAAACGCGTATCATCGCTCTTTAACGGCTCCATCTGTGCAGATAAAAAGCTATTCATTTATCTTGACAAAAGCTATCATCCATGTGATAAGGATGATGCCGCATACAAGGTTATTGTAAGCAGGCTTGGGCAGGATGCCTACGGAGTACAAAAGGCTGACATAGAGTTTATAGCAGCAGACAGTCACTGTGTATACAGCATTACCGCGTGCAGCTATACTGCACTTTCCTCTGATGGAAGGACGGTGAGCACCCCATGAAAAAAAGAAGAGAATTTTCAAATTTCGGTTTTTCGACCATCCTGCTTACCTTTTCCATGATATGCATTGTCACGTTCTCGGCACTCGCCTTTGTCACAGCAAACTCCGACTATAAGCTGAGCAAACGCGTTGCTGATAACAACAGCTCGTATTACCGTGCATGTGAAAAGGCATGGGATGAGATATCACAGATTGATGCCATTCTTGCATCCGCCTACGAGGGCAGTCCTGATAAAGCAGCATACTATGAGGCCATAAAGACTGCTCTATCAGACAACGATACTGCCATAAATAAAAACCTCGCTGAAAATGAATCAAACGGCAAGGTTACCGGTCTGACCTATACCATCACCTGTACTGTAAGCGATACGCAGACTCTCACTGTAAAGCTTGATATCAACTATCCTGTCCACAGGCAGGATGCTTTTTATAAAATAAAACAATGGAAGCTCAATACCGACACAGCTTTCGAGGAAAATGATACACTAAATTTAATTGGAGGAAACTAAAATGGATGTTAAAAAGATATTAAAGGAAGCGACTGACAACGGAGCATCGGATATTTTCATAGTGGCCGGCGCCCTCTCACATACAAATCAAAGGGAGTGATGGAGTGCCTCAATGAAATCAGAATGATTCCAAAAGAGACCTTTGAATTTGTCACATCAATCTATGCTCTTGCCGAGAGAGATATTTCAAAATTCGAGGAAACCGGAGATGATGACTTTTCCTTCGCTATACCGGGAGTATCACGTTACAGAGTGAGCACTTTCAAGCAGCGTGGCTCTTACTCTGCTGTCATCCGTGTTATCTCATTCACACTGCCAAAGCCAAGCGATTTACATATACCGGACTCTGTTATGGAGCTTGCGGAAACAAACAACGGCATGGTGCTGGTTACCGGCCCAGCCGGAAGCGGTAAATCTACCACACTAGCATGTATTATTGATCAGATCAACCATGAGAAGGAAGAGCATATTATCACTCTTGAGGATCCGCTTGAGTTTTTACATCGTCATGACAAATGTATTGTGTCACAGCGTGAAATCAACACAGATACAGAAAGCTATCTCACTGCACTTCGCGCCGCACTCCGCCAGAGTCCTGACGTCATATTGCTTGGAGAGATGCGAGACTATGAGACCATCAATACAGCTGTCACAGCGGCTGAAACCGGTCACCTCATATTTTCATCACTTCACACAATTGGTGCCGCAAATACCATTGACCGAATAATCGATGCGTTTCCTGCTTCCCAGCAGCACCAGATAGCCATCCAGCTTGCATCTGTGCTGCAGGCTGTTGTCTGCCAGAAGCTTTTACCTGCCACAAACGGTGAGATGGTTCCTGCTTTTGAAATCATGGTACTCACGCCTGCAATAAGGAACTTAATCCGTGAAGGCAAGGTCCATCAGATTGACGGTATCATCTACACCTCTGCAGCTGAGAATATGATTGCAATGGATACAAGCATCTTCAATCTGTACAAGGCCGGTGTAATCAGCAAGCATGTGGCAATCAGCGAGGCCACCAATCCTGAAATGATGTCAAAGAGAATTAATTTAAACTAACTTCATACTTGACGGATATATAAAGCCCCGGCATATAAACCTGTTTCATGGTTTATATGCCGGGGCTTTTCATTTAGATAAATATGTTAACACAAGCAAATTACCGTTATCTATACTTTCGATATTATACGTTAATCTCTGCCTTTACTCCACTCTCATCCTTATGTGCTTCAAGCACCGGATTAACTACATCACGCAGATATACTTCTACCTGACGAGGCGCACGTCCCACATAAAGCTCAGGCTTAAGGTTCTTTTCGATATCAGCTTTTGTCAATCCGAATGCAGGATCTGCAGCGATTAAGTCTACGAGGTTATTCTCTTTTCCCTCTTCCTTTACTGTCTTTCCTGCCTGCATTGAGAGCTGTCTGATCTTCTCATGGAGCTCCTGACGATTTCCACCGTTCTTTACAGCATCCATCATGATGTTCTCTGTTGCCATGAATGGAATCTCTGCCATAAAGTGCTTTTCAATAACCTTTGGATATACTACCAGTCCATCCACCACATTGAGGCAAAGGTCAAGGATTCCGTCTATTGCAAGGAAGCCCTCAGGTATTGAAAGACGCTTGTTTGCTGAATCATCAAGTGTTCTCTCAAACCACTGTGTAGCTGAAGTAATTGCAGGATTCATTACATCTGCAAGAACATATCTTGAAAGAGATGCAATTCTCTCACTTCTCATAGGATTTCTCTTATATGCCATGGCTGATGAACTATCTGATTCTTCTCAAACGGCTCCTCTACTTCCTTAAGATGCTGGAGTAGTCTGATATCGTTTGACATCTTTGTAGCCGATGCAGCAATGCCTGCGAGCACATTTACCACTCTTGTATCTACCTTACGGGAATATGTCTGGCCTGACACCGGATAACAATCCTTAAAGCCCATCTTCTTTGCGATCATCGGATCAATCTTGTCTATTGTCTCATCGTCTCCGTTGAAGAGCTCAAGGAAGCTGGCCTGTGTTCCTGTAGTGCCCTTTGAGCCAAGGAGCTTTAATGTGCCCTGCACATACTCTAAATCCTCGAGATCCAGCATAAACTCATTCAGCCACAGTGTGGCACGCTTTCCAACTGTTGTCGGCTGTGCCGGCTGGAAATGTGTAAATGCAAGAGTTGGCTGATTCTTATACTTATCAGCAAAGTTTGCAAGCTCTGCAATAACACTTATAAGCTTTTTGTGAACGAGCTTTAATGCTTCATTCATGATGATGATATCCGTATTGTCACCTACATAGCATGAGGTTGCTCCAAGATGTATAATTCCTGCTGCCTTAGGGCACTGCTGTCCATATGCATAGACATGGCTCATTACATCGTGACGCACAAGCTTCTCACGCTCCTTTGCCACATCATAATTGATGTCATCCACATGTGCCTTTAATTCATCAATCTGTTCCTGTGTGATAACCGGCTTGCCATCTGTGAAAGCCCAAGCTCCATCTCAGTCTCTGCAAGGGCAATCCATAGCTTTCTCCAAGTGGTAAATTTCATATCCTGCGAAAAAATATACTGCATCTCTTTGCTGGCATAGCGCTCAGAAAGAGGACTTGTGTATCTGTCTGTACTCATATTCTCTCCTTTATTAGCGATTAAGCATTTTTCTCTCGAGGTCTATTTCTTTATCAAAATACTCGCCTCTGATATCATCCTTCGGTGGCTCCATCGGATATTTTCCTGTGAAACAGCCCATACAGATTGGCAATCCCTCTACCATCTCATGAAGTCTGTCAATTCCAAGGTAGCCTAAAGAATCTGCACCTATAATCTGTCTGATATCATCAATAGTCCTGTTGTAAGCGATAAGCTGCTCTCTTGCAGGAATATCTGTACCGAAATAGCAAGGCCATAAGAATGGCGGTGAACTGATGCGCACATGTACCTCTGTGGCACCCGCCTCTCTTAACATACGCACTATTCTGTCTGAGGTTGTTCCTCGCACAATTGAATCATCAATCATAACAACTCTCTTGCCCTTAACAGCCTCCTTTAATACATTGAGCTTTATCTGCACGCTTGATTCACGGCTTGACTGCTTAGGCTTGATAAATGTCCTGCCGACATAACCGTTCTTGACAAATGCTGTGCCATATGGAATGCCCGACTCAAGTGAATAACCAAGAGCAGCGGCATTTCCTGACTCCGGTACTCCTGTCACGATATCAGCCTCAACCGGTGAATCCATTGCAAGGAATCTACCAGCCTTTATACGGCTGCCATACACGCTTACTCCGTCAATATGGCTGTCAGGTCTTGCGAAATAAATGTATTCAAACACGCATCTGGCCTGTTTTTCAGGGGCAAGTGCCATAGTCATATCAGACTCAATGCCCTTTTCAGGAGTGATGGTGATAACCTCTCCCGGCTCTATATCCCTGACAAACTCTGCACCGATTGTATCAAGCGCACAGGTCTCAGATGTAACGATATATGCATTGTCTCTCTTTCCGATGCAAAGAGGCTTAAAACCAAATGGGTCTCTGGCTGCAATAAGCTTTCTCGGGCTCTCGACAACAAGCGCATAGGCTCCCTTAAGCTTCTGGCAGGCACGTCTGACCGCCTCCTCCGCTGTTTTTGAGTTAAGACGCTCTCTGGCGATATGATAAGCTATAACCTCCGAGTCGATTGTGGTCTGGAAAATTGCTCCTGTATACTCAAGCTCCTTGCGAAGCTCCTTTGCGTTAATGAGGTTTCCGTTGTGTGCCATGGCAAGTGTGCCCTTGACATAATTTAATACGAGAGGCTGTGCATTCTCACGTGTTGATGAGCCTGCTGTTGAATAGCGCACATGTCCCACTCCGATATCACCCTTCATAGGCTCTAAGATATCAGGAGTAAATACCTCATTTACAAGACCCATACCCTTGTGTGTTGTCACCTTACCCTTTGGTCCGTGTGTATCACTCACTGCAATACCACAGCTTTCCTGTCCTCTGTGCTGAAGCGCAAAAAGACCATAATAGATAGTGGATGCGACATTTCCTCCATCAAAATCATACATGCCGAACACACCACACTCCTCATGAAGCTCATCAAATACATGGTTATGCTCGTCAATATCAGAACACCTTTTTAATTTTGTACCGGTATGACTTTTTGTATCTATACTAGTATTTATATACTGATTTATGTTATTGTCCTGGTTCATAATATCTCCGTTTATAATTGCGAAATAGTAACGCGGAATAAATAATATATTAGCGGCTGAATTTGCTTCCTGTAAGAAGCTCAAATGCCTCTTTATATTTCTCTACAGTCTTCACAACAACCTCATCAGGTAAAAGAAGGTCATTGTCCGGATTTGCTTGAGCCAATCTCTTACATACTGCTTGTCAAATGAAGGCTGTCCCTGTCCAGGCTTATATCCATCAAGTGGCCAGAAACGTGAGCTGTCAGGTGTGAGCATCTCATCGGCAAGCACTACCTCACCCTGCTCATTTAAGCCAAACTCAAACTTGGTATCTGCGATGATGATGCCCTTTGTAAGAGCATACTCTGCACATTTCTTGTAGAGAGCAATTGTATAATCGCGAATCTTCTCTGCGTACTCTCTGCCCTTCTCAGGATAAATCTTCTCTAATACTTCTACTGATTTTTCGAATGAGATATTCTCATCATGATCTCCAAGATCAGCCTTGGTAGATGGTGTATAAATAGGCTCAGGGAGCTTATCAGACTCAACAAGTCCCTCCGGAAGTCTGATTCCGCAGACTGTACCGTTCTCCTGGTAGCTTGCCCAGCCGCTTCCTGTGATATATCCACGAACTATACACTCGATTGGAAGCATCTCAAGCTTCTTGCAGAGCATGCTGTTTCCGTTGAACCTGTCCTGACCGAAGAACTCCGGCATATCCTTTGCGTCTACTGAAATCATATGGTTAGGAACAACATCCTTTGTGAATTCAAACCAGAACTTAGACATCTGTGTGAGGATGGCTCCCTTGTCTGTAATTTTATTCTTTAAAATATGGTCAAAAGCGGAAATACGATCTGTTGCGACCATAATAAGGCTGTCCCCGTTATCATATACTTCTCTTACTTTTCCTTCTTTGAATGGTTTAAATTCCTGCATGATTGTCCTCCATCTTATGTGTAATTTATTTTACAAATCAAATGCTACCCTTAAATTATATACCAGCTCAATTTGTAAAGTCAACGTATATTATAAGTTTTTTTAAATAATTTTACACCATTTATAAGTAATTCTTATATTTATTATTATATCTTTAATATATCAAAACAAAAGCTCCGGTTCAAACCCTTTGTCTGCGCCGGAGCCTATATAATACAAATTTTATTTAACGATAAGTGACTTTCCTGTCATCTCTTTTGGCTGTGGAAGTCCCATAATCTCAAGCAGTGTTGGAGCGATATCTGCAAGACATCCGCCCTCACGAAGCTTGTAAGAAGGGTCAGCGTTTACAAGAATGAAAGGAACAGGATTGGTTGTATGAGCTGTATGAGGTTTTCCTGTCTCATAATCAATCATCTTCTCTGCGTTTCCGTGGTCAGCACAGATGAATAATACTCCATCCACATCCTTGATTGCCTGAACTGCATCACCTACGAGTGAATCAACTCTCTCAACAGCCTTTACAGCAGCCGGAATCACACCTGTATGTCCAACCATGTCAGGGTTAGCAAAGTTGATGATAATAACATCATACTTATCTGACTTGATAGCCTCAACAAGATCCATTCCAACCTCAGGAGCGCTCATCTCAGGCTTTAAGTCATATGTTGCAACATCCTTAGGACTGTTTACAAGAAGACGTGCTCATCGATATTCGGCTCCTCTACTCCACCATTAAAGAAAAAGGTTACGTGTGCATACTTCTCTGTCTCTGCGAGACGAAGCTGTTTCTTACCATTTGCTGCAAGATACTCACCAAATGTATTCTTGATTTCTTCCTTCTCAAAAGCGATAAGCTTGTTAGGAATTGACTCGTCATAATCCTTGAAGCATACAAATGTTGTCTTAAGGAATGGGCGCTCAAAGCCAGTGAACTTATCATCGCAAAATGCTCTTGTCATCTCACGAGCACGGTCCGGACGGAAGTTGAAGAAGATAACAGAATCATTGTCCTTTACAACAGATACCGGTGTGCCATCCTCGTTTGTGATAACTGTAGGAAGCACGAACTCATCTGTAACGTCATTTGCGTATGACTCCTCCATAGCCTTTACAGGGCATGTAGCTTTTACGCCTTCACCCTTAGTGAGTGAATCATAAGCCTTCTGTACACGATCCCAGTTGTTATCTCTGTCCATTGCATAGTAACGTCCTGAAAGAGATGCAATCTTTCCTACACCGATTTCCTTCATCTTGGCGAGAAGCTGCTCGATATAGTCCTTGCCTGATGCAGGAGGTGTATCACGACCATCAAGGAATGCGTGTACATATACTCTGTCAAAATTCTCTTTCTTGCAAAGCTCAAGAAGTCCGTAAAGATGCTCGATATGGCTGTGAACTCCACCATCTGAAAGAAGTCCCCAAAGATGCAGATCGGAGTCATTCTTCTTGCAGTTTTCGATTGCAGAAATTAATACCTTGTTCTTGAAGAAATCACCATCAGCAATTGCCTTTGTGATTCTTGTAAGATTCTGATATATGATACGGCCTGCGCGATATTCATATGTCCTACCTCAGAGTTTCCCATCTGTCCGTCAGGAAGTCCAACTGCAAGGCCTGAAGCTGCGCCCTTTACAAAAGGACACTCTGCCATCAATTTATCCATAACAGGGGTATTTGCCATAGCTATGGCATTTCCCTCTTTGTGGTCACTTAAGCCGTAACCATCAAGTACCATTAATACTACCGGTTTCTTACTCATTTATATTTCCTCTATTCTTCATATGAGGCTTGCAAAATGCTCTATTACAGCGACATATGCAAGCTCACAAAAAATTTCATTACATAATAAATGCCACTAAATGCAGCTAAGCTGGTGAATTTAGTGACATTTAGTTATTGTGATTGTCAAATCAAATATTAAATTATGATTTAATAATTACTTGTAGTTTACGATCTTTCCAAAATCAGCCTTGAGTGAAGCGCCACCAACTAATCCACCGTCGATGTCAGGCTTTGCAAAAAGCTCTGCTGCATTCCCTGCATTTACAGATCCGCCGTACTGGATACGAACTGAATCTGCTGTAGCCTGATCATAGATCTCAGCTACGCACTCACGGATTGCACCGCAGACCTCCTGAGCCTGGTCAGAAGTAGCTGTCTTTCCTGTTCCGATTGCCCAGATTGGCTCGTAAGCGATAACCATGTTTGCAACATCTGATGCAGCAACACCTGCGAGATCTGATTTAATCTGAAGTCTGATCCAGTCAAGTGTAACACCGCTCTCTCTCTGCTCAAGTGTCTCACCACAGCAAAGGATTGGTGTAAGTCCAGCCTCGATAGCCTTCTTTACCTTCTTGTTGAGAAGTGCGTCATCCTCTTTGAAGTAATCTCTTCTCTCTGAATGTCCGATGATAACATACTTAACACCTGCATCAAGAAGCATCTCTGCTGAGATTTCTCCTGTGTAAGCACCCTTCTCCTCGAAGTACATATTCTCTGCTCCAACAGCAACATTTGTACCCTTTAATGCTTCTACAACAGGTACGATGTCGATTGCAGGTACACAGTAAACAACTTCAACATCATCTGAAACTACGAGTGGTTTTAACTCTTCTACTAATTTAACAGCCTGGCTTGGAGTCATGTTCATCTTCCAGTTGCCGGCTACAATTTTCTTTCTTGCCATTTTATATCTCCTTGTATTTGTATACAAATATTTTTTGCCTGCGGCTTAATTTCATTAAGTTGCTTTCGGCTTATTTATCATCAGCACAAGCTACGCCAGGAAGCTCCTTGCCCTCAAGGAACTCAAGGGAAGCACCGCCACCTGTTGAGATGTGACTCATCTTGTCGCCAAGTCCCATCTGGTTAACTGCTGCAGCTGAATCTCCACCACCGATGATTGTGATAGCATCTGATTTAGCAAGTGCCTCTGCTACTGCAAGTGTACCTGCTGCAAGTGTTGGGTTCTCAAATACACCCATTGGTCCGTTCCATACAACAGTCTTAGCTGATGCAACAGCGTCAGCGAAAAGCTTGCGTGTCTTGAGTCCGATATCACAGCCCTCACGGTCTGCAGGCATCTTGTCATAATCATATGTCTCTGTCTCTACAGGAGCATCAATTGGATTTGGGAAATCCTTGATTGTAACTGCATCAACAGGAAGAAGAATCTTCTTTCCAAGTTCTCTGCTTTTGCAAGCATCTCTTTACAGTAATCAATCTTTGTCTCATCAAGCATTGAGATACCAATCTCATAGCCCTGTGCTTTAAGGAATGTGTATGCCATTCCACCACCGATGATAAGTGTATCAGCCTTCTCGAGGAGGTTGTCGATAACATTGAGCTTGTCAGCTACTTTAGCACCACCAAGAATAGCTACGAAAGGACGTACAGGATTCTCTACTGCCTTGCCAAGGAAGTCAATTTCCTTCTGCATAAGGTATCCAACAACATTCTCTCCACCCTTAGCTGTGATGAACTTTGTAACACCTGCTACAGAAGCATGTGCTCTATGAGCAGAACCGAAAGCGTCACATACATATACATCAGCAAGGTCAGCAAGCTCTTTTGCGAATGCATCTCCGGCTTCCTGTGGCTTTGTCTCCTCTTTGCCTCTGAAACGTGTATTCTGAAGAAGAACTACATCTCCCTCTTTCATCTCTGAAACAGCCTTTGTTGCAGCCTCACCTGTTACGTTGTAGTCAGCTACAAATGTAACCTTCTGTCCAAGCTTAGCCTCAAGAGCTGCAGCTACAGGAGCAAGTGACTCACCCTCGTTTGGTCCGTTTTTAACTTTTCCAAGGTGTGAGCAAAGGATAACCTTTCCACCGTCCTTGATTAATTTCTGGATTGTTGGAAGAGCTCCGTTGATACGGTTCTCATCTGTGATTTTTCCGTCCTTAAGTGGCACGTTGAAGTCACATCTAACGAGAACTCTCTTGCCTTTTACGTTGATATCATCAATTGATTTCTTGTTTAATGACATAATATGTCCTCCCTTATTTCAAGGCATAAGCATGTGGCCACGCCATATTGTGCATATTAAAAAATATAATTAATTCTACAATTCACAGATATTCAAAAGAAATAGCCATGCTTTAAAAAAGAGGCGCGGTTCAATTAAGACCGCGCCCCTTGAGTAGTCTTGAGATATACTGTTCTTGTGGGTACAAGAATTAAGCTAACTCTGAGAAGTACTTGATTGTACGAACCATCTGAGATGTGTAGCTGTTCTCGTTATCATACCAAGAAACAACCTGTACCTCGTACAGATCGTCAGAAACCTGGTTAACCATTGTCTGTGTTGCATCGAATAATGAACCAAATCTCATTCCAACGATATCTGAAGATACGATCTCATCCTCGTTGTAACCGAATGACTCGTTAGCTGCTGCCTTCATAGCTGCGTTGATATCCTCTTTTGTAACGCCTGCTTTCTTAACAACTGCTGTAAGGATTGTTGTAGATCCTGTTGGTGTAGGAACACGCTGTGCAGATCCGATTAACTTTCCGTTTAACTCTGGGATAACAAGGCCGATTGCCTTAGCTGCTCCTGTTGAGTTAGGAACGATATTAACTGCTGCTGCACGTGAACGACGAAGGTCTCCCTTTCTCTGTGGTCCGTCAAGAGTCATCTGATCTCCTGTGTAAGCATGGATTGTTACCATGATACCAGACTGGATTGGAGCGTACTTGTTAAGTGCATCTGCCATTGGTGCTAAGCAGTTTGTTGTACAAGAAGCTGCTGAGATGATTGTATCAGAAGCCTTAAGTGTCTCATGGTTTGTATTGTAAACGATTGTAGGAAGGTCATTTCCTGCTGGTGCAGAGATAACTACCTTACGAGCTCCAGCATTGATATGAGCCTGAGCCTTCTCTTTTGATGTATAGAATCCAGAGCACTCAAGTACAACGTCAACCTTTAACTCTCCCCATGGGCAATTGTTTGCATCTGGGAATGCGTAAATTTTGATTTCCTTACCACAAACTGTGATAGAATCATCGCTTGCAGAAACCTCATCTGCATGCTCGTATTTACCCTGTGATGAATCATACTTTAATAAGTGTGCTAACATTTTTGGGCTTGTTAAGTCGTTGATAGCTACTACCTCGTATCCCTCAGCTCCAAACATCTGTCTGAAAGCAAGACGTCCGATACGACCAAATCCGTTGATTGCTACTCTTACTGCCATTTTAATTCCTCCTAGAATTGTAAAAAGTATTTTTAGGGACATGCCCTAAGATGCTTTTATTATAGCGAATAATTCTCAAAGGTTCAAGTACTTTATTTGCGTTTGTTAAAATTTTCACTAAATATTTTCATTTACACACATTTTTTATCATTCTTCACAATTTTTCTTTTTAGATATTGCACTTTATTATAATCTCGGCTACACTTAATTAATTGCTGTAATTCGCACTTTCCGGCCGCCAGCAGCAGACAATTATAAATCATGTAACTTATATAGTTTTTTAACAACAATACATCAATTTTACGGAGGTATTTATATGTGGGATCAGCACATGCACTGCATGTTTTCGGGTGACAGCGATGCCGACCCGGTATTGATGATAAAATCAGCAATCAACAAAGGGCTGGATGGCATCTGCTTTACAGACCATCTGGACTATGACTATAAAGAGGAGCCCGGGCTTTTCGACCTTGATATAGCAGCATATGAAAAGCGCATCAAAAGACTTGCAATTGCTCTTAAAGAAAAGGGCTGCCCGGTAAATATCCACTGGGGCATTGAAATCGGTTTACAGCCTCATATTACAGACAAAAATAATGAGGTCACCAAAAAATATCCGTTTGACCTCGTGATTGGCTCAAGCCATGTGGTAAACGGCATTGACCCATACTACCCTGTATTTTACAAAGGCAAGACAGAGCACGAAGCCTACACCGAATACTTTGAATCGATACTTGACAATCTGCACTCCGGCGCGGATTTTGATGTGTACGGTCACATCGACTACGTGTCAGATACGGTCCTGACAAAAATAAATACTATTCATATGAAAAGTATGCCGACATAATTGATGCTATATTAAAGGAAATTATCTCACAGGGAAAAGGCATCGAGCTCAATACCGCCGGCTTTAAATACGGGCTTGGCCACCCAAATCCGACCGAAGATGTGCTAAAGCGCTATCATGAGCTTGGCGGGGAAATAATCACAGTCGGAGCAGATGCCCACAAGCCCGAGCATGTGGCATATGATTTTGACAAGGTTTCAAATATCCTCAAGGATGCCGGGTTTATGTACTATACAGTATTTGAAAACCGCGTTCCTGCTTTCATCAAATTATAGCCCAGCCTTAAAGGCTTACGTTGTCATTCTATCTAACTATTAAACCTCACATGCATTCGCAAATGTCAAAATAGGAGCCACCTGATCTACATTTTACATCAAGTGGCTCCTAAAGCATTGGTTCCGTAAGCTTCACTGTATAACCTCCAAGTTCCGCTTTCGCTATATGAATTTGTTTTGGCATTTCCATATTGCTTTGCTATAAATCTGATTCTGTTTATGACAGGATTCTTATTCTTTTAGCTTAGCTATGGACCTCTACCCTTCTTCATAAAATCACTCCTTTTGGTTACATTATCTATGTAAACTCTTATGAGAGATTCTATCTTTCACTTTTAATCTACAAGAACTTTTTCAACGATATTATTTATTTGCTAATATATCTGTGCGATTACTGCTCTTCGGCTCGCCCTACAGATTTAAATATTCCGTTCAATCATCCTTATAGTACTTTGACTTAAATTATGTAATCCCCATTGGACTGTACCTCCTGTGTTTTATTTTTGTTCCTTTCGTATCTCTTTTTGTTGATTTAAGATTACACCAATTTCACCTATTTGTCAATATATTTTTGATAATTTTCATTTTTATTTTAAATTGTCTGATATTTTATATATTTTTGTTTTG
>ENA-OQEN01000716-OQEN01000716.1-human-gut-metagenome-genome-assembly--contig:-NODE-716-length-13861-cov-2.334426_pt1 | contig 13861 bp, 24 predicted proteins | sample MGYA00242791_ERZ504627 | MGnify/ENA primary metagenome ERZ504627 (study PRJEB26092, sample SAMD00036316) | human gut metagenome | host: Homo sapiens | study: EMG produced TPA metagenomics assembly of... | reverse complement strand
GCACCATCAAGGACAAGACCCGAATGCGTAGGCCCGAAATGGTGCAAAACAACCCCGTCCCGTTTTGACTCATTTTGACCGTAAAGAATAATACGTTATATAACGTAATAACGCTCACCGACTGATTCCTACCGTTCACCCGGAATAAATATAACGTCTTATAACGATACTGCTATCTTCTAAGCAACGCGAACGACAGCCAACTGCCATCGCGTGGGCCAGACGCATCGAACAACGAGAAAGGAATGCTCATGGCTGAGACCGAGAAAGTTGAGATCATGAACTTCGACCAGGAGGGTTATCTCGAGGACGGCAAGGCGCTCGTCGAGACCGGCAAGAAGATGGCGGCCATGGCGACAGATCGCGACGAGGGCTACGACGCGATCTTCCTCATGGGCGTCGGCGGCACCTGGATGAGCTCATGCAGCTCGAGTACCTCATGAACAAGTTCGGCGACAAGGACCTCGAGGTCTACCTCATCCACGCCGCCGAGTGGAACGTCTCCGGCCACAAGCGCATGACCGAGAAGTCCGTCGTCCTCACCGCCTCCGAGTCCGGCACCACGCCCGAGGTCCTCGAGGCCGTGAAGAAGATGAAGGAGATGGGCATCCGCGTCATCGCCATGACGAGCCCCGAGGGCCCCATCGGCCAGGCTGTGGGCGCCGAGGGCTGCGTCAAGATGGCGAGCGACCACGGCTCGGGCGGCTGCGAGAAGGGCTACTACCTCGCCGACTGCTTCGGCCTGCGTCTCCTCTACCGTCGCGGCTGCTTCCCGAAGTACGACCTGTTCATCGAGCAGACCAAGGACATCTGGAAGGACCTGCTCGACATCCGCAAGAAGTTCGAGCCCAAGGCCGAGGAGCTCGCCAAGAAGTACGCCCTCGCTCCCTACACCATGTTCGTGGGCTCCGGCGCGCTCTGGGGTGAGACGATTCTCTTCGCCATGTGCATCCTCGAGGAGATGCAGTGGAAGCGCACCCGCTACATCACCTCGGCTGACTTCTTCCACGGCACCCTCGAGCTCGTCGAGAAGGACGTGCCCGTGTTCCTGTTCAAGGGCGAGGACGAGTGCCGCAAGCTCGACGAGCGCGTCGAGGCCTTCCTCACCAACTTCGCCGACCGCACGAAGGACGAGGACATCGTGGTGATCGACACCGCCGAGTACGCCATCCCCGGCCTCGACGACGACTTCCGCGTCATCGTCTCCCCGTGGATCCTCACGATCCTCGTGACCGACCGCCTGGCCCGCTACTACGAGACGGTCACCAAGCACAACCTCAAGTATCGTCGTTACTATCACCAGTTCGACTACTAAGGGCTGCGCCTGGTTCCAGGCACGCATAGACCAAGGTCGATGAAGGGCGCCGGGAGCTCGGCTCCCGGCCGCTTTTTGCCGAATGAGCGAGGTGCGCATGAACACGGGATATCTATGGTTGCTGGGCACAGCTGTCGCATGGAGCTTTTCAGGTGTCTTCACGAAGCTCAACAGCCAGCCCGGCTTTCTCATCAGCGCGGTGTCCTCCGTGGTCGCCCTGCTGTTCTACTTCATCATCATCCGTCCCACGATTCGCGTCTCGAAGCTCGTGGTGGCAGCCGGCATCGCAGCCTACCTTATGGGCATCACCTTCACCTATGCCAATAAGCTTACGAGCGTGGGCAGCGCGATCGTGCTGCAGTACAGCTCCATGGCATTCGTGGCGCTCTATGAAGCCATCGAGCAGCGCCGCGTGCCGCCCGCCCGCAAGGTGTTCGTGATCGTGATGGCGCTGAGCGGCATGGTCGTGTTCTTCCTCGACAGCCTTTCCTTCGAGCACGTGCTGGGGAACCTGCTCGCCATCATCTCGGGCGCGTTCTTTGGGCTCATGTTCTTCCTGAATGCCAAACGGGGCTCGTCGCCCGTCACCTCAGCGATGATCAGCTGCGCCATCTCCGTCCTCCCCGGCCTGCTCTTCTTACCGCAGCTTCCTCACGTTGCGCCGCGCGAATGGGCGCTCATGGCGGCAGGCGGAATCGTATGCTCAGGGCTTGCGAACGTGTGCTTCGCGCGCGGCATCAAGCGCGCCCAGCCGCTCACTGCGAACCTCATCACCATGCTCGAGGTCGTCTTTGCGCCTACCTGGGCGTTCATCTTCTTCCATGAGAGCTTCGGCCGCTTTGCCCTCGTGGGCACCGTGCTCATCATCGGCAGCATCGTGGTGAACCTCGTGCTCGAGCAGCGCGAAAAGAGCCCATGTGCGTTGCAGTCCGGCTCCGAGAATGCCTGTTCGAAACGCGCCCTGTAACGCTACGGTTTCGTGGACATTCGCCAACGAAGCCCCTCCCATCCTGCCGCTCGGGGGAGACCCGCTGCCATCTACGGATTGGAATTGGTATCAAATTGCTTGAATAGGTATAGTTGAAGCAAGAGATGCCAAGAGGGAACGGAGACGAGCATGATGGAGCCCCAGACGGACAACGGCACGTTCGAGGCGACGCGCACCATACTCGCGCCCATGCCCGTGCTCGGCATCCCCGAAGTCCTTGTCGATGAAGCGCGCGGCCTGTGGAGCGTGCGCGCCGCGGGCGCGGAGCAGCCTCCATCTATCGATGCTCCGATATCCGCTCCTGCGAGGTCTTTGAGGTCGAGGGCGACCAGCAGCCTGAGCCGGAGGGTTTCGTGCGCTCGGTGACATCCTCGCTAATCCCATGGCCGTCTCGCGAGCCAACGCGGCGCGCCGCCGGGACCGCGTTTTCGGCGTCGGTGTGCTCGTCGAGATGGCAGAGCCCGTTGCACCCGTTCGGATTGGCCTGTGGGCACGGCAGCTTAAGCGGGGGTCGCGCGCCTATCGTAACGTTGTAGACAGCGCGCGGGAACTCAAGCGCACCTTCGATACCATGATAACGGGTGAGCTCCATGGCTAAACGCGTCGAGGTCTCTCCGTTCGATCGGGCGTATGAGGGCATCATGGAATATATCTCCGCCCACGGCCTCGTGGAGGGCGACCGCCTTCCTTCGGAGCGCGAGCTCTGCGTCCTGCTTGATGTGTCGCGCACGACACTGAGGAGTGCGCTCGCTCAGCTCGTCGCCGAGCATGTGGTGGAGAGCCGACCCGGTGCGGGTAGCTTCGTGTGTCCTTCCCGGCCCACCAACCACTTGGATGATCTTTCCGGGTTCAGCGAGATCGTGCGCAAGACCGGCGCTGAACCGCGTTCCCGTGTTATTGGCAGCAGCATCATCGCCTGCCCGGACGAGATCGCCGGGCGCCTCAACCTTGCAGCTGGCGACCACGTGTTCGAATTGCGCCGCGTGCGTGGCGTGGAGGACGTGGCGGTGTGCGTGGAGACGGCTATGTGCCCGCTTCTGCATTCCCCGGTATCGAAGGCATCGATTTCGCACGCGAGTCGCTCACCGATGTGCTGGGGATTCGCTATGGACGGGATACCGTTCACACGCGTCTCACCGTCTCGGTGAGACGTGCTAGCGCAGAGGAGGCGGCGCTTCTTTCCATTTCCGAGGGAGCTCTCGTGTTCTTCGAGTGCGGTGTGCGTGCTGACGCCTCGTACGCTCCCTTGGAATACGGTGAGACCGTCTACGTTCCGAGCTTTTCGGCATGTCATATAACACGGTGTTTACGATGGACTGCAAGCGCCGGGTACGGAAGGAGGTGCCCGCATGACGAAGGGCTACAGCAGCGCACCATGCTCAACGAAGACGCTGAACCGGCGCATCTTCCGCTGTACCTGCGTATTCGCCGAACTATCCGCAGTCAAATCGACAGCGGTGCCTTTACACCGGGGGCGGCGATTCCCTCGGAATCGGATCTCGCCCAGCAATACGGCACCACGAAGCTCACCATACGCAACGCCATCGACGGCCTCATCGATGAGGGGCTTCTGTTCCGCGTCCAGGGAAAGGGCACGTTCGTCACGCATGGTCTTCAGGCGAACAGCTCCTCCCGTGGTCCGCGCGGATTTCGTGCCAGTCAGAGCGATTTACAGCATCATCCGAGCGTGCGCGTGCTCGAGACGTCGCTTCGCCCTGCGGGAGCTCACTACGCCCGGCTGTTCGAGGTATCGCCTGAAAGCAACCTATTTCAGGTGAGACGTTTGAACCGTGTGGATGGCGAGCCGTTTGCTATCGAGAGCGCTCTCGTGCCGTGCGAGCTCTTTCCGGGCATCGAGACCATAGACGTCTCGCTTTTCAGTTTGTATGAGTTCTATGCATTGCGCGGTCACGAGGTCGTCCGTGCACAGGAATGGCTCGAAGCTGCAATCTCAAACCGCGCGAGGCGCAGCTGCTGCGGGGGAGCGTCGATGACCCCGCGCTCGGAATCCGCTGCGTGAGCTACGACGCCAACGACCGTGCTCTCGAGTACGTCACTTCGGTGGCGATCGGGAAATACGCCTGCTATTCCGTGCTGCAGTGAAGAAGGTCGCCTTGTCTCGTACACGGGTAGAGGATATATATACCGCTTATCGATTTTTTCATACCACTTAGCCAGTTTTCTAGTTATCAGGAGATAGGGGCGGTCGCAAGTGTCTATCCTGATTACTGTATTGGTCTGAAAAACAGTCCACATATATAGATTCGCAGTTGACGGGCGAGGCAACGGAAAGGGGAACGCGATGGGAGAAACCTGGCAGATCGCGGCGATGAACTGCCATTACCGCTTCTACTCCCTCGAGAGTTTTTTCCGCGATGCGCGCGATGCCGGATATGCCGCTGCCGAGGTGTGGTGCGGCCCAATGCACGTCGCCGTCGACTGGGCGCGCCGCGATGATTCGCAGGAGCTTGTCGACCTTGCCGAGCACTACGGCATACGCATCATCGGCATCTGCCTGAGCAGACGAACCCCAAGCCCGCGAACATGGCCGCTCGGGGCGAGGGAGCGCAGGCCCGCACGCTGGCGACCTTTAAGAATGTCATCGATCTGGCGCGCGACACGCGCGCGGGCAAGATCGTCGTTACGAGCGGCTGGGGATTTCTCGATGAGCCGCGAGAGGACGCCTGGGAGCGTAGCGTCGCGATGCTGCGCAACGTCGTCTCCTATGCGGCCGAGCAGGGCGTCGTGCCCACGATAGAGGCGCTCCAGCGCGATGAGACGAATCTCGTCCGCTCCGCCGAGGAGCTCGAGCGCCTGCTCGATGATGTCGCCGATGACCGTTTGGGCGTCTGCCTCGACCTTGGCGCCGCTTGGCGCGCGGCGATACGATCCCCGGCTATTTCAAGCGTTTCGGCACGCGCATCAAGCATATGCATTTTTCCGATATCGGGCAGGTGAGCCACCTTGCCTGGGGAGACGGTGCCCGTGATTTGCCGTCTGACCTTGCAGCGCTCGCGCGTTGCGGCTACACGGGCCCGCTCTCATTCGAAATCGTCAATGCTCGCTATCACACCGATCCAGCTGCTGCACTCTCGCAGTCGGCTCCGGCAGTACCGTGCGGCCCTCGATATGGTGAAGGAGGTGTACCAATGAGGCATATGGTAATTGCGTCGCATGCGCACTTCGCTGCCGGCATCTCCGAGGCGCTTTCCTTCTTGGGAGGCGGCGCGGGCGTCGACATCAAGGTCATCTGCGCGTTCGTCGATGGGAAGAACGATATCGCCCAGGCAGTCGCCGACACGCTTGCCGAGATTCCTGCGGAAGACGAGGTGCTCGTCTGCACCGACATCTTCGGTGGGAGCGTGAACAACGAGTTCACGAATGTCGTGCAGCAACGGGAGAACATTCATCTCGTGACGAATATGAACCTGCCGCTTTTGATCTCGCTCCTGTTCTCCATCAACGAGCCCGATCTGGCTGCAGCGATTCGCGCCGCCGTGTCGACCGATGAGGTTCGGCCGAAGTACTGCAACGACGAGCTGGCTGCGCTCAATGCGGACGACGAGGATTTTTAGAAAAGGAAAAGGAGGGAAACGATGATTCTTCTAACGCGCGTCGACCATCGATTGCTTCACGGGCAGGTTGCAACCTCATGGGTCGGAACCTTGGGAGCTGATTGCATCTTCTGCGTCGGCGACATGTGGCGAACGATCCCGTGTGGAAGACCACGCTCAAGCTCGGCAAGCCCGCCGGCTGCAAGCTCGTGATCAAGGACATGGCCCATGCCATCGAGGCGATCAACAGCGGTGTGACCGACAAGTACAAGATGATCATCTGCGTGCAGACCATCGCCGAGGCAAAGCAGCTCATCGACGGCTGTCCGCAGATTAAGAGCCTCAACCTTGGCAACACCAAGGAGTCTTCGACGACGAAGACCATCGCGCGCCAGGTGTTCCTGGAGCCTGAGGAGGAGGAGATCCTCCGCGAGCTCGGTGCCCGCGGTGTCGAGGTCGAAATTCGCGGGCTAGCAGAAGAGCCAAAGGTAGACGCCTGAAGCTCATCTAGGCATCACCGTGCTCCCAAGTGATTGGAGGTAGACGCATGCTTTTCGAGAGCATACTCTGCGCAGTATTGTACGTGTTCTTCAAATGCTTCGATTATCAGCTCGGCACGCTCTACGCGTTCCGCCCCATCGTGGTGTGCCCAGTCGTGGGTGCATTCCTCGGTGACCTCAACACTGGCCTCGTCATGGGCGCCAGCATCGAAGCGCTCTTCATGGGCTCCGTTTCCATCGGCGCTATATTCCGCCTGATGCCACCTCGGCCGGTCTGCTCTGCACCGCCTACGCCATCCTGCTCGGTCTCGACACCGAGGCGGCCGTCGGCCTTGCCATGCCCATCGGTACGCTCGTTCTCGGCGTGGCCAACCTTGGCCAGCTGGTGAGCAACTGGCTTACGAGCTTCATCCCCGGCATCGCGCTCAAGGGCGAGGGCTCGAAGCTCATGGCGCTCCACTGGCTGATCGGCCTCTGGCTTGCTCCCGTGTGTTCATCCTCATCTTCTGCGCCGTGTACTTCGGCTCCGGCGCTATCGACTGGCTTGTGAACGCCGTGCCCGCGTTCGTGCTCAGCGGCTTCGCCGCCGCCGCGAACATCCTGCCGGTCATGGGCTTTGCGATGCTTCTGCGCCTCATCTACCGCAAGGAGCTCCTGCCCTACCTGTTCCTGGGCTTCCTGCTCACCTCGTACATGGGCGTCTCGACGCTCGGCGTGGCGCTTATCGCCGTCGTCATCGCCGTCCTGACGCTCGGCTTCTTGGAAAAGAACCAGACCACGGCACAGATTGAGGGGCTGACGACGATGACTTCTAATGAGACGGCGCAGGGCGCCTACAAGACCGGCGAATACGCCATCACCAAGCAAGACCTCACGAAGGCTGCCCTTTCCATCGGCGCGCTCGGCATGGAGTTCTCCTGGACCTATGCGAACCAGATGGGCCTCGCTTTCGGCATGATGGTCAAGAAGATGCTCAAAAAGATCTATCATGACGATCCGAGCGGCTACGCGGCCGCACTCGAGCGCCATACCGCGTTCTTCAACATCACGGTCTGCCTCGCTCCGTTCGTCGGCGGCATCGCGATGTCCATGGAGGAGCGCATCGCCAAGGGCGAGATGCCTCCCGAGTCCGTAAACGATATCAAGGCCGCCCTCATGGGCCCGCTTTCGGGCATCGGCGACGCCGTCTTCCTGACCACCATCGCGTGGTCGCCGCCGGCATCGCATCTCGCTCGCGGCTCAGGCAACGTGCTCGGTCCCATCCATTTCCTGCTCCTCTTCAACGTTCCGCAGTACTTCCTGCGCGTGTGGGGCATCCACAAGGGCTATGAGATCGGCGTGAGCTGCTCGAGACTGCGAGCAGTCCGGCATCATGGACAAGGTCATTAAAGCCGCGGGTATCATCGGTATGATGGTCGTCGGCTCCATGACCTGCGGTATGTTCTGGGCGACGCTTGCGGTTGAGTTCGGCTCCGGGGATGAGGTCACCACGCTCCAGAGCGTGCTCGATGGCATCATGCCCGGCATGCTCGGCCTCGCTTCATGGGCCTGTACTACTTCCTCCTCAAGAAGAAGGTCTCTCCCATGATTCTCATCCTGGGCACCATGGTGCTCGGTGTCGTGGGCGTGTACTTCGGCATTCTGGCCTAAACCAACGGCCCGGTTTCGGGGCGGCGGCTTTGCTGTCGCCCCTTTTCTCGTATTCATCAAAGCATAACGTTATAATACGACCTATCAAAGTTCGGTGGAGTGTTCGAAAGGGTGGCAGTGCGTGGCTGCGATGCAGCGTGCACGGCAAAGGGAGTCGATAGCGTGGGCAAGCAAGCGAGCGACAACGGTCTGGGCGCGCTGACGGCAGGTGAGAAGCGCCTCATCGCGCTCGAATCACTCCAGTGGTGCGCGGTCAACGCCGTGTATTTTCTTGGGCTCATCGGCGCGGCGACCTACGAGCTCGGTGGAAACGCCTTTCTCGTGGCAGCCATCACGCTCGTGCGCAACCTCTGCAATTCGCTGGCGAACGCGGCTTCCGGTCCTGTGATCGACCGCATAGGCCGCGCAAGACTGCTCTCGCGACGCTCTACGCCATGCTCGCCATGAGCATTTTCATGGGAATCGTTCCACCTTCTGTTCCAACCCTTATGTTCGCCGCTGTCATGATGGGCTTGGGCGGCGGTTCCATCAACACGTGTACGCGCACCTACCCGGTGTACCTCACGCGGGGAAAGGCGGGGCTCGCACGCCTGAACGGTCTCATGGTGTTCTACAGCAACATCGCCTATGCGGCTGGACCCATCGCCGGCGGCGTTCTTGCTGGGTTCTTCCCCACGCGCGTGGTGTTCCTGTTCATGGCGGCGTGCCTGGTAGGCGCGATCCGCGTCACATGGGATTGTCGCGAGACCGTTACGCCGGAGCGCGAGGGCAGCGGTAAGCAGAAGGACGACAAGCTCGGCATGGTTTCCGGCGTGATCGAGGGCGCGCGCGTCACCATGCGCACCCACGACCTACGCCTCATTTTCGTGAGCGGCTTTTTGGGCTTCTTTGCGTTCGGTGCCTTCGATTCCCTCGAGTCGCTCTTCTATCGCGACGTGCTTGCCGTCGATGTGGTGTGGATGGGAATCCTCTCAGCGATCTCGGGGTTCGGCATGGCGATCGGTTCATACATCTTTACCAAGATTCCCGCGCGCAAGATCGATATCCCGTTGCTGCTTGCCACGCTCATGTTCGTGGGCATCGGATCGATGATATACGTGGGCACCAACATTCTTGTCGTCGCTATCGCAGGCAGTTCATCAACGGGCTTGCTTGGGGATTTATGGAGCCTACCCAGGCGATTCTCGTGCAAGAGCGCACGCCCATGACTCATCTTGGGCGCGTGATGGGCTTCGTGCGGCTGGGGCTCAACAGCGCGGGCGTGATTCCGCTCGCGGTGGCGCCGTTTCTGGCCGAGGCCTTCGGTGTGCAACGGGTGCTCTTCGGTGCCTCGTGTATCATCGCACTGGTGGGCGGTTTTTCAAGCATTATGCGGAGCGGGCGTCTGCGCGTTCGGCGTACCCAGGTAAAGGAGTGATTGTTCGTGCAACAGCTTGAGGCGGTCATCTTGACATGGATGGCGTGCTGGTAGATTCCGAGGCGGCCTACCGCCGCGTTCACGAGGCATTCTTCGAGGCGCAGGCGTCGAGGTCTCCTCCGAGGAGTTCGACATGCTTGCCGGCTCGTCACGCAAGGTGGAGCGCCAGTTCTATGCTGCGTGGTGGGAGCGCTCCCGCGGCGAGAAGATGGACGGCGAGGCGATCGAGCGGCTTGAGGATGCGTTTTGGGACAGCCATCCCATCAGCTACCGCGAGATCATGAACTGGCGTGCCCGAGACCCTAGAGGAGCTCAAGCACCTGGGATACCGCTTGGCGGTCGCTTCGTCCTCGCCGCTCGATCATATCGAAAAGGTGCTCGAGGAATGCGGCATCGCAGGCTTCTTCGAGGTGGTGGAAAGCGGCGACGAGCTCACGCAGAGCAAGCCGAACCCCGAGATCTATCTGCTCACGTTGGGTAAACTCGGTCTTCCTGCCGAAGCGTGCTGCGCCGTCGAGGATTCCGATCCCGGCATCGAGGCCGCGCGCCGCGCCGGGCTCTACACGATTGCCAAGCGTGAGGAGCGCTTCGGGTTCACGCAGCGGGGAGCAGACGTTATGGTGAACGAGATACCGGGCGTTATTGGCGCCATCCTGGAGTACGTCCCCGCATAAGCGGATCCATTGTCCTTTCCGTTCGCGAGACCCCGGTGCGCGGGAATGCGGGCAGAACTTGGCGTGTACTTTTGAACATGCTGCGACTACGCGCCAGCTCCTGTCTGGATTTCGAGGCGCCGAGCAAGGGTTGCCCAGGCCTGATATGGTTCGAAAGGAGACCGTAACATGGGTATCAACTCACACATCGACTACATCGACGATCCGAACGACACGTTCGACGAATACCTTGAAAAAGCGCGCCGCTACGGCTTCCGCTGCGTCTTTGCCGATCCCGAGACCTACGAACATGCCTGCGAGATGCTCGCGGGAACGGATGTCATCGTCGCGGGCGCATCGACTTTCCCGAGGCGCGCTCACGCTCGAGGAGGAGCTGCCGGAATTCGAGCGCTATGCGCAGGCCGGGTTTACGGAGATCGACTACGTGCTGAATCAGCGCGCCGTGGATGAGCGCGACTTCGATGCCATCGAGCACGAGATGCGCGGTGTGGCGGAGTTCTGCCGTGCGCACGGCATGCGCGACAAGGTCATCGTCGAGATGCCGAAGTTCGAATCCGAGGCAGACAAGCGCGCGTGTGCGAGATCGCGCTCAAGGCGCGCCCTGCGTTTCTCAAGACCTCGTCCGGTCGCCCGTACCAGGCGACGCTCGATGACGTGCGCCTTATGGCCGAGGTGCTCGGCGACAAGGTGCAGGTGAAGGCGGCGGGCGGAATTCGTACGTATGAGCAGGCGAAAGCGTTCATCGAGGCGGGGGCGAGCGCGCTCGGCGCGACGGCGGGCATCGCGATTGTCGAGGGGGAGCGCGCCGCCGGGGCATAAGGGGTCGACGCGGCATGTGAAAGGGGACATCATGAAGCCGTTCAATCTCATCAAGGACATCATCGAGAAGCGCGGAGCGATCGAGGAGGTGTATTGGGTCGCCTGCGGCGGCTCGCTCATCGATCTGCTGCCGGCTCATATGCTGCTCGAGCGCGAGGCGAGACGCATCGTTTCGGGGGCCTACACGGCACGCGAGTTCTGCATCGCCGCGCCGAAGCGCTTGGGCGAGCACAGCCTCGTGGTCGCGTGCAGCCATAGCGGCAACACGCCAGAGGTGCTCGATGCGTGCCATATCGCTTGCGAGCGCGGTGCCGAGGTCGTCGCGCTCACCGACGGCGCGGAGTCCAAGATCGCGCAGGTGCGTGGACGTGCTGGGTGTATCCGTGGGGAGCCGACGTCCCCGCGAGCGAGGTGCCCTCGGGTATCGCGCCGCTTCTTGCCGCCGAGCTGCTCGATCAGCAGGAGGGCTTCGCCGATCTTCCCGACCTCTACCGGGGTGTCGATACGATGGATGAGGTGCTGCCCGCGGCGCGCGAGAAGGTGAACGCGGAGCTGGGGGAGCGCTTCGCGGCGCTTTGCCAGGATCATCCGTTCCTCTACATCTTGGGTTCCGGCCCCAACTTCTGCCAGACCTATGCTTCGCCATCTGCTCGCTCATGGAGATGCAGTGGCAGAGCTGCAGCTATATCCATTCGGGCGAGTACTTCCACGGGCCTTTCGAGGTTACAGAACCGGCGTGTTCTACTTCTTGCAGATGGGTTCGAGCGAGTACCGCACCATGGACGAGCGCGCGCTCGCGTTCCTGAGCGACCATACCGACACGCTCATGGTGCTCGACGCCCTCGAGTACGGAATGGACAAGGTGCCGGCGAGCGTACGCGCCTATCTCGACCCCGTGCTCTTCTATGCTATGAACGTCGAGCTGCGCGCCGCGCGCGGCAAGGTGTTCGACCATGATCCGGATTTTCGCCGCTACATGGGAGTCGTTTCGTACTAGGGAGGGCAGCCATGGGATTCGACGTTTCGATCCTGGGCTTTGGAGATAACGTCGTCGACCGCTACGAGCACCTGGGCGTTATGTATCCCGGCGGCAACGCCGTGAACGTAGCGGTGTACGCGCGGCGTCTTGGGGCGGCACGTTCCGCGTACATGGGCATCTTCGGCACGGACGAAGCTGCCGAGCACGTGATCGGGAGTCTTGTCGATGAAGGTGTGGAGCTCGTGCGCTGCCGGCAGGAAGTTGGCGAGAACGGCGCGTCGAGCGTGACGGTGGAGGCGGGCGAGCGCGTGTTCCTCGGTTCGAACCAAGGCGGGATCCGCGGGAGGTCGCGTTATGTGCTCGATCGCTTTGCCCTCGAATACGTGCGAGGTTTCGATGTGCTGCATACCGGCAGCTATTGCTTCACAGAGCGCGAGCTGCCGGTGGTGCGCGCAGCAGGCGTGCCGGTGAGCTTCGACTTCTCGGAGGACTCCGTCGATGCGTATGTGGAGGACGTGGCGCCGTTCGTGGACTTCGCCTTCTACTCCGCAGAAGACGAGGCGAGCGACGAGGTGGTGGGCGAGCGCCTTCGCTGGCTCTGCAGCCTGGGACCTGGCATCGCTGTGGTGACACGGGGCGAACGTGGATCGGTCGCGTTCGATGGCGACCGCTTCCTCGAGCAGCCCATCAAGCCTGCCACGACGGTGCGCGACACGATGGTGCCGGCGATTCGTTCATCGCCTCGTTTTTGCTAGGATATCTCGATGCTTGCAAGCGGGGAGAGGCGCGCGACGAGGCCATTGTCCGCGCGCTCGATGAGGCTGCGCCTTTGCCGCCGAGGTATGCGGTATCGAGGGCGCGTGGGGTCATCCCAAGCGCTTCGCATAGCGCACGGCACCGTCTCGTTTCTTGCTCGCTTGGAAAACCTGGCGGGAAATGAGGCGCTCATCGAGAAAGCGGTCGAGTCGCGTGCCAACTCCTGCCCGGATTTCAGGGGGCGGCACTCGAGGCGATCGCTCTTCTTCGCGACAACAGATTCGGAACGGAAAGGAAAGGCTCCCATGTCCATCAAAGCCATCGCGCTCGATATCGACGGTACGCTTACCAACGACGAGAAGCGCATCACGCCGCGCACAAAGGAGGCGTTGCTTGCCGCTGCGCGGGCAGGCATCACGCTCATCCTGGCTTCGGGGCGCCCTGCACACGGCTTGCGCGCACTTGCTCATGAGCTCGAGCTCGATCGCTGCCACGGGATGCTCGTGGCCTACAACGGATCGCAGGTGCGCGACGCTACCACGGGAGAGCTCCTGTTCAATCAGGCGATTCCTGTGGAGGAGGCGCGCGCGGTGCTCGAGCATCTGCGGGGCTTCGACGTCATCCCCATGCTCGTCGATGCCGATCGCCTCTATATCGAGGATGCCTATCGCTGCACCATCTACCACAAGGGCGCGCCGAAGAACATCGTCAAATACGAGCGCGATGCCTGCGGCCTGCGCATCCACGAGGTGCATTCGCTTCTCGACTGGTGCATCACGCCGCAGAACAAGATTCTCACCGCAGGTACGGATACGTACTTGTCCGAGCATCAAGAGGCGATGGCCGCCCCGTTCGTCGATAAGCTGAGCTGCATGTTCACCGCTGATTTTACTTCGAGTTCACGGCTCAGGGCATCGATAAGGCGCGTGCCCTCTCCGTGGCGCTGCCCGAGCGCGGCATCGACCCCTCCGAGCTCGTGGCGTTCGGTGACGGCCAGAACGATATTCCCATGCTGCGGCTTGCGGGCGTGGGCGTTGCGATGGCGAATGCAACCGACGAGGTGAAGAGCGCGGCGGATATGGTCACGCTTTCGAACAACGAGGACGGCATCGCTGCCGCCCTCGAGGATCTGCTGCGCTGAGGGGCTGGTCGAAGCGGCGCGCGAGGCGTCTCTTGGCTGTGCGCGGCTTCAGCTCGCGAAGTCGAGCA
>ENA-OQEN01000715-OQEN01000715.1-human-gut-metagenome-genome-assembly--contig:-NODE-715-length-13861-cov-4.278652_pt1 | contig 13861 bp, 22 predicted proteins | sample MGYA00242791_ERZ504627 | MGnify/ENA primary metagenome ERZ504627 (study PRJEB26092, sample SAMD00036316) | human gut metagenome | host: Homo sapiens | study: EMG produced TPA metagenomics assembly of... | reverse complement strand
GTGTTATTCAAAAATTTTTTATTTTTTAAATCTTTGTGCAACAGCACTTCTGGAACAATGCCAAAGACGTGCTACATCAATTTGACGATAACCATCCACAAAAAGTAATGTCAATAGCTCCAAATCTTTCTTCGACAGCTTCTTCAATCTCAACAGTAGTTGTTCGTTTTCCACCGAAGCCAACCATCCATATCGCGTTTGATCAATCTTATCAACATCCCATTGATAAGATAACGATGCAAACTTTCGGAACAGCTGTGATTGACCACATACTTCATCATATTGTTCACAAGGTATTGGTTGCGTATGGTTTTGAAAAACCCTTTGACTGCAAAACCATGCCCAGTCATATTCTTTCATGGCAGCAATCTGTTCTTCGCTCATCCCTGCATCACAATACTCAACTTCTAAACGCTTCCATCTACTATCAAACTTCTTTTTCTCATATCCATAATTAAATCCCATTATTAACCTCCTGTAGATTCAATTTGCAAAATTCACCATGCAAACTAAAATCAGGAGGAGATCGACAACGAGAATCTCTGGGTTGTTTTCCATCCCCAGAAACAAAAATGCCAGCTGATCTTAAGGACCAACTGGCATTTTTATTCGCGCACAAAGAAAACGCATTATTAAGATTTTATAAGTACAACAAGTATACCAAGCACAATTCGATACCAACCAAACACCTTAAAATCATGTTTTTTGATAAAGTTCATTAGGAATTTAATTACTAAGACAGATACCGCAAATGCCACAGCCATACCGAGAACAAGAGCGAGCAGTTCTGCACTTGTAAATTCAAACCCGAATTTTAACAGCTTAAAAGCACTTGCTCCAAGCATAGTAGGTACTGCGAGGAAAAAAGTAAACTCTGCTGCTGCCACTCGTGAAACTCCTATGAGTAAAGCACCTATAATCGTTGCTCCCGACCGTGATGTGCCGGGTATAAGTGATAACACTTGAAATGCCCCTATCAAGATTGCTGTTTTATAGCTGATGTCAGAAAGTGCCATAGTAGTAGGAGTACGCTTTTTATTCCAATTTTCTATGAGAATGAATAACAAACCATAAAAGATTAACATGATTGAAATCACAATGGGGGTTTGGAGGTAAGCATCCAAATAATCATCAAATAGAATCCCCATAATAGCTGACGGTACACAAGCTACCGCAACCTTGAACCACAACGAGAAGTATCCTTTTTAACAATTGACTGTGCTTTGTTCTTAAATTGAAAGGGAAACATCTTGTTCCAAAACATTACAACCACTGCGAGTATAGCTCCAAGTTGAATAACAACAAAAAACATTTCTTTAAATGCTTCGCTCATATTAAGTGTGATAAATTCGTCCACAAGAATCATATGTCCTGTGCTGCTGATAGGTAGCCACTCAGTAATACCCTCAACAATTCCAAGAAAAATAACTTTTAAAATTTCTATAAAATCAAGTACCATTATTTCAAATCCTCCTTTTTAAAATGATGAAAGGTCATAAGAAAACCAACTGCTGATACAAGAATAATAATAGATACAGACAGCAGTGTAGGATAGCCGGTACTCTGAAGTTTACCCTGCACCAAGAAATAGGTGGCTGTCCACGGATACAACGCTCCCCATTCTTGATTTGAAAGTGCGGCACTTCCCATGACAATCACGCAGAGCCAATCATCGGGGCGACAAATCCTTTTGTTTTCATAGCAACAAACACAAAAGGAGAAACTGTTAAAAACATCAGGATACTGCCAAACAAAAACTTGGGGAGCCATACTATTGCCACTAGTAAGCTATATCCCTCCAATGTAAAGACAGCGTCATATAGCCCACAAACGATAAATATACCTGCCATGTTACAAGGGTTAGCATAACAATCCAAAGAAGCAGGGTGCAAAATTTTCCAATTAATAGTTTTGTCCTTGAAATGGGTATGGGCAATATGGTTTTGAGGGTGCTTTCTGTGTACTCTCTGCTAAACAAGTAAGCTGCAATTGCCACATATATCATAATGTTTACCAGCAGCATGATATACAGTACACTGTCGCTGTATATGTCAGACAAGGTAAAGATAATCTCCGGCTTATCAAAATGTGTTTGCAAGGCTTCTATTAACATCAAAAGTGGGGTAGATAATACCCCTGCCACACTAATTAGCACCATTTTTGAACGCTTTAGTTTTAATAATTCACAAGAAATAAGATTAAGCAATACCGCCACCTCCAATCAGTTTAGAAAAGTAGTCCTCTAAGTTTTCCTCACTATCATTTATCCTTGTCACGAGCAGTCCATTTCGTGCAAATTCTCGATTGATTTCTCCAACACTTTGGCTAAAGTCATAAATTCTCACCGTACCGTCCTGCACTGTAAAATCCGTCATGTGGTAGTGGTTTTCTAAAATCTTTCCGGCTATCTCACTGTCAGATAAATCAAATTGAATGTATTTTCGATTCCTTTTGTGAAGCTCGGATATATTCACTTCCTCTACTAAATGCCCCTCGTGCATAACGCCGATAATATCTGCTATCTGTTCAATCTCGCTTAAAACATGGCTTGAGATAAAAATGGTAATGCCATGATTGTGACTAAGTTCAGATAAAAATGAGCGTATTTCAACTATTCCAATGGGGTCAAGTCCGTTAATCGGTTCGTCAAGTATTAAAAGCTCCGGCTCGTGCATAATGGCGGCGGCAATACCAAGCCGTTGCTTCATTCCGAGGGAATAATCGGAAAAGACTTTTCTTTTCTCCTTATGCAGCCCCACAACTTCAAGAGCTTTTTCTACTCCACTTTTAGATACTCCCCCTCGCAGTTTAGCGAGAATTTGCAAATTCTCATACCCTGTTAAATTACTGTAAAATCCCGGTGTTTCGATAATAGAGCCTACTTTGCTATAAAGGGTATGGATATTTTCCTTATAGTTTGTGCCAAACAAGCGTACCGTTCCCTCCGTTGGGAAAGCAAGCTGCAACATCATTTTCATTGCTGTGGTTTTGCCTGCTCCGTTTCTGCCGAGCAAACCATAAATTTTGCCCTTTGGCACATGAAGATTTACCTTATCGACAACGGTGGCTGTTCCGTATCGCTTCGTAAGATTTTCTGTTTCAATGATATAATCCATATTTGATTCTCCTTTCCGTGGGTTGCTGTTCTTGTTTTCGCTGACCACAATCTTATTATCCACGAGTATTGCATAGAAGCCAAGAAATCTACCGTCACAATGCCGACACAATAGATGTCAGCACGAAAAAAGCTCCGACACTTATCGTGTCAGAGCCTATTTTAAAGGGTTTATGGCATTTTACTTTGTTTGGGTTTGCTTTATCCAGACAAATATTTTAGCAACAAATAGCAGAAACATAAGGGCGGTTACATAGGGTTGTCTTGCCGCAGCGAAGAAGCAGATAAAAAGCGTACTCAGCACGAGAGAGCATTTTGTGATTATGTTGCTCCATGATTCCTTTTCAAAACAAACACACATCAGTTTCGCTATCCCAAGTGCAATCAAAACAATAAAAACAATCCAATAGATTGCAAGATATATTGGGGTAGTGTCTGTAAATGAAAGTAGATTGACAGAATAAATATATCCGTCAACAAGGTTACCATACAACGGCAAAAGTATAAAAGTAACCGCCATCATATCTAATATTCCATAAATGAAACTGTAAATTTTTTTCAAGTTGGAACGATTTTCAGTTTCGGCAAGTGTAATCAGTTCTTCGCCCGATAGCAGTTCATCTATGGTCACAGAAAAGAATTTAGAAATACACTTGAGCGACTCAATGTTAGGGTAACCCTTGCCGCTTTCCCATTTTGAAATGGCTGTTCTTGATACATATAATTGCTCCGCAAGTTGTTCCTGCGTTAAGTTCTTTCCAGTCCTAAGCTGTTGTAGCTTTTCATTAAATTCCATGATTCTCCTCCTGTTTGTTCCTTGTTTTCATACGTCCATCAACGGGTTTTTCTGCATCTTTTGGTATCATCCATGCACGACCAAATTTTTCAGTTCCGTCAATGCGATTTTCCTCACATAATTTTTGTATCCGTCTTTCCGATATGCCCCATTTTTCAGAAGCGGCTTTCACAGAAATGTAATTCATAATATCAACTTCCTTTCGCAAAGAGTATATAATTATTATATACGGAATGACGAATAATAGCAAGTTTCTCTCCACTAATACGAAATTATACACTACTAAACATAAAATCATACTTCGTTCAAATATCATCACCCGAAATGTACAATGATATAGGATGATATTAAAATGTACCAAGATGAAAGAAAACTTGATTTTAAGCCGTTAGGTATAGCGATAAAAAAAGCTCGGGAAGCAAAAGGGTGGACACAGGAATATCTTGCCCAACTGGTAGACCTTACGCCACGCTCTATTATGTATATAGAGAACAGGGGGCAGCACCCAAGGCTTAACAAATTTTATCTCATTACTACCTTGCTTGACATCTCTGTAGACCAGTTCTTTTTTCCATGCAATGAAGATGGCGACAACAATCGCCGCAAACAAGTTGATGTACTGTTGAATGATATGGAAGAAAAGGAGCTTATCGTGATGGAAGCTACGGCTCAAGGCTTGAAAAAGGCAAGAGAAACTGCGGAATAATTAACGCTGTTTTCGTAAGCCAAGCCAACTGAAAAAAGTGCGACACCTACACAGGCTATCGCACTTTTTAGGTTATTTTTTTATTCTCCACACAAATCATAAAGCTGTTCACATCGGTTTTGAATATCTAAGATTTCTGTTTCGGTTAAACTCCTGCGGTTATGAGTAAGTTGTTGCTCTAAAAAATCACGATAGCCATCAAGTAAGGCATCCCGTAAAAGCTCGGGGGCTTTGCAATGTTCCACACCAAACCATTGCTCATCTTTTTCATCCCAAATCATAACGGTGTATCCTCGCTTAGTGTTCACCACCTCCAAAACACTATCTTTATTTAGGTAATCGTTGAATACTTCTAAAACCTTTTCAAAGGTCATCATTTTATCAGCCCTTTCATATTTTAGGTGCTTATATGTAAGTAGTTTATATACTTATTACGACTATGATAATAAAAGTAAATCATCGTGTAAAGGATACGGATATTGTTTGCGAACAAAAGTGGCAAGCAATGCCGGTGTTAATACACTCGGCCCACAGAGGGAAAAATCCTGACGTGATTTCCCCCTCTGCTTTGCTTGTTGAGGGCAGCGCCCCAAGCCCCTTTGAACGCAGAATTTCATTCTGCGGCTACGCGTCCGATGGACGCTTATGACCATGACCGGCTTACCGCTGGCCGTGGTCTTTTTCTTGTTCTTTTTTCTGTTCCTCATCCATTTTCAGCAGCCGATCCACATTGGCCTTTGCCGTCAAAAGTTCCCGCATTTCCTCACGGGAACGCCGGTACTCGGCGTAGGTTTTCTTCTTTTCCTCCAGCAGTTTGGCATACTCAGATTGCAGGTCTTTGACCTTGGGCAGCTTCTTCACTCCCATCTCATCAAAGGCATTTTTTGCCGCCTGATGGAGCAGAATTTCTTGCTCATGTTCCTCCCGAAATTTTCGGGAATAACCGGCCTTGCGATAGGCAACATAGGTCTCGCGGGTCTTGGCATAATTAACGATATGGGTACGCAGGACGGCGATCTCTGCCATGCGTTTCTCCGTCGCCTTAATCTGCGCTGACAGCTCATTGTGATGGGCGGTAGCCGCCACCGCTTTTTCTTCCAGCTCTGTATAGTCCAGTAGGTGATGTTCGGTAAGAAAATTCACGGTCTGCGCCATCTGTTTTAAGTTAAAAACCTTGGCCCAGCGTGCATATCCAGCACCTTTCCCGGCCTGCAATTTTGCCTGAATATCCACCAGCAAATTGACCTTGGGTGGCTCCGGCTGCACGGTGGATTTCTTGCGGGGCGTGTGCTGCTTTTCTCCAGCCAGCACCGCACGGATTTCTGTTTCGCTGTACCCGGCTCCCAGCTTGTCATCCATACGGGCTACATTCTTCCAGCCGGGAGCTTTAAGGCGGATTGCTTTCCCGCGCCGAGATACCTCGCAGCCCATCTCGGAAAGCAGTTGCAGAAGTGTGTCAAAGTCTGCTGGCTTTTGCTCCAGCGCCCGGTCAATCATCACCCGTAGCTGTTCCCGATGGGAGGGCTTGGCTTGTTCGCCCAGCCACTTGTTGTAGCTTTTTCCGTGGGGCTTGGGGTTCTCCACAATGGATAGTCCGTTCTCGATACAAATGGTGTCACTTAAACGTCGAACAGCTCTGGTGCTTCCCCAAAAGTTACGGAACTTCCGGTCACAATCCATATTGACCGCCGACCAGATGATGTGATTATGAATATGCGATTTGTCGATGTGGGTGCAGACCACAAAGGAATGATTGCCTTTGGTGAACCGCCTGGCAAATTCTATGCCCAGCCGGTTGGCTTCCTCCGGTGTGATCTCTCCGGGCCTGAACGACTGGCGCACATGTAGGCGATCACATCATCTGTACCGCGCACTCGTCCGGTGGCGGCAATATACTGCCGCTTTGCCAACAGAAACTCTGCATCAGCAGTGCGGCTGTCACATCCATAGCTGGTAATCAATTTTCCGTTGTCGGTCTTTTGGGGATTTGCCACATAGTCAATAATATCGCTGATGGCACGGCTCTCAGTCCGACCCTTGCCGATATGCAGCGGCATGATGCGTGTGGTTGCCATAAGGGAGACCTCCTTTCCAAAAAAGAAACGGCCTGCATGGTGCAGACCGCTTTTGTTATTCTATTAAATCGTCCTCATCGAGAAAATCAAAATTGTCCTCGATGTCCTCTAACCGCTTCGGAGGAAACCTCATCTCGTATTGTTCTTTTGCCAGCGCACGAACTTCCCGGCGCTTATCTTTCATTCGGTTCTTCAGCCAGGAAATCTGCTCCTTTGATAATCTCCATGGGAGATTCAGCAAGCGGTTTATTGTCATTTGCTCCGCTTGCTTCTCCGGCGGCAAAGAAGCACAGGATTTACAGACGTGCGCCGCATGACCTTTGCCGGAAAATTTTTCATTAGCCTTATATTCTCCGCAGACTTTACAATAATGGCCGTGCTTCTTCATAGGCTCGATTCCTTTTCACTGAGAGCGTATAAACTGCGCACCGCCCCCATGATGATGTTCCACTCCAGATCTGCCGCATAGGAAAATTTTTTGCGGTACGATTCCCAAAGTTTCTGCATAACCGAGCTGTTCTCCACTTCCTCAAAAACTTCGGCAGCTTCTGCAAGATGTCGTTCTGTCCCGCGTTTGTGAGCAGTGGCCCGCAGCGCATCATGGAGAATCTGAGGGTCCAATGTATTCCCATGCAGCTGTTCCAGAATATAAATGTCATAGAAATCTCTCATGCGGGTGTTGGTGGTAGTTCTGGTAATGATCGTTTCCAGCTTTTCGGCCAGAACCGTTTCCAGATTGTACGCCCAAATATCAATGGAGCGATCTTCCAGCATCAGCTTGAAAGAGTAGCGGATCTCCCTGGGGGTAATGGCATCCCCTGTGGAAATGTCAATCTTCAAAGGCGTCACCACACCGTCAAAGGTTGTAGTCATATTTACGCGAATCCCCGGATATTCCGCCTCATCCATAATCTCCGAAATACTTTTCAGCTGGAATTTGACGCCATCATCAAGCGGGACACTCACAATAGCGGAAATCAAATTCTCTATGTCCTCCACATTGACATTGGCTCCTTTTACAGTAGCGTCCAAATCCATCGTGGAACGGGCATCCAGACCAACCATAGCCGCTACCAGCATACCGCCTTTCAGAATAAATTTGTCACGATATTCAGAAAGGGAGATACGCTCCAGAAAACGCTCCATCATGTAGTTCCGCATCAAGAGCTGGGCGTCCGCAGATTTTTTTCTGGAAAGATTGCGGATCAGATCCTTCAACTGCCTTGCTGTTTTATCATAAAAGCACCTCCAAATACTGCCGCAGAATTTTTTCTACCCGGAACATACCGGCATACCGCATCAATGTCCGCAGGTCTTTGTCTTTTCTTCTGGCATACATCTTTAATGCCCCTTGAAAAGTCTGCATCTCCATGTTGTTCCTGCTGCGGAGCAGGTCGCAGATGGTGCGCTCCAGGTCATAGACAGGAACTGTATGCCAAATGGTGTCTGAGCCGTTGTCAGGCCCACCCCATGCAGTTCCGCCTTAATGGTGAATACCTGTACGCCCTCTGCTTTCAGCTTGGAGGGATTATATCCGGTCTTGACTGTGACCGTATATTCCAGCGGCTCGCGGTCTGTCAGATCGTGAAAAAATAAAGCTGTCTCATGGGAAAACACTGCCTGTTCGACCCGCAGATGAAGTAAGTACATGGCATCGACCCAGGCATCCTTGGAAAGATAAATTCCATGCGCGACCCGCTCCAATTCCCGTGAGTGCACATAATCATAAAAAACAGGCTTAGAAATACCAGCAGATACTACTTGAGCTGTTCGCAGCATCCCATCCTGTGTTTCCAGCAGCTGATCCAGCTGTTCAAATTGTCCCACCGTACCACTTCCTTTCACACTAATATTATAAGCAATATTAGTTCAAAAGTAAAGTGATGAAAATTCGGCATAATTTTACCGACAGCTTAACGTTCAACAGTTTTGGAAATATGAAGTGGCAGCAAAATAGACAACCTCAGCTGCCCATTTCATCACGATATGAAATAATCTGCTTCTTTTTCTGTTTGGCACACCGTAACGTTGTGGCTGCTCCGCCCCAATCATGGAGAACATAGGCCACCACTACATCGGCGGACTCTACCATCCAGCGATTTCTATGAGAAATGAAAAACGGCGCGGTACGTTTTCCAGCGGTGGATACACGGTACTGTCATAGCCAGAAACATCCCGGCCAGTGTTCAAATATGCCAATACAAGAACCAGCTCGATTTGCGGATACTTTTTCTTTTGTTCCCGTAAAATAGACGCTGCTAAACTGTCGAACTCTCCATATCCTCCAAGATAAAAAGTTGTTGCTCCTTGCTCAATTAGGTCTTGTGTTACATTGCGAAGCCAATTCGCAATATTGTCTGCCTTTGTGATTTGCGAATGGCCACAAAAAGTTACGTTCATACGATGGCACCCCTATTACCATCATACTGCAAATAGCTCTATTAGTACAGGTACAGGGACTAATTTTAGCAAAACTGCCCATATACTAAATATAGTACAGTCACAGGGGCGGTGTATAGAATGAAGCTAAACGAGGCGGTAAGCAAACGTCTGTTAGAATTACTAGATGAAAGAAAAATGACACAATATCAACTGTATATGAAAAGCGGTGTTCCCAAGTCTACGATTGGAAATGTCATCAACTGCTCGTATGATTCGGTTAAGCTACGGATCATTCATGAGATGTGCCAAGGAATGGGGATTGGGATAGATACCTTTTTTGCATCGCCGCTTTTTCAAGAAGATAACCTAGAACCATAAAACCTCCGACGAAATTCGTCGGAGGTTTTCATATTATCCATAAACCAAATCTTGAATGATAAACTTCAAGTCCTGTACCTTGCCCAGTAGCCAGATTGCAGCCATTGGCAAACCATAGGGACTAATGAGAAATGCTATCACCAGCAGGATAATGCCGTTTTGCAAGGAGTAAGTAATCAGAACTGCCACACCCAGCAGGGCAACCACCATGCTGATAAGCCCCAGCACCAAACCGGAGACATAGACAATCCCCACACAAATCCAGACGAACAGGGTCAGCGACAGAATCACCGGAGCCATTAAAATCTTCAACGGCAGTTTCAGAATGAACCAGATCGCCCTCATTTTTCTTCCTCCTTCCATCGTTCCCGAAAGCTCTGACAGAGAATTTCTGCCTGTCTTTCATCTTCTTCCGTCACTTCTCGGCATCCTTTGGTTAGCCGCAGTTCCTCATAGCTGCGATAATCAGATAACAGCACCTCGAATAGTTCGTCCGGTGTCCGGCTGAGAAGTCCATCCACACAGTAGCGGGAATCTCCATTCCATGTGACGCGGAGATAACCTTCTCGACAAGGGAGGACTTCTTCCTCTAGATCACAGTCCAAATACTCACGAAAAATCTCCAACACCTTCTCAAAGGTTTTCATCTATTCTCAACTCCTTTGCGGCAATCTGTTTTCTACCCATATTATCCTTCCAACATTTCAAAAAGACAAGGATATGGGCAAAAGAAAAAACGGAGGAAGGCGCGGCGAAAAGAACGCCGTTCCTCCCTCCGCAGTTGGGGCATATATCCCTGTTACGAAAGCCTGGAAAGCTGGGTTAGGATTTCTTTCACGCCCTCCCATAACTGCTCCTGCCGTTGGGCTATATCCTCCAGGTCAGCATCATAAATCCGCCCCGTTTCATGTACCCGTCGGGTGAGCTGGTTCAGGTTATTGCTGCTTCGGCGCAACAGGGATACCAGTTCCTTCAGCTCCGGCAAGTCCAGCTGTACCACATAGCCGTCCACAGCCATCTTCCGCAGATAGGCGCTCAGGTTTTTTGTTCCGAACTGTGCCATTTTCTGCTGGATCGCTTCCATCTCCGCATCGGAAACCCAAAACAGGACCGGCACATCCCGTTTACGCTTTTTGGCGCTCATCGTTCCGGCTCCTGTTTCTTCGATAAAGCAGGCTTGTGGGTGGTAGGCTCCTGTTTGAGCTTTTGCAAGACAGAGCCTTTCTCCGGTTCCTGAAGCGTTTTTCGTGCCTGCCGTGTAAACAGATCGGTCAGACCAAGATTGACCTCATCCACAACCAGATAAGCACAGTGGCGCGAAGTGCCGCTGTCCTCCGGCATGGGAATGGTCTTTGCCCAGGCTTTGTTGTCACGGGAAACGCGACCGTCGCTGTCCTTATGCTGGATGGTGTTGGCAAGGATGAACTGTACTCGTTCCGACCCGAACTTTTCCAGCACCGCCTTAACCGCAGACTCCGTATCCAGTCGGTTATCCGCATAGTGGGCGCTGATGGCGTGTTCAATGGCCTCTTACAGTCAAAGTTTGCCTGATAAGAGCGGTTATATTGTGCCATCTCCCATGCTGGGACGCATAGGTGGCAGAATGGAGATAGAGAGGGACGGACGCTGTTCTTCCAAAACCTTGCACACATCATCCGCCCGGTTCTCAATGCTGTCCCGGATCACATCCATGTATCCGGTCTCCAGTTTCTCAAAATAACGGTACACATCAGCCAGCGGTGTGGGCGAATCCAAAAGCGCCTGAGCCTGGGCATCGGTCAGCTCCAGCTCCTCCATCGCCATCACGATGTCCTCCCGGACGGTGTACTCATAGGTATGGTGTAGGATTTCCTCCGGGGGCTGGCTTTTCAGCCAGTCCCGGTATTTATCCTGCTCAGCAGCCATCTTTTCATAGAGGGCCGTATTCAGATCGTTGGCATTCATGTTATCGCACCTCCTTTTTGTTATATGAAAGAGCAGCAGGGGGCGCTTTGGTTCGCCCGGTCTATCTGATTTTGGATGCAGTACATGGTTGATACCTCGCTTTCTGTGATTGAATTATTCATAATTCTTGAGTATAATAAAACTGACAAAACCAGTATTGGAGAGGGGAAGAAAAGTGAAAAAACTTATTTTAGGTATAGCAGTTATGGCAATCGGTGCTATCAGCACAATTTCTATTATTGTTGCGACAGTATTATCTCCGTTAAATCCGTACTCTTACAATGGTGTTGACGGATGGTACGGTTGCCTTTTAGGAATGGATTTGGTTATGCCATTTACCGTTTCTATCATTGTTGCGATTATCGGATTAGCGATTGCAGTATGGGGAGTATTTGATAAGAATAATTAAACCTATTACCTCCCCTCTGATTGGAAAGTACAAAGGACGGGCAAGTCAAACGGCTTGCCCGTCCTTTTTGTTTATCGCACCTCCTCATGTTGTTTCGGTTTCTTTTCAGGGCTGCGGGGCGGCACCGGACGCTTCAAGCTGTCCAGCACCGAAGGCCGCGCACTCTTGGCAACCACAGTTTCCGGCTGAGCGTGGCCCTTGCCGTCAATGTTCAGCAGCGTGTCCAGTTCCACCAGACGGGCGGACTTGACTCGCAGATCATCCTCAAAGGGAAACGGCTTTCCGATTTCCTCTTTGGCTGCGGCCTGCTGTTGGTAAAGGTTGTCCAGCTGGTTTTTCACGGCTTCCAAACGCTGAGGCATTTGAGCCAGTGCATTGTCGATACGGGTGAGGTTTCCGCGCGGGTCTGTGCCGAGGCTTGCCCGGTGGGTCATCTGGCCTTTCAACAGGAGCGTATATTCCTGTTTCCAAGCGGAAAACTCCACGGACATAGTAAAGCCCCGATAGCTGCCGATCTGCACCGGTTCGGAGCCTTTGACCTCCTTACAGGCGTCCAGCAAGGCTGCACCGGCGTTTTCTTTGTCAGTCAGCACATCGCCCCGGATCTCCATTCCAGCAAAGCCATCCTCCGGGTGAGGATGGGCGGCCAGGGTCTCCAGATCCGCTTCAAAGCCTTTAATAAACCCCTTGTTAGTTTCGATTTCCTGGGGGAAGTATTTGAGCAACTGATCCTCCAGGCGGTACTGCTTGCTCTGATGGTCAGCTTTCATCAGCTTCAGACGCGCAACCTCCACATCCAAATCCATGCGCTCCTTGATACGGGGGTCTCCGGCGCACAGGGCCTTGATCTCGGCAAAGGACAGCGCCGTTTCGTCCACATCATCGCAGGAGCGGACCGGGCTTTTGCTGGTCATGATTTGCGAAATGAATTTCTGTTTGTTCTCCACCGTCTGCCACAGGTAGGCATCGAAAGTTCCCTCGGTAACATAGCGGTACACATGGACCAGCGGATTCTGGTTGCCCTGGCGCTCGATACGGCCCTTGCGCTGGGCAAGGTCTCCCGGACGCCACGGACAATCCAGGTCATGGAGCGCCACAAGCCGGTCCTGCACATTGGTGCCAGCGCCCATTTTGGAGGTGCTGCCCAGCAGGACGCGCACCTGCCCAGTGCGAACCTTGGAAAACAGTTCTTTCTTCTGCACCTCGGTCTTGGCTTCGTGGATAAAAGCAATCTGCTCGGCGGGCATTCCCTGGGCGATGAGCTTCTGGCGGATGTCCTCATAGATGGTAAAGGCAGGCTCAGGCTCATCCAACGGCACAGCCTGTTCCAGCGCATGAAGTGTGGGATTATCCAGCTGTTTGGCTGCCTTTTTGGAGGGGGCTGCCTGGGGCGTGGAAATGTCGCAGAATACCAGCTGGGTCAGCTTGTCAGCCTCGCCGTCCCGCCAGATCTGCATGATATTACCCACACACTGATTGACCTTGGTGCCGGGTTCATCCGGCAGCAGCTGGTTGATGATACGCTGGTCCAGACCCAGCTTGCGGCCATCGCCGGTAATCTTGAGCATATTGTCCTCTGAGGGGTCAACGCTGCCGCTGTGTACCCTGGAGGCGCGCTCGGAGAGAACCTGCACCATCTCTTTTTGGTGTTCAGTAGGCTGGGCCACGATGTTGTGGTATTCCACCTCCGGGGTGGGCAAGTTCAGCTGATCGGCGGTTTTGATGTCGGCAACTTCACGGAACAAGTTCATCAGCTCCGGGAGGTTGAAAAACTTGCTGAATCTCGTTCTTGCCCGGTAGCCGGTGCCTTCCGGTGCCAGCTCCAGCGCCGTGACGGTTTCTCCGAAGCGGCTGGCCCAGCAGTCGAAGTGGGTCATGTTCAGCTCTTGCAGGCGGTCATACTGGAGATACCGCTGCATGGTGTAAGTTCGGTCATGCTGTTCGATACGGGGGTGCCAGTGGCGAAAATCACACCACGGTTTCCGGTCAGTTCATCCATATAGCGACACTTTGCAAACATATCGCTGGACTTTTGGGCATCGCTTGTGGAGAGACC
>ENA-OQEN01000714-OQEN01000714.1-human-gut-metagenome-genome-assembly--contig:-NODE-714-length-13898-cov-4.521313_pt1 | contig 13898 bp, 20 predicted proteins | sample MGYA00242791_ERZ504627 | MGnify/ENA primary metagenome ERZ504627 (study PRJEB26092, sample SAMD00036316) | human gut metagenome | host: Homo sapiens | study: EMG produced TPA metagenomics assembly of... | reverse complement strand
TCTGCATGTGAGATGATTGCGGAGATCCTGCAGTATATCGAGGGCAAGGTAAAGCTTCGTCCAATCGAGCGGATGCCATGTATGCTGGTATCGTGATTGATACAGATAATTTCTGACCAAGACGGGTGTGCGTACATTTGATGCAGCATCGTATCTGCGCCGGAGTGGTGCGGATGTTGTTCGTGTCAGAAAGATGTTCCGAAGTGATATGTACACGTATCGCCAGTTGGCAGAGGGCGTCATCAATTCGGAGATTTATATGGAGCATTTTGCGATTTCCACGGTTGATCCGAAGGAATCCGATGCACCGACGGTGGTTGCGGCGAAGGTTGCGAACGACCTGCTCAACATCGAAGGAATCCGTGCATCATTTGTTACGACAGAGAAGGATGGCACGGTTTATATGAGTGCACGGTCGGTCGACGATGTGAACGTACAGATTATTATGGAAAAAATGGGTGGCGGTGGACATGCAAATATCGCCGGAGCCCAGTTTACAAATAGTACAAATGAATTGGTATTGATCCAGTTAAAGACCCTTCTGGATGAGATGTATCGGGAAGGCGATATTTAGGAATTAAGGAGGAACCAGACATGAAAGTTATTTTATTGCAGGACGTAAAAAGCCTTGGAAAAAAAGATCAGATTGTAGAAGTATCCGATGGATATGCAAGAAATATGCTGCTTCCAAAGAAGCTTGGTATGGAAGCAACCTCAAAGAACCTGAATGATTTGAAGCTGAAGAAGGCACATGAGGATAAGGTTGCCGCAGAGGTGCTGGCAGATGCACAGGCACTTGCTGCACAGATTGAGAAGGAGAGCATCACGCTTTCCATCAAGATGGGTGAAAACGGAAGAACCTTTGGTTCCATTTCTTCCAAGGAAATTGCAGAGGCAATCAAGTCGCAGCTTGGACATGACATCGACAAAAAGAAGATTGTTATGAAGGATGCCATCAAGGCACCGGGCACACGTACGGTTGGAATCAAGCTGCATACAAAGGTAACCGCAGATCTTACCGTGAAGATTGAGGAAGCTTAATTTTATGGATGAAAATACGATAAGACGTGTACAACCGCATAATGAAAAGGCGGAGCAGGGAATCGTGGGAACAATGCTTGTAAACCGGGATGCGATTTCTGATCTGGTGGATATGCTGACAGGAGAAGATTTCTACAATAAGCAGTACGGAATTCTCTTCGATAACATGGTTGAACTGTACTCTGAGGGCGCAAGTGTTGATCCGATCACGCTGGTAGAACGGCTGCGGATGAAGGATATCCCGGAAGAAGTGGCAAACACAGTGACGCTGGCACAGTTAGTGCAGTCAGCGCCGTTATATGCTCCGGTGAAGGACTATGCGAAGATTGTCAAGGATAAGGCGGCACTCCGACAGCTGATCAAGCTTTGTGAGAATACCGAGAAGGATGGATACCAGTCACAGGAACCGGTTGAAGTCATTATGGAGCGCGCAGAACAGAGTATCTTCAAGCTCGTGCAGAACCGAAACGGCTCCGAGGATACAGTGCCGATCCGCGAGATTGTGATGAATGTCATTCGTGAGATGGAGGAAGCGGCAAGAAACGATGGTAAGGTTACCGGTGTTCCGACGGGATTCCGGGATTTGGACAATATGCTGACTGGTATGCATGCCGGAGAACTTTTGCTTGTAGCAGCCAGACCTGCGATGGGTAAGACGGCATTTGTCTTAAATATTGCGCATCATCTGGCGGTTATGAAACATATTCCGGTTGGATTCTTCTCATTGGAGATGAGTAAGGAACAGCTGGCAAGCCGTATTCTGGCGGTAGATGCAATGGTTGATTCCAAGAGTATGAAGGTCGGCGATCTGTCGGATGATGACTGGGATAAGGTCATCGAAAGTACAGAGGCAGTTGCTAATTCGCCGTTATACATAGAGGAAAATTCATCGGTTACAATCTCAGAGCTTCGTTCAATCGCAAGAAAATGGAAGCAGAATTATGGAGTGCAGGTTATCATGATCGACTACCTGCAGTTGATGAGCCCAAGCCGTGCCGTGGAGAGCCGGCAGCAGTTTATCGCGGAGGTTTCCCGTGCATTGAAGAACTTGGCGAAGGAACTGAAGATTCCAATTATTGCATTGTCGCAGCTTTCCCGTGCGGTAGATGCAAGACCGGACCACAAGCCAGTGCTTTCGGATTTGCGAGAGTCTGGATCTATCGAACAGGATGCCGATGTGGTTATGTTTATTTATCGAGACGAATATTACAATCCGGAGACAACGACAAAACCGCAGACCGCGGAGATCATCATTGCCAAGCAGCGTAGTGGTGAGACGGGCAGCGTCGATCTTCGTTGGATTGGAAAATATACGAAGTTTGCAGATCCGGAGAAGCATTATAAAGGGTAATCTGTGGCGAGAAGCAGGGAGGCAAAAAACAGATGGGGAATCGATATAAGAGAATGGTAACACTTGGCATGATCAGTTTCACGGCGCTTCTGGCGTGGGGATACTGCATGCTTGCATATCGTTCACAGGCAGTCTATGTTGCGATAATCTCGCTTGTATTGGTGGGAAGTATCTATGCGTTGCTTCTGTCCTTTGTCGACATCAAAGTGGCGAAAGAACAGGCAATGCAGGAATATGTGACAAAGACCTTGCAGGAACATACGAAAAAAGAGGATACGGAGATCCTCAACGATATGGAACGTCTGGCAAAGGCTTCCTATGTGCAGCAGAGAAAGACAAACACCTATCTGTCTGCGCAGGCAGAGCAGTTGGATGAGGCGTTGAAAAAGACGATCAAGATTCTGATCAATTATGATCGGAAGAAGGAAGAGGAAGCAGTACAGCAGGCGGAACAGATGCAGAAGGAACTGGAAATGCAGGCAGCATTGCAGGCACAGAAGGAGCCGGATCATACTGCACTGGTGCTGGAGGAGTTTGGCAAGCTGGCAGGCGATGTACAGGCAGTGGTTGCCCAGTTACAGCAGGTGACAGCCCAGCTACTGCATTGCGTGAGGCAGTGGATGCGATCGAGATGCCGAAATATGTGGAGGCAGCACCATCAGTAGAGGCAGCATCGACAGCCGTTACCGCGGATGTGCAAAAACGAGTGCCGGAAGATGAGCAACCGGAAGTGGTAACGAATGTTGAGAATACGACTGAGACGGATGTACCAGAGTCACAGATCCCCGGTGGAATTGAGAATGATACAGCTGATGAGGCAGAACTAGAAATCGCAGATGATTCTCTGACTCAGACAGATGATACACCAGCAGAGGTAGAGGCAGCATCAACAGAAGAACCAGAAGCGGTTGCAGAAGAGGCTGCACCAACAGAAGAACCAGAAACGGTTGCAGAAGAGGCTGCACCAACAGAAGAAACAGAGCCTGCATTTAATACGGAGGACTTCTTCTCGCAGTTTGGCGGTAGTGCCGATAAGGAATTAAAGGAAGAGGCAGAATTCAAGGAAGAAGCAGCCAATACAGGTATGTTAGATCAGAGTATGATCGATGCTCTGCTTGGCAATCTGCAGGCAGATAAACCGGCAGAGGATGTGAAGAATGCAGATGTGATCCCGTTTCCACAACAGGGACAGACAGATCTGTCCACAGAGGAAGCACATGCGGAGGAAGTTGCAGAGGCAGTGCACGAAGTAGAGCAGGATATCACAGATACAACGATGAATATGGATGCAGAACCAGCACCGACAATGCCAGTGGACGACAATCCAAACCGGACACTGTCGCCAGAGGAGATTGCGGCGTTATTTGCATCTATGCAGTAAAGAATAGAGAATGAATCATTGCAAAAGTATCAGGGGTGGGTACTTTTGCAATTCTTTTATAGGAGGAAGATACATGGAGAGAACAAAAGCGATCGTCAAATTCTTTTCGCAGGAACCAATTGAGAATGTGATGGTGATGATGAAATACATGCCGGAACGCGTGATTTTTCTCGGACACAAAGATAATATGATTACGAAGCAGATCCGGGATATCGAGCAGTTTCGTGACCACAAATATCCAGATGTGGAATTGGAATTTATTGAGGTACCAAAGGATGATCTCGACAACATTATAGGAACTCTGGCGGGCATTATCCGGGAATATCCGGGGATTCGGTTTGCTCTGACCGGTGGTAGTGAGATGCTTCTGATCGCGCTTGGGTGTATTTCCGCAAGAATGGAAGTCAGCAAGCTGCGTATCGATCCATTTACCGGAAAGGAAATTGATGTCCGTGGTTCGAAGGTGATCACGTCCGATTATCATTTTAATATCAGTATCGCGGAGGATATCATGTTGCATGGCGGTCTGCTCACGAAGGAGACGGGAAGTATCTCCGAGTGGAAATTTACCGATCAGTTCCGGGAGGATATCCGGATTATGTGGGATCTGTGCCGTAGATACCGTGGAGATTGGAACAAACATTGTGGAGTCATTGACGAACTTCGCAAGAACACACCGAACCAGCGGGAAGGTGGAGTGAGTTATACATCAATCAGCTTGGCGATGCCATCCGTCTGCTGCGGGATCTGTATGAGATTGGCATGCTCAAGGATTACGAAGAACACGGGAAAAAAGTGATGTTTCGGTTCAAGAATAATCAGATCAAGAAGATTATCGCAAAGGCAGGAAACATGCTGGAGCTGCATGTCTATGAGGTAGCGACGCGGGAAGGTTACCTGTTCTCGGATGCGGTGATCGGTGCGCATATTGACTGGGATGGTGAGGTGCATGACACGATGAATCCCGGCTATGATACGATGAACGAGATCGATGTGATCTTGATGAAGCAGGTGTGTCCGATCTTTATCTCCTGCAAGAGTGGTAAGGCAGGTGGAAATGCGCTGCATGAGTTAGAGACCGTATCACGAAAATTCGGTGGCAAATATGCCAGAAAGGCACTTGTTTTAGCACGTGCCTGTGATAACACGACTGGCACGATGTTCTTCAAGCAGCGAGCAAGGGATATGCATATCTGGATCATCGATGATGTATTTCGGATGAGTGATGAGCAGCTGCTCAATAAATTGAAGAGGATATAAAGATAATAAAAGGGGCGTTTTATAACGCCCCTTTTTGCATTCTGCATAATACACTAATCTATATTAAAATTACATCTTCAACAGATTATCATTATCAAAATAATCAATCTTCATAGAGCGGCGGACATCTTCAAGTGTCTTGCCTGCCGTCTCTCTGGCTTTCTTGCTGCCAGCCTTCAGGATATCATAAACATCTGGAAGCTTCTGCTCCCACATCTTACGGCGCTCACGGATTGGAGCAAGCTCAGCCTGAAGCACATTGTTCAGGAACTTCTTCACCTTTACATCGCCAAGACCACCACGTGTGTAATGTTCCTTCAGCTCGTCCATACCAGAATACTCTGGAAGGAACTCTGCGAAATACTCTGGCTTGCTGAATGCATCGAGGTAGATAAATACCGGATTGCCTTCAACTTGTCCCGGATCTTCGACACGCAGATGGTTCGGATCGGTGAACATCGACATAACCTTCTTCTTGATATCCTCTGGCTCCTCTGCAAGATAGATGCAGTTGCCAAGAGACTTACTCATCTTTGCCTTACCGTCGATGCCAGGCAGACGCAGACATGCGCTGTTTTCCGGAAGCACGATCTTTGGATCCGTCAGTGTCTCGCCATATACGGTATTGAACTTGTGTACGATTTCCTTACACTGCTCGATCATTGGCATCTGATCCTCGCCAACCGGTACGTGGGTTGCACGGAATGCTGTGATATCGGCTGCCTGACTGATTGGGTAGCAGAAGAAACCAACCGGGATGCTTGCCTCGAAGTTACGCATCTGAATCTCAGCCTTTACAGTCGGGTTACGCTGTACACGGGAAACGGTAACAAGGTTCATATAATAGAATGTAAGCTCCGTCAGTTCCGGAATCATAGACTGGATGAAGATCGTTGCCTTCTCCGGATCAAGTCCGCATGCGAGGTAATCGAGTGCAACCTGCATGATGTTCTGACGTACCTTCTCCGGGTGCTCTGCATTATCTGTGAGTGCCTGTGCGTCCGCGATCATGATATAGATCTCATCATAGACACCAGAATTCTGAAGTTTCACACGCTCTTTCAAAGAGCCTACATAATGTCCAACATGCAAACGTCCTGTCGGACGATCGCCAGTTAAAATAATCTGTTTCATAGTAGAAGTCCTCTCTTATAAAATATCACACTCTATAGAATACTCATTTTGCGTTGGAAGGTCAAGCAATTGCGAAAAAGGAGCAGGAATCTTACTTGTCTGCCACATATAAAACAGGTATAATAAAAAAAGAATGTGTACGGATAAACAAATGATGCGAATGACAGGGGGTAGCAATGGCAACCATCAGTTATGTATGATCGTGAAAAATGAAGAGCAGGTTCTGGCGCGGTGTCTGGACAGTGTCGCTGACCTGATGGACGAGATCATCATTGTGGATACAGGTTCCACCGACCGCACGAAGGAGGTCGCGGCACGCTATACCGATCAGATCTATGATTTTACGTGGATTGGCGATTTCTCGGCGGCGCGGAATTTCTCATTCTCCAAGGCGACGATGGAATACATCTATGCGCCGGATGCGGACGAGGTGCTTGATGCGGAGAACCGGGCGCGTTTCCTTGATCTGAAGAACTGTCTGCTTCCGGAGATTGAGATCGTGCAGATGTGGTACGTCACAGAAGCGTTCAATACAGTTATGAATGTGAAACGGGAGCTTCGCCCGAAGCTCTTTAAGCGTCTTCGGACGTTTACGTGGATTGACCCGGTGCATGAGACGGTGCGGTTAGATCCGGTTGTGTTCGACAGCGAGATCGAGATCTTACACAAGCCATTGTCTGTCCATGCAGCCGGGATTTTGAGATCTGTGAGCGGATCTATGCAAGGGATGGTGCGTTGTCGCCAAAGCTTCGAAAGATGTATGCGAAGGAACTGCTAAAATGTGGTGAGCTGCCGGATTTTGAGCGGGCAGAGGATTTCTTCACGATGGAATGGGAGAAAGATCCGATGGCGGAAGCGGGCAGAGAGGCAGCCTGCGTGCTGGCACATCTGGCAAGACTGCAGGGGAACGGCGCGGAGCTTATGAAATACGCACTCCGGGATATGCTTGATACGCCGTGTGCGGAGATCTGCTATGAGCTTGGCTGTTATTATAAAGATAGCATGGATTATGATGAGGCGATCGTCTGGTATCAGAATGCCGTTTCCGAGACGGAATGCATCCTGGATGTAGAGGCCGGCGGAAAGAAGAGTCTGGAGGGGTTGGTTGCCTGCTACGAGGCTTTGCTTGCGCAGGCGGAAAAAGCAGAATTACAGACATCATCGGAACAGCAAAAGCAGTCCATAGAAATATATGAACAGCAGCTTGCGGTGTACCGGGAGGCACTGGCAGACTGGCAGCTACCGGAAGAATGACAGGGGTGAAATTATGTCAGATGGAATGATTATTTTGATTGTGATAGCTGTATTTGTGGTTTTATCGTTGATAGCAACGATTGCGAATATAAAGGCGAAACCACCGAAACCAATCGAAAAAGGAAACTTGAATAGACCGTCTCATTACATGTACAAGACAGAGACAACATTGGATGATAAGATTGCGCATTTGTTTATACCGGAACCATTGCGTGTAGATCCGCCTCCGATGGTGGTGGATGTGGCTATGGATCTGGTTGAACAGCAGGAGCGGGAAGAACTGGCAGAAGAACGGAGACAAAAACAGATTACAGAATCCATTTTGGCACAGAACAAACGTGATTACCGTCAGGATGTGAAGTCTGGAAGAATCTGGATCTGTCCAAAATGCAGGAAGAAAAATGAAAAATACGTCACAACCTGTACCTGTGGAACGCCGAAGCCAGCAAAATAAGAAAAGATAAAAAAGCGAGTATGCCAAATGCATACCCGCTTTTTCTGTGCGATCGTCTGTATAATACATAATACATTATGCCTGAATGATCGTATTGATGATTCCGACAGTATCTGCAAAGATCTGCTTCATCTGCGCCAGATGGTTGCGCCCCATCTCGGTAATATGATAATAGACACGCTTGGACTTCGGCGTTTTCTGTACCGTTTCCATCGTAACATCGCCCTGCTCCTTCAACCGTCCGAGTACGGGATACATAGACGCTTCCATAAGGGAGAACTGTCCATTGCTGCGCTTTTTAATTTCCTGTGCCAACTGGTAGCCGTACATCGGTTCCTCGCATAACAGCGAGAGAAGGATGATTTCTACAGAGGCTCGTTTGAGGTTTGTAATAATCGTCTGCATATTCGTCCTGCCTTATTCCTGAATTGCCCGCGATTCAACGACCACAGGTTCGTGGATTACAACGGTGTAACGTGATTTGATCAGGTCTATGAGAACATCTTGATTCTTCTCACATGTCTCTCGTCGTTAGAAAATGGTGTATCCACGAATTTGTCCACGATCATAAGTGCAAGACCAGGTCCGATTGTACGTGCGCCCATGCAGAGTACATTGGCGTTGTTGTGCTCGCGGGTTGCCTGTGCAGAGAAACAGTCACTGCAGAGTGCGGCGCGGACACCTTCGACCTTATTTGCAACCATGCTCATACCGATACCGGTACCGCAGATGAGAATACCCAGATCCTGCTTGCCGGCGGCGATTGCCTCTGCAACAGCCTTTCCATAGATTGGGTAGTCGCAGGATGCTGTGCTGTCACAGCCGTAATCTGTCACTTCAAATCCGCGATCCTTCAAATGCTTGATAACCTCCAGCTTGAGTTCATATCCGCCGTGGTCACTTCCAATTGCGATTGTCATATCTTAAATCCTCCTGTAATTAAATGTCAACATTGTAATTATTATATATCACATATAGTTTTATATAGTTCATCCTATATACAATGTATTGAACCTAAGAAGTTCTAAATGTTCTAATTTACATAATATATCTGTACGCCACCACCGCCAATTCGCCATCCATGGCTCAGTGGCGGTTTGTTTGAACATCGTGTTCAAACATGGCTGTAATGGAATAGAACATTAAGAACTTCTAAGGCTCAAACATATCGTATATATAGATGAATCTATATAAAACCATATGTGGATATAGAATATTTACACGGTAATGACTCTGTGACCAGCTGCCTTCAGCAGCCGGTTCATAATGGCACCACCGAGTTCGTTCTGGTCAAATGCTTCGCTGTACATATATTCCATCTGTTCGCTGTCACATTCACGCAGGGCGGCATAAAGCCGTGCGGAGATCGTCTGTCCCTTGCTTCCCTCGCCGACGATCAGTACATGCGAATAGTTCTTATATAAGGATGCATGCTCCTTGGTTGTGAGAATCGCAACCTTGTAGCCCTGTGCTTCCTTTTCATTTACAAGTGCCTTGATTTTCTCCGCTACGCGCAATGTTTCCGCTTCGGTCGCGTTGTAGGAGACCTTGACACCGGAATGCAGACTTGCCCGGTTTGCCGATTCGTCTGCGACAGCTTCCACGATACTGAGTGTTCCGTGTGGCGCATAGTGTGTATATTTCATGCCGGGTGCTTTCGGACGAAGATTCGGGTCCGGCTCGATAATAGCTGGATCGATCGTCACGTCGCCGACGATCTCGGAGAGCATCGTCTTCGTGATAAAGCCCGGTCGAAGAATCGTTGGGATCGTGCCTGTCATATCGACGATCGTCGATTCAATTCCGATTCCGACGGCACCACCATCTAATATCATCTCGATGCGGCCGTCCATGTCCTCCCATACATGCTGTGCGGTCGTTGGTGATGGTCTGCCGGAAGTGTTTGCAGATGGGGCCGCGATGGAGACACCGCTTGTGCGGATCAGCTCCTGTGCGATCGGGTGGGATGGCATCCGGATCGCAACGGTCGGCAGTCCGCCGGTCGTTCCGTCCGGGACGATGGCAAGCTTCGGGAAGATGATCGTCAGTGGACCCGGCCAGAAAGCTTCCATCAGCATGTGCGCTTTCTTCACCATGTCTGGGTGTGTCCGGTTCATCGTCTCGAGATCTGCCAGCTTCTCTACCGCATCGGTATCTGCGATGTGGACGATCAGCGGATTGTCGCTTGGCCGTCCCTTGGCAGCGTAGATCTTTGCGGCTGCATCTGCATTTAATGCGTCAGCACCTAATCCATAGACTGTCTCGGTCGGAAATGCGACCAAGCCGCCGTCCTGCAGGATTTTCGATGCCTCTGCAATTGCTTCTTTGTTATTTCCATTTAATAGTTTCGTTTCCATGCCGCTATTTTACATCAATCGTTAGGGAATGACAACCTTCGCGAAAAATACAATTCTGAAATACTGTTTAATTCGGTGTATAAATGATTGAAAAATAAGGAAAAATCTTATATAATAAGCTTTGTGTATATCTGATTGTATTGGAAGGGTTTTAATGAATAACAAAGAAAGAAGCCAGGTCTTAAAGATGCTGTATCTCATCACGCAGATTGGGTTTACGATGGTGGTTACGATCTTTATAAGCATGGGCATCGCATATCTGATAAAGCGTATATTTGGGAAGGATTTTATGGTATGGTTTATCGTGATCGGTGTGCTGGCGGGTTTTCGCTCCGTGTATATTCTTATACGGAAATTCCTGAATAATTCGGATAATAAACACAAGTAAGTGGAGGCAAAAAGACAGGCATAGCATGGCAGAGGTTCACAGAATATTGAAGGAAATGTATATCGGCATGGCTGTCTGTATGATCGTCTTTCTGGCGATCGGTGCATTTTTTATGCGTCCATATTATATCTTTGCTCTTGCACTGCTCGTCGGCAATCTCGGCGGGGCACTGCGCATTTACCATATCTATGATGTGCTCGATCAGGCACTCGATATGGGCGAGGCAGGTGCGAAGAAAAAGGTGATCGTGAACAGTCTGCTGCGGATGATCGTGACGCTTGCTTTATTGGTGGGTTCCATTTTTCTTGGAATCACAGCATTTGCAGGCGTGGCACTTGGAATGATCGAACCGAAGATCTGCGCCTATCTGCAACCACAGATGCGGAAATGGTTGATTCGCCTTGGGCTTGAAGAACCTGAGGAAGAACATAAAGACAAAAATTAAAAAAGGAGGAAAAGCGTATGAGGAGTGGGTTTGCCACTGGAATACAAGTAATCAGTAACAGCTCCGAAGATGTAGATTTCTATATCCACGAACTGTATCCGATTCATTTCTTTGGCACGACGGTATATATTACCACCACCCATGTCTGCACCTTCATTGTACTGCTGGTGATTGCGATCTTAGCAATCTGTGCCAGAAGAAGTGTGCTGAAGACGCGGGATAACCCAAGTAAATTCGCCACTGGAGTCGAGCTTGCCATCGAATCACTGATCAAGTTCGTCAACAGCACGATGGGAAAAGAAGCTGGTAAGCATTATATCAATTACATCGGAACCTTGTTCATATTTGTACTTTTTTCGAACATATCCGGCTTGTTTATGCTTCGGCCGCCGACCGCGGATTACGGAACGACGCTCTGTATCGCACTTGTATCATTTGTCATGATACAGTACGCATCCATTCGTTACCAGAAATGGGGTGCATTCAAGAGTCTGTTCGATCCGATATTCCTGTTCTTCCCGATCAACGTGATCAGTGAGTTTGCCACACCGGTATCACTGTCGCTGCGTTTGTTCGGTAATATTCTGGCAGGAACCGTTATGATGGCACTTTACTATGGCATGCTGCCGATATTTGTAAAGATTGGTATTCCATCGGCACTGCATGTGTACTTCGATTTGTTCTCAGGTGTGATCCAGGCGTATGTATTCTGTATGCTGACGATGACATTTGTTGCAAATAAGCGAAATGTAGAAGGGTAATAAGATTTAATATTTAGAAAAACGGAGGAATTATTTCATGAATGGTATTACAGGTGAAACAATAGTTAACGCTGCATCCGCAATCGGTGCAGGTATTGCAGTTTGTTCCGGTATCGGTCCTGGTATCGGTCAGGGTATCGCTGCCGGTTACGGTGCTTCCGCAGTTGGACGTAACCCGGGTGCAAAGGGTGACATCATGTCAACGATGCTTCTTGGACAGGCGGTAGCGAGACAACCGGTCTGTACGGTCTGGTTGTATCACTTCTTCTGATGTTCGTTAAGCCTTTCAAGTAAGAACAAAATTAGGAGGAGTAAAATATGACAGGAATTGCAAATATCGCGCTTCTGTCAGAGGAGACGGGCCGTATCTTCGGTCTGGATGCGCAGCTTCTGTTCGATATTCTGATACAGGGACTTGCGGTATTTCTGCTCTTCATCTTTCTGACTTATGTGCTGATCAACCCGGTGCGCAAGGTGCTCGAGGACAGACAGAACAAGATTAAGGATGACCTTTCCCATGCGGCGACAGACCGCGCGGAGGCAGAGAAGCTTCGTGCAGAGTATGATGAGAAGATCAAAAATGCGAACAGCGAAGCGGGTGAGATCCTTTCTTCCGCAAGAAACGTGCGGTGAAGAACGAGGAAAACATCATTGCCGAGGCGAAGGAAGAGGCAGGACGCATTATCGACAGAGCAAACAGCGAAGCCGAGCTTGAAAAAGAACGTGTGAAGGATGAGGTGAAACAGGAGATCATCGGCGTAGCAACCGCGATGGCAGGAAAGTTCGTTGCATCCTCTCTCGATGAGAGCACACAGGCTTCTCTGATTGATGAGACGCTGAAAGAGATGGGTGATGATACATGGCGAGACAAGTAGAAACAACCTATGGAGATGCACTTTTGGAACTTGCCTTGGAAGAAGGCAGTCTGAATATGCTCTACGAAGAAGCGCAGGCTCTTGTGACAGTGTTACAGGAAAACGAAGAATTGCTCCGCATTCTCAAGCATCCACAGATTGACAAGGACGAGAAGCGGAAGATAGTGGATAACATTTTCAAAGGACGCGTATCAAAGGATATGGTCGGATTGTTCGGCATCATGGTTGAGAAAGATCATGGCAGCAAGATTGTAGATGTGCTTCACTATTTTATCAGACAGGTAAAACGAGTAAAAAATATAGGAGTTGCAAGTGTGACAAGTGCGGTTGCACTTACCGGTGCACAGAAGGCATCAATCGAGAAGCGTCTGCTTGAGACGACAGATTTCGCTTCGATGGAAGTACCTATACGGTAGATGCATCCATCATCGGCGGGCTTGTGATCCGAATTGATGACAGAGTGGTTGACAGCAGTATCAAAACCAAGATTGAGACGATGTCAAAGGCACTCGCACAATCATAAGAAGGAGGTGTTCGTGTTCCATGAATTTAAAACCGGAAGAGATTAGTTCCGTAATCAAAGAACAGATTAAGAACTATGAGACAAAACTGGAAACATCCGACGTTGGAACAGTTATCCAGGTAGCGGACGGAATTGCACGTATTCACGGTCTTGAGAATGCGATGCAGGGCGAACTTCTGGAATTCCCAGGTGAAGTATACGGCATGGTTATGAACCTGGAAGAAGACAATGTAGGTTCGGTTCTTCTCGGTGATCATAAAAATATCAACGAGGGAGATATAGTGAAGACAACAGGACGCGTGGTGGAAGTGCCTGTTGGCGATGCGATGCTTGGTCGTGTCGTAAATGCGCTCGGTCAGCCAATCGATGGCAAAGGACCAATCGCAACCACGAAGTCAAGACAGATTGAGAGAGTCGCATCGGGCGTTATCTCCCGTAAGTCGGTTGACACACCGCTTCAGACAGGTATCAAGCGATTGACGCCATGGTTCCGATCGGAAGAGGACAGCGTGAGCTGATCATCGGCGACAGACAGACCGGTAAGACAGCAATCGCGATCGATACGATCATCAATCAGAAGGGGCAGGGCGTAAACTGTGTCTACGTTGCAATCGGTCAGAAGGCATCGACCGTAGCAAATATCGTAAAGACATTGACAGAGTACGGCGCAATGG
>ENA-OQEN01000713-OQEN01000713.1-human-gut-metagenome-genome-assembly--contig:-NODE-713-length-13904-cov-8.606518_pt1 | contig 13904 bp, 16 predicted proteins | sample MGYA00242791_ERZ504627 | MGnify/ENA primary metagenome ERZ504627 (study PRJEB26092, sample SAMD00036316) | human gut metagenome | host: Homo sapiens | study: EMG produced TPA metagenomics assembly of... | reverse complement strand
CTATTTTATCTTAAAACTCAATGAGTTTGAAAAATACTTCATAAAAATGTAAGAAAGTTTTCCTTTGGGCTTTATCGCCGGGGCTGTTTGTGATAAAATAATAAAAATCAATGACAGTGGGGAGACAGTTATCATGTATATAGCGATAATGGGCTACGGCGTTGTCGGAAGCGGCGTTGCGAGGTCATCAACAAAAATCACGACAGCATCGTGCGCAAGAGCACGCAGTCGGAGCTTGAGATAAAATATATTCTCGACCTCAAGGATTTTCCGGGCGACCCGAATGAGAAGCTTTTTATAAAAGATTTTAATATTATTCTCAACGACCCCGAGGTAAAGGTCGTTGTCGAGACGATGGGCGGGCTTCATCCGGCGTATGAGTTCGTCTCCGCCTGCCTAAAGGCGGGCAAGAGCGTTGTGACCTCGAACAAAGAGCTTGTCGCGGCGAAGGCTGCGAGCTGCTCGGATACGCCGCAGAGCACAATGTGAACTTCCTCTTTGAAGCGTCGGTCGGCGGCGGAATACCGATAATCAGACCGATAAGCCAGTGCCTCGCCGCAAACGAGATAAACGAATTCGCGGGCATTCTCAACGGCACGACGAACTTCATTCTCACCCGCATGATAAACGACGGCATGGCGTTTGAAGACGCGCTCAAGCTCGCGCAGGACAACGGCTATGCCGAGCGCGACCCCTCGGCGGATATTCTCGGCTTCGACGCCTGCCGCAAGGTATGCATTCTCGCGTCCCTGTGCTTCGGCAAGCATGTCTATCCCGACCAGGTTCACACCGAGCATAACCGAGATAACACTCGAGGATGTCGAATACGCCAAGGACTGGGGCGGAGTTATAAAGCTTCTCGGCAGAGCGCGCAAGAGCGAGGACGGCAAGCACATCTATGCGATAGTCAGCCCCGCATTCGTCGATCACCACAGCCAGCTCGCAAGCGTTGACGACGTTTTCAACGCAATTCTCGTGCGCGGCGACGCGATAGGCGATGTCGTATTCTACGGCAGAGGCGCGGGCAAGCTGCCCACCGCGAGCGCGGTTGTCGGCGATGTTATCGACTGCGCACGCCACGAGAACAAGCAGAAGTTCTTCGGATGGGCGGACAGCGAAGAGGGCTATGTCTCCGACTATCTCGACATGCCTACGGCGCTCTATGTCAGGCACGCGCTCAGCAGAAGCAGCAGGTCATATCCTCGGCGGAGAAGACTTTCGGCGAGATAAAGCTCCTCAAGCGCGCCGGCGCGCCGGAGGACGAGTTCGCCTTTGTCACCCCCGTCGCCTCGGAGCGCGAACTACGTACAAAGCTTGAGACTCTTCTCGGCACCGAGATCATCTCGACGATAAGAGTTACGGATTATTGATAGTTTTTCAAGAGGGACTGCCGTTTGGCAGTCCTTTTTAATTTTGCGGGAGTGTAAAGCGTTGTTTTATAGATGGGAGTTGTGTGTAAATGTCGGTAATAAGCAGTCATAGCAATATTACAATTCAGCACAATCGTGTAGGGGCGGATATCATCCGCCCGCGAACCCCGAACAAATTTTTAACAGCGCGCTTCGTAGGGACAGCCCTTGCGGCTGTCCGTTATCGGCGTAGCGATACAGGGTCGTAGCAATTGTAAATTGTTGATAATTAGCTCCGACCTTCGCTACGCACTATAATCAAACGATATACACTTCCCGCATTTCGGCATTTTCTTTTAAAAAACGCCTGCAAAAGAAAACTATCGCTCTGGATTACTGCTCCCAAAGGCAGTTTTATCCCCGCTGATATTGATAATCGCGCAGTCTTGTGGTATCATATGAGCATAAATTTCGGGAGACTGACGCATGAACAAAAAAGAGATAGCCGCGTTCTTCGACCGCATGGCGCCCGAGTGGGACGCCAACATGATAAAGAGCGACGAAAAGATAAATTTCATACTTGACGCCGCCGGAGTGAAAGAAAATTCCGTCGTGCTCGATGTTGCCTGCGGCACGGGGGTCATGTTCCCGTATTACCTCGCGCGCGGCGCGGAGCGCGTTATCGGCGTTGATATTTCGGCTCAGATGGCGCGGATAGCCGCATCGAAGATGCACGACCAGAGGGTCGAGGTGATCTGCGGCGATGTTGAGGAGATTCCCGTTGAGCGCCTGTGCGACTGCTGCGTTGTTTATAACGCTTTCCCGCATTTTGAAAGCCCGGAGAGGCTCGTCGAGCGGCTGTCACATTGGCTTAAAAGCGGCGGACGGCTGACCGTGGCGCACGGCATGAGCCTTGACGCGCTGCGCATGCACCACAAGGCAGAGCGGACAGCGTCTCGCGCGAGATGCTGACCGCCGAGGAATTATCAGCAGTGTTCGCGCCGTACTTTGATGTTGATGTCGCCGTTTCGGACGATGAAAAATTTGTAGTCTCCGGCGCAAAAAGATAAATAATATTAAAGGCTGCCCTTGAGGCAGTCTTTTTTAATGCGCAAAGCCCCGGGAGGATGTTTCCCCGGGGCTTCGCAGAAGAGTCATGATGAAAATAGAAGTTGTCTGTTTAAAGAAATTTGATAGCGATGACTATCAGCGCGACAGCTGCCGCAAGAGCGGCAAGCGCCTTTGCTATCATCGGTTTTGCCATGTCCACAGTCGTGGGGACTACGCGCCATATCGCGTCTTTTATCGGCGTGTTGAGCTTGCCGTCGCAGAGCTGCTCATATGTCTTGGTATATGTCTTATAATTGCGCGGATCGTTCTCGTCGAGGACGAAGCAGCGCACGCCGCGCTGTTTTCCGTTGCCGTAGACATTGAAGCCCGCCGACTGAGTGAAACCGACATCGATATTGCCGACTTTTTGGTAAAGCGAAAGTAAAATCCGTGTAAAAGCAAAAGAGCCCGCTGTCCGCAGGCTCTTTTATAAAATTATGTTTGTTGATATTCGCCGTCATTTGAAGAGTTGGTCGTAATCATAAGATTTTATCAAATCGTCGGCGTTCTTTTCGTATTCGGCGAAATTCTCTTCTGTGATACGGTATTCGTCATTCTTCATCCACTGCAGCATCTGCGAGTTCACCCATTCGCCGTAGTGCTTTGCGTCCTTGTAGTTATCGAGGTTGCATATAAGCTCGGAGTTGCCGCGGAATGAATACAGTCTGACATTATCATATTTCAAAAGCTCTTTTGTTATCAGATTTTCCGCTCCGAGCGTCCTGTCGAGCTGGCCGTTATTTATCTCCATGCCCCAGTGCGCTATGCTGTAAGGCGGATAGAAGAAATAGAATGTGGTCTCGGGATGCGCTTTAACAATACTGATAACATTCTCGTTCAAATTTTCCGTTACAACGCGCGGTCGGCATCGGTCAGCTGCTGCATCTTGCTCGCAGAGGCGTTGAGCTCGCACGACTTTATAACCTCGTCGCGCCCGTATTCATAGCTCGAGTTCCAGTTAGCATAAACATCAAACGAAGTTGGCACTCTTCCAATAACGGTAGACTTTACAACACTTCCGGTAAGCCTGATAACGATTGGGTCGAAGAAATATTTCATATCGTCGAGGCTGCTGTCGTTATACAAATAGTCCGGGAAATCGCCCTTTTCGGTATAGCGGTAATTCTTGCCGTAGATCATCTTGTCATAGTCAAGACCCCATATGACATATTTGATGTCGTGTCCGGAATCATACGCCGCCTTGAGATTGTCGCCTATTTCCGTATATCCGCCGCCGGAGAACGCGACCTTTATAAAATCAGAGCCGAAAAGCTTCTGAGCCTCGCTCGTCTTAAAATTTTCTGTCATTGATGTTCCGGTGATAATCGAATCATAGTCGAAGTGCTTGACTATTCCGTTATTCTGATAACGCTCGTTGACAAGCGGATACGACAGAAACTTCAGCGGAGCATGATAATGGAACATCGGGTCTATTGCGAATATAGACAAAATAAATATAAGCACCGCCGCCACTGCGGCTGTCAATATTCCGATTATCCATTTAATGGCAGTATTTTTTCTTTTCCCTGTCTTCATGTTGCCACCCCATTATATCTTTTTTGATATCTCGATTTTATCACATTTCTTATAAATACTCAAGCCTTTCATTATCTGACTCCGAACCGTAAAAAAGAGCCCGCTGCGCGGCTGCACAAAACAGCAAAAAGCCATAATCCACTTTGAAGAGTGAATTATGGCTTTTGATTTTATATGCTGTTATTCTCAGCCGCCTATTTTCTCCTTGCCGCCCATATACGGTCTGAGGGCTTCGGGAATATTGACGCTGCCGTCGGCATTGAGGTTGTTTTCGAGGAATGCTATGAGCATTCTCGGCGGGGCAACAACGGTGTTGTTGAGCGTATGGGCAAAGTGCTTGCCGTCCTTGCCGTTGATGCGTATTTTCAGCCTGCGCGCCTGTGCGTCGCCGAGGTTCGAGCAGGAGCCGACCTCGAAATACTTCTTCTGTCTGGGCGACCACGCCTCGACATCTATAGACTTGACCTTGAGATCCGCGAGGTCACCCGAGCAGCACTCGAGGGTGCGCACCGGGATATCGAGAGTGCGGAAGAAATCGACCGTGTTCTGCCAGAGCTTGTCGAACCACATCTTGCTGTCCTCCGGCTCGCAGACGACTATCATCTCCTGCTTCTCGAACTGGTGGATGCGGTAAACGCCGCGCTCTTCTATACCGTGAGCGCCCTTTTCCTTGCGGAAGCAGGGGGAGTAGCTCGTGAGGGTCAGGGGCAGAGTCTCGGGCTGGATTATTGTATCAATAAACTTGCTATCATCGAATGCTCGCTCGTGCCGATGAGATAGAGATCCTCGCCCTCGATTTTATACATCATCGCGTCCATCTCGCAAAGCTCATAACGCCGGTGACGACATCGCTTCTTATCATGAACGGCGGCACACAATAAGTGAAGCCGCGGTCGATCATGAAATCGCGCGCATATGAAATAACTGCCGAATGGAGTCTGGCGATATCGCCCATGAGATAATAGAAGCCGTTGCCCGCGACCTTTCTTGCGGAGTCGAGGTCTATGCCGTTCATTCTCTCCATTATCTCGGTGTGGTACGGAACCTCGAAATCGGGCACTACGGGCTCGCCGAAGCGCTGTATTTCAACATTCTCGCTGTCGTCGCGGCCTATCGGCACGCTCGGATCGATGATGTTCGGGATGACCATCATTATCTTCTTTATCTTCTCGCCGAGCTCCTCTTCGAGCTTCTCGAGTTCAGCGAGTCTCGCGGCGTTCGCGCTGACCTGAGCCTTCACCTCTTCCGCCTCGTCGCGCTTGCCCTGCGCCATGAGCGCGCCTATCTGCTTCGACAGGCGGTTGCGGCTGCCGCGCAGCTCATCAGCCTCGCCCTTTGCGGCGCGGCAGAGCTTGTCAAGCTCAATGACCTCGTCAACGAGCGGAAGCTTCTGATCCTGAAACTTCTTTTTGATGTTTTCTTTGACTATTTCGGGGTTTTCTCTGACAAATCTGAGATCCAGCATTTTATATCCTCCTGCATCATATTTAATAGAAAACACCCTCAGAACGCTCCCGCCGTCCCAAGGGTGCAATAAGCACGGTACACCTTGTGTTTAACTCTCAGCCCATAACGCGGGCACGCGGCAGAACTCATCGCCCTGCGGCTCGAAAGCGGAATAGACCCTGCGGACGAAGGAAACTCGCAGCAAACATTTCCCTCTCTGATCGTCCCGAAAAGATCCGTGTTCTTCGTCACAGCCTTTATAATATGGGATTATTATACCCCGAAGAAAAATCAAAGTCAAGCCTGTTTTTGCGCCTGTCTGCGCGGCAGGAGCTTAGCTTTTGCAAGAACTTTTACGAGGGTCGGGATTATCACGAGCTGGATAGCGAGACCCGGCAGGCAGGTGACGAACGACGCAGTCACCCAGACGGAGAACGAATAGTTTCCGGCGGAGAAGATGAGGGCTTTGAGTATGCCCGAAACGACGCGCCCGGAGATGAGCGCGACAACGAGGCTCGTGTAGAGCGAGAGATATGTAGTCTTATATTTAAACGCATACATCATAAGACCCGTCACTGCGCCGTAGACCGCGAGCTCCGCCATCATCGACGGCAGGATAGCCATGGGCGGCATCTGAGTCAGAAGCGACGAGAGCAGGGGACCGAGCAGACCGCACACGAGTCCGTACTGCCAGCCGCAGATAAGTCCGCACAGCAGCACCGGGATATGCATCGGCAGGAATATCGTTCCGGCGTTTTTGACCATGTGGAACGCCATTGGCAGCACGATGCACAGCGCGACGCACAGTGCGGTTATGACCGTCTTTCTGATTCTCACTGAATTCTTGTTTGTCATGGGGATCGTCCTTTCAAAAAACAAAAAGCGGGGGTACGGCACTCCCTTCTGGAAGCGCAGTTACCCTCGCGGCAATGTTTTCACGTTATTTTAAAAAATCTTCGCTCTCTTCTGAAAGCCCGATCCCTTCATGAGATCGCAATTATTATATCACATTTCAAGCGAAAATCAAGACCCTTTTCCGATTTCTTTCACGGCGGACTGAACGAGCTTCGCCATCGGGATATCCCCGACGCCGACGACTATATTGTCGCAGTGGTTGACCGGGACGAGTACACGCTTTGCGTCGCTCTGCCCTATCGCCGCCGCCATCTTCGGCGTTATCTCGCCGAGCAGCGCGTCGGCTATGACTATGCCGACGGGACCCGCTATGACATCCGCCTTGCGGCACCCGACACACACTGCGTTTTCGCCCGTCGCGGCGGCATCGGCGCCCGCCTTGAGCATGGCGGAGGTCGCGATGCTGTTCGCGCCGACGGCGGTCACGAAGAAGTCCGGATATTCGCTTTTTATCCCGGAAACGAGCAGCTTGCCTATTCCGCCGCCCTGTCCGTCTATAACAAGTACGTTCATATCAGTCTCTCCGTCAGTTTTTCACGGGCTCAAACATGTCCCCGTCAACGCCGCAGTTTTCGCAGCGGTCGGGCGCTGTGTCGCCTCGATTTCAAAGCCGCATATCGAGCAGCGCATACGCGCGATGCCGTCCTTCTGAGCCTTGAACAGCTCGGCGGGCGACTCGCACTTCGGACACTTCTCGGGCGCATTTTCGCTCTTTATTTTAAGCCCGCAGACCGTGCAGACCCATGTTCTTGTCAGCGCGGGACGGCGCTCTTCAATCAGCTCGCCGCCGACTCCGCAGTTCTCGCAGCGGTCGGGCGCAGCCTTGCCCTCGTGGACATGTCCGCATATCGTGCAGACGAATACAGGCTCTCTTTTCTCTTCCCTTGGCTCCGAGACGGGCTGTGAAAGCGACGCCGGAGCCGAGCAGTTCGGGCATTTATCCGCGGCCGCGTCAAACGTGCGTCCGCATACGGCGCAGTGTATCTTCGCGCCCGTATTTCCCTCTTTGCTCACCGAATCCCTCCGTTTTTTATGTTTTTTATTATGCCGCATCTTATAGATGCGCCACTCATGGTATCTATATTTTATCATCTGATATGCCAAAAAGTCAAGTTGCATGAAATACGCAGATATGATAAAATGAGTGGCAGAAAGAGAAAGGGTGAACGATATGGGACTTTATATACTTCTCGCCGTGCTTGCAGTTCTTGTCATATTTATATGTATACTGCTGATAAGAGCCGCGCTCGCCGCGAAAAAAGCCGAGCCGATAGGCGAAAAGCCGGTCTATACAACCGAGCAGGAGGATATCGAAAACGGCGAACGGCTGATGAAAATGATAAAATGTCAGACCGTATCGTCCCGCGAAATATATGACGACACGGAGTTTGCGAAGCTGCGCGCGGCAGTCAAAGAGCTGTTTCCGCTGCTGCACGAGCGCGCCGAGATAAAATATTTCAGCGAGGACTGCTGGGTCTATAAAATCCCCGGGCGCGACGAGAGCCGAAATATACTGCTCATGTCGCACCACGATGTTGTTGCCGCGACGGGCGACTGGACTCACGAAAAGTTCGGCGAGATATCCGACGGAAAGATATGGGGGCGCGGCACGGTAGACACAAAGACTTCGCTCTTCGCGGAGCTCTCCGCAGTCGAGGAGCTGCTCGCCGAGGATTTTGAACCCGCGTGCAACTTGTATATAGCCTCGGGACACAACGAAGAGATTTTCGGCGACGGAATACATGAAGCCGTGAAATATTTTGAAAAGCAGGGCATCGAATTTGAATTTGCCATCGACGAGGGCGGCGGGGTCATCAGCGCACCGATAGACGGTATAGACTGCAAGTGCGCGATGATAGCCGTTCACGAAAAGGGCTACCACAGAATAAATGTCCGCGCCGTTCAGGGCGACTCCGAAGGGCTGACCCTCAGCGACAACCCCGTGACCCGAGTTTCAAAATTCATTGCCGAAGTTTCCGCGCTGAAGCTGACAATAAAAATGCCCGCGCAGGTGCGCGAGATGTTCACGGCGCTGCTGCCCTATATGAACTTCCCGCTGAGACTTATCTTCGCGAACCTATGGTGTTTCGAGCCGCTGCTGATAAAGCTCATGCCGAAGATAAACTCCCAGGCGGCAGCGATGCTCGGCACAACCTGCGTTTTCGGCAGCATTGAGTCAAAGAAGGGCAAGACCCCGCGCGACAACGAGTGCTCGGCGAGCGCGCTGATAAGATACATCGACGAAGAGGATCTTGTCGGCGACATGGAGAAGATAAGAGAGCTCGCGAAGAAATACGCGCTCGAAATAACCGAACCCGCCGACGGGCACGAGTTCCACCGACCGGCGGACACAAGCAGCAGGGCATTCAAATATGTCTGCCGCTGCGCGAGAGACGTGTTCCCGCACGCCGCAGTTGCCCCGTTCGTCCTCGCCGCCGGAACCGACGCCGCTGGATGAGCGATGTCTGCCCGTGCACGCTGCGCTTTGCTCCGATCGATATCAACATGCAGCAGTTCAACAGCGTCCACAGTGTTGACGAGAACATCGACCTCTCCGCCATCGGCGCGGCGATAGAGTTCTATAAAGAGGTTCTGAGGAACTACAAATAAATATATTTCCGTGCCGCAGAGCGTAAAATCGCCCGGCGGCACGGATTCTTTTCGTTTTGGCGGGTTTTCGCTCCCGACCATATATATTGTATGAATATTAATGCAAAGTACCTGAATTTGTGTATCTGCCGCGCGAGAATTGTATTTTGTAATTCAATTGATAAAATTAACGAAACTTCAGATAAAAATTAGTTAAATATTACTAAAAAAAGTTGACTTTTTCTTTCGAAACGATGTATAATAGCTACGATATAAACGGTGGCTGTCGATCTCCATTACCGCTTATATGGCGCAGGTAATGAATATCCGCAGCCTCGAAACATCTAAAGGACCGGATAACCGGAAAAAATCGAGACCCTACGGAGATTTGTGAAATGAAAAGATTTTTAGCTTTAGCCATTGCAGTTATTATGATCCTGTCATTTGCAGCCTGCGCTTCGGACAAGAGCGGCAGCGACGGCAGCGACACCACCGCGGCATCCGACATCAAGACGGATGCGACAACGGCTCCTGCGGCGGAGGACACCACCGCCGCGCCCGAGACGACCGAGCCTGCGACGAGCGGCACCGATGCCGTTTCCGCCGCGCCCTCAGTCAGAAGAGACCCCACAAAAACAACCCCCGCTGCCGACACCACAAAGCCTCATCGGGCGACAACAGCGGCTCGACTACCGTCCCCTCCAAGCCGGACGACAGCAAGCCCGCAGCGGTTGAAACGAACCCCAAAAAGATAATCGTCTCCGCAGAGAGAGAATGGATATTCACCGAAAAGCCCACCGACTCCTGCCACGCTTCGACCGTTCTGCCTCTTGACAACGGTACAGTTGTTGCGGCATGGTTCGCAGGCTCGTCCGAGAGCGACGACGATGTCAAGATACTCACAAGCGTGCGCGGCACGGACGGAAAATGGGGCGAGCCCATCAGAGTTTCCGCCGATCCGAATGTCGCCCACTGGAACCCCGTTCTCTTTCAGAACGACGACGGCACGATAACCCTCTATTTCAAGGTCGGCAAGGACACCGAATATTGGAAGACCTACTATTCCATCTCGACCGACGGCAAGAACTGGGCAGCTCCCAGAGAGCTTGTCCCCGGCGACAACAGCGGCGGCAGAGGTCCCGTCAAGAACAAGCCCATCAGACTCAAGAACGGCACTATACTTGCCCCCGCCTCAACTGAGATAGATGGCAAATGGAGAGCTTTCGTTGACATATCTACCGATAACGGCAAAACATGGAACAGAACTCCCGAGATCGATTCGTCCTTCCTCGGCTTCTTCAAAGTTCCGATGATTCAGCCACGCTCTGGGAGTCGAAGGATGGTTCCGTACATATGCTGACAAGGACGAAAGTCGGCAGAATCTACAGAAGCGATTCCTATGACGGCGGCAAGACCTGGTGCAGCGCATATCCGACCAACCTGCCGAACAACAACAGCGGTATCGACCTCGACACCGACGATAGCGGAAGAATTTTCCTCGTCTATAACCCCGTCGGCATCCCCGGCATCAGAACGCCCCTCACCCTCGCCGTTTCGCTTGACGACGGCAAGACCTTCACGAAGATAAAGACATTCGAGACCGGACTCGCGGAGTACTCTTATCCCGCAGTCGTTGTCAAGGGCGACACCATCCACATCACTTATACATATGAAAGAGACTATATCGCCTACTGGCAGATAAAGATCAAGTGATGTTTTCCTGCGGCTTTTACGTGCTTTTCAATCGCTCAAAACCCTCTTGGGCGTTGTGGAAACACGGCACAATATAGGAAATTTTTAGGAGGAATTAAAATGACCAAGAGAATTTTATCGATTCTCGTCGCAATCAGCCTCATGTTTGCTCTCGCATCCATAGGCATGGCGAAAAGCTCAAGCGATGACATCATCGTCTCCGCAACAAAAGAAATGATCTTCGACAAGAAGATAACCGATTCCTGCCACGCTTCAACGGTTCTGCCCCTCGATGACGGCTCCGTTATCGCAGCATGGTTCGGCGGCTCTTCCGAGAAGGAGAACGATGTTAAGATCTACACCTCAGTTCGTACCGAAGAGGACGGCTGGAGCGATCCTATCGTTGTTTTCGCGGCTGATGACATAGCTCATTGGAACCCCGTTCTGTTCCAGAAGGAAGACGGCACTGTCGTTCTTTACTTCAAGGTTGGCGCAGACACTGATTACTGGCAGACCTATTACGCAACCTCGACCGACGGCAGAAGCTGGAGCACTCCCAGAGAGCTTGTCCCCGGCGACAACAGCGGCGGCAGAGGACCCGTCAAGAACAAGCCCATTAGACTTAAAGACGGCACTGTTCTTGCACCCGCTTCGACCGAAATAAACGGCGAGTGGAGAGCATTCGTTGACATTTCCACCGACGACGGCGCGACCTGGACAAAGACCGCCAACGTCGATTCGAAATACTGCACATGGTTCAAGGTTCCGATGATTCAGCCCACCCTTTGGCAGTCCGCTGACGGCTCCGTCCATATGCTCACAAGAACAAAGGTCGGCAAGATCTATCGCAGCGATTCCTACGATAACGGCAAGACCTGGTGCCGCGCTTATGCCACCAAGCTTCCCAACAACAACAGCGGTATCGACCTCGACACCGACGATCAGGCAGAATCTTCCTGGCTTATAACAACATTGGTATCCCCGGCGTCCGCACTCCTCTTGTCCTCTCCGTTTCGACCGATGACGGCCAGACCTTCACAAAGATAAAGACCTTCGAAAAGGGTCTCGCTGAGTATTCTTATCCCGCAGTTGTCGTCAAGGGTGACACTATCCACATCACCTACACCTACGAGAGAGACTACATCGCATACTGGCAGATAAAGATCAAATAAGATTTTTTTACAATCGGCCTGAGGGTAATCAAGGCTGAGAATAAGGGAAACTGCAACCCATAAAAATATGCGCCCCGAAAGACAGTGCACAGTTCTTTCGGGGCGTGTATATTTTTTAATCTATTCCGTATTTCTCGCGGATGACATCTCTTATCTGCGGGAACGGGATGACCGGCGGCTGATTTTCAAGATGCTCGCCGATAAGCTTCTCCATCCAAACCATGCCGTACCAGCGGTGGAATTTATATCCGCATTTTGTGAAGCCGCCGACCATTCGGTAGCCGAGATGCGCATGGAATTCCGCGCTGTTTTTCGTCAGATATTCGTCCTCAACTTCTGGATAGGCTATGCAGGCGTTCATGTTGAGAAAGCCCTGCTCGCGCAGCACGGCTTCGAGCGCGTCGTGCAGCTTTCTGCCGAGTCCGCCGCCGCGTGCATTTTGGTCGAGATAGATCGATGTCTCGACGCCCAGTCATACGCCGGGCGCGAATGAAGCGGACCCGCATAGGCATAGCCGAGGATATCGCCCTCCCTTTCGAGCACGAGATACGGGTATCTCCTGAGCGTAGATTCGATTCTCCTGCGGAACTCCTCCTCGCTCGGCACATCGTATTCGTATGTTATCGAGGTGTTTTTTACATAAGGCGCATATATTTTGAGCAGCGCAGACGCATCGTCGGGCGTTGCCGCGCGGATTTTTATTTCATCGGCCATTTTATTTTGCCTCCCCTTTTTTCTGGGCTTCGAGTTTCTTCATTGCCTTGCCGAACTGAATTGTGAAGAGTATGGACGTGAATGTTATCGCGATACATCCGCTACGGGCTCCGCCATATAAACGCCCATCGTCTTGTCTGCTACAACGTCGGCATGATATAAATAAGCGGAAGGAGCAGCACGAATTTGCGAACGACCGCGACCGATATCGAGCACAGCGCGCTGCCTATCGACACGAACGCCATCTGGCACGACATCTGTATACCGAATAGGCAGAGTACGGCGCAGTAGATGCGCAGGGCGTGCGCGGTGAAATCAATAAGCACGGCGTCGGAGCTGAACATCCTTGCAAAGCCCTGCGGGAACAGCTCGATGAATCCCCAGAGCAGGAACGAATAGGTGAGGCACACGGCAAGAAGCAGCTTGAATGTCTTTTTGACGCGCTCGCTGTTTCCCGCGCCGTAGTTGTAGCCGAGGATCGGCTGAGAGCCCTGTGAGATGCCGTTGAGCGGCAGCATGGCGAACTGCATGACGCTCGTCAGTATCGTCATCGCACCGACGGCGATATCGCCGCCGTATTTGAGCAAAGACGAGTTGAAGCAGACCGAGATAACGCTCTCGCTCGACTGCATGATAAAAGTCGCGAGCCCGAGCGTAATGCACGGCAGGATAATTTTAGGCGATACGAAGAAATTTTTCGCCTTCAGGCGCAATATTGTCTTTTTGCCGAAGAGGAACGCCACGACCCAGACGCACGAGACACACTGCGATATAATCGTCGCGAGCGCGGCGCCCCTGACTCCCATATGCAGCCCAAAGATAAATATCGGGTCGAGCACAATATTTGATACAGCGCCTATCATGACGGTCACCATGCCGATATTCGCGAAGCCCTGCGCCGTTATAAACGCGTTCATGCCGAGGGTCAGCTGGACAAAGACGGTGCCTATGGCGTAGATATTCATATAATCGACCGCGTATTCGATAGTGTTCTCGCTCGCGCCGAAGGCGAGGAGCAGGTCGCGGTCAAAGATAAGCAGCAGCGCAGTCAGAACGGCAGATATTATTATCTGCATGAAAAAGCAGCCGCCGAGTATTTTTTCCGCCGAGCCGTTGTCGCCCTTGCCCATGGATATCGACGCCCTGGGCGCGCCGCCCGCGCTGACGAACGCGGCGAACGCCGAGATTATCATGATTATCGGCAGGCACACGCCGACTCCCTCAGCGCAAGGCTGCCGTCGCCGGGCATATGACCGATATATATGCGGTCAACTATATTATAGAGCATATTGACTATCTGCGCTATGACCGTCGCAGCGAGAGCTTGAAAAGCAGCTTGACCGACCGCTGAGTGCCGAGAAACGATTTATCTTTTCCATTA
>ENA-OQEN01000712-OQEN01000712.1-human-gut-metagenome-genome-assembly--contig:-NODE-712-length-13938-cov-4.224966_pt1 | contig 13938 bp, 11 predicted proteins | sample MGYA00242791_ERZ504627 | MGnify/ENA primary metagenome ERZ504627 (study PRJEB26092, sample SAMD00036316) | human gut metagenome | host: Homo sapiens | study: EMG produced TPA metagenomics assembly of... | reverse complement strand
CCGACAAGCTCAATATCAACGCAACCAAGCACGCGGCATGATCGTCGCGGAACTCTTCACCAAGCTCTCTCAAAACTATATAGACCTTCGGTCGCGAGAAGATGGCAGCGGAGAACAAAATATCTACCACGCCAATTCATCTCAGAACTCTCGTACAACCGCAAGACCCATATTCTCGAAGTCAGCATCCCTCCACGTCTTAACCAGTACTTATTCAATCTTCGCGAAGGAACGTATCTCTCACTGGACATCGAGGATATCCTAGCGCTTGACACCATCGTCTCCATGCGGCTGTTCATCTATCTGCGCAATCTCGACCGCCTGAATATCCACGAACTCTCCACTGACCGCCTACGCAAGGAGATGGGGCTCTATCCAGACTCCTCCTACAAAGAGTTCAAACGCAGAGTCATCACGTCCTCCATTGAAGAAATAAGGTACCATACAAAGTACAAGAACTTCTTCATCGATGACGACGGCGGCCCCGGCCGCAAGGCCACGACGATTGTCTTCGGCTTCACCAAACAGGCTATTGCGGATACCTACTTCCCCAATCTCCCACCGGCACTCGTCAAGCAGCTGCGGGAGAAGTTCAGCGAGCGCATCCTCGTCCTCTTCAGTATGGCCTGTGAAGAAGGCTTTGAGCCAAGCTACATCAAGGACAACTTCGACGGAATCCCGGAAGACCGCATCGTCAGCAACTTCCACCTCGTCTTTGACCGCATCACCAAGGACGAGCGCATGGGCAAGAAGAAGGAGCTGGATGTATATGGCCGCTATTTCATCGCAGCGGTCAAGCAGGATTGGGCTGGCGCATCGCACCAGACGAAGACTGCCTTGAAGAAAGGGATGGCCCGCATCGAGAACAAGCAGCTTGAGGACCGCATGCACGAGGTGCAGGAACAGGAAGAGAATCAAGACCGCGCGAATTTCTATCTGAAGCATGCTAAGGACTATGTCGCCGCCATGACGCTGTTGGATCTCATCACCTTCATGAAGCGCAATGCTTCTCAGCTCGACTATCTCGCAGGTCGCAAAGGCTTCAACCGCGAGCACGCCTGCTCACGCAAGAAGACGTATCGCGAGTACCGCCTGCTGACGCAGATCGTGCTCGGAAAGATGATGGCAGGCGAGATTCCCACCCCGAAGACCAACTCGCTCTTTGAATAAACACCATCCTATATCCAAATGAACCCCAAAGGAGCCTCTGCAGCGCATCACTGCAGAGGCTCCTTCTTTCTAGCTATCTTCCTGATCCTACTTCATGTGCATCAGGAAGCCGACAATAGCGTCCCTCGCAGAGGTCCTGCATGAAGTTTTTGCACTTATACTGTAAAAACTTTTGATTTTGCCAAGTTTTTACAGTATAACTTAAAAACTTTCACGTCTCAGTGCGCTGCCCTTGCCCTTCGCACTGTGCCATCCTCCTGCGGCCATACAAAGCAATTCGCTCTAAGAAAGTTGTCTTCCCATCTTCTTTTTCCAAGAGAGTACCTGTATAATAGAGATAGAACACGATTGTGAAAGTCTACTGGGGGGGGACATGGAGACTTACCTCCCGCTTGAATGAGGCATATTTATGACAGAACCAACAGGATTGGAGAAACACACGATTGATTTACGGCAGTTCCCTGGCGTCATGGAGAACCTGCCTGCTGTTTCTATATTGCGGAAGGCAAGGAACCGTACCGCCTGCTCTATGCCAATGAGCAGATGGTACGGCTGCTTGACTGCCGCGATCTTGAGGACCTCTACCGCCATACGGAGGGGAGGGCTTTCCATTTCATCGCGATGGACGACCGCGCGCGCATCAAGCGGGACATCCTGCATGAGCTGGCGAAAACGCCGGAGGCTTCAACCATGCCCGCGGCCGTCTCTTCACGCGCACGAGCCGCATCCGCTATGCGGATGTCTCGGGACGCCGTGTCCAGACGGAGGCGTACGGGCCGGTCTACTATTGCACAATACAGGAAATCGATATCCCGCGCCCGGGCGCTGTGGTCGACCGCGATATCCGCGACCATGTCATCCGCCATCTCGACGAGGCCATCGAGAAGCATTGGATCCAGGTCTATTACCAGCCGGTCATCCGCACGATGACGGGCGAGCTCTGCGGCATGGAGGCTTGGCTCGCTGGATTGACCCAGAGATCGGCTTCCTCTCGCCGGGGTCCTTCATCCCGGTCCTCGAGCAGGTGCGCCTCATCCACCGCCTCGACGCCTTCGTGCTCGAGGAGGTCTGCCGCATGCTGCGCCAGCGGCTCGACGAGAACCTGCCCATCACGCCGGTTTCGTTCAACCTCTCGCGCTACGACTTCGACATGCTGGACATCTTCGACCTCGTCGAGACTACGCGCAGGAAGTACGCCGTGCCGCGCGATTTCCTGCACGTCGAGATCACGGAGAGCGTCCTCTCGCGGGACTCGGGGGCCGTCCAGCAGGCCATCAACCGCCTGCGCCAGGAGGGTTATGAGATTTGGCTTGACGATTTCGGCAGCGGCTATTCTTCGCTGAACATCCTCAAGGACTACACGGTCGACCTCATCAAGCTCGACATGGGCTTTTTGCGCAGTTTCACCGAGAAGTCGCGCAGCATCATCAGCTCGGTCATCGGCATGGCCAAGGATCTCGGCATCAAGACGCTCGTCGAAGGGGTCGAGACACAGGAGCACGCTGACTTTCTCGCGGCAATCGGCTGCGGACGCCAGCAGGGCTTCTTCTACGGCAAGCCACGCCCGCTGGCAGGGACGCTCGCACATATCCGGGAAGAGCGGCGCGGCATCGAGCAACGCAAGTGGTGCCATTACTATGACGTCGCGAGCATGGTCATCCGCCAGACGGACCGGACGAGTGCACTCTTCGATGCGCTGGAGAACGGGCGCCTCCGCTTCCTCTACACCAACAGGGCTTACCGCGAACAACTCCAGGCGCTCGGCTACCGACTGCAGGATGTTGAAGAAAATCTCAGCATCAAGGGGAAATCCGAGGTCTATGATCTCTTCTGGGAAGTCGTCAACCGCTCGCGCCAGAGCCATAAGGAAGAGTCCTTCTGCTACATCGACAGCGGCAACTACGTCAATGTGCGCCTGCGCGTCGTCTACGCAATGAATCACCATCTGCTCGTCCATGTCGAATTCCAGAACATCTCGCGCAGCATCGAGGGCCTGCAGCAGCGCAAGCTCGACGACAATCTGCGCTACCTCTACAGCATCTTCGAGAATGTCTGCATCGTGGACTTCCAGCAGGACACGATCGACTGATCTACGTACAGGGAGGCACGATGGGCAATGGCGGCAAACCCGGTGTTACCCACGATATCCGAAAGGCTCTTCAGGAGGTCGCGCAGGAATTCGTCTACGAAGAAGACGCGCGCGCTACCTTGCGTTCTGTGACCCAGAGACGGTCGTCGAGCGCATCCGCAAGAGCCCATACGGCCGCATCTCCTGCCGGTTCCGCGTGCGCGACCGCCAGGGCAAATACGAATGGCGCGAGTGCATTGCCATCCTGCTTTCCAGTGGTACGCATCCGCTCATGCTGACGGCCACCTGGGTGGTCGAAGCGCCGACGCTGCTGCCGGAAGGCACTGCTGCCACCAGCAAGGATTTCGCGGCTCTGCTCTGGCAGAGTTTCCAGCGCAATACGCGCTTCCGCTATTTCTGGAAAGACAAGGAGCGCCGTTTCCTCGGTGCGACGAAGTCCTTCCTGAAGTATTATGGCTTCCAGTCCGTGGACGAGATTGTGGGCAAGACCGACGAGGACATGAACTGGCACGTCGACAACAACGCTTACCGCCTCGACGAGCTCGATGTCCTGCACAAGGGCAAGGTGATCGAGAATGTCGCCGGTGAGTGCATCATCAAGGGAGTCCTGCACCACATCTCGTGCTACAAGTGGCCCATCTACCAGAACGGCGAGATTATCGGGCTCATGGGCGTCTTCTTCGACGCAGATGCGATGTACCGCGACCTTCATCAGAAACTGCCGTCGCCATTCGAGGACACCATCACGGGGCTGCACAACCGCCAGGGCTTCCTCGGCGACCTGACCCGCTATCAAGAGGCCTATACGATGGACAAGCAGGATTACGCGTTGATCCTGCTCGAGAGCCGCTTCGACGAGCACATCCAGGACTCGTATGACTCCTCGTTCCTGCGCGTGCTCGTCCGCGAGGAGGCGGGCATCCTGCGCCGCCACACGGGCAAGGACGCGGCCATCTCGCGCATCCAGAACGCTACCTTCGCCATCCTGCGCCGCGAGACAAGCCACAAGGAGTCGGAGGAGCTCGCACGCGAGCTCCAGTATCGGCTGCAGGCCATCCACGAGGTCGCAGGCAACCCCGTCACCATCACCTACGGTTACAGCATCGTCCACTCCGACGAACCGGCTATCCACCACCTCTCCGATACCAGCATCAGCCACATCTACCGCCTCGCCATGGAACGCCTGCGCCACAAGAGCTGAAAACCTGTGCGTTTCTCAGATAAAAATCAGGATTGCCCGGTAGAATACAGCCAATCAAGCATTTGACAGGAAAACCAGACAACTAGAAAGGATTTGATTTTTTCCCTATCCCGCCCCGCCTGACAGCGGCCATGCTGTTCCTCGCACTCGTTGTCTTCCCCTACCTCGACGCCGTCCGCACGCTTGCGACCAACGCGGCCGTCACCTTGCACGCCACCGCCGTTGTCGCGGCTCAGCAGCAGGAGGCCCCACAGCCCCCGCGCCTTAGAGGGCCCTTGCGCCGCTTCGTCATCCCGGACAGGCGAGCCTTCGAAGAAACGAATTCGTCGATACGAATCTAAGAGAAAAACACAGAAAAAGACCGCTGAGAAGCATCCAAGCTTCTCAGCGGTCTTTTTGCCTGTACAGGCAGGATGGTCACTCAGTAGACGATGACCGGCGTGTTCTTGTCGACGTTCTCGTAGATCTTGGCGGCGTTGGCTGGCGGCAGGTTGATGCAGCCGTGGGAGCCGTTATTTCGGTAGATCTGGCCGCCGAAGGCCTTGCGCCATGGGGCGTCGTGGAGGCCGACGTTGCGGTTGAACGGCATCCAGTACTTGACCTTGGAGTCGTAGCCCTCGCCGCTCAGCGTCGCGTCGCGCGTCTTGTAGGTCAGGCCGTAGATGCCTTTCGGCGTGGCATGGCCGCGGGTCGGGTTGCCCGAGACGAAGTAGCTCTCAAGGATGCAATGGCCGTCCTTGTAGAGCCAGAGGTATTGGTCCGTCAGGCTGACTTCGACATAGGTCGTGCCCCAGTCGTTCTTGGCGTGGACCGCGGCCGTCTGTGCGTAGATTGGCTCGCAGGTAGCACTCTGTTTGGCGGCGAGCAACTCCAGGAGGTGCTTCGTCTCGGCTCCTGGTCGATGCGCCAGCCGTAGTCGCCCTGCGCGATCTGGATGTCGCGGCCCCCCGTCGTGTGGAAGGTACGCGTTGTGTAGGCCGTGTCGTATTTCTCGGCGAGCTCCCTGACAAAGGCCTTTGCCTGCTGCTCGTCGATAGCGACGCTGCCGTCCTCCTGTTCCTTCAGCCACGAGAGGATGCGGTCATTGTCTAAGACCTCGCTCTGGTCGCCGACTGGTAGGTGATCGTGACGCCAGCCAAGTCCTTCTGGGCCTGCTCCATCGGCGTCAGCGGCACCGGCTTGGCGCTGCGTGCGGCGAACGCATCCAGCGGCGAGCCACCAATGCATCCCAGCACGCCCGTGACCAGCAGGGCGATCACGCAGAAGGCGCCGAGAAGCATGTAACATTGCTTTCGTTCCATCAAAAATCCGTCCCTTTTCCAGCAGGTGAATGTATCACCTGCTTCTTTAAAGCACTATGAAAAACGATTCTTCCAACAATGTACCACATTCTACGAGGAAACGCAAAATTTACGGCACAGAGATTGCTTGGGGAATGGTCTCCCTTTCTATACTGTGGTAAAATGTAAAAGCAATATGTTTTGCACACAATAGTTTTATCTTATTTTGGGAGAATTTTCATGATCTACCATTATGAATTCGCGCTGTCGTCCTTCGTGGTGCTCATCCTCCTCTGCATCCTGTCGCTGCGGCGCGACTACCTACCGATCCGGCGGAACCGCTTCTTCCGCGCGCTGCTCGGCATGGAGGGGCTGACACTCATCTTCGACATCGTGTCGAGCGAGATGGATGCGCATTACCTGCAATTCTCGAGCGGGGCGCTCTATCTCGCCAACATGCTCTTCTTCCTCGGCTTCATCTGGCGCGCTACCTCGACTTCTCGTACATCGAGTCGCTTATGCGCGAGCGCGGCGTCATCGCGCTCTTCCCGCGCTGGCTCGTCGACCTGCCCGCCATCCTCTCGACGCTCGTGCTCCTCAGCGCACCGCTGACGGGACTCATCTTCTCCATCGACGCGCAGGGCTACCACAGCGGCCCGCTCTACCGCATCATCTACGCGAACGCCTACTTCTACCTGCTGCTCATGATCACGCTGTCCATCATCGGCCTGCGGCGCTTCTCCTGGACGCGCATCGAGCAATTCTCGCTGGTCGGGGCTTGGCTCGTGCTCTGCGTCGGCTATGTCGTGCGCATGTACGCCGCGCCGTACCTCGTCATGAACTCCTTCTACATGCTGGCCATCCTCATCCAGTACTTCGCGTTCCAGAACCCCGACATCTTCCTGGACCGCAAGACGGGCGCGCTGAGCCACCTGACGGCCACGCCGTACTTGCAGGAGCTCAATGAGCGCGGGCCCTTCTCCGCCTTTGCCATCGGCATCAACGACTACATGGAGAGCTGCTCGCTATACGGCGAGCGGCAGATGACCAAAGGCCTGCGCGCCATCACGCGCTACCTCAAGGCAGTGTTTCCCGACTGCCAGGTCATCTACGCGGCCATGGGGCGCTTCGTCCTGCTCTCGACGAAAGAAACATCGTTCACGAAAGTCCATGAGGAAGTCAATGCGCGCATGCAGGCCCCGTGGGTCGACAAGCACGCGCACCTCTACCTGACAGTCAGCTACGCGATGTTCCAGGGGCAGCTGAAACGCCGTAAGGACATCGAGCTCTTCTTCGACTACACGGCTACGGCCCTGCACCGCGCCGAGGAGCAGCACGACGTCATCGTCATGGAGCAGTCGCTCTTCGACCAGGCCCGCATGAATGCCAGAGTCCGTCTGGCCGTCGACCGCGCCATCGAGAACAATGCCGTCGAGATTTACTTCCAGCCGCTCTACGGCACACAGCAGCACCGCATCATCGGCGCGGAGGTGCTCGCGCGCCTCCACGACGAGGAGCTCGGTTTCATCCGGCCCGACATCTTCATCACCGTCGCCGAGCGCAGCGGCAGCATCACCCAGCTCGGCGAGCAGGTCTTCGAGAAAGCCTGCCTGTTCCTCGCCGAGCATCCGCTCCGCGAGCTCGGCCTCGAGCGCCTGAATCTCAACCTCTCGCCCATCCAGTGCCGCGACAGCCACATGGCTGAGCACCTCTGCTGCATCGCGCAGCGCCACAAGGTGCCCATCCACAGCTTCCGCTTCGAGATCACCGAGTCGGCGCTCTCCTACGAGCAGCGTCTGCGGCAGAATATGGACATGCTCATCGCGCAGGGCGCCGTCATCTCACTCGACGACTTCGGCACCGGCTACTCCAACCTCATGCGCGTGCTGAAGTTTCCGTTCGAGGACGTCAAGCTCGACATGAGCTTCGTCCGCGCCTATTTCGACCAGACCAACAAACTGTTGCCCGCCATCATCGAGGGCTTCCAGTCCTTCGGCGTCCAGATTACCGCCGAGGGCATCGAGAACAAGCAGATGGCCGACACCCTGACCACTTTCGGCTGCCGCATCCTCCAGGGCTTCTACTTCGCAAAGCCCCTGCCCATGGACGAGTTCCTGCACTACCTCAAGACCACAAAACCAAAAGTCGGCTCCTATACCGACTGAACAACAGAACTATCCCGACCATCAGCAGTCCGACCGTCCGACACACCGACAGTCGGACGTCTGACCGCCACCAAAGAGTCCAGCACCGGCAAAAAGTCCGGTGCTAGACTTTTTGTGATAGATCGACCATCCGAGTACAACAGCTGCTATCTTTTCCTTGTCTTCGCTGCGAAAGATTAGGGATTGTGACCGGATTTCTTCTTCGCAGGTTACAACCCCTGATTTTTGGGCGCTTATGCCGGACAAGTATTAGGCGTTTTTCTCTGATTTTATCGAATCACCATGGATTCGGTCACAATCCTTAATCCTCAAAAGAAGGAAAAGGCAAGCAGGCAGGCAAAGTCATGTTGGTCTACTCCTTGCCTGTGGATAACTTTCCTTGAGACAGAGTGCTTTGCTTGCTTTTAGCATAAATGCTATATATGCTATAGGGACGCTGAAACCCTTGTGCCACAAGGCTTTCAGCGTTTTTAGGGAGACGATTTTTAACCTACAGGGAGACAATTTTTAACCGAATTGAGCACGTAAGGGGGGGCGGATTTTAACCGTGAGGGAGACGATTTTTAACCGCAATTATCCTTACATGTAGAAAAATACACTTGCTACGTCTACCATTTTGGTGATAGAATTAAACCGAAGGAAAAGAGAGACGGATTCTAACCTAATTTTTTTTGATTTTGGGCTTGACTTTGACATGTCAGTTAAAATTCGTCGTTATTGAAGTGTTGTCTGACAGAGAGTAATATTACCCGATAGGAGGATCTTTATGGCACAGCAAGAACGGGATGGAGTGGATACCGTCAATGAGCGTCGGCCCATCATCTATCAGGCAAACCCACTGATTGAGGCGCGCAAGGCGATGAATACGATGGAGATGCGCCTGTTCCTCATTGCCCTGCAGGATGTCAATCCGCATCTGAGCAAGAACGACCGCTTCTACGACAAGAAATTTCCCACGACGCATATCGCGCCAGCACAAGTCAAGGAAATCCTCGGGAATGGCATGTATATGACGCTGCTCGACAAGACGTGTGATTCCTTATCCAAGCGCGTACTGACCGTCCGCACGCAGGATGGTGTTAAGTATGTGCCACTCTTTGCCATCATACAGTACCGGAGGCGCGTGGGCCTCGATATCCGCTTCAATGATGAAATGCGTCCGTATCTGCTCGACATCTTCGAGGAAGGCAAAGGCTATACGAGGATTGCGATGAAGCAGCTCTTCTACCTGTCCAGTGCCTATGGAATGCGCCTCTTGGAGCTCATGTTGCAGTATCAAGGCTTCATGCAGGATGGCTGTGTTCGTCGTCACATCGAGCTGGAAGACCTCCGCTTCATGCTCAATGTCGATGAAGAGAAGTACCAGCGCATACAGGACTTCTGCAAGCGCATTTTGGATCTCCCCATCAAAGAGATCAACAAAAAGACGCAATACAAACTGTCCTATGCCAAGACGAAGACTGGCAGGAAAATCACTGGCTTTGATTTCGTGATGGACTGTTCGGATGTCCTGCCGGAGTCTTCTGCGCCTGAGAAGGTACAGGTCGAGATGTTGCCGAACAAATCGTTCTGGCATGGTCTTACGCGGCAAGCTGTTGATAAGCTCACGATCATCTGTGGCAGCAATGAGGAGTTCGAGAAGCGGATGAAGTATGCCGTGACGCTGGCCAAGCGACGTAAGCCGAAGAATGCGACCGCTTTCCTCTACAAGGCAATCGAAGAAGACTATCGGCGGCGCGATCAAGAGGCCAAGGAAGCTGTCGAGCGAGAAATCCAAGCCAAAGCTGAAAAAGAAGAATGGGAACTCGTCGCACAGAAAATGTTTGCTGGTGCTATCTCGCTCGAGGTGGAAGAAACGCCATTTGATGAATCCACGGAGATGGGCCGGGCATCCGTGCGCGTGGTACGCGATGCATTGAAAGCCGGTCATCTGAATATCACAGCCAAGCGCCTGCTCGAACAGCAGGGCATGTCTGTCGCACGCTTCATTGAGCTCTACTGTCAGCGCTGACGAACTATCGGCAAACACGCCATACTTAGGCAAAAGGATACGAGCTTATTGACATCAACTAGTCACCCCCCGGAGTGGCATCCCCGTGGAGCCTATTTTCGTCTTCCTTCCGTCAAGATATAGCAAACACCTCCGGTCACTGGTAGGGAATCCAGTCGGTCGGAGGTGTCTTTGTCGTTTAGGGGAATTTTTTTGAGAGGGGAGAATCAGGCGCGGACGACGGAGATGCGCTGCTGGATGTGGTGGCCCTTCTCAATCTCGTCGACCATGGCGATGGCGTAGTCGGCGTAGGAGATGACGGACTCGTTCTTGCTGTTGAGCGTGAACTCCTCACCAGCGAGGATGTACTTGCCCGTGCGCTCACCGTCAGCTGGAAGTCGGCTGCCGGCTGATGTGCGTCCACTTGACGTCTTTGCGTTCGCGCAGTTCGTCGAGGGATTTGGCCATTGCTTGGACAGCGGCAGATAGTCGGCCGGGAAATCCGGTGCATCGAACAGCTGCATCGTATGCTCTGGATTGAGGTAAAGGGAGCCGGCACCGCCGACGATCAGCAGGCGCGTATCCGTGCCCGAGAGGATATCGGCGAGGTGCTGCGTTGTCGTGGAATAAAGCGGCAGCGTCTCTTCCTTCCAAGCACCGAATCCATCAACGACGGCGTCAAAGCCGGCGAGATCTTCCTTCGTGAGGTCGAGGATGTCCTTCTGGCGGTAGTCCTTTGCCTGCGTGTTGTTCTCCGCATGGCGTCCAAAGGCGACGACCTCATGGCCACGGCTCAGCGCCTCGGCGATGACTTTTCTAGCGACACGGCCATTTGCTGCTACAACTGCGATTTTCATAGTGATTTCTCCTTTTCGTATACGGGCCAGCGCCTCAATCATTACTGATTTTGTAACTATCGTTATTTCATCTGACAGCTCATACTATACCATAGGGGTGTTTTAGTGTCAACATCTTTATTACAACAATGGCAAAATTTTTTCTGAAAGAGAAATCCCCAACAGACCTGCTTCATGCCGGTCGGCTGGGGATGGCTCACCCTTTGGACGCAGCAAGGGGCGTTTCTGTATGCTTACTGATTGGCTTCGTGGATGGTGAAGGTGCCGCGATGGAAGATGGAGGCACGGTTGCCGCGCTCGCCTTCCTTGTTCCAGGTCATGTAGGCGAAGACCTTGTGGGTCTTGAAGTTGATGACCTGCGAGATGACGATGCCTTTCTGTTCAATCCAGTTAATCTGGTAGACGTCCTTGCCGACTTCGGCAACCTCATACTGCTCGTTGTCGGACGGCGCGAGGGAGAGGCCGGTCGTCGGCGTCCATCTCAGCACGCCGACTGCTGGATAGTCGATGTTGAACTTGAAGCCGCTGTCGTAGCTCACTGCGATGGTCTTGCCCTGGACATGTTTGAAAAAGGCCTCTTTTTCCTTCTCGGCCATTGCAGCCGTAGCGATCTTGCTCTTCTCCGCCGCAGCCTGTGCCGCTGCAACCTGCTCAGCCGTCGGCACGACGCTCTTGGCATTCGTGTCCGCTGCCGAGCAGATGCTAGCAAAGGAAAGCGCGGCAAGCATGGTGACAAGTACTTTTTTCATTTTCATGATAAAACCTCCCGATGGATGTGAAGTGATTGATTTAATTAGTACGATATAGTATTATTATAAGCCCTTTTTGTCCGTTCATCAAGAAGGATTTTTTGCTTGCGTCGGTATGGAATGCTTGCGTATCGGTGCAATGTCGCTCAAATAGCAAACACCCCCCGGTCGACTGGTCTGGTTCCCAGTCGGTCGGGGGTGTTCACTCACTTTTTAGGAAAGAGATTCATAAGATTAACGTGCGCCAGCCTTGGGGTATTCGAACGGTTTGCACCTCAGTCCTGCTTCAGCACGAAGGCGCTCTTCGGCTGACCGCAGAGCGGGCAGACGTAGGAGTCGTCCTCGTCGTTGATGTCGCCGACGTATTCGTAGCCGCAGACGGGGCAGACATAGACTTTCTTGCCGGTCGTATCTTCTTTCTTCGGCTGGTACTTGTCGAGCATGGCCTGCAGGCGGACGCCATGGCCGCCTTCCTGGCGCGCGAAGACGTCCATCTGATCGGCTGCTTCGGCAAAACCGGCGGCGCGGACTTTGTCGGCAATCGCCTTGACCTGTGCTTCGCCGTTCGCTTCTGCTTTCTGTACCGTGCGCACGAGGCCCCAGAAATCGGACGGGTATTTGCCATTGAGCACGGCATAGAAGCCAGCGTGGACAGCCTCTTCATTGGCTGCAGCAATGAAACCCTCGGCCACATCCTCAAGGCCCTGCTCGCGTGCGAGCTGCGCCAGTGCGTAGTACATCATGACGCCATTGCCCTCTACCTGCATCAGGCTCTTCATCATGCTCTCAAATTCCGTACCTTTCGTGATTCCGTTCAAGCTCATCATCATGTCCTCCTAAAAAATACATACACATATCGGTTGTTTATCGTATAACTTTATTATATTGCACAAAATCAATTTTGTCAAATATAAAATGGCAAATTAATAAAAAATGTATATCTATGCAGGATTGTTCGATAAAATAGTATGTTGCATTACAGAAAAGCCAAAATATTTCGCGAAAACACTTGACAATGTTACGCCATTCTGCTACAATAAAATCAAGCAAAAGGAAGAAAGCCATACGAGACCCAAGGATGACTTCTTACCGGACGCGAATAGCTTAGCCCACTGGGGCGGGCAAGTGGTTTCTCTAAATTCTCCAGAAGGAGGGGAGTCCGATGGGCCAGTAAAGGTTCCATGCGGTAGACATTAACATGGACAATCAAACAGAAAGCAAATAGCCGTTCAGTCGAAACAGATTGAACGGCTTTTGCTTTGCCTGTTTCATAAGAAAGGCCTCCACAACCAATAAGCATGGAGGCCTTTTTGATTCAGATTGGATAGATTGACTCAAACTCGGTCACGATCTGCTGTAGCGGTGCGTCGAGGCGCTGCATGGCGGCTTTGCGCAGGTCAGCGGGGATGCCGTAGTGGGCTTCGGCGATGCTGCCGGCAATGGCGGCGATGGTATCGCTGTCGCCGCCAATCGAGATGGCGTTGCGGATGGCGTCTTCAAAGCCCGTCGAGGAGAAGAAGGCGACGAGCGCCTGTGGCACGGAGCCCTGGCAGGCAGAGCTGAACTCATAGGTCGGCCGGATCTCGTCGAGCGTGAAGTCCAGCGGGTAGTAGCGGTCCTGCGCGAGCTCATGCAGATCCTTCATCGCCATGCCCTGGCGCGCATGGTAAATCAGGACGGCTACAGCCTCTGCGCCCTTGATGCCCTCTGGATGGTTGTGGGTCACGGCTGTGACGGCAAGGGAGAGCTTCTGCGCTTCTTCCTCTGTGCGCGCCGCAAAGCCCGCGGGACTCACGCGCATGGCTGAGCCATTGCCGAAGCTGTTGTAGGGCTCCGGATGGTCGCTCTGCAGCCAGGCGCGGAAGCCGCGGCCATAGCCCGCCTTCGGGTAGGCGCGCCCGAGCTCCTGCATCGCAGCCACCGCTTTGGCGGGCAGATCCTCATAATCCGGCCGCGCCGCTAAGATGGCCTTCGCCACCGCCAACGTCATGATGCTGTCGTCCGTCGGACGGCACTTCGGATGGAAGAGTGTGAAGTCCTTGTGACGGTAGTTGTGCCACTCAAAGCGCGAGCCGACGATGTCACCATGATAGCTCCCATCATATCGATCACCGATCCTTTCTGCTGCTGTTTGTCTTAGTCGGATGCCTCAGAATGATTGCGAGGCACCGGAGCAAAAAAGTCCAGCGCTGGACTTTTTGGGGTTAGATTCGGTTACTATAGGGATTCGTCGAGCCGTGCCTGAATCCTGCTGTGTCTTTTTCATTCACGGCAGATAGCGTCGGCACAGAGCTGCGCGAGAGAAGGATTTCCGGCGCAGACGGCGAACCTCTTCTTATCATGAATCGGACTTCGAACGGAAGAGGTGGAGATAATGTTTTGCATGAACTGCGGCACGAAGCTGCCGGATCACGCTAAATTCTGTTTTAACTGCGGG
>ENA-OQEN01000711-OQEN01000711.1-human-gut-metagenome-genome-assembly--contig:-NODE-711-length-13946-cov-5.189160_pt1 | contig 13946 bp, 25 predicted proteins | sample MGYA00242791_ERZ504627 | MGnify/ENA primary metagenome ERZ504627 (study PRJEB26092, sample SAMD00036316) | human gut metagenome | host: Homo sapiens | study: EMG produced TPA metagenomics assembly of... | reverse complement strand
TGTGGCCCGCTGCGCCGCCCTGGAGGCCTGCTGCTGGCAGCGGCCCTGACCCTGCCCCTGTCCGAGGTCCTGACCTACGGAAAGCCTCATGCCCTGACCTTTACCGACGTGTGCGCCATGGCCGCGGCGGGCTTTGCCATTCCCTGGGCCTTCTCCGGGCTGTATGGCCTGCGCACCCTGGATAACGGCTATCTCCTGGTGCTGACGCCCCTGGTGGCGGCCTTCTGCAGCGACTCCCTGGCCCTGTTCACCGGCATGGCCTGCGGAAAGCACAAGCTGGCCCCCCTGGTCAGCCCCCACAAAACCGTGGAGGGTGCCCTGGGCGGTCTGGCAGGCGGCATGGCTGGCATGGCCGTTTTCTGCGCGGTGTTCCGGGCCATGACCCACACGGCCCTGAGCTATTCCCTGTGCATTGCCTGGGCCTGCTGGGCGCGGTGCTGGGGGAGCTGGGGGATCTGAGCTTCTCCGCCGTGAAGCGCCAGTACGGCATCAAGGACTATGGCCGTCTGCTGCCGGGTCACGGCGGCGTGCTGGACCGGTTCGACAGCGTGCTTTTTGCCGCCCCGGTGCTGTACGCCCTGCTGCGGGCGTTGGCGGCGTAAACGGCATAAGGAGAATCGCAACATGACAAAAACCATCTCCCTGCTGGGCTCCACCGGCTCCATCGGCCGCCAGACCCTCCAGGTGGCCCGTGAGCTGGGCCTTACCGTGGCGGCCCTTACCGCCAACCGCCAGGTGGACCTGCTGGAGCAGCAGGCCCGGGAGTTTCACCCCCAGCTGGCGGTGCTGTATGACCGGGACGCCGCCCGTCAGCTGCGCCTGCGGCTGTCGGATACGGATATCCGGGTGGCGGAGGGGCCGGAGGGTCTGCTGCTGGCGGCCCAGCTGCCCCAGGCCGACACCGTGGTCACCGCCGTTATGGGCAGCGTGGGCCTGGAGCCCACCCTGGCCGCCATCCGGCAAAAAAACGCATTGCCCTGGCCAATAAGGAGACCCTGGTCTGCGCCGGGGAGCTGGTCATGGCCCAGGCGGAGCGCTGGGGGGCGGACATCGTCCCCGTGGACTCCGAGCACAGCGCCATTTTCCAGAGTCTCCAGGCTGCCGGGACCGGAATGAGGTCCGGCGGCTGCTGCTGACCTGCTCCGGCGGCCCCTTCTTCGGCCGCAGCTTCCGGGACCTGGAGGGGGTCACTCCCGCCGATGCCTGAAGCATCCCAACTGGTCCATGGGTGCAAAAATCACCATCGACTCTGCTACCCTGATGAACAAGGGGCTGGAGGTCATCGAGGCCATGCGCTGTACCGTCTGCCGGTGGAGCAGGTGGACGTGGTGATCCACCGTCAGAGTATCGTTCATTCCCTGGTGGAGTACCGGGACGGCGCCATGATCGCCCAGCTGGCACCCCGGATATGAAGCTCCCCATCCGCTATGCCTTCACCTGGCCTCACCGTCCCCAGCCCGGATACGCCCCTGGATCTGCTGACCTGCGGGGACCTGACGTTCCGGGCTCCGGATCTGGACGCCTTCCCCTGCCTGCGCATCGCCCGCCAGTGCGCCAGAACCGGCGGCACCGCCTGCGCCATTATGAACGGTGCCAATGAGGCGGCGGTGGCCCTGTTTCTGCAGGAGCGTGTGGGCTTCAACGACATTCCCCGCTTGGTGGAGTCCGCCCTTTCCCGGGTGGAGGTGAAATATGCCCCGGACCTTCCGGATATACTGGAAGCAGACAGACAGGCGCGAGCCGCTGTACTGCAAACGGTAGGAGACATGGTATGATCTATATTATCGCAGCGATCCTGATTTTCGGCGTGCTCATCGCCGTCCACGAGCTGGGCCACTTCCTGGCGGCCAAGGCCTGCGGCGTGCGGGTCAACGAGTTCGCCATCGGCATGGGCCCCGCCCTGTTCAAAAAGACCAGGGGCGATACCACCTATGCTCTGCGCCTGCTGCCCATCGGCGGCTTCTGCGCCATGGAGGGGGAGGAGGAGGACTCCGACGACCCCGCTGCCCTGAATAACCAGGGCTTCTGGCGCAAGCTCCTGATCTTCGCCGCCGGCGCCCTGATGAACTTCCTCACGGGCCTTGTCATCATTCTGGTGCTTTACGCCGGGGTCAAGGCCGTCAACGTCCCGGTGATCCACGGCTTCGCCGACGGCTGCCCGCTGGAATCCGCCTCCGGCCTTCAGGTGGGCGACCGCATCCTGTCCATCGACGGGGAGCGCATCTACACCTTCAGCGACGTGTCCCTGCTGCTGGGCCGCAACAAGACCGGCGACTTCGACCTGGTCATCCGCCGGGACGGCCAGAAGCTCCGTCTGGAGAATTTCCACATGGAGCGCGGCGAGTACCTGGATCAGTCCGGCCAGAAATTCACCGGCTTCGGCCTGTATTTCGGCGCCCAGGAGCTGACCTTCGGCGGGCGGCTGAGATACTGCTGGGACCAGGCGGTGGACTTTGTCCGCCTGGTGCGCCTGAGCCTCCAGATGCTCATCACCGGCGAGGCGGGCTTTTCCGATATGAGCGGCCCCGTGGGCATCGTGTCCACCATCACCACCGTGGGCGAGCAGTCGGAAAATGCCCGGGCCGCCGCCGCCAACATCGCGTACCTGGCAGCCCTCATCGCCGTGAACCTGGCGGTGATGAACCTGCTGCCCCTGCCCGCCCTGGACGGCGGCAAGATTTTCTTCCTGGTGGTCAACGCCCTGTCCCTGCGCATCATCCGCAAGCAGATCCCCGCCAGGTTTGAAATTACGTCCATCTGGCCGGCTTTGTCCTTCTCATGGGCTCATGCTGGTCATCACCTTCCACGACGTCATCAAGCTGTTTCAATAGCGGCGGACCGTCCCGGAATGGGGCCGGCGTCTTTGCCGGCCCCATTTCGCCGCCCCGTGCGGCGCATTTTACTCGCAAGGAGGATATAAACCATGAGCAAGCAGATTCATGTGGGCGCCGTGGCCGTGGGCGGCGGCGCGCCGGTCAGCATCCAATCCATGTGCAATACCCCCACCCAGGACGTGGAGCGTACCGTCTCCCAGATCCTCCGCCTGGAGGGGGCCGGGTGCCAGATCATCCGGGTGGCGGTGCCGGATATGGACGCCGCCCGGGCCATCGGCCCCATCCGCCGCCGCATCCACATCCCCCTGGTGGCGGATATCCACTTTGACTACCGCCTGGCCCTGGAGTGCGTCCGCCAGGGGGTGGACAAGATCCGTATCAACCCCGGCAACATCGGCTCCGCGGAAAAGGTCCGTGCCGTGGCCGACGCCTGCCGGGACCGGGGCATCCCCATCCGCATCGGCGTCAACGGCGGCTCCTTGGAGCGGGAGCTGCTGCAAAAATACGGCGGCGTCACCGCCCAGGCCCTGGTGGACAGCGCCCTGGGCCACGTCCGCCTGCTGAACGACTGCGGCTTCGACGATATCTGCATCTCCGTCAAGTGCTCCCGGTACCGGTGAACATGGCCGCCTACCGCATGCTCCACGAGCAGACGCCCTATCCTCTGCACCTGGGAGTCACCGAGGCCGGCACCCCCCGCCTGGGGGTGCTGAAATCCGCCATCGGCATCGGCGGCCTGCTGTGCCAGGCATCGGCGATACCCTCCGGGTCAGCCTGACGGCGGACCCGGAGGAGGAGGTCCGGGCCGCCCTGGATATTCTCTCTGCCGCCGGCCTGCGGCAGACGGGGCCCAACCTGATCTCCTGTCCCACCTGCGGCCGCACCAAATACGACATGATCCCCATCGCCCGGGAGGTGGAGCGCCGCCTTCAGGGCTGCACCAAGCCCATCACCGTGGCGGTCATGGGCTGCGTGGTCAACGGCCCCGGCGAGGCCCGGCCGCCGATGTGGGCATTGCCGGCGGCGACGGCGAGGGCCTGCTGTTCCGCCATGGCGAAATTCTGCGCAAGGTTCCCCAGGACAAGCTGGTGGACGCCTGATGGACGAGATCGACAAGCTGTAAGGGAGGGCCCCGTATGTGCGATAAAATACCGTTTTTTACCTTTTTCGAGAGCTTTGTGCCGCCCCGGGACCTGGGCCTGCTGCTCCACGACGCCTGTGTGGTGGGCGGCAGCATGGACCGTGCCCAGCGCACCATGGAGCTGGAGCTGACGGCCTCCGCCCCGCTGCCGGAGGCGCCGTCACCGCCCTGCGCCAGCTGCTGATGGACCAATACGGCCTGCGCCAGCTGCGCCTGAGCTTCCGCACCCCTCAGCGCGCAGATGACAGGTCCGACGTCTCATGGGCCGGGAGATCAAGGGCAAGCCCGTCTCCATCGACGGTCTGAACCCCAAAATGGCGCCGTGGTGGTGGAGGGCAAGGTCTTTGCCGCCGAGTGCTACGAGACCCGCAAGCCCGGCGTCTGGCGTCTGACCTTCGACATGACGGATTACCGGAATTCCGTCACCGTCACCAAGTACATGGAGGGCAAGGAGGCCCAGTCCATGCAGAACGCCGTGTCCCCGGGCATGTGGCTCCGGGTCCAGGGCAATGTGGAGCTGAGCCGGGACGGCAAGGACATTCAGCTGCGCCCCTTCCACATTATGAAGATCCCCCACAAGCCCCGGGAGGACACCGCCCCGGAGAAGCGGGTGGAGCTGCACCTCCACACCAAGATGTCCAACATGGACGCCCTGACGGACACCGCCTCCGTCATCAGGCAGGCCATCGCCTGGGGCCACCCGGCTATCGCCATCACCGACCACGGCGTGGCCCAGTCCTTCCCGGACGCCTGGCACACCGCCAAGGGCAAGATCAAGATCCTCTACGGCGTAGAGGGCTACTTCGTCAATAACTTAGACGACCGCATCGCCGTCCACGGCCCCCAGGACCAGGACTTCTCCGACGAGATCGTCTGCTTCGATATCGAGACCACCGGCCTGAAGGTGGACCGGGAGGCCATCACCGAGATCGGCGCCGTGGTGCTGAAAAACGGCCAGGTCACCGACCGGTTCCAGACCTTCGTGAACCCCGGCCGCCGCCTGACGCCGGAGATCATCGGCCTCACCGGCATCACCGACGCCATGCTGGCGGATGCCCCTCCCCCAAGGAGGCCCTGACGGCCTTTCTGGACTTTGTGAACGGCCGCCCCCTGGCGGCCCACAACGCCGAATTTGACATCAGCTTCATCCGGGCCGCTGCCGCCGGGAGGGCATCCCCTTCGACCCCACCTATGTGGACTCCCTGATCCTGGCCCAGAACCTGCTGCCCCAGCTTCACAAGTTCAAGCTGGACATTGTGGCCGAATACCTGGACCTGCCCGCCTTCAATCACCACCGGGCTTCCGACGACGCGGCCATGGTGGCCTACATGCTGATCCCGTTTTTCCAGAAGATGGAAACGAGCTGGGCATCCGCCGGCTCCAGGACATCAACCCCCAGATGCTGAAGCTGCGGCCCCAGGGCAGCAAGTCCAGCCGCTTTCCCAAGCACATCATCATTCTGGCCAAGAACAAAATGGGCCTCAAGCACCTGTACCAGCTGATCTCCGCCTCCAACCTGCAATACTTCAAGCGGGTGCCCATCATCCCCAAAACCGAGCTGATGGCCCATCGGGAGGGGCTCATCATCGGCTCGGCCTGCGAGGCCGGCGAGCTGTTCCAGGCGGTGAAGGACCACAAGGACTGGGCCGAGCTCAAGCGCATCGCCTCCTTCTATGACTATCTGGAGATCCAGCCCATCTGCAACAACCTCTTCATGCTCCGCAACGGCGACGTCCGGTCCGAGGAGGAGCTGCGGGAGTTCAACCGCACCATCGTCCGCCTGGGCCGGGAGCTGGGAAAGCCCGTCTGCGCCACCGGCGACGTCCACTTCCAGGAGCCGGAGGACGAGACGTACCGCCATATTCTCCTGGCCAGCAAGAAGTTCCCCGATGCGACGCGCCTCTGCCCATCTACTTCAAGACCACCACCGAGATGCTGGAGGAGTTTTCCTATCTGGGCCAGGACCTGGCCCATCAGGTGGTCATCGACAACCCCCGCCACATCGCCGATCTGGTGGAGGAAATCGAGCTGCTGCCTCCGGGCCAGCTGTTCCCGCCCCGGCTGGAAAACTCCCAGGAGGACCTGAACCGCCTGGTGTGGGACAAGTGTCACGCCCTGTACGGCGACCAGCCTCCCCAGGTGGTGGTGGATCGGCTGAATGTGGAGCTGGGCAGCATCCTGGGGAAGTATGACGTGGTGTATATGTCCGCCCAGAAGCTGGTCCAGCGCAGTCTGGAAAACGGCTATCTGGTGGGCTCCCGTGGCTCCGTTGGCTCCTCTCTGGTGGCTATATGTCCGGCATCACCGAAGTGAACTCCCTGCCGCCCCACTACCGCTGCCCCAACTGCCGCAACGTGGAATTTGTCACCGACGGCAGCTACGGCTGCGGGGCGGATATGCCCGACAAGGACTGCCCGGTCTGCGGCACGAAATACGTCAAGGACGGGTTCGACATCCCCTTTGAGACCTTCCTGGGCTATGGCGGCGGCAAGGTGCCGGATATCGACCTGAACTTCTCCGGCGAATACCAGGCCCGGGCCCACCGCCACGCCATCGAGATGTTCGGCCAGACCCAGGTGTTCCGGGCCGGCACCATCGGTACCCTGGCGGAGAAGACCGCCTTCGGCTTCGTCCGCAAATACCTGGACGAGCGGGGCCTCACCGCCGGCAATGCGAGGTGAACCGCCTGACCCAGGGCTGCGTAGGCGTCCGCCGCACCACCGGCCAGCACCCCGGCGGCCTGGTGGTGGTCCCCGACGACATGGACGTGGAGGATTTCACCGCTGTCCAGCACCCCGCCGACGCCGAGGACGCCGACACCATCACCACCCATTTTGAATACCACTGCATGGAGGATAACCTTCTGAAGCTGGACATGCTGGGCCACGATGACCCCACCATGATCCGCATGCTGGAGGATCTCACCGGGGTCAACGCCCGAACCATCCCCCTGGACGACCCGGACACCATGAGCATCTTCACCTCCTCCAAGGTCCTGGGCTTTGAAAACGACGAGCTGCTGGGCCCCACCGGGGCCGTGGCCATACCGGAGTTCAACACCCGGTTCACCCGGGGCATGCTGGTGGATACCCAGCCCAAGGATTTCAATACCCTGGTGCGCCTGTCCGGCTTCTCCCACGGCACCGACGTGTGGCTGGGCAATGCCCGGGACCTGATCGTCAGCGGCACTGCCTCCGTTCTGGAGACCGTGGCTGCCGGGACGACATCATGCTCTATCTCATCCATATGGGTCTGGACCCCAAAATGAGCTTCAAGATCATGGAGGCCGTCCGGAAGGGCAAGGTGAAAAAGGGCGGCTTCCAGGACGGGTGGGAGGATGCCATGCGGGCCCATGAGGTGCCCGACTGGTACATTGACTCCCTGGCCAAGATCGGCTATCTGTTCCCCAAGGCCCACGCCGTGGCCTATGTGATGATGGCCTTCCGCATCGCCTGGTTCAAGGTCCACGAGCCCCTGGCGTTCTACGCCACCTTCTTCACCGTCCGGGCCAAGGCCTTCGACGCGGAATACTGCTGCGCCGGCATCGACGCCGTGAAGCGGAAGATCCGTGAGATCGAGAACAACAAGGACGCCACCGCCGTGGAGCAGAGCCTGATGGTCACCCTGGAGGTGTGCTACGAGTTCTATCTCCGTGGCTTCCACTTTGACACCATCAGCATCTACGACTCCCAGGCCACCGCCTTCAAGATCACGGAGAACGGCCTGCTGCCCCCCTTCGTCTCCGTCCGGGGCCTGGGCGAGACCGCCGCCCTGGACACCGTGGAAAAGCGGAAGGGAAAGACTTTCATCTCCGTGGAGGAGTTCGCCGCCTGCTGCAGCAAGCTGTCCAAAACCCACATCGAGCAGCTGAAGGCCCTGGGGGCCTTTGCCGGCATGGCGGACACCAGCCAGATCACGTTTTTCTGATATGGAGTGGCGCTTTGTCTGGTCCCGCGGCGACGAGCATGAGACAGGCCGTGCCCTGTCCCGGGAAATGCTGCGCTTGTATCGGGACAAAGCCCGGGAAAAGCGGGACGTCCCGCCGGATATCGGGACAGTTTTTATAGGAAATAACGGCAAACCGATGATAAATGGCTGCTATTTCAATATCAGCCACAGCCACGGTCTGGTGGCCTGCGCCGTGGCGGAGGTCCCGGTGGGCATCGACGTGGAGAAGGTCCGTCCGGTATCGCCCTGGCTTTTACGCATTTTATCGCCTGCTGAACGCGAATCTGTGCGCTGTGACGAGGATTTCTTCCGCCTTTGGACCCTGAAGGAGGCCCTCATCAAGTGTCAGGGAGGTGTACTGGGTCAGGTCCGGCACGTTCATTTCCGGATCGACGGGGATTCCGTCACCTGCACCGTCCCCGCTACGCCTTCTCCCTTCTCCCGGCCCCGGAGGCTATGCCGCCGCCCTGTGCTGGAAAAAACTGGAAGAAAACCGGCATGAAACGCGCAAAAAATGACAGGCTATTGGAAGAATGTGCATAAAAAATACCGGAACCGCAAAATTTCTGCGGTTCCGGTATTTTATGCGAGTAATCCGTATTTTTCCTTGATGCGGTCCAGCTTTTCCAGCATGGGCTCCGCGGCCACCCACAGGAAGAATACCGTGGCTGCCGCGTGGACGCAGTCCACCGGGAAGCCGGTGACGTAGTACGTCAGCAGCGTTTTCCAGGTGAGGCTTTCCGCCCCGGCCCACATCAGTACCGATGCCGGATTCATGATGCCGCCGTAGATCACGATGCGCAGAAGGCGCCAAAGGTACACATGCTCCCCAGAGTTCGGCGCAAAAGCCCCTTTCGGAACAGGACTCCGGCCAAAAATCCGATAATTCCCATGCTAAACATCTGCCACGCGTCCAAACACCCTGGGAGAACAGCATGTTGGACACCAGCATGGACAGCGCGCCCACCAGAAAACCGCTCTCGCCCCCCAGCGCTACGCCGGAGATGATGGTCATGGCCATGACGGGCTTGAACTGAGGCAGCATGAAAAATGCCGCCCGGCCCGCCACGGAGATGGCGCACAGCACCGCAATGACCACCAGCTCCCGGGCCTGGGGCCTGCGCCCCTCGAACACCAGGAAGAACGGGGCCATGCACTCCAGCAGCACCAGCACCGACATGAGGCCATACTGCCTGTTGTCCAGGTAGTAGACCCCCACAAACAGGGTCACGGGGATCAGCAGCAGGATAGACACCGCCGCCGCTGCCGTCCGGCGGGACAGCCTGCGCTTTCCGCCGGAACCTGCACCAGGTCAAGGGGCTTGGTCCGGCGGCCGATGGACAGGGCCAGCACCAGCAGCAGCCCGCAGAACACCAGATACAGCCGCAGCTGCTGCCAGCCCAGAGCCGTCAGGCCGCCCTTGCCCACGGCGGCGGACAGGTCCGTGACTCCGGTGGCATACAGGAATATGGCCAGGGCCCCCGCCCCGGACACGGCGGCCAGGGCCTTGCGCCACAGGGGCAGCTTTTTGGGCTTCCAGTCCGGCGTTTCCTCCCGGGGCTCCGGCAGAGGGGGAATGTCCTCCGGCAGGGCCGGCTCCGCAGGAACCGTGCCGCTGCAGACAGCCATGACGTCCTCCGCCGTCACCGCCTGGGGCTCCAGGCTCCGGGCCATGCGGTTGGCGGCGGTGGTATAGAAGCTGTTGCCGGAGAAGAAGGAGCGGGGAGATGCCTCCGTCACCACGCTGCCGTCAAAGAACAGGGCACAGCGGTGGGCATAGCGGGCGCAGAACTCCACGTCGTGGCTGACCATCAGCAGCGACACCCCGCGGGCCAGCAGCGTCCGCAGAATCAGGCGAAGGCCTGCTTGAACTCCGCATCCAGGCCCTTGGTGGGCTCGTCCAGCAGCAGGATCTCCGGCTCCAGCAGCAGCACCTTGGCCAGGGCCGCCCGCTGCTGCTCGCCGCCGGACAGGTCGTAGGGGTGCCGGTCCAGCAGGTCCTCCAGGCGGCACAGAGCCACCATCCGGGCCACCCGCTCCTCCTGCTGGGGGCGGGGCGTTTTTGTGCCGGAAAATATCTCGAACAGGTCCTCCCGGACCGTTTTTTTCACAAATAAGGTCTGGGGATTCTGGGGCAGCATGCCCAGGGTCCCCTTTACGGAAATGTCGCCCCGCTGGGGCTTTTTCATGCCGGACAGCAGCTTCAGCGTGGTGCTCTTGCCCGCGCCGTTGCCGCCCAGCAGGGCCAGAAACTCCCCACGGCCCAGGGTCAGGTCCAGCCCCTTGATGACGTCGGGGCTGTCCGGCTCATACCGGAACCAGGCGCCCTGCACCGTCAGCACCGGCTGGCGCCGGGGGTACGTCTGCTCCCGGGGCAGCGGAACCAGCGGATGCTCCGCCGCATAGCTCCGCAGAAAATCCCGGCCCTCCCGCACGGTGACGGGACAGGGGGCCTCCGTTTCCACCGAGCCCAGACGCGCATGGCGGCGGGCATGGCCAGAAACATCCGGTGGCCCAGGGTCTTTAGCCGGCGGCCCACGTCGTAGGGCGTGCCGGTGCACAGCAGCTGCCCCCGGTCCATTACCGCCACGGCGGTGGCCAGGGGAAAGGCCTCCTCCAGCCGGTGCTCCGTCAGCACCACGGCGGTGCCCAGCTCCCGGTTGATCTTTCCCAGCACCGCCAGGAAATCCGAGGCGGCGATGGGGTCCAGCTGCTGGTGGGCTCGTCCAGAATCAGCACGTCCGGCTGCATGGCCATGACGGAGGCCAGGTTCAGCAGCTGCTTCTGGCCTCCGGACAGCTGGGAAACGTCCCGGTAAAACCAGTCCTCGATGCCGAAGAATGCCGCCATCTCCGCCACCCGGCGGCGGATGGTGGGGGTGTCCACCCCCAGGCTCTCCAGCCCGAAGGCCAGCTCGTGCCAGACCTTGTCGGTGACGATCTGGTTTTCCGGCGACTGCTGGACAAAGCCGATGCGGGCCGCCAGCGTCCGCTGGTCCACCCGGTCCAGCGGCGTATCCCGGAACAGAATACGGCCCTGCCGGGTCCCGTGAGGGGCCAGGGCGGGCTTCAGCTGCCGCAGCAGCGTGGACTTGCCGCAGCCCGAGGGACCGCACAGCACCAGGAACGCACCCTCCGGCACCGTCAGCGACAGGCTGTCAATGGCCCGGGCGGTCTGCCCCGGATAGGAAAAGGTCAGATTTTCGACGGTGAACAGCGCCATACCCGCGCCTCCTTTCGGTCTATGATCACCGGCGTCAGGCACAGGGCCAGATACGCCAGGTAAAAGCTGATGGAAAACGGCTGGGCCATGGCCCCCTGGAGCATGGGGAAATACCACCATTTCAGGCCCCCGGCAAGGCTTCCGCACAGCAGATACATGCCGCAGAAGCCCAGCCAGCCCAGGGCGTATTTGTCCCGGTCCTCCATGCGGTAAATGGAAAAGGCCGTCCGGCCCCGGAGGCCGTAGCCCCGGCTTTTCATGCTGTCGGCGGTTTCGATGGCGTTCTCCAGAGCCAGGTCACCATGATGGAAAAGATGGTGACGGCCCTTCTGGCCCGCTGCCATGCGCTGCCGGTGGAGGCGTCCCGCCCGATGCAGAACTGCGCCTGGCGCACGGTTTCCAGCTGGCGGCGGAACAGGGGCACAAACCGCAGGGTCATGCTCAGCACCAGGGACAGGGCCGGGATCACCCGGCCAAACAGATACACAAATTTGTCCGACGTGATGACCCGGTTGAAGCACACGAACCACAGCACCACGGCGCACAGCATGGTCCCCGCCGCCAGACCATACAGAATACTCTCCAGCGTCAGGGGGTTGCCGGAGGCAGATAGATGAGAATGGTGACACCCGCGTGGTTGAAGGCGGGATTCACCAGGGCCGCCAGCAGCAGCACCGGCAGGGCCACCCGCAGGTGCCTTGCCAGGGCCCGGCGGCCCTCCAGCTGCCCGGCATACAGCAGCGCCCCCAGCAGGGACACCGCCAGGCAAACCGGGTGCATCAGCACCATGGAATAGGCCAGCACCAGGGCGAAAAACAGGAAGTTCACCAGGGGGTGATAGCGGGAAAAGGCGTCGCCCACGGCTCCGGCCTCCTTTCACAGAATCGTTTTGGGGACAGGCTCAGCCGCCCATGAAGCCGCCTCCTACATCATACCCCAGGTCGCAGGTATACACCCAGCAGATCACATCGCCGGGCTGCACCTGGTACCGGGAGCAGCCGTAGTTGGGGAACCAGTCGTTGACCTTGTACATCCAGCCGGAGCCATCGCCGACGTCGAACTCGTACAGGTTGTAGATTCCCTCGATATAGGCGGAGTTGTACATCGGCGTCCAGCTGAACTCCATGGGGATCTTCCTTTCCTTGCACACCCGCTGCAAAACGTCAAACACGCTCTCCCCCTGGGAAAACGTCACCGTAACGGCAGGCAGGATCACCCCGTCGGCGGGCACCAGCCCCGCTTGGACTCGTCGCACTTGTCCATGTTGTTGAGGATGGTGGCGCAGGAGATGGAGATGGTGCAGGTGTCCTGGTGGGACGTATCCGGCTGAGACGTTTCCGGCTCCACGGGCTTGGGCTTGCCATCCGGCACCGGGTCCGTGTGATACTGGTCCTGGTCGCCCTGGCCGTCCGGCTCCTCGGGCTCCTCCGGCGATTCCGGGGTGTCAGGCTTGTCCTGGGGATCCGTCTGCTCCCGTGCCGGGGTTCACCGGCGCGGTGGGGGTGGATGGGACCTGGATGTCGCACCCCGCTGCCGTCAGCAGCGTTAGGGCCAGCAGCAGCGTCAGCAGCAGGGTCAACAGGACTTTGGGGAATCGATTCATCATCGAAAAACACCTCCTATCAGAGCACCGCGCGCAGGGACGTTGTGACAACGTCCCTGCGCCGGTGTATTTCCTTGGGGTTACGCGGGTTTGATGCGGGGCTTATGCCCGCTTTTTCTTTCTCTGCATCAGCAGCACAGCGGCGCCGGACAGGGCGGCAGCACCCATCACAGCACCAGCAGGCTCTTGTCTCCGGTGCGGGGGGTATCGGGCTTTTCGGGCTTGGCGGGCGTCACGGGCTGGTCGGGGGTCACGGTGACGGTGACATCGCTCATGTCGTACAGGCTGGTCTTCTGGGCCAGCAGGCGATAGTAGGCCGCCAGGGCATAGTAGCCCTGCTCGGTGGCCATGCCGTCCACGGTCTTGTCGGCCATCAGGTGGCGGAAGCCGCCGCCGGTGACATAGAAGCCGCACAGCGCGTCCACGACGCTGACGCCGCTCTTTACGAACCGGCTGTCGGCGGTGGGATCAATGCCCAGGGCCGTCAGGGCCACGATGACCTGGGCCGTGGACTCGGCGGAGGCATCGGTGCCGGGGATCTCGCTGAAGGTAGCGTCGTCGTTCTGCACGCCGGCCAGGAAGGTCAGGGCCGCGTCCACAGCCGCCTTCACCTGAGCATTTTCATAGTAGGGGGCCAGGGCCTGCACGGCCATGGCGGTCATGTCCACATCGGGGACCTGGGAGGAGGCGATGACAGGCCAGCTGCCATCCTCGCGCTGGGTATCCAGAATGGCGCGGACCAGCTTCTCCCGGGTCACGTCGCCGGAGGTGGGATAGCCGTGGCTGTCCAGCGCCAGCAGCGCCCAAACGGGACCGTTGACGCTCTGCTTGGTGATGAAGCTCATGGAATCCAGGCCGTCCAGCAGGTTCCGCCCGGCCACATGGGTCACGTCCTTACCCATAGCCGTCAGGGCCAGGATCAGGCGGGAGTTCTCGGTGGAGCGGGAGCGGTTCAGGCGGCCGTCCTCGTCCATGGCCTTGCGCACATACTCCTCCACGGAGCGTAGTAGTCGTCCGCGCCGGGGATATCCCGGCCGGAACGGGCCAGGCCCAGCACCGTCCACTCGCCGCCGATGGAGCCGGTGACGGGGGTACCTTGGCGGCGATATAGTCGCCGGTGGTCTTATAGATGTTCTCGCGTTCAGCTCCGCCAGCCGGGCCTCGACGGCAGGAGCACGTCATAGTTGCCACGCGCTCT
>ENA-OQEN01000710-OQEN01000710.1-human-gut-metagenome-genome-assembly--contig:-NODE-710-length-13947-cov-4.058177_pt1 | contig 13947 bp, 17 predicted proteins | sample MGYA00242791_ERZ504627 | MGnify/ENA primary metagenome ERZ504627 (study PRJEB26092, sample SAMD00036316) | human gut metagenome | host: Homo sapiens | study: EMG produced TPA metagenomics assembly of... | reverse complement strand
CATGGTCAGCGGCCTCCTTTTTGGTATGTTTGCGGAACAGTTCGCCATTCATGGCCTTTTCCACGATGCGGCTCAGGGAGAAATCGTAGCTGCCCAGCAGTCCGCCCGGGCGGAAGATCATCATCAGCACCAGCACCAGCGAATAGACCACCATGCGGTAGCTCTCAAAGCTGCGGGTAGCCTCGGGCAGGATGGTCAGCACGGTAGCGGACAGAATGGAGCCCAGCATGGAGCCCATGCCGCCCAGAACCACCATGACAAGGATCTCAATGGACTTCATAAAGCCGAAGGTGGAGGGGTTCAGCACGCCGATGTAGCAGGCGTACAGGCCGCCCGCCAAGCCTGCAAAGGCAGCGGAGAAGGCAAAGGCCATCACCTTATAATAGGTGGTCTGGATGCCGCAGCTCTCGGCGGCGATCTCGTTGTCGCGGATGGCCAGCACGGCGCGGCCGTGGCGGCTCTTCATCATGGCGTGGATGAGGAAACAGGTGATGACCACGCACAGAAATACGTTGGTAAAGTTGGAATACTTGGGGATGTTCTTCAGGCCCTTGGAGCCGTAGAACAGCTTGAAGCCCAGCACATCATCAATGTTGTTCAAGGTGATGCGGATGATCTCGCCAAAGCCCAGCGTCAGGATGGCCAGATAGTCGCCGGTCAGGCGCAGGGCAGGGATGCCGATAAGCACCCCGAACAGCCCGGCGATCACCCATGCCAGCACCAGACCGATGGCAAAGGCCACGCCCTTGGCAGGTTGGAAGATTTGGTGAACAGGGCGCAGGCGTAGGCACCTACCGCCATAAAACCGGCGTGACCCAGCGGCAGCTGCCCCAGATAACCGGTGGCAACGTTCAGCGAGACGGCCAGAATGATATTGATGCCCACGGTCAGCAGCACCTTATTCTGGTAGGTGGACAGCATATTGCCGGTCACATAGGAAAGCCCCACGAACAGCAGCCCCACCAGCACCAGATTCATCAGGTAGCGCACGGGCATTTTGAGGGTCTTGCGTTTGGTATTCATCGTTATGCCCCCTTACACCTTTTCCTGCACCTTGCGGCCAAGGAAGCCCGTGGGCTTGACCAGCAGCACGATGATCAGAATTGCAAACGTAACAGCGTCCTTCCATGCGGAAAGGCCGATGGCGGAAACAAAGCACTCGCACAGGCCGATGGCGATGCCGCCGACCATAGCACCCGGGATGGAGCCGATGCCGCCCAGCACGGCGGCGACGAAGGCCTTCAGACCCAGCATGGAGCCATGGTGGGGGTGGCCTGCGGGTAGGAGCAGCAGTACAGCACGCTGCCGATGCCCGCCAGCGCCGAGCCCACGGCAAAGGTGAAGGAGATGGTGCTGTTGACATTGATGCCCATCAGGCGGGCAGCATCCATATCCTCCGAGACGGCGCGCATGGCCTTGCCAAGCTTAGTCTTTTGCACCAGAAAGGTGAGCACCAGCATGGACAGCACGGTGACCACCAGCGTGATGATGGAGGTAAGACCCAGCGGCACCTTGCCCAGACGGAAGGTCTGGTTGGTGTAGTAGGCGGGGATCACCTTTGCACCCGAGCCAAGGATCAGCTCTGCCGTGTACTCCAGAAAGAAGGAGACACCAATGGCGGTGATCAGCAGCGAGATGCGGGGTGCGCTGCGCAGGGGGGTGTAGGCGATCTTTTCGATCACCACGCCCAGCAGCGTACAGGTGATGATGGTGGCGCACACAGCGGTGACCGGGCCAAGACCCAGCTGGTTCATGACGAACCACGACATGTATGCGCCCACCATGATGACATCGCCGTGGGCAAAGTTCAGCAGCAGGATAATGCCGTACACCATGCTGTAGCCCAGTGCGATCAGTGCATAGATGCTGCCAAGGGACAAGCCGTTGATCAGCTGGCTAAAGAACACTGTCATGGTTGGATACTTCCTTTCTTTGCGGCGTTTATACGCCGTTGGATACACTTTTTTAGATGCGATGACGCATCTGAAGCCTTTCCCCGGCCGGGGGAAGGTGGCGCGCAGCGCCGGATGAGGCGCTGGCGGCCAATGGCTTGCCAGTAAATTGTTATAAAAAAGGAGAACGCCTGACCAGAAAAAAGCTGTTCCGGCGTTCTCCAAAAAATCATGGGGGTTGATCTGTGCGGGCGGCTCCATCACCGGTGGATGGAACAGCGCGGATCAGAACATTTCCTTCAGCTCGGGCTTGCCGTCCACGTAGGTCAGGATGGCAGTGCTCTTGACGGGGTTGTGGTGCTCGTCGAAGGTAAAGGTGCCGGTGATGCCCTCGATGGTGCCGCCGGCAATGGCATCGATGACGGCCTGCTTGTACTCGTCGGAGCCGGCCTCGAGACCCTGCTCCTCAGCTGCCTTGATGCCGTACACGACGGTCATGGCAGCATCGTAGCCAAGGGTGCAAAGCCGTTGGGGTAGGCCTCACCGTACTCGGCCTTGTAGCATCCTCAAACGCGGTGCTGGAGCCTTGGCGTAGCAGGCGCAGAAGTAGGAGTCCTTCAGCTGGTCGGCGGTGGCGTAGCCCTCCAGACCATCCCAGCCGTCGCCGCCGAGGAAGGGAACGTTCAGGCCGACGCTCTCAGCCTGAGCCAGGATCTGACCCACTTCCTGATAGTAGTTGGGGCAGAACACCATCTCGGGGTTCTTGCCCAGAATGCTGGTCAGCTGGGTCTTGAAGTCCACGTCGCCCTCAGAGTAGCTCTCCTGATCCACGACGGTGCCGCCCTTTGCCTCAAACTCCTTGGCAAAGTTCTCGGCCAGACCCTCGTTGTAGTCCTTGCCCTTCAGGAAGATGACGGCTGCCTTGGTGTAGCCCAGCTTCTCGTAAGCGTAATCTGCCATCTTCACGCCCTGGAAGGGGTCGGTGAAGCAGGCACGGAACACATTCCCGTTCACGGTGTCGGTCTCGGCATCGTAGGTAACAGCCTCGGCAGTAGCGGAAGCGGTGACCATAGGCATATTGTAATCGGCGCTCTCGGCGGCAACAGCCAGCGTGGGAGCGGTGGTTACATCGCCCACCAGAGCGGTGATGCCCTGATCCACCATCTTGGTAAAGCAGGTCACAGCCTGCGTTTCATCGCCCTGCTCGTCCATGGCGATGATCTCCAGCTGCTTGCCGTTGACACCGCCATCGGCATTGACCTGCTTCATGTACAGGCTGGCACCGTTTACAACAGCCTGACCGTAAACGGAAGCGTCACCGGTCAGGGGGCCCATCACACCCACCTTGATAGTGCTGCCGGAAGCAGCAGCGGAACCGGCTGCAGAAGAAGCGGCCGTGCTTGCGGAAGAACCGCCGCAGGCAGTCAGAGCGCTTGCTGCGGCAACAACACCGGCAGCAGCCATGAACTGACGACGAGTGATCATCTTTTTCATAAAAATCTCCTCCTTCGGAGTGTTCTATAAAGTAAATTGATAAAAACGGAAGCAAGGCCCTTCCCCTCTAAAGCGGCCTTGCTTCTGTTCTTGTCTGTTATTATAGCTATCTGGGTTCAAATCCGCAATTCACAAACCGTCCATACTTTTGGGCGCATTTTCTCGGCTTTGTTGATACTTTATACAAAAATTAAAGCGTGATTTTGTGCACTATTTCAAATTGTTCATTTTGTTTATCTGTGACATGAAACAAATTCACAAGTTGCAAAATGGTTACAGGGTCTCCATCTCGCGTCGGCGGCAAATTCGGCCTCGGCGCGGACTTCGGCGGCTGTCCCTCGGCCTCGGCAACAGCCAACGGCTCTGCCAGTGCCTTGCGGATGGCGGTGACGTAGAACACCATGGAAAGCGCCGTACCGATGCACCAGCCCACAGGCCATGCCATCCAGATGCCGGTGGAGCCCAGCGCGGTGGCGCTGAGCACGGCGGCAATGCCCACGCGCAAAATCAGGTCGGTGAAGGTGGCGATCATGAACCGCACCATCAGGCCGCAGCCGCGCAGGATGCCGTCTGCCACCAGCTTGACCGACACCACAAAGTAGAAGGGAGAGAGGATGCGCAAAAACAGCATACCGGTGTCAATGGCAGGGCCCTGCGGGTCGTTCATGAACAGCAGCAGCAAAAAGCGGCCAAAGAAGAAGTACAGCACCACCAGCGGCACGCACAACAGCCACACCAGATTGCGGCCTGCGCCAAAGCCCTCCTTCACGCGGTCCATCTTGCCTGCACCCATGTTCTGGGAGGTGTAGTTGGAGATGCCGTTGCCCAAGGTGGTAAAGGAGGTGATGACCATGTTGTTCAGCTTGACGGCGGCAGAGTAGCCTGCAATGACGCTGGCGCCAAAGGTGTTGATGATGCTCTGCAGGATGATGTTGCCCACCGAGACAAAGCTCTGCTGCAGGATGCTGGGCACAGCCACCACGGCCACCTTGCCCAGCATATTCCACGAGAACAGCTGCACATGACCCTCGGTGTGGAAAGCGCGGATGCGGCGGAACACCACCACCATGGCCAGCACGCAGCTGACACCCTGACACAGGAAGGTAGCCCATGCTACACCGGCAATGCCCATCTTGAAACCTGCCACAAACAGGATGTCCACGCCGATGTTGGACAAAGAAGAGACTGCAAGGAAGTAGAAGGGGGTCTTGCTGTCGCCAAGGGCAGAGAAGATGCCGGTGGCAATGTTGTAGAAGAACATGAAGGGCAGGCCCAGAACGTAGATGTCCAGATACAGCGCAGAATCTGCAAGGATCTCCTCCGGGGTGTTGATGAGCTCCAGCAGGCGTCGCAGCCAAACAGACCGATGCCCATCAGCACGGCGCACAGCACGGCAGAGCCGATGAGGGAGGTGTAGACCGAGGTCTTCATCTCGCGGTATTCCTTTGCGCCAAAGTAGCGGGACACGATGACCGAGCAGCCGATGTTGCAGCCAAAGGCAAAGGCGATGAAGATCAGGGTGATCTCGTAGCTGTTGCCCACCGCAGCCAGTGCGTTCTCACCGATGAACTTGCCCGCTACCAGACTATCCGCGATGTTGTACAATTGCTGGAAAATGATGCTGCCGAACATTGGCAGACAGAATTGCCACAATACCTGTGACGGCTTGCCCACCGTCAGATCCTTATTCATTGCAAAAATCCTCCTCTATAACGACTATAAATGGGAAAACAGCGAAAACGCCGCAACCAGTATAGAACCGAATCACCAAAAAGTAAAGAAAATTTTTGGCATATCTGCCATATAAAAAACACATGGTAAGCATAACGTATCCCCGCTGCCGCAAGAGGGCAGACTGTAAACGGGTTTTCCACGGCGGTTTGCGTTCCCGTTAAAAATTTAGGTCTGCAAACATACGCACCGGCTCTTGCGCCGGGGTGCAAAGCGTGGTAGGATATTGGCGGTTAGTTATATATAACTATCTAAATAGAGCAGTTCCCCGTCTGCCCGCCCGGGCGGTATGGGAGAGAAAATGATATTCAGGAGGGTTTCAAGATGAATTATCTGGAAATTGAAGCTGTTGTTGGCCGCGAGATTCTGGACTCCCGCGGCAACCCCACTGTGGAAGCCGAGATCACGCTGGCGGACGGCACCGTGGCGCGCGGCTGTGCCCCTTCCGGCGCATCCACCGGCGAGTTTGAGGCACTGGAGCTGCGGGACGGCGACAAGAGCCGCTATCTGGGCAAGGGCGTGACCAAGGCAGTGGAGAACATCAACACGGTCATCGCGGACGCAGTGGTGGGCATGGATGCCTCCGACATTTACGCCATCGACGCCGCCATGATCAAAGCAGACGGTACCAAGGACAAGTCCAATCTGGGCGCAAACGCCATTCTGGCGGTGTCCATTGCAGCCTGCCGCGCAGCAGCCGCTTCGCTGGAAATGCCGCTGTACCGTTTTCTGGGCGGCGTAAACGGCAACCGCCTGCCTGTGCCCATGATGAACATCCTGAACGGCGGCGCACACGCCACCAACACCGTGGACACGCAGGAGTTCATGATCATGCCGGTGGGCGCACCCTCTTTTAAGGAAGCGCTGCGCTGGTGCGCCGAGGTATTCCATGCGCTGGCTGCCATCCTGAAGTCCAAGGGGCTGGCTACCTCCGTGGGCGATGAGGGCGGCTTTGCGCCCAACCTTTCCAGCGACGAGGAGACCATCGAGACCATTCTGGCTGCCATCGAGAAGGCGGGCTATCTGCCGGGCAAGGACTTTATGCTGGCAATGGACGCCGCTGCCTCCGAGTGGAAGAGCCCCAAGGGCAAGGGCTTTTACAAGCTGCCCAAGGCGGGCACCGAGTTCACCTCTGCCGAGCTGATCGCACACTGGAAGAGCCTTGTGGAGAAGTACCCCATCATCTCCATCGAGGACGGTCTGGACGAAGAGGACTGGGAGGGCTGGCAGCAGATGACCCGCGAGCTGGGCGGCAAGGTACAGCTGGTGGGTGACGACCTGTTTGTGACCAACACCGAGCGTCTGGCAAAGGGCATCCAGCTGGGTGCGGGCAACGCTATCCTGATCAAACTGAACCAGATCGGCTCTGTCTCCGAGACCTTGGAAGCCATCAAAATGGCACACAAGGCCGGTTACAACGCCATCAGCTCTCACCGCTCCGGCGAGACCGAGGACACCACCATTGCGGACTTGGCTGTGGCGCTGAACACCTGCCAGATCAAGACCGGCGCGCCCAGCCGCACCGAACGTGTGGCAAAGTACAACCAGCTGCTGCGCATTGAGGAGCAGCTGGGCGAAAGCGCCGTCTACCCCGGCATGGAAGCGTTTTAAGTAAGACGATTCGGAATGCCCTCCGCGCTGCTATGGGCATTTTCAACGGAAATAGTATTTTTGATTTGTTGCTCAGAAACGCCTGCGGGCGTTTCTGAGCAACTTTTTCACGGGAAGGGGTCGTAAAGGCAGACGGCAGCTGCAATACTCCCAATATTTACCACCACGGCATTTGCAATCCTGCAGCGGACTGGTTCGTATATAAAGCAGACCGGCACCCGGCAGCAGTCGGGACGGAATGAAACGAAAGGAGCAAACCTCCCATGTTTCAAGGCCTTGGGCCGCTGCTCAGCCTTTTGGGCGGCGGCAGCTTTACTAAGCTGCTTCTGTTTTTACTGAAGGGGCTGTTCGGCTGAAACGGACGGTCTGAAAGGAGAATACCATGCTGATCGTATTGGAGCATCTGCTGGGTCGAATCAACCTGCCCGGTATGTGGTGGATCATCGCAGAGCGCTGGCTGTGAGGTGACGCCCCGCAAAGCCGCTGCACTTTTTGTGCGGCGGCTTTTTTGCTGCGCGGAACGATTGGGAATGCCCTCCGCTTTGCTCTGGGCATTTTCAGCGGAAAAATGATTTGTTTTTTCGGTACACCGGAGCGTCTGCGGACGCTCCGGTGTACCCTTTTCACGGGAAGGGGCGTAAAGGGGAACAACTGTTTCCTTTCCACTGGCAAAACTGGCAAAAAATGCTTGCATCTAGGCGGTTTTGATGATAAAATCAAAATGTTATAGTATGCCCAAAATCGGGGCATCATAGGAAGGTAAATTTGTAAATTGCGGCAACAGGGTGTACCGCGTGCTGTCAAGGTGCGGTACACAGAGAAAGAGACAGGGAAAACCAGATGGAAACAGGCGAGACGATAAAAAAGGGACTTCTGCGGCTGGAACGCTATGCACAGAATATACCGGGCGGCTTTCACGCTGCGCAGAGGATCCTGAAAACGGCTATCCGTTTGCTTATGTCAGTGACCGTTTTCTGGAGATACTGGGCTGGGAGCGGGAAGAATTTGCGGCAAGGTTCGATAACCGCTATACAGCGCTGATACACCCGGATGATCTGGCGGCCGGGCTGCGCTACCGGAATGCGGAAAACAGCGCGACTTACGCCAAGAATGGTGACAGCATCTTCCGGATTCTGGGCAAAAACGGCTACCGCTGGGTCACCAACGCTGCCAATCAGGTGGAATGGTACGGCAAAGGCTATATCGTGGGCACGATCACGGATATCACCCCCTATATGGAACTGCGGGAAAAGCTGGAACAGCAGAACCGTACCCAGCGGGAGGCGCTGGAAACCGCCAACCATAATCTGCTGCGGATGATGCAGCAGATGGAGGAGCAGAAGGCGCAGTTTGCCCAGACTACTGCCCGGAGCATGGAAAAAGAAAAGCGCTACCGGCAGCGGCTGAACCACGACGCCCTGACCGGCACCTACAACCGCCGCTATTACGAGGAAGTGGTGCGCAATAACCTCGGGCCGGCGGGCATCGCTCTGATGGATATCGACGATTTCAAGATCTGCAACGATACCTACGGCCACCACGCCGGAGATCTGGCACTGGAAACCGTTGCAAAGGCCATCCGCAGCTGCATCCGGGAAACAGATCTGCTGATCCGCTACGGCGGCGACGAGTTTTTGCTGGTGCTGCCCGGCATCCCGGCGGATTATTTCAAGGTAAAGCTGGAGCAGATCCGCACCGCCGTGCAGCAAACGGTGGTGCCGGGCTACCCCCACTTCCGGCTGTCGCTGAGCATCGGCGGCGCGATGCAGACCCTTGCCGACCCCATGGAGAATGTGGTGCGCCGGGCAGACCTTTTGATGTATCAGGCCAAGAACCACAAGGACGCGGTAGCGGTGGACACACAGGACAGCCGGTTGGCGGCTCAGGAGCAAGTCTTGGAGGAAAAGCCCGTCATCCTGCTGGTGGACGATGCCATGATGAACCGCATGATGCTTACCGGCATTCTGGGCGAGGACTACCGTATTCTGGAAGCCGGGAACGGCAAACAGTGTCTGGAGCTGCTGCGGGAAAAGGCGGGGCAGATCTCGCTGGTGCTGCTGGATATCAATATGCCGGTCATGGACGGCTTTGAGGTGCTGCGCACCATGAACACCAACCACACCATCGAGGATGTGCCGGTGATCATGATCTCCAGCGACGACTCGGAAGAAGCCATCCGCAAGGCGTATGAGCTGGGCGCAAGCGATTACGTCAGCCGCCCCTTTGACGCCAAGATCGTCTACCGCCGGGTGTCCAACACCATCAAGCTGTACGCCAAGCAGCGGCGGCTGGTGCAGATGGTGTCTGACCAGATCCGCGCGCGGGAAAAGAACACCGATGTGCTGGTGGGTGTGCTGAGCCAGATCGTGGAGTTCCGCAACGGCGAGTCCGGCTCTCATGTGCGGCACATCCGCATCATCACCGAGACGCTGCTGCACCGCTGATAGAGCTGACCAGCCGCTACGACCTGACTCCCGAGCAGCAGGATAACATCCCGCTGGCGTCGGCGCTGCACGATATCGGCAAGATCGGCATTGACGAAGCTATCCTGAACAAGCCCGGCAAGCTGACCGCAGAGGAATTTGCGGTGATCAAGACCACAGTATGCTGGGCGCAGAGATGCTGCAAAAGACTGAAAGCTTTGCAGACCAGCCGCTGTTGCAGACCGCCTACGAGATCGCCCGCTGGCACCACGAGCGCTGGGACGGCAGGGGATACCCGGACGGGCTGAAGGGGGACGATATCCCCATCAGCGCACAGCTGGTCTCCATGGCGGATGTGTATGACGCGCTGACCAGCGAGCGATGCTACAAAAAGGCTTTCCCGCACGAAACGGCTGTCCAGATGATCACGAACGGCGAGTGCGGAGCTTCAACCCGCTGCTGCTGCAGTGTCTGTTGGACGTGCAGGGGGAACTGAAGCAGGAAATTTTACAATGGTAATGTGAGGGCAACTACGCGTGACAGAACAGCGATTCAACCATAAAATACCCCGCCGTACCTTTTTAAAGGTGTGCGCGGCGGCAGCGGCAGCCGGGCTGACCGCCTGCAGCAAAACGCAGGCGGCGGCAGCACTGCCCGAGCTTACGGTGGGCAGCGATAACTACCCGCCGTTTATCTACCTGAACAATGACAGCACGCCCACCGGCATTGATGTGGACATTGCCACCGAGGCCTTTGCCCGCATGGGGTATGCGGTGCGGTTTGAGATCATTGACTGGGAGCAGAAAACCAAGCTGGTGGAAAGCGGCGCCATTGACTGCATCTGGAGCTGCTTTTCCATGGATGGGCGGGAGCAGCTGTACCGCTGGGTAGGGCCGTATATGGTCAGCCGTCAGGTGGTGGCGGTCAATGCCGATAGCGGCATTGAAACGCTTGCCGACCTTGCGGGCAAGACCATGATGGTGCAAAGCACCACCAAGCCGGAGGAAATCTTCCTCGCCGGCACCGACCCCGCATCCCGCAGTTTGGTGAACTGCTGAGCGCCGAGGACCGCAGCGTGCAGTACGCCATGCTGAACTGCGGCTATGTGGACGCCATTGCCGCCCACGAGGCCGCCATTTTGCGGTATATGCAGGATTGCAATGCCAATTTCCGCATTCTGGAGGAGCCGCTGCTGGTCACCGGCATCGGCGTGGCCTTTGCGCTGAACGACACCCGCGGGCTGGACGAAAAGCTGACCGAGACCTTTGCCGCCATGCGCGCCGACGGCACGATGAAGCAGATCGTAGGCAAATATCTGCCGGACCCGGAAAAATATCTGGAGGTGGACGCCCTTGAACCGTAACAAGAAAACGTTCACGCCCAATATGCGGGTGGCGGCGCTCTACCTGCTGATGGGCGTGCTGCTTTTGCTGGCAGTGACCCTCTTCTCCGGGCGGGAGTCCATGCGCGCTACCGAGGAATACTTTGACCGCACCATCAACTTTGTAAAGGTGCAGTCCACCAGCTACGAAAAATATAACGATACCATCACCGCAAAGTCGCTGCGCCGGATGGCGGTCTCGGTGCGGCAGCTGGCCGAAAATGATACCTTGGATCTCTACGACCCCGAAAGCCTCCGGGCAGAAACGGAGCCCCTCTGGCTTACCGGCATTGCCGTGTTGGACGAAAATGGAGAATCACTGTGCGAATATACGGATGGTAATATCGGCTATGCGCAGTTTGCGGAATCGCTGCGAGAGCAAGCCGCGCTGAACGTGCTGCAAAACCCGCAAAAGACCTACCTCAAGCGCATTCTGTTACAGGATGGCACGGCGGTGGATGTTGCCACCCGCCGCGCCGCAGCAGGGGACGCCGTGCTGCTGGCGTACCGGGTGACCCCGCCGGAGTTTGTGGAGGGGACAGCCCTGTCCATCCAGAGCGTGCTGGACGGCTACCCGAAGAACATCAGCGGCACCATCTTTATCGTGCAGGACAACAAGGTGATCGCCGCAAACGACCCGAGCCTCATCGGACTGTACACCACGAACAGCCCGCTGGTGCAGGGCATCCGCAAGGCCGGTGCGCCCGACATTCTGACCCACACCCGCGACTGGGCAAATTCCGGCTGCTATTTCGGGATGTACAGCAACGGACAGAATTTTGATCTGTATCTCTATATCGACGAAAAATCGGTGTTCCGCAATTTCAGCAGCGCACTGCTGACGGCACTGATCTTCTATCTGATCTGTGTGGCAGTGCTGCAAACGCTGCGCCGCCGCTCCATGAAGCTAGCGGAGCAGCAAAAAAGGGAGCAGGAGCAGAAGTATCACGCCCAGCTGGAAGAGCAGAACCGCAAGCTGGAGCTTGCGTCCGGCACGAGGCAGCGGCAAACCGCGCCAAGCGGGAGTTTTTGTTCAACATGAGCCACGACATCCGCACCCCGATGAACGCCATTATCGGCTTCACCTCGCTGGCGGCGACCCATGTTGATAATAAGGAACAGGTGCTGGACTACCTGAAAAAGATCTCCACTTCCAGCCAGCACCTGCTCTCCCTCATCAACGATGTGCTGGACATGAGCCGCATCGAGAGCGGCAAGGTAAAGATCGAGGAAAAGGCAGTGCACCTGCCGGATCTCGTGCACGATATACGCTCCATCATCCAGCCCAACATCAGTTCCAAACGGCTGTCGCTGTTCATCGACACCATGGACGTGGTGGACGAGGACATCATCACCGACCCGCTGCGGTTGAATCAGGTGCTGCTGAACATCCTTCCAATGCTATCAAGTTCACCCCCACCGGCGGCATGGTGAGCATCCGCATTGCTCAGAAGCCCGGCACGCCCAAGGGCTGCGGCAATTATGAGTTCCGCATCAAGGACAACGGCATCGGCATCAATAAGGAGTTCCAGAAGCACATCTTTGAGGAGTTCACCCGGGAGGAAAGCTCCACCGTCAGCGGCATCCAGGGCACGGGTCTGGGCCTTTCCATCACCAAGAATATCGTAGACCTGATGGGCGGCACCATCGCCCTTGAAAGCGAGCCGGGCAAGGGCAGCGAGTTCATCGTGAACCTCTGCTTCCCCCTCAGCGGGCAGAAGGCAGAGATCAAGCAGCTGCCCCAACTGGAAGGGCTGCGGGCACTGGTGGCGGACGACGACACCAACACCTGTCTGAGCGTCAGCACCATGCTTTCCAAGATCGGCATGCGCCCGGAGTGGACCATCTCCGGCAAGGAGGCGGTTATCCGCACGAAGTACGCCGTGGAGCAGGGCGATGCTTTCAGCGTGTATATTATCGACTGGCTCATCCCGGATATGAACGGCATCGAGATCGTGCGGCAGATCCGCAAGGTCATCGGGGACAGCTGCCCCATCATCATCCTGACCGCCTACGACTGGGCGGATATCGAGGAGGAGGCGCGCGCCGCCGGTGTGACCGCTTTCTGCGAAAAGCCGCTCTTCCTCTCGGAGCTGCGCAAGGTACTGGCAGAGCCTTCCGGTACAACCGGAGCAGACGACTGCCCCGCAGCCCAAGGCAGACTTCAGCGTAAGCACCTGCTGCTGGTGGAGGATAACGCCCTGAACCGGGAGATCGCCATAGAGATCTTAAAGGAAGCGGGCTTCCTTGTGGATACCGCCGGAGACGGCGTTGAAGCAGTGGAAAAGATGGAGCAGTCCGTGCCCGGGCAATATGACTGATTTTGATGGACATCCAGATGCCCCGGATGGACGGCTACGAAGCCACCCGGCGTATCCGCGCCCTGCCCGACCCCCGCAAGGCGGGCATCCCCATTTTTGCCATGACCGCCAACGCCTTTGAGGAGGACAAGCAGAACGCCCTGAATGCGGGCATGAACGGCCACATCGCAAAGCCGCTGGATATCCCGCACCTGCTGAAGGTGCTGGAAGAAGCGCTGAAATAAGAATCCTCTCAGTCACCGCTGCGCGATGACGGCTCCCCCTCGGGGGAGCTTTTTTTGTTTCTGCCGGTCAGCATCTTTCCCGCTCACGCAGTTTCCTCTTCCTGCATAGGATGGTGCACAGCGGAAAAGGGGAGATGACGACATGAGGCAGACAAAGCGGTTTGCGGTGGTGGGCAGCGATGCCCGGCAGGCGGCGGCAGGGCGTGCATTGGCGCGGGCGGGGTATACGGTGGCGGCGTGCAGCAGCTGCCGCAGGCAGACTGCATCCTGCTGCCGCTCCCGCTGGAACAGTCCGGTCTGCCGCTGGCGCAGCTGCTGGGCATGGCAAAGCCCGGGGCACTGGCGCTGGGCGGTAAGGTGACGGACAGCGCAAGGACTATCGCCCGGGCGGCGGGGGTGGAACTGGTGGACTACTTTGCCCGCCCGGAGCTGACCGTGTATAACGCCATCCCCACCGCCGAGGGCTGCATCGGCATTCTGCTGGAACGGCGCAGCGTACCCTGTGGGGCGCGGCGGTCTGGTGCTGGGCTTTGGCCCGGTGGTGGTGGAGACCCTGCGGTGAACCTGGTGTTCTCCCAGCCCAGGGCGCTGGCTGGGGGAGCGGGTCCACGCCCGCTTTGGCACGGAGTTCCCCATCCGCTTTGACATGCTGGACACCATCCACGGGCAGAACCTGTCTTTGCAGGTGCACCCGTTGACGGAGTACATCCAAGAGGCCTTTAACATGCGCTACACCCAGGACGAGAGCTACTACATCCTGGACACAGAGGGCGAGGAGGCCGCCGTGTGGCTGGGGCTGAAAACCGGCATCGACCCGCCGCCATGGAACGGGACCTGCGCCTGGCCCAGGAGGGGGTGGCACCTTTCGAC
>ENA-OQEN01000709-OQEN01000709.1-human-gut-metagenome-genome-assembly--contig:-NODE-709-length-13957-cov-2.190600_pt1 | contig 13957 bp, 10 predicted proteins | sample MGYA00242791_ERZ504627 | MGnify/ENA primary metagenome ERZ504627 (study PRJEB26092, sample SAMD00036316) | human gut metagenome | host: Homo sapiens | study: EMG produced TPA metagenomics assembly of... | reverse complement strand
TCTTTTTGTTTGATGGAGAGGAAGTAGGAAATATATTCTCAACCAGTGCTATAACACTTATGTAAAAAATGCTGTTTTTACATTGTGTGGAATGGATGTGTTTGAAATTATTAGAAAGTACACACATGGTTATGTATCAAAAAATGATTCAAACGAGGATAATAATGCGTTTGAAGAATATGAGTGTGCAAAAAAAGAGATTGAAGTCAATGGAGTCCGAAAAGGAACATTTAGAAATGGATGTAAGTGAGCTGACGAAGGATTTAGAAGATGTGGAAGTACAGGTTACAGAGTTAGAGACTTCTTTCAAAAATGCGGGAGGAATATCCAGAAAAGAGAAAAAACAACTTGAGGACGAGTATAGTCAGGCTGAAAAAAACAAGACGGAAACTTTGACAAATATTAAAATGTTTGTCGAAGGATTGATGCCTTTTTATATCTTGAAAGACTTTGCTGATCCAATTATGACCAGCTGGATTTAGAGGAAAAAGGTGAGATTTTCTATTATATTCAGAGCAAGTTGAAAAGAAGTACAATTGAAGAGTTATTAAAAGATGATGTATCAGATGAAAAAATTGATAGGCTTATGGAGCACTTGCTTGATACATTCAAACCGAAAGGTCTTCGTGATGATATGGAGATGATGTTTGACTTATCCAAAGAAGATATTGGTAGAGTGAATGGAATCGTATCAGCACTTGATGATTTTGATGCCAAAACAATGATAGATACAATTAAGCGTCGCAAAGAGGCGGCTGATAGAACAACTGAAATTAATCGTATTTTGAAAAATTCAATGAGCGAAGAAGATGTAAATGCCTTTGCACAAAAAGAGAATGAAATACTCAAAAAGAAGGATGATCTGACACGACAATTATTTGAAGCTCAACATATGTTAGAAGATATTGGTAGAGAATTACAGATAAAAGAACAGATTAGAGATAAGGCGATGCAGACACTTAAATCTAATGCACAGAATAAACATGTGTATGAATTAAGTGCTGGAATATCTACGATGATGGAACAGTTCCTGGAAGAGAAGACCCTTAGTATAAGAAATCAGCTTGAAAAAGCAATAGTTAAGAAACTAAAAACTATCTATCGTAAGAATAATCTTATTACGCATATAGAGATTGGCAAGAATTTTGATTTCAATCTCTATCAAGATGAAACTTACAGCAATAAGGAGCTTTTGACACTATATAGGAATCTTGGTAATTCAGAGTTTACAAACTTGATAGGAGCAAAAGGAGAGAAGAAACTTATAAAATTATTGAAATTGTCTTCACTTAACGAGCTTAAAAATATTTCAGAAGCTGATATTGGCAATGACAGATTCATTTATATAAAAAGATTGAACTAGGCAGACTGTCTAAGGGAGAACGTCAAATTTTCATTCTTGCATTATACTGGGCTATTATTGAAATCTCTGGTCAGAATATACCATTTGTAATTGATACGCCATATGCAAGAATAGATGCAAATCATAGACGAGAAATATCTGAAAAATTTTTCCCTAACATCAGTGAACAAGTAATTATTCTGTCTACTGATGAAGAGATCAATGAAGAGTATTACAAGATAGTAAAACCATATGTATCTAAAGAGTATCTGTTGATAAATGATGAAAATGAGAACAGAACATCTATAGAAAATCACTATTTTTTTGAGGTGTAGTCAATGATATTTAGATTAAAAACATCGAAGAGAACGCAAGAAATCTTTGAAGAATTAGAAAAAAGAACAAATTACAAGCCTTATACATTGGTAAAACATGCAATAGCTTGGTCTCTAATGGAAAAAACACCTGTAGGAGATTATAAATCAGATTCAGATGGTTTGGATTTGAATAGACAGACGATTACTGGCGATAATGATACGTATTTTAAGGTGCTTATTGAACAGGTAGAAGGAAGATATTTGTCAGATGAAGAGTATTTTCCACAGTACGTCAAAGCGCATATAGACAGAGGAAGCCAACTTCTTTTAGACATGTATAATCATGCGGGAAATATGGATAAATACATTCTGCAAGTTTTAGGAGAGGGGGACACAGTGTGATTTATTTAGATAATAGTGCAACCTCACCGATTGATGAGGAAGTTAGAGATGCAATGCTTCCATACCTTAGTGAGGAATTTGGGAATCCTTCAAGTAAATATTATTGTAAAGCAACGAATGCAAAGGCTGCTGTAGAAGAGGCAAGAGAAAAAGTTGCAAAGCTCATTGGTGCTAAGCCAGAGGAGATAATATTCACAGCTGGAGCAACAGAGAGTACTAATTTTATTATCAAGGGATATTTGGATTATAGAAAATATTATGGTGATGGAAAAAATCATGTAATTACATCGCTTGTGGAGCATAAAGCGACTCTGAATACATGCAGGTATTTAAATGGAGAATTGTATTCAAATAATGATCCAACCATATCCTTATTTGGAGAAAAAAAAGGGTATATCGGGGATTTGAAGCATCATTTGTTGGAGTTACATCTAATGGAGAAATAAGTGTTGAAGAGATAGAAAAGGCTATAAATGAAAATACTGCACTCGTATCTATGATTTATGTGAATAATGAAATAGGTTCAATCAGTGATGTGAGTATCGTGTCAAAAATTTGCAAAAGGCATAATATAGCGCTTCATTCTGATTTGACGCAGGCTTTAGGAAAATTAGAAATTGATGTGAAGAAATTAGGAATTGATTATGCATCATGTTCTGCCCATAAAATATATGGACCAAAAGGAATTGGGGCAGCGTATATGAAGTCTGATGCATATGGAATAGCTCCGATTACTGCATTTATGCATGGTGGTGAGCAGGAATATGGATATCGTGCAGGAACACATGCAGTGCATAATATAGTTGGTTTTGGAAAGGCTGCTGAGATAGCACTTAGAGACATGAAAAAAAATGAGGCTCATATTCAAAAGTTAGATGAATTATTGTTGCGTGGAATTGCAAGTATTGATGGAATCCATACTACGGTCGATGTGTCAAAGCGTATACCTGGAATTGTCAGCATTGTAGTTGAGAAGGAGGACTTCCATAATGAACGATTCATTAAAAAAATAAGTGAAGAAGTGGCGTTATCCACAGGATCTGCTTGTAGTGCCGGAGAACCATCCTATGTAATTCAGGCATTGGGGTTAGGTGATAAAGTTGCTAAGGTGTTAAGGGTTTCAATCAATAAATTTACGACAGAAAGTGATATAAATGAGTTTTTAAAGGTACTCAAAGCAGAAATTTAGGAGGACAGAATGCGTTATGGCACTAATGATGGATAATAAGCCAACTGAATATAGGGGTGAAGCATTAGTATGGGAAAAATTATCTTCATTATTGCCTAACGATGTTGTTGTATATAATCATCGAGAGGTTGTAGATGACAGAGAATTTGACTTTGCTCTTTTGATTAAAAATGTTGGAATAATGGTAATAGAAGTTAAGGGATGGCAAGCACAGTATATTTTTGATGTAAAAAGCCCGGATGAAATCATTATTGAAGGAGAGTCAAAAGTATATGGTTCTCCGGAAAAACAGGCAAGAGGATATAGATTTGACTGGTTGAATTTTCTTAATGATCAATTTGGAATCAGTCCAGTTGTATTATCAATGGTTTGTTATCCGTTCATTTCTGAGAAGGAGTACAGGGATGTAAGACTTGATGTAGTATCTTCAAAAGATTTTACTATTTTTTCAGATGACTTAAGTTCTGCTAGTAAGTTGGGACAAAAGATTTCAAATGCATTTGTGAAAAAGAAACCTCTTAATAGTACATCTTTTGATGAAGGTGCAATGGCGGTGGTTAGACAATACTTTGAACCGTCATATAAAGCAAAAGACGAGCAGATAACAGAAGTTGCGGATGCGTATTCTATATTAAAAATTTTTAATGGAAATTTATCAGAATCAGAAACAGAAAGATTTAGTTAATTCCTATTTTTCAGGTACAAAGGTAATAACCTTTGTAAAGAAGAAAGATGATTTAACCATGATTGCCTCTAAGATTGCAGATGGATTCCGAGAAAGAGGTATTATATCTGATAAAGGAGATATCAGATTAGCCGAAGCTGATGAAGTGCAGCCAGAGTTTTTGTGTAACGATAACTCGTTTAGAATATTTAATTTTGAAATATATATACACAACCTTGATTTGGATGCGGATGAAGTGATTGTTGTTGAGGGGCAATACACAGAACAGCAGGAGACTGTTCTTGAGGGTGTTGCAAATTCTACAAACTGGAATTTTGATCAATTTAAAGTAGAACATGCTAAAGGGAACAAAAACATACTTGTTCAAGCGGGTGCTGGAACAGGAAAAACTTATTCGATGGTATCTCGTATTGCGTATTTATGCTTAAGCAGAAGTCACTTTGTAAATAATCTTGTAGATGAAATTGCAATGGTAACATTTACGAACGAAGCGGCTGATAACATGAAGGTGAGACTAAAACGATATTTTATGAATTGTTACATACTCACCAAGAATAAGAAGATATTGCATGAAATAGAAGCAGTTGATTTGATGCAGATATCTACTATACATAAGTTCGCAAAAGCCGTGTTACAAAGCACTGCTATGGAGTATGGACTGGGTGCAGAATTTGCAATTTCTTCAAGTGAGTATGCTAAAGAGCAGGTATATGAAAAATATTTGAATGATTTCTTAGTAAGAAGGCAAAAAGAAGAAGCTAATTTTGCGCAACAACTAAGAATGCCAGTACATAAATTCCGAAAATTACTGATGCATTTCTCACAACAGCTTTATAACAAAAGCTATGGAATAAAAGAATTAAAAGCTGAGAATTTAGGTACTTTTGAGGAATGGCCATTTTTCAATGAAGTTATTATGGAAGTTATTATACCAGCAGAAAAAGAATACGAAGAGCAAATTTCCTCGAAGAATAAGGTCGATCTTAAAGAAAGCATGTTGTTATTAAATGATGCGGTGAATGGAGCTTTTAGGGAAAAATGTGGTTTGAGATATAAATACTTGTTTATGATGAATTTCAGGACACAGATGATGTACAAATAGATTCTTTTTGAAATTACAAAATGTAATAAAAAATGTAAAGCTATTTGTAGTGGGAGACTTAAAGCAAAGTATTTATCGTTTCAGAGGGGCAACAATTAGTGCTTTTGATTTAATCAGAACGGATGAATCTCAGTGGGAAGAATTTTCGCTGACAATAAACTATCGAACAGATAAAAGATTGTTGGATAAATTTGATGGTATTTTTTCAAAAATGGGAAGTAGAGGATATTTACCATTCTTGCAAGGACGAGATTCATTAAATAGTAGTATTGATACTTTCCTTCCAGCACATGATTTGATTACTAAGTTAGAGTATGAAGGCGATGAACAGAGAATGGACGCTCTTTTGCAGAGATTGAGAGGCAGAAAGACATTATCAAATATCTTTCAACACATCATAAACTTACAAGCAAGGATATGATGATTGCAATTCTTGTTAGAGATAATTGGCAAATTCATGACATTCTAGAAGAGGCAAAGGTACGTGGTGAATTTATCGAAACACAAGTAGGTGGAGATTTGTATCAACTTACACCAGCGTTGGATTTATACAAGCTGGTATTAGCATTATTGAATCCTAGAGATCCAGTATGCTTGTTTAATTTGATTGATTCAAATTATATAGGAATAGATTTAGATATACAAGGATTACACGGGCTTGACAGAGAAGTTCAGATATCAAAATTAATAGAAGTTTTAAATCAGTATTTTATTGGCAAGTTAAATAGAAACTGGGAACAAATTATCAGTGATACTAAGATCCAACCTATATTGATGCTATTAAGAAATATTTATGAAGGTTGCCAACCGTGGTTCCGTTACTCAGATAATGAAAATGAACAAAAATTCTATAAAGCAAATTATGAGTTGGTATTGGAGAAAATCATAAAACGTATAGCGTCGATTATTTGTCACTAAATGTAATTGAACATAGTATGCATATTAACATTATGACAAAACAAGAGGAATTAGCACGTAATGTTGAAAATGAAACCGATGATATTAGAGTGATATGCACTACTGTACATAAAGCTAAAGGATTGGAATATGGATGTGTAATTATGCCTTATATGGGTATGGATATTGCATCAATGAAGAAGGCGGATTTGGATGTATATGTTGAGAATGACAATTGGCATATGGAATCAGAATCGGTGATGAACCAAATAAAAAATATAATTCCAATTATGATATATCGCAGGAACAAACTGAGCGAGTAAATGAAGAAGTAGAGTATTATATGTAGCACTTACCAGAGCCATAAGAAATGTTGTTTGGATGAAAGACGTAAAATCCAAGAGTAAGATATCATGGCAGAACTTAATGGAGGTATAAGATGTCCTTATCAATATATACTTACAGCAATCCATATGAAATAAATAACGAACCCTTTTGGGATTCGATAAAAAACTGCGCTCATTTTTGCGTGTCACAGACGATGGTCAATGGATTGTCAGCAGTATATAGTGAGCTGAATGATGGACAATTGGCAACTGTAGAAGAACTTGTAGAAGCTTTATATCCGAATTGGTTTGATACAAAGACGTATATTGAACAGTACACAATACTGACAAATACACTGGATACAGTAACGCCAAATATAGAACCGGATAGGTGGAAAAAAATAAAACAGTCATTACGTTTTAACAAAAGCAGCTTACTAGATAGTATTCGATTGATGGCTGAGATGGGACTTTCACTTAAAAATCTTAAAATAAAGAAAATAACAGAAGAACAGTTGTATCTTGTTGCGGCTTACAAAGCAATTCTTAATGGTGAGAATGCGAAAAAGTTTACTTTAAGAAGAAATTTTAGTGACAAAGAAATAGATCAAGCTGTTAAAACGGCATTGGTTGCTAAAGATGTAAGAAGAGGAAAAGAAGCAAAGTCAGTTGAAAAATAGATTGTAATACGGTAGTGATTCATGGAATTCACCAATTTACTCCAACTATATTGTCAATGATTGAAGAAGTTGCCAAATACAAGAGGGTTGTACTTCTATTTAACTATCAGCAGCAGTACAAAGAAATCTATCAAACTTGGCTTGATGTGTATTCTTGCTTTGATTTGAACATAAAGAGTCAGTTCAATAATGAATTTATACCTTCAACGTTATTACAGGCAAGCTATAAAGGAAATGTGCTAGCAGATCAAATTGGTAAACTGGCAGATGGTACTCTAACGGAAAAGAGTAGAGTACTTAATGATATAAGTATAATAGAATTTGATAATATTACTGAATTTTCTGCATATGTTGCTCAGATATTTGAGGATGCATCTAGAGAGTATCACGAAGATGAAAACAAAAAAGGGTCAGCATTATCTTATATGAGAGAACAGTTTTATTCTGCAAATAATTCAGTGAATGATATTTTGAAGGTATATTTCCCGGAACAATTTGGTGAAAGACATTTCTTGGCTTATCCGATTGGACATTTTTTTGTGGCAGTTACCAATATGTGGGATAGTGAAAATGGCGGAATTAAAATTGAGAATATGAATGATATTGCAGAGTGCTTATATTCAGGCGCTTTGCATGAGAAAATTCCAGGTTCATTGATTACAACTTTTAATTTGACTAAGAACTACTTTTCAAGAGCAACTGTTTTAGAGGGCGACAATGAATCAGAGGGTGTTATAGACCTCCTGAAGAAATTGAGAAAACAAATTTTAAAATTAAATAAAGGAAAAGCGGAATATGCAGAGCAATTAAATAGACTTGCTTATTATAATGTCGATTTAGAATCAATAGATGAAGTGATTGAGGCATTGGAAACTCTTAACAAGATAACAAAATTGTTTTACGAAGATTTTGAAAATGAAAACAATAATTTTAAACATTTCTATGAGAAGATAAAAGATTTCGTAGAGACGCAAATTCTTCCGACAACTGATGCTGAAACAGAGTTTCAAGACATTTTGCTACGACTGTTAGCTAGATTAGAAGAAGTAGAAAAAATAGAAACGACCAGCACATTTGATTGTCTAAAAGAAACGATGGCATATTATCTTAAGCAAGAAAGTCAAAAAGGAGAAAGTGCAAATTGGATAGTCAGAGACTTTCAGCAAATAGATGGTGATGTACTGAAAAGTTCTACCCAGGAAGCAGATATTATTTATCATTTTGCATGCGTGTCAGATGCTGATATGAATGTTAAAAGAGAAGATCAGTTTCCGTGGCCGCTTACTATAGATTTTTTTGAGAAAGCATATGAGCCATTAGATTGGAAATATCAGGTGTATGTTAAGTCCAGAAAGGAATATAAGCATTTTAAAAGGTATGCCTTGGTTTATGGACTAGAGTTTAATAGATGCAACTTTAAATTAAGTTATATAAAAAATGATGATGATAAGCAAAACGAGTTGTACTATATCCTTAAGTTATTAGGTGTTAAGGCAGAAAGAAACATTCATAATACAACATCAACAAAGCAGAATTTAGACTTGACGGTGAATCTTGGTGTTAATAGAAGTAAATTTGTGGATTTAGATGGATTTAGAAGAAGAATCTGTGGATATCGTTTTGCTTTAGAAACATTGATAGAAGGGGGAACGATATATCAGGATAGGTTTTTACAGTCTAAATACTTGGAAATAATGTTGGCAAATATTGTTCGGCGAAAACTTGAAGGACAAATTGCAACAGAAGCAATTATGAATGAAGCATTGGATGATGCAACAAGTCGGTTGAGTAGATATTTTAGATTTTTAAATGAATCTGAAATGACAGATATAAAAACAAACACAAAAAACGCTATTATTCATCAAGCATTAAAAGATGGAAAAATTAAGCAGTTTCCAAATCTTGATGATACTGATACTGAAATGATGAGAAAAAAGGAGGAATTTATATATCTTCATTTGGAGAACGAGAATCAAGAGAATGTACTACTAGGAAAATTTAATGATTTGACAGTAGCGGAGAAAAAGAAATTTCTTCCAGAAAATCTCAAAGAAGCGAATTATAGTAAAGAAGCAAATATATGGTGTCAATGGTGTGCAGTAAGAGAAAAATGTCTTGAGAGCTACAAATCATTAATAGAAATCTAATGGGGGTGAAGTGTTTGGAAAGAGGAATGTATGTCCGATGTCCTGTTGCAGATTTTGAAGATCCAAGAAATTTTATTACTGGAAAAATAATAGAAGCTGATAATTTCACAGAGAATGTTAGTGTTGCATTTTTAGATCCATTTGGATTTAGAAACTACTATGAAAATATACCGGAAAAAGCGGAATTACCATATAAGTATGTAAAAAGATGTACAATACATAGAGAGTCATATGTAATGTATAGAGGTGGTAGATATACAATTCTTTCAACGCTAAAAGAAGATGAGTGGTACTACTATTATCTGAAAGAAGAATTTACAGATAAGGTAATTAAGGTAAGAGAGGATGCTGTAGATGCGCCGTTTAATGGAGGAAGAATATCACCGGCAGAGCAGTTGAGAAGTTATGAATTTCAAAATCCAGCATGGTACTTTGGCAGAAGTATAGTAAGTAAGACAGTTAAAGTTCTTGATAATTCAGTATTTGGTTTTAAAGAGTTAGCTGGATGCAAAATATTCTTGAAAGAGCATCAATTAAAAACCACCATGAGATGTCTTCAGGAGAAGAAGTGCAGAGTTATGTTAGCAGATGAAGTAGGTATGGGAAAAACTATTGAAGCGGCATCTGTGTTAAAAGTCTATTTGCTACATAATTCAAATAAGAAAATTCTTATAGCAGTACCGCATCCATTGGTTGCACAGTGGAGAACTGAATTATTAATCAAGTTTGAAATAATTCCTGGACAAAATATTAACGATAATTATGTTCAGTTGATTGCAGAAGAAGATATCGAAAATCATATCAATACTCGATGGGATTTTGTTATTGCAGATGAAGCACACAAGTTGCTGGCAAATAGAAGATTATATACATATTTTCACTCATTAAGTAAGCGAACGGAGAATATTCTATTACTTTCTGCAACCCCAGTTCAGCAGAAGAAGGAAGCATATTTAGAATTACTTCAGTTGATTATGCCGGATAAGTATGATCAGTTCTCGCTTGATGATTTTCAAGTACTTGTAGATAAACAGAAAAGCATTACCAAAAGTACATATCTTGTATTACAGGACTTTGATGATTATATCGACAATATAGCAGATGCTATTGAAAATGGTGAAAATCCTTCACACAATGAAGAGTGTACAGATTTATTTGATGATGTCATAAACGGACTAAAGAGGATTTCAAAACTAATAGAAGACGATGGATTTAAGAGTATATTAACAGAGATAGATATTGATAGTGCTGATTATGGAAAAAGTGCGATTCAGGAAGCATTGCTCTATATTTGTGAGAACTATCAGTTAGAGAAAAATATTATTCGTAATAGACGAAGATATATGGAGGAGGATTTACCTAATAGAACAATAAGAGAAATTGAGTATACACTTAATCCTGATAAAAATACTTATGAGCATACTACATATGAAGCAATTGTAGATTGGATTAGTGGACAAGAAATTTCATCTGTAGATTTTGAAAAGTATTATATTCCTTTATTGACTGCTTTCTTTAGCTCTTCGTGGGCGTTTAACAAAGAGATACAGATGCAAAAGAATAAAGGTTTAGCAGTTGATCCAGATGTAGAAGAAAATGCAAAGGAATGGTTGGATGCAGAAGAATGGATGCTCAAAGAATTAGATAATGTGTTAGCAGAGCCATATAACTATTCTAGCAGAATCCTCAGTATTGTCGACTTTATTGATCAGGAAATATATGAGGAAAAGGTTGTAATTTTTACAAACTATGCAGAGACCTTTGAAAAATATGGACATGTTTTACAAACCTATTTTGGGGAGAAAAAAATTGTGTTCTTCAATAAAAATATGGATGAAGAGGAGCTAGAATTAAGCATATATCGTTTCCAAAATGAGGATGAATGTAAAATACTACTCTGCGATGAGACTGGTGGTGAAGGACGGAATCTGCAAGGAGCGGACTTCGTAATTCATATTGATTTACCTTGGGATGCTAATGCTATTGAACAAAGAATTGGACGACTTGATAGATTGGGAAGACCGGTGGATAAAGATGTTTGTTCTGTTGTTGTATATGCAAAGGAAACACTAGAAGAAGAGCTATATAATTTCTGGAACAAAGGACTTAATATTTTTACTAAGTCACTAAGTGGACTAGAAATTATTATGAATGAAATTAATGAAAGTATTATTCATGCAGTAACCAGCGATTTCAGATATGGAATTTCTAATGCGATATCTGAAATCATTGAGTCTTCTAAGAAGATGGAAAAGGAGGTAAGAGAGGAACAGCATTTTGATTCAGCTGCATTCATATATGCAACATTAAATCAAGAGCTGAAGAGATTATTGCACTATTATACATCAAATGAAAATGAATTGTTTGCTAATACAATGATGGGATGGGCAAGTCTTGCAGGTCTGAAAGGTCAGTTTAATAAAGATGGAATAGTGCGATTTAATGAGAGTTCATTTTCAATTAAGTCAGCAGAAAATTCTATGTTAATTCCACCGAATTGGATGGAATATATTAATCGTACCTCAAATGCATTCTCAAGAAGAATAAGAGAATTGTACGAAGAAAGAACCGGTAAGAAGGATGCTACGGGAAGCAGAGAAATCGTTGGTACATTCAACCGTGAGATTGCAATAGAAAATGATTATCTGCATTTCTTTGCACCGGGTGATGAAGTGTTTGATTGTATTGTGGATAATGCAATGAATTCTTACAAAGGAACATGTATGGCGATTGCACTAGAGGCGGATTTCGAATGGAGAGGAATTGTTTATACATGGAACCTATATCCTAATGAACAGATACTTTTAGAAAAGGGGATTCCTCTTACCGCAATAAGGCAATATAAAAGTTATATATCTGTTGATCAGATATCAACTGCAATTAGTACACAAAAATATGAGCATGTTCCAGTAGATAAGGTATTGAAATTGCTTGAGACTATTTCAAAAGAATCTACATCTCATATTCAAAAGGATGTTGTTCATCTTGGGCGAAGAACAGCAAAAACTGATTCTTTACATATAAAGGAAAGATATGGATGTGCAAATATAGATTGGTTTAGACAGGTTTATCAGGAAGATAAGTGGGCAAGCTTTGTATCATTTTCTATGAAAATGGCAAAGAATCAAGTAAAAGAAAAAATGAAAGCTAGCAATAATTTAAAACTAGTAGCAGCACGCATAGAACAGACATTAAATGCTGAAGTGGCACAAGCAAAGTTTTTTGGAGTCGATGTGGGCAAAATAGAACAAAAGAAACAAACCTATGAAACCATATTGGAAGCTTTGAGAACTACAAAAGTGGAGTTAGAGGCAGCAGCATTTGTTATGGTGAGGAAGACACATGATTAAGGAACAGATTGAAGAGTGCATACAAAAAATATTAGATAATGAATTAGGTGGAATCAGTGCTGATAATTGCCCTAAGGATGGTATTGAAAAATATAGATACATGACAGCATTCAGGTTATCAAAATTTGTAAAGATGTACAGAGCCCGAAGAATATCTAAAGATGACTTGCTGATTTCACTCAGAAATTATTTATTAGTTTTTCAGACATCAGTACATTTACCAGAGGACATAGACATTCAAGATAATCCATATGGTTTACGTATAGATTCAGAAGGGCTTTGTTACGCTACTCTAAATCTGCCTGACTATATGAATACTGATATAATTAAACAGGGATTTATGGAAGATTATATAGAACCCAAAAAGGATGAACGGTATTTCTTAGGAGTAACCCCAAACATCTATAGATTGACAAGTTTTAAAAAGTTCAAATCTATACGACAGAAGTTAGCGGTTAATGGAGCATTGAATATGCCGGAAGGTTATACAGTATTAGTGTCGTTGCCGACAGGCGGTGGAAAAAGTCTGATTACTCAAACGATAGCATATCAAAAAAAGGATGGATTAACAATTACGGTAGTACCTACAGTATCTCTTGCAATGGATCAGGTACGAGTAGCAAAAGACAACATCAAAGTGGCTATGGAATCAGAGATTGCATGCTATTATAGTGATTTGTCTAAAGAAGAAAAAAGAAGCATTATTGATAGAATCAAGAATAGAAAGCTTAGACTGCTCTTTATTTCGCCAGAAGCATTGATTAAAAACGAAGTGTTTAAGCAAGTCATAGATGTAGCTAACGATTCTGGATATTTGAAAAATATTATAATTGATGAGGCTCATATAGTAATTGAGTGGGGAAATTTCTTCCGTGTAGATTATCAATGCCTGGAGCCTTGGAGAAACAATCTGTATGAGAAAAACTCTAAGCTAAAGACAGTATTGCTTTCTGCAACTTATGAGAAGAATACAGTTAAGATTCTTCAGAGTATGTTCGCTACGGGGGATAAGTGGATTGAGATAAGATGTGATGCACTGAGAAGAGAACCTAGATTTGAGCTTGTTACTGCTACATCTTTTAGAGATAAAAATGAGAAGACAAGAGAATTGCTGAGATGTTTACCTCGACCAATGGTTGTCTATGTAATGAGACCAGATCAAGCGGAAAAGGTTAAAGAAATGGCAGCAGAGATCGGTATCACAAATGTTGAAACATTTACTGGAAAAACAAAGGCAGATGAGCGTTCGAGGATTATTAACGAGTGGTCCGAAAATGAGTTCGATATCATTGTAGCCACATCTGCATTTGGAGTTGGTGTAGATAAAAACGATGTAAGAACCGTATTGCATTTATATGTGCCGGATAATCCGAATGCATATTACCAGGAATTAGGTAGAGGTGGAAGAGATGGACTACCTTGTTTGAGTGTAATGTGTGTATATCCAGATGAAGATCTGGAATCTGCATTTGTTATGACAGATAAGGTTTTAGGAAGTGATAAGATATTAGGTAGATGGG
>ENA-OQEN01000708-OQEN01000708.1-human-gut-metagenome-genome-assembly--contig:-NODE-708-length-13988-cov-2.246303_pt1 | contig 13988 bp, 12 predicted proteins | sample MGYA00242791_ERZ504627 | MGnify/ENA primary metagenome ERZ504627 (study PRJEB26092, sample SAMD00036316) | human gut metagenome | host: Homo sapiens | study: EMG produced TPA metagenomics assembly of... | reverse complement strand
TGCTTAAAGCTCTCCCCCTTTCAATTGTGTTGATCGCTACAAACGGGATACGTGCAATTGAATATCTCCTCAAAAGCTCCTTACTCTTTAAAGCATCACTCATTTCAATAACTCCTTTCAAAATGCATTAACTCTGTTGTTTTTTAAAATACTTGCAAGTTTTCCGCTGCGATCTTTCCGGGCGGATTCTTCCAAGGAGCGCTGCACATTGTTAGCATGGTCAATTATCAACTGACAGTAGTGCTGTCTGTCCTTTTCCGGAATTGCGTGAAGACTGATTGCTTCGGATAAGAAACGCAGCTCTTTTCGGAAAGCAAGAAGAGCTTGCACAATAACTCGTTCTTGTCCGTTGGAACGTTTTATTTCTTTTTGAAACTTGTCTGAGGCCGCATTCATTCGATAATTGATTACATCAATTAGTTTTTTGAAAAACGTTCAGCAACCCCTATTTGCCATTCTACTGTTCCCCTCTGCATCGCAGACAAAACTGCTTCATCATCTTCCATGGTCTTCAGTTTATTCAAGACATCAACCCACTCTGAATATGTTTTCGGTGGCGTAATTGCCGCAGATATCATCAATCAACGCCTCCTGATGGCAACTTGCGGAGGTTCGAGGCTCCATTCCGGCAGTCCCTGCGCAAACGCATTGTTTGGCTCCACATACTTCCGCGTTTTGTCTGTAACAGCATTCTCAACAGACCCGAACGCCGGAGCGCTGGTTTCTGTTTCCTTACGATTAATAATCTCCGCACCGCAAACGATGCAGAATTTATTGTCAGTCTTATTATTGGATCCGCATTTCGGACAAGAAATATAGGTTCCTGAAGCAACAGAGTTTATGGAACCAACTTGGCTGTTAGTATTCACCATCCTATCCTCCTTTACTTAAGCTTAATCCTGCGGTTCGAATCCGCAAGTTTTCTTACATACTGTTCAGGTGCAATCTGTTCAAGAAAGTCAACGACCTTTTCACTTTCCCTGTCCTTCTCATCAAACTCTGCTCTGAAGTCAACAACTTCAGCCAACACAGCTCTGATGATCTGAGAACCTTTCGTGCGTTTCTCTTCGTATTTTTGATCAATTAACAGACGGTTTTTATTAACTCCCTTCTTTTTTGAAAAATAATTGATGAGCAGTCCAATGCCGGCAACTACGGCAATCAGCCCCAAAAAGATGCTGCTGTCAATCAACATAATCAATCCAACAACACCTATTGCCACTCCACCGCAAAGGCAGAACTTTTCAAAACCGGTTAACGCAACTTGTGCAATGGCATCAGCTTTTTCTCTATCTACCAATTCGCTGAATTCATCAATCAGTTCCGTTTCATTTTGGCCGTCGGTTGTTACCCCGTTGAAAGTATCCATATTAATTTCAATTTCGTTCGGAATTTTCATCCGATTTTGAGCAACGACATCATTATATGCATTGCTTATCCATTCTTTGGAAAGAGCAATGGCAAACTTCTGAGTGGAAACGCTCGCATGAGAACTCTCAGGCTTCATTGCCGCATCTGTAAGCAGTTGAGTAAAGTCCTTATGTTCTTCAAATGCTGTCTGTTCGATAACCATATTTTGACGTGCTCGATCCTCATCTCCGTCAAAATCGATGATGAACTGATTGAATCTTTCTTGTTTTCTCAAAGGAATTTCCGCATCGTCAAACTCAGTAACAAGGTTACTCAATATTTCGTCGAGTTGAGCTTTTAAAGTGTCTGTAGACGCTTCTTGATCGAAAATCGTCATAAAATAATTAAGAATTTCAGCATGAAGAGCAGCGCCTTCCATGATATCCTGCAGCACAGGCCAAGTTTTGCTGTATTTGCGGAGATAAGTGTATCCATCAGAACCGAGAGATTTCCTTTTAAGCATTATTGCATCAGACCACTGCTTGGTTTGCTGCTCAACGAAACCGAGTTTATCTGCAAGATGATCGAGCCATTCGTTCATTTGCTTCGAAATAACGCCTTCGGAGTCTGCACCCAAAAGTCCACTCGCAAACGCGTCAAGAATAATAACGGTTTCTCTATCCAAATTCTCCTCATCCTGATTTGCAAGATAGCGTTGTGTCCACTTGAGTGATGCGCTTTTTCGATCCGCTCGGCGACAAATAAGAGCAAAGAATAGTGATGTTTTTTCATCGTTTCTCTTAAGGCCTTCTTTAAGAGCACGCTCAGCTAGCTCCTGTTGGTCGTTAATCCATGCGGCAAGCGCAACCAAACAAGGTGCGAGCCAGTATCCGGGCGTGGAAATCATTAATTCCTCTGTGGCATTGCTGATAGTCTCCTTTTTTACAATCCCAAGGTCATCCGCCTGAAGAATACCGGTTGCATGTCTTCTGACATCATCATAGTGTCCGAACTTTTTTTCCAGTTCTTGTCTGATTTGAATGATCCTCTGCTGCGCTTTCATTAAGGCATTCTCCTGCTTCTGGAGCTTCACAAAATCATTGAAGTCGCGTGCCAACGCATCTACTTGACTGTAAACAATCTGAACATTGCTGTTACATTGTCAACGCTGCGATCGATAACTCCAAGGTTGTCGTTCAGTGTGCCAAGATCATCGCTGATTGCCCTCAAACCGTTTTCGATAGCATTCAGGTTAGCATAACTGATCGCATAGTCTGTCATAGTCTTTTGCCTCCGTTTTTTGATATTGGATTTCCTGTTACACAGCTAAGTGAGTTTCTTATATTACTAACTGCATAAAGTTTGGTTTATATGGCCCGCCGTACCAAACGGCAATTTAAATTCCAAATCACAAATTGAATTTTGTTTTTGCAATCCTGTACAAATGGATTAATCAATTACTTACTTATTTATTTTTCAAGCGTTAATCAATGCGTTCATCCGTAATTTATGATCATTGCGTTACCGTTTAGTACGCAAGCGGTCTTCTTGGTTTGCGCTATAATTTTCTTATTGTGTCGACATTAAAAAGCATCATCTGTTTTCGCTGGGTAATAGCCTTTTATATGACGCAACCCTTTCAAACGGAAACAGTATTCCTCCAATCAATTGTAAGCAGTTAATCATCTCTGTTGTGAAACAAAACACATACGATCCACAAAATTATATATGCAGCCGCGCAATGATGTTTGCATATGGGCAAGTGATTGCATTAAAGCCAATCTAATCCACATGATTCTTAGTAAGGTCAAAAGCACAATTCACGCTCGAGTTTGATGCTTTGTATCAAACCTTGACCTATATGATACACAACAATGCCGCATTTGTCAACACATTAGTTAAAGCGTTTTAATATATTGTGTTGTTTCAATGGTTGCGCTTAAACATGTTTGTTTGTTGTATTTTCATAACGGTTTTTTGGGAAACCGCTTCTGTCTGCATTCGAAGCGGATCACCTGCATTGAAACCATACGCACGATTGTTTTTTGCCGGTCAGCTCGTTTGAAAAAAACAATGAAAATATGGTTAATCGGTCTACCATTCTATTTATGAATATGTTATAATAACAATATCGAACAAAGACAGTTTCTGCCGAAAAAGAGCACAAAATGTTTTGCGATCGCGAAGGAGTATTCTTTATGCGGCAAATCAATTGATGTGGTTGATTCGGCCGCGAATGCGAGCCTGCGGACTGAAAAGTTTTTTAAATCTCATGCTATGAGGTTTCGACAGGGTAATTTTGTGCCGAATATCGGAAACAAGGAAGTATTGCATCGGTGTATTGCATCGGTGTGAATGCAGTTCCTGCTCAGCTTAATGTTTCTGCTGTTCGATGTGCCGTGAAACTCGTAACGTGAATCAAAACACCGAGAATATGTACAGATGTGAAATATTTGATGTGGATTTCGCGTTTTTAATGCATTATCTGCGAGGAGGATGAATTAATGGTGAAGATAAAGATTAAGAGCAACCCGTATCATAAAAAGACGGAATTCAAGACATGGGATGAGGCTTTGGATGAGTGATAAGTATTGATGTTAATACATGCCCCAACAGCCCTCTGCTAAAAAAATGACTTTGCGGTTGGTTTCTTCCCGTTTAAGGTCAAACAAATTGTTGATGCAATTATCGGCGCATATTATGCAGGTTCTGAAAAGGTTGAGATTGTGTTCGAGGGGACCGACGACGAATATCATGAGCTTGAATCTGTTTGCAGCGACAATGAATACTCGGACAAAGCGAAACTGAGCAGATCTCCGATATGTCTTGAAAATGCCCGTGATATCCTCCATGACGTTATTGATGTTTTCAAAGAACTCGCTCCCCTTGTTTCCGAAAGCGTTTCAGACAAAAGCAAAATTCAGAGAGAACTTGATAAATTCTCCGATGCATCCAATGACGTTATACCGATTTGCGTAATAGGCAATTACAGCTCCGGAAAGTCCACTTTTATTAACGCATTGGTAGGATATGAACTGCTGCCGAGCAGCGATGAACCAACCACGGCTAAGATTTATAAAATTGCGCAATCGGATCAGAGTGACAGAGCAGTGGTAAAATTCGAATTTGACGGCAGGAGTGTTCGAATCCGATTCTCTGCAGAGAGCTATAAATTCCTTACTGACAGTCACGACAATCCGCTGGCAGAACATTTGAACAGCGTTTTGAGTGAAATTGAGCGTGAGAGCATTCCGTTAAAGCTGCATCGCGTTCTAAGTGTTATAAATGCATATGCCAACCGGACAGCAGGAGAAGAAATTTCCGATCTGATCGAATTGATGCTCCGTTTGATGATGACGGAAATTGGGACATTAAGAAGAGGTTTGTGATTTTCGACACTCCCGGATCAAACTCCGCATCAAACCTGAATCATTACCATGTGTTAAAAAAAGCGATGGAGGATTTGTCGAACGGCTTGCCGATTTTTGTTTCGGAATTTAATACTCTGGACAGCACCGATAACGATAAACTGTATCAGGCAATTAACAATATGAAGGAGCTTGATAATCGCTTTACCATGATTGTTGTAAATAAGGCTGATGCTGCATCGCTCAAAAAGGACGGTTTTAACGAAGATGATCAGGATCGTATCCTGAGTCTTGCAATACCGAGACAAATGTATGCAGGCGGTTTGTATTTTGTGTCATCCATCATGGGTTTGGGAGCAAAGAACGACCAGAGATTTATTGATGATCACAATGCAGAGATTTTTGAGGATCAGTACAACAAATACTCCAATCCGTCATCTCGCTTCTATAAACAGTTGTATCGTTACAACATTATGCCCGAGCAAATCAAACGCCGCTATAATGAACGCTGCGCCGAAAATAAAACCTGGTGTATGCAAACAGTGGGTTGTACAGTGTTGAGCAGGCTGTCAGTTCATTTGCAGACGTTTTTTTCGCCTTACAATAAGTGCAGCAATCCCGGCTGTTTTTAGACCGTGTTATTCGAATCACATCGGAAGAAATTGCCGCTGCAACCAGAAAGCGTGAAGAATACCGCGAGCGCGTTCATGTAAATCTTGAAAAAGAAAAACAAGCTTTAATCGCTGAAATTCAACAGCAAAGTCAGGAAATGAAAGCAGAGTTTTTGAAAAACTATGCGGGGCACATGGCTCAGTATGTTGATGAAGTCAATGTTGCGGTTGATGCGGCGACACTAAAGGAGAAGGAAGAAGAATTTCTTCGCATAAATGCAGATTCAAAAGATGTGGAGGAACGCAAAAACAAGTTGCGTGACTCCAGGAGATCCCTTGGGGCCAACTTCCTTAAATATTTTTCAAACATGCCTAAGGAAGGAGTCTTTCCGTCCATTAAAAAAGCCGGAAAGCGCGTTTTCGAGGATGCGAAAGCTATTCGTGACAATGAAGCAGAATTGCGTGAAACCCGTAAAGAAGTTGACCGCATTTCCTCCGATGAACTTATGAATGCCGTGAAGGATTTATTTACAGCCTATGTCACACAGGCGCAAACGCTTCTTGAGGAGCAGTCCCGCGCATATTGGGAAAACAGAACATCCTGCTTCAAAGATGCGATGGCAAAAATCGTGACGCAATCCTCAGCACTGAACGAGAAAGAGCGCAGTGAGCTTGCAGGCATTATCATTCAGTATCAGGCATTGGCTTTCGAGAATCATGCGGAATCGATTTTCGAGAAAGCGGCGTTCGTTTACAAATTTTTCGGCGACACAAACCGCATTAATATCGACAAGCTGACCAAACGTTTCAACAGCGAGCTGCGGTTGATGGTCCAGCAAATCTATAACTCATTTGAAAGCAGCCATGCAAACAGCTTTGACGAATGGATGAACAATTTGCTCGATACTGTAATCGAGAATATTGTTGAATTCAGTCCGCAGCTTTATAATCAAGCCGAAATAATAAGAGAAGAAACGGAACGAATTGCGGAACTTGAATCAAGAAAGCTGAAACTTCGGGAGTACTCGGAGCAAATTCGAAGGATGATGGACTGGAAAGAGTGTTGATTCGTTCAAAGTTAACTTAAGACTATTTTCACAGAAAGCGGGATTGAATAATGAGTGCGAAAGGTTTACTTTCCAGAGCCGGCGGCAAAGTGGCCGACGGTATTTCAAGGCTGTCTTCATTGAGCCCGGAACAGCTGCAAAAGGTTCAACAGCAAAGAGATGCGTATCTCTCTCAAATGCCGGACCCGACGGACAGCAGCGCAGAGAAGTTGACAGAACGGCTTCTTGCGGCAAACAGCATTGAAATTTATAAATCGTATCTTACCCAGCTCAAGGAATTGTATGTTCCGATTGAGAGGGAGCTTGAATACGGTACAAGTTTTGATACGGCGCGGAACATTCGTTTTTTTAATATAACCAAGTGGGTGACCGACAAAAACGAAAACAGCATCGAGAAACTTATAAATGTTTACCAAGTTTTATCCAACGATAAGTGCAATATTTCTTTGGTCTTTCACCGAACATACGAATCAACTCATGTGTATTTGGCTGTTACCAACACGCAGAATGCAGATAACAACATTGACTCCGAAAACTACAAGGCTCGTTTGGCAGATGCGATCCGCGGCAATTTTCCGGGTTCAGAATGGTCTGATAAGGTTGGCATTGGGGTTTTGCCCTGCCTTCGGAATGATATTCCGTATTCCGTTGCAATTGCTTCCAACGTGCCTGCGGAAAAGTCAGAAAAGTTTATCAGTCAAACAATAGAAAAATTGCTTGACGGCATCGTTCCGGACAAGCGTGCCAAAGAATACATCATTATCTTGCTTGCAACACCTGTTCACGATGTTAACAACAGAAAGCTCAAACTTTCCGAAATGTATTCGGGGCTTGCTCCCTACGCATCGTGGACAACGAATTTTACATACACCGAACAGAATTCTGCCGGTTCTTCCGCTACGGTAGGCATAAATATCGGTGCAAGCGCAGGCATTCAGAACGGACAGAACCAAGCAACCACCAATACAAACGGTGTCACGGACTCAACCGGCGGGACGGAAACCGATTCCACAAACGACGGTGTCACAGATACGACCGGGCAAACAGTTACGGACTCAACCGGAGAATCCGTGACAGATTCAACGGGAAGTTCCGTTACGGACACAACCGGCACCGCCAAAACAAGCAGCAGCACCCACACTCAGGGAACAAATTCCTCGCAAACGGATACCGTCGGAGACTCCGAAACACTCGGAGGTTCTGCAGGCATTGGGTTGTCCAAACTCGGCGTAGAGGCGAGCTACAATCAGACATTGCAAAGCAGCACAGCAAGCCAAATCGGAACGAGTGCTTCGGATGCGGTGACGCAGGGAATATCGGACTCCGTATCAAAGAGCATATCGGAATCCACAGGTAAGGCAATTGCAAAATCCGCAGGCACGGCAATTTCCGCCTTGACCAACCAAGCGGTGAACTCGTCCGTCGGCCATGCTGTTGCAAAAACTCTCGGACGGGCAGTCAGCAACTCGTTGTCAAGAACCGCAGGTGCGTTCCGAAGTGTCAATTTCGGTGCTAATTTCGGCGCTAATTTTGCCCGCAGTTCAACAGTTACCGCAACGATAGGCAAGAGTGAAGGCATCACTCAGAGCTTTGTGAATTACAATATTAAACATGCGCTTGAGCTCCTTGAGTCTCAAATGAAGAGATTGGAACTCAGCACTGCTTTGGGTATGTGGGACTTTGCGGCTTATGTTCTCAGTGAAGATGAAAATACGGCAAACAATGTTGCACATTCTTATATTGCGCTGACGCAAGGTGAAGAATCCTATATGTCGCAGTCCGCAATTAACCTATGGCGCGGCGATATGGGTGAAACCAGTGATGACGCACGGGAGATTTGCAATTACCTTCGTGAACTGCGCCACCCTTTGTTTGGGTTAAATCCCGGCATTGCGCAGAAGGACCCGACTTTCAATGTATATCCGCCAATTGTAACCGCAACAACCGGTCTTTCGGGCAAAGAATTGGCATACTCCCTTAACTTCCCCCGAAAGTCCGTTGCCGGGCTTCCGGTTATTGAGTGCGCCGAATTCGGCAGAAACATCGTTTCTTACGACTCGGCACCAACCGTAAAAACCGAGCTTGACATCGGTAAAATTTTTCATATGAATCATATTGAAAAACCGATGTTCGACTGGCGAAGAGTTCTCTTGCATCGCATACTTTTATTACCGGCAGTACCGGTTCCGGCAAGAGCAACACCGTTTATCAGCTTCTTAACGAAGCTTTGAATCAGAATGTCAAGTTCATGGTTGTTGAACCTGCCAAAGGCGAGTATAAGCATGTTTTCGGAACGCAGGATGATGTGTATGTGTACGGAACCAATCCGGCAGTCAGTCCGCTGCTGAGAATCAATCCGTTCAGTTTCCCTCAGGGCATACATATTTTGGAACATCTGGACAGATTGGTTGAGATTTTTAATGTTTGCTGGCCGATGTATGCAGCCATGCCCGCCGTATTGAAAAGCGCCGTTGAGAAGTCGTATGCGGACTGCGGTTGGAATCTTACCCTCTCCCAAAATCGATACAAAGAAATGCTGTATCCGTCTTTTGCGGATGTTGCAAGAAATATCAGAGAGATTATTGATTCAAGCGAGTATGACGCAGAGAACAAAGGTGCTTATAAGGGTTCACTGCTGACAAGATTGCAATCACTTACAAACGGCATTAACGGCATGATTTTTACCTGTGATGATATTTCAGACAGGGATCTGTTTGACAGAAATGTGATCATTGATTTGAGCAGGGTTGGTTCGTCCGAAACAAAGTCGCTTATTATGGGAATGCTTGTATTAAAGCTTCAGGAATATCGCATGGCAGGCGCAGTGGGGATGAATTCGGAATTGAATCATATAACGGTTCTTGAAGAAGCCCATAACCTGCTGAAACGTACGTCAACCGAGATTTCTTCCGAAAGTGCCAATCTGATGGGTAAGAGCGTTGAAATGCTTGCCAACGCCATAGCGGAAATGCGTACTTACGGAGAGGGTTTCATCATTGCGGATCAAGCTCCGGGGTTGCTTGACCTTTCCGTAATTCGAAATACGAATACCAAGATTATAATGCGCCTTCCGGATCGCAGCGATCGTGAGCTTGTGGGCGGAGCAGCAAACTTGAACGATGATCAAATTGTTGAGTTGGCAAAACTGCGTGCGGTGTTGCGGCAATTTATCAGAATGAGTGGATACAGCCTGTTCTGTGCAAAGTAAACAAATTCGAAATGCCGCAGGAAATGTATTCTTATTCGCCCGATAATGAAGAACCGCAGGCGGATTACGATGGTAGTATGGCTGCAGAGTCGCTGCTCGACTGCATTATGAACAGGGAGATCTTTCAACAAAAAAATCGTAAAGATCTTATAAAGTTGAAATTCATGATTATTAAGTCAAAACTGGATATAAACGTGAAGCGAGATTTCATCGAATATATATCTTCTTCTGACGAGAATGCGATCGGATCACTGAGACATCTTGTCTATGATTTTTTCGCCGCCGGAGAAGCTATCAAAGCTTCCGAGCATTGCTCCGAAATAATGGACTGGGTTCATTCCGTGGTGTCCGGTTTGAAACCGCTAATCACGAATTATTCGAGTGAGCAAATTGATTTGGTATTATCAATGATTCTCTATGAGCAATCGTTGCGGGATTCAGCGTATCAGAACATTTTTGCCGTTTCACAGAGATTTACAGCAAAGAAGGGAGAGTGTTTTAATGCTTGAGATTAATAGGTCCTCCGAATTGACAGAAATGAAGAAACCAACTGCGGACGGTTTTAAATGCATTGAGCCTCAAAGCAAAATGACATCACACGAGGCGCAAAAATATTGGGACAGCAAGTTCGATAAAGAAAACAACCCAGTCAAGTATGGCGGCGGAAGCTATGAAGACGTAAAAAATTACTCTCAGGAAAACAAACATGAGAATGTGGAAGCGCACCATATGCCGGCCGATGCAAGTTCTACTTTGGATCGCACGGAAGGACCTTGCATCGAAATGAAAAAAGAGGACCATCGCAAGACAGCCAGTTGCGGAAACTCCATAGAGGCGCGAGAGTATAGAGCGAAACAAAAGGAGCTGATAGATAAAGGTGATTTCAGAGGAGCAATTCAAATGGATATCGATGATATCAGAGGGAAATTCGGCGATAAATATGATGCACAAATTAAGGAAATGCTTGAATACGTAGACAAGTTGGAACAAGGAGGCAAAATTTAATGAAAAAACTCGAAATACAATTAACCGAATCCGTTAACGGAGTTGCGTTTGGAACAGATCGCACTGTTGTAAGACATGCGTTCGGTAATGATTATGCCGAATTTAAAAAAAGCAGCTCCAGCAAGAATACAACTGATGACTACGGCTGTTTTCAATTGTTTTACTCTGCTGAAAATGCCTTAGAGGCAATTGAAATCTGTTCAGATACGCTTGTAATTGTAAACGGAAAAGAACTCACGCTGAAGTGTCCGGAGATAATCGAATGGATTCAATCGGTAGATCCGACTGCGGAAAAAGAAAGCGATGGAATTATATCAAAAAAAATGAGTATCGGCTTATATGCTCCTTGCAACGAGTTTGAAACGCTCCTGTTTGGCAAAAAAGACTATTATTGTTAAAAACGTAACGGTCAACATCGAGCCGCTAAAACATCTTTGAATTGCGGAGCCCGCTTTCCGGACCTGCTTTCTGTTTGTTTCATTCAAATTAATTATGTGAAAGCCAAAAACCGGGCAACCCTTTTTGAGCTGCCCGGTTTTGTTTTTTGACTGTTGCAGCAACCCTTGATTTTCAGGACTGTTGCAGCAACCCTTGGCTTTCGGGGCTGAAGCATCAGTTTCCGCTGTCTTTCGGCTCCGAACGACCGTGCTTGCAGATACGGTTATGCTGCGCCAATGCTCCTGCGAAGCACAAGAAGCGCATCGAGTGAGTCAACGCATCCGTCTCCGTTAAAGTCCATAATGAGTTCGTTGCCCTCGGTTTCCACACCGAGTGCATATCTCATAATCAGCAAAGCATCATATGTTGTGATTTCACCGTCGTGGTTCACATCGCCGATCATCCAATAGCACGCCGTAATGGTTCGGTCTTCCGTAACATTGGTGGAATCGCCGTCCCAGCGGTCAAAGATATAGCCGGCGTGTTCGGGCGCATCGGGAAGTATCGCATCCTGTCCATGTTCGACATAAAGAACAGCAATGGGGTCTCCGTTAAACCGTCAATCAGGGTAACTTCATACACGTTGATCGTGCATGCTGCGTCAACAACCAGATCTTCGGCAGGCATTGTTTCGGGAACACTCCATCCCGAGAATGTGTATCCTTCGGGTACATCATACGCGGGAGTTATAATTGCTGCACCGTATTCATATGTTTGGACGCTGTACTCCTCGCCGTTGACCGTATAGGTTATCGTGTAGTAGGTAACCCAATCCGCATACGAACGGCTGCCTACTTCATAGCAGTTACTTGCGATTATCGTCGCGGGGGCTTCCACCTCATGGTAGTAAGCTGTAACCGTAATGTCGTAGAGAAGGTACTCACCGTCGTAGTTCTCATCGTATTCCCAGCAGGTAAAAGCGTAGCCTTCATGTTCGGGCGGAGTGAGGAAGGTTGCTTCATCGAGTGTTGTGCCGACCTCGTATTGAGCCGTGCCGATCACGGAACCATCCATGCTGTCAACAAAAGTTACGGTAAACTTTGTTTTTTCTCTCGGAGGGAGTTCAATATCGTTTTTAATGTATATGTCATCAACTCCGGTGGGTGCAATTGTAACATAGCCGCAGGACCTCGCCGTCTGCCCTTCAACATCAATTCCGTAAAGATGATAATTTATCGAATACTGCCTATCTGTCCTTGATTCAAAAAGGGCATATATCATTCCCGATTCAAAATCAGAAACGGCTGCTGTGGGAAGTTTTGTATATCCATCAGTCGGTGTGAAACGTAACAGACTTATTAGCTCTCCTGTGGTCTTATTGATTTCATAGACAGTTGTGTATGAAAGTCCATACATTTTTCCGTCTCGCGAAATCGTAATTTCTGCCACATTTGCCGATGCAAAATCTGCTATTTTTATCAAATCTCCTGTATCGATATCAACACTATACAATGCATATTTGCCGCTTGATTGGCTCGTGTAGGCAATTGCATACAGCGTATTAGTTGAATAATCATATGCCATAGATCGGGGAGACAGCAGATTAGTTCGTCCCCAATAATCAACATGCTGACTTTTTTCATCAATAACAATATAGTTGAACTTGCTATACCCTTTAGTTACATACCCGTAGATTTTCCTCCGGCATGGGCACAAGTTACCATGTTGTATCCTTTGGTTTCATCAGTCGACAGCTCAGCAATCAGCTCTGCTTTTTCGGGCAAACTGCTTGAAAGTTTATACAAAGCAGTGTGCCATATTTGTTGTTCTCGTGAATAAATATCGTCATAGACAAAAAGTTCGGCAGACCCCACTTCGGATTCTATAACAGTAACCTCGCAGGTATCGACCAAACCGCCGTCAACCGTTGCTGCCGTTATGGTTGCGGTGCCCGTCTTCATTCCTACCACATTGCCGTCCTCGAGTACAACGGCAATGCTCTCATCGGATGAAGTGAATATAACTTCTTTATTAAACGCTTCCTCCGGAAGCACTTCGTATGTTAAAGGTACGCGGCAATTCACGCCGACTTCGGCGGTATCCTGTAAAACAATTTCCGAGGGATGCACCGGCTCACCGACGTATACATTGTCAAGCTTTGCACTTGCATCAGTTGCTCCGGTAGATAAGTAAAGTACCCATTGAGCGTATGCTTGCCGGCGGTAAGAGCGTATTCCTTATGTGTCCAGTCCTTATAACCGGCGTAACCAAAGCCCCTGCCGCTCTCCAGGGGACGGTCATCAATGCTGAAAAGCAGACCGCCGCTTACATAAGTATAGTCCAACACGTCGCAAATAAAATCAAACGAGACTATATCGCCCTCATTCGCAGTGACTTCAGCGGTAATGATGGCCTTCTTTTCATACCTGCCGATCTCAGGTGAAGCAATGTGGTCATCTTCCACTCTCCAAATATAGTTGCCGTTTTCGGAATCGATATAGTCGCCGGAATTGGTGAATTCGATATTTCCGCCTTCGACGTTCAGGGCTTCGTTGAGTGTCATGGTTGACGGCGGATTTTCTCCATCCTCCGCTTTTGCGGAAATTGTCGGAACCGATACAACGGACAGCACCATCAGCAGTGCCAAGATCAAGGAACATACTTTTTTCAGAAGTGTTTTCATATTTTTCCTCCGGAATCTATTTGCAGCCATGAAAAACGGCGCATTAACATTTTAAATACGAGCTTTGAATTTTTGCTGTTTTTTTGTTGGCGGTCGTGTTTATTTCCTTTGCTGCCCCGATTCTTCGGTTGCTGAATATCGGCTTGAATCTGTCGTTGTCTGCAATCATTTTAACTTGCGTTAGTGATGAGCTTATTGTCGGTACTGCTGCATTGCCGCGCCTGTGTTAAGCACACACTGACTTTTCTTTGAGGTTCAAAAGGATGCTGCACATAGCTGCCGTATGTATAATAATTATACGTTCACTTTAGTTGAAAA
>ENA-OQEN01000707-OQEN01000707.1-human-gut-metagenome-genome-assembly--contig:-NODE-707-length-13993-cov-2.941872_pt1 | contig 13993 bp, 10 predicted proteins | sample MGYA00242791_ERZ504627 | MGnify/ENA primary metagenome ERZ504627 (study PRJEB26092, sample SAMD00036316) | human gut metagenome | host: Homo sapiens | study: EMG produced TPA metagenomics assembly of... | reverse complement strand
TGGTTATCCAAGTCCCGTCGTCATAGAGGAAGAACATGCCCGAAAGCACACTGCTTGCGGTAAAGCGCCTAAATGACCCGCATGACTTGAGCTCCGAGGGCAGTTCGCCGCCGACAAGCGGTGTGGAGAACAACGTCTGATAGTAGGCGGGCGCGCTTCGCCAGGTGTTGCGAATCACGCAATCCTCGTACCGACGGAAGCCGAGCTGCCATGGCTGGACCGCGGCGTCATAGAGACTGGGCTCGATATTGAGGCTGTGGACAGCCGCCTCGAACCCGTCGATGGTGTACCAGTCTGCATCGAGCGGTAGCCGTCAAGGAGCTGTGCGCGGGATGTGGGACCGGACCCCCACGTGGTTTCTTCGACGATGGGAGCAGGGGGCTCTTCATCATCTTCGGGCACGAAGCAGTCTGCATAGGCCTCGATATCCGAAAGCCAGTCAAATTCTTCTATGCGATGGCGCTTGCGTCGATACAGCACGATGCGCTCATCGGGAGCAAGGAAGTTTAGCGCCTGTTTGGTCGCAAATGCGCCGCTATCTTCGTCAATCAACAAGCATACAGCTGGCGGGAGTTCGAGAGATTCCAGCACACCCTCGAAGGTTCCTTCCGGGTCGTGCCAGAGCACGATGTTTCCTGTCGTCGCTGCGAGGAATTCGGCAAGCTCTTGCTGGATGTGTGTGATAGGGGTGTCTTCTGAGGATTCTTGAGCGCGGATTCCAATAAATTGGAATCCGAAGCCACGAATCGTCTGTATCCAGCGGGGTCGGCGTGGCTCGTCGTTCAGCTTTTTGCGAAGGTTCTTGATATGGCTGGCAAGCAATCTTCCAGATTCGAGAAAACCAACGCCTAAAGCCTCCATGGAGAGTTGGTCTTGGGAGATGCTCTCTCCTGCGTGGCGCACAAGGGAGCCAAGCGTATCGAATTCGGAGACCGTGAGATGAATCTCGTTGCCGTCGACATTGACGTGATGCCCAACCTCGTCAAAGATCAGCACGCCTCCATCCGATGCCGACTTAAATGCGATGCCTCGCGATGCCGGGCCCATGTTGGTATCGCTTGCAGGTATGTCGAGGTAATACCCAACGCCGTGGGCAGTCTTAAGCCATCGAGGACTTCGTGCGTTTTCTCTCAGTTTAAGGCGGATATTCTTGATGTGGGAGTCCACCACCCTGGTGTCGCTGCCCTCGGCTGAGACGTATGGTACCAGCTCGGCGCGGGTGAAGACTTGTCCGGGTTTGCTGGCAAGCGCGTTGATGAGGGAGAATTCGGCTGGGGTGAGTTCGATGGCGCAGTTTCCTAGACGTACCGCCTTTCTGGCTTCGTCGATGACGAACTGCGCTTCTGCCGTTGATTCTTGTGTTGCTTGTGACATGCAGTTCGCCATGCTTATTTGACCTTCGCCAATACGCTCTGGAATTTCTCGTAATTTACCTTCACGCCGTCGTCGAGGTCTATGGCGATCATTTGGTCCGCGAGTTCATGCACCCTTTCCTCGTACGACTCGATTTCGGCAGCCTGGTCTGCCACGCGCTTGCGCTCCTTATCGATTGCCGTTCGCTCGCGCCCCTGCGCCGTTTCGGATGCTTCGTCCAGGTGGGCAAGCTTGCTGCGGTAGCGCTCCTGCTGCTCATGCACATAGTCCGTGCGCACGCGCGCCATGAGGTCGGGCTGGTAGCGGTGCATGTAGAAGAGCACTTTGAAGCTGTTTTTCTTGCCGGCGTCTAGGAGCCAGTAGATGGGGCGCTTCTTGTAGGTCTTGCAGTGGTCGGCGAAGAACTCCTTGAGGAAGTACTGCCGGATGGTGTCGCGCGGCGTGCCCTTGGCGGCGGGGGAGAGCGCGTCCGCCGCGTAGCGCAGGTTCTCCTCAAGGGTCTCCGCGCCGTACGCCGCTATCAGGAACTGCTCGAAACGCGCCACGATGTCGTCCGTGAAATACGCGTCATCCGTGATGGGCAGCACGTTGTCCGCATCTGGCATGAAGGTGACGTGCTCCGGATCGGGCATCTTGGCGAGGTAGTTCTCCACCGTGTCGCCCTGGTCGGCCAGTACGAGCCCGTCCACGTCGAGCGAGTAACGGCCGAACATGCAACCCACGGCGTAGCTGATGAGGCTCACGATTTCGTCGCGGCGCGTGCGCACGTACTGGTTGCCCTTGTAGCTTTCGGGGATCTCCTCCTTGGTGTCGAAGATCCGCGCGACCGAGACATACTTGTCCTCGACCTCGATGGGCACCTCGTCCACCATGCCGTAGATCTCGGCGAAGATGCGGTTAAGCTCCTCCTCGTTGGCGCGGAGCTGCTCGAACCGCTCGTTGACCTCGGCCTTGTGTGCCTCGTATTTGTCTCGTATGAAGGTTGCCATACTACGCCGCCTTTCGTGATGTGGAAAATGGGTCTTTCGCGCGCCCGAAACAGCCAGCTTGATTGCCGTGTTTGCCAAGCACAGTGCGGGGTTCGCATTTGTCAAACATACGAACAAATGTTTGATATTGTAGGCATAAGCTGGTAAAATAATGCCAGGTCAGCGGTATAAGTCCTGCGAGCCGGCAGCGCCGCCTCCTGTGAAGGGAGGTGAACTGCCTATGGATTGGTTGAGTCAACTTTTGGGCTTGGGTCTCACGGCTTTCAGGCTCTTGAATGAAGCAATCAAGTTCATGTCCAAGGCTCAAGGCTTCATGCGTGAGAGGAGGGAGGAGAGCCGCCGTCGCTAAGCGACTGGCGGCCCCAAGCAAATCATAGCGGTGCTGCCTGGGATAGCAGTCGCAGGCAGCCGCTGACTTCATTATAGCCGGTTTTACCGATGATATGCCGCGAGCTCTACTTTGGGTCATATTGTTTCCCTCGATTTCGTTTCGCAGTAATCAACGAAATCCAGCCAAGCAACGTGGACTCTTTGATGATGGCGCGCCTTTTAATTGCTCGCCCTGTCTGCTCTCAAAGACGTAGTAGGCTTCGTTGTTATGCTTTGATATGCGAAAACTTCCATGAGCGAGTGAGTTGCGAATCAGATAAAACAAAGCTTCAGTCTTGCCGAGTCCAGCTTTAACGGTGTGGATTGCGAATTCACTTCCGCACTCATACGACTGGAGCATGCCGATGCTGTCGAGTTCATCCTCGATCGCTGTGGTGGTTGTCCTTATCCAGTCATGTCCGTTTGCCGAGGGAAACCCACTTATCTTTCTTAAGTCGGCTTGCAGTGTCTTATATTTAGCTTTGCGAATGCCCATTTCGGCGAAAGTGACTCCCTTTGCCGAAGTGCCGGGGACGGGGGTCTCCCAGACGAAAAATTGAACAATCTTCTGCAGGTTGGAGTTTTTTGCCAGGTTAACTTTTTGCCCGAATACCCATTTGCATGCCATGGCTTATCACACCAACGGATTGCGTTTGAAGTCCCAAGAAGTTTCTTGGGAGTCCCAGTTTTCTTCTGAAAGCGAGATGCATTCGGATGCTAGGCGATGCACTTCCGCCTTTATTCGAGAATTCGTAGCGCATGCCGGAAGAAGAAGAATGTTTCCAACTGGCGTGTTGAGAGTCGGGTTGGTTATGCCAAGAATGTAGCTGGTGACGCTTGAGTTTAAGAAGGTAGGCAGAAGAGGAGGATGTCGGAACCGTGCTTTGTTGGGATAATGGTTGGAGATCCGGATGAAAAGAGCTCTTCAGATTGCTTGATGCGAAAACTCACCATGTCACTGGTAATGATTCCCCAGCAAATTCCTTCGATTGAGAGGCACTCCGGATTTGGCATTCCGCCGTGTTCGGAATAATGGGCTATTGCGGCTGCTGAATAGTCAACGACATCATATTTCATACCGGACCAGCGTGAGAACCCTCCCCCATTGGCAAGCGGTCTCCATCTGTTAAAGAGGAGATCGCCTGATGATTCCCACCAGGTGCGCAGATAGCGATTGTTGTCATGAGTCTTAAGTCTTCCGGCTGATCGGAAGTGGGCAGAGAGATTCCCGTTAGAGTAAGACATGCCGAGAGAGGGCTTGCCCAATATGCAATCGGGCTGCCGGGGATGTCGTGGAAGGTGGTGGCGTCGGCTCGGTAGAACCAGTCGCAGTCGGGACTCTGGATGGCTTCAAGCGTTTTTGGCTCCTGCAGCGAGTGATGATCGAAGTCATTGAGGCGGATATATGCTCCTCTGGTGCCGGGGGTGTGCGATTGCGAAAAAATGCCAGTACATACCTGTGCAGCAACGCCCTTGAATCCGTGGACTGAGAGCTGCACAAGAGACACTATCGTTCTGTCATCGATTAGCTTGTTACGCAGCGTTTCAAATGAAGACAAGAACATCCAGCTGTTGGTTCCAGTAATGCCTGAATAGCCATGGAGTTTAAGCATTCCAAGAATTCGTTCGATAAACGCCGTGCACAGGTCCTTGCAGCTATCGGGATAGTGCTTCTTGACCCACTTGCTCATGAACGGGTTGAAGCTGCTGCTGCCCATATAAGGCGGATTGGCTACCACCACGTCAAAGCGGCGGGCAAGGGCACGGCACGTGGTGAGTGCGCGTTCGACTTCGCTGTTGGCGTGCGAGGTAAAGAGGTTATCGCCTACTGCATCGATGAGATCCGCTCCAAGGGCGGTAATGTCCTCGTCGCTCGGCTGGAGCAGGCTACCGATTTCTCCCAGATGCGCGAGGTTTTCCAGCAGTTCGGACTTTTCGCGCAGTGGGCTTGTGAGCAGCAGGTTGCCAGTGTCAATCTCGATGTTCTGCAGCACGGTGATATCGGCCGTAATACCGCGGTTGAAGAACCGGCGATCATGCTTGCGGGCGCAGAGGGCCAGGGCGAGTGTGGCAATCTGCGCGGCACGCGGATCAATCTCAAACCCGCTCAGGTTCTTCGTGAGGATGAGCTCAGGAATCTCGCGCTCGCGGTAACCGCATTCCTCGTAGATGGCCATGAGCATTTTGAATGCGTAGACCAGGATATGGCCCGAGCCACAGGCAGGGTCGCAGAAAGTGATGTCTTCAGGGCTCGTTACCTGGATGAAGTCCTCATGCACCTCATCCGGCTCGATGTAGTACTCCATGAGACGGTCAGAGGAGTTCTCGGCATGCGCATGATCACGCAGACGGCTCTCGGGGTGGTTGAGCATCCAGAGACGGCCGAGCGAGTTGTCCACCATGTAGCGTACGATCCACTCGGGCGTGAAGAGCTGCGTGGCAGGTGCGATGTCCTTGGCGGCCGCCTTGCGCTTGCTCTTGAAGAACTCAGCCTTAACCTCGCTGTTGTAGAACTGGTACATCCAGCCCAAGATCTCGACGTCCCGCCATTCGCCCTCAGGGATGTCAGTTACTAGGCGATATAGTGCATTGAACTCATTCTTGCGCAGAAGGTTGGCGGGCATCGTGAGGGCATCGGCCGTTACCGTGCCGAAGACCGAGGGTAAAAAGCTTGCAAGCTCGTTGCACTGTGCGATGAGGATGACACGGTAGAGCCGTTCGTCATCACCCGTTTGGATGAGTTGAGCGATTTCCATACGATCGAGGCCCGGCAAGTCAAGCGTAGTCGCCGTCTTAAGGCACTCCGGTTCAAAGCTCCCATCTGCTGCGGAGAGCATGCGGACGTGGCTGGGCAGGAAATCGTGCAGCTCCATGTAACGGATGGCGGCGAAGCGGTTGAACCATGTATAGGCCATCTCGGTAATGAAGGGGAGGGTTCCCTCCTGCTCGATGCGGCGGAACAACTCCGTGCGCTGGCGTTTCTCGGTAGCGGTAAGCACCGTGCCACGCACAGCGTCCGCTTCAACGCCGAACTCCGAGCGGCCCGCGTCGTCTAGTCCATAGATGTATAGACGTTGTTCGACGTCCTTTAGCAGCTGCTCGCGCGCTTCGATGGAGAACTTCTCGATTGCCTTGGTGTCCATAAGGGTTCGTCCCGTTCTATTGGATGCGGATGCCGTCTGCGCCGTCGAGGTTGCTCAGCAGCTTGGTGCGCACTGCGGCGAGATAGCGGTCGATGTCTTGCTCGGTGCGGAGCGTTTCAGGCCTGAAGATCAGCTCCGCTCCACGCGCTTGATGTGCGGCGCGGGCTGAGCGGGAGTCTTTCCGGGCGTGACGGGAGGCGTGAGCGGCCGCTTGCGCCTCTCCGCCTCTTCATCTATGCGCGCGTAGAAGCTCGCCTGGTCGTTTGAAAGACGCGTGCTGAGCGCATCGAGCTCGCTCAGGGATGTGCTGTCGTGCGCGGTGTTACGCCGGCACAGCTTGGTCTCGGCGATTTGGGGAAGGTTGACGCTGTGAGCCTGCGCATAGGCATCGATATCCGCGTACATCTCCTCAACGCGGTCCAGTAGGGCCTGCTGCTTTGCCTTGAGCATCTCGCCGTAGGCGGAGTTCACCGTCTGCATGGCATCGGCGAGCAGGCGGATACGGCCGTACGGAGTACGGGAGTCTAGCACGCTGGCGATGGTGGCGAGCGCATCGGTGGCATTGCGGTCGCTGCTCAGGTAGTCGCGCTCGCGTTCCATGTTGCGACGCAGGCTCGCCGCGCGGTCCCAGATCCGCTGCTGATCGGGGAAGAACTTGAAAACGTCTTCTAGGTCCTCGGCGGTATCTTCGAGATCGTTCTTGTTGCTTACGATGCTTGGCAGCAAGTCGGAGGCATCTCGTCCGGCGGAGAGCACGCCGCGCAGGAGCACGATGCCGTGCTCTACATCCTCGCGGCCGGGGTACGTGCTGCCCGAGCGATATTCGGTGTGCAGGAGCTCTTCGAGCTTGTGCAGGCGCTCGGAAAGTGCCTCGTAGCATGCTGCGGCGAGCTCGGCCTCTTCGAGCGGAAGGTTGCTCTTGCCGGTTGCATGCATGGTGATGTCGCGTGCAGCGCGGCGAACGTGATCGGCCACGCGCACGCGAAGACTGATGAGGGTTTGGCGCGTTTCCGTTGCCTTGCGTAGCTTGCTAACCGCTGCGGGTGTGGTGATATCCACCGTAGAACCCGCATAGCGCAAGCGCGCGTCGCCAGCTGCAAGAAGTTCCGCTGCAACGGCGGCGATGTCGATCTCGCGCCAGCCGAAGGGGCGTGCCTGGAAGTGCTGCTGCACCGCCGACATGGGCGTGTCCGCGCCAAGGTTGTTTTGGTTTTCGAGGAAGCGCTTCATTGCTTCGACGGCCCGCTCGTTGGGCTGGAGACCCTCGAGTGCCGGACACTGCCCGCGAAGGATTTCCAGTATCTCGGCGTCGGAATGGTAGTTGGTGTCAATGAAATCGAGCTTCGAGTAGATACTTCCACCGAGTTGCCGAGCAGGCTTATGAGCATCTGCTTGGCAGTTGTTCCCTGTGGCTTGACGGGGCTGCCGACGGCGTAGAACTCGCCCTTACGAATCCCCTCCTCAAGCAGGCGATGGCTTCGTCAAGCTCCGCATGGGCGTCCTGTCGGCGGTCGCGGATGATGCGCTGCACGTTTTCGGGCTGGCGCCCAATGTTGTTCGTTCTGGCATATATCTCCACGCGCAGGGCATCCTGGATGAGGTCGTAGTAGCGCGTATCATCCGAGAGCAGGCAGATGGCCTCATCGCGTTGGGAGCGCATGAGGAGCGCCTCACGGCCGGTCAGCTCTTCGCCGGCCGCGGCGGTCATGACGCGAAGCACCATGCCTCCTGGCGCCCCTATGCGCGTCTCGTCGATGTACTTCTCAACATCGAAGTCGTTTTCGCCAATGCGGAGCTTGTTGGAATCAAAGATCTGGCCGAACACGATCTGCCCGATATGGTTGGTGATGTCGGCGGGATTAACGACGGTGTTGGAAATGGCGCGGGCAATCTCCCGTTCATCGTCTGTGAGGAACTGATAGACCTCGCCGCTGCGTCCTGCATAGTTCTGCTTTACCAGCCGAGCAAGCGACTCGTTCACAATGCGGCGAAGTTCGAGCAGGTTGGCCTCAGTGTTCTCGACCATGAGGATGGCGATGTTCTCGGGGTTGGCTTCTACGTCGTTGACCCAGCGGATGAGGAACAGCAGCTTGAGCACGCTCACGTCGAACGGCTCGAGGCCCTGCCTGTTGCGGGCGGCTTCGTCGGCTCGGTTGACGACGCGCCGTACGTGCCCTTCGAGGAAGGTCTGGATCGTGTCGTAGAATCGCCAGAAGGGGATGAGTGCCGTCTCATCGCGGTCTTCGATCGCCTGCGTTGCCTCTTGGAAGCCCGAGAGCATGGAGCGCTCGTTGCCCGAGGTGCTCTTACCCGAGCTACCATGCTTGCGAAGCTCATCGAGGGACTTCTGCATGAGCTTGACTGGTAGTTCACGAAGGATAGGTGGCAACGAAGTCGTCGGCGTCGCTGTAGCCGCCAAGGTCCTCGACGGCGTTCTTGAAGTGAAAGAGGTTCTTGAGCGCGGCCGCTTTCTGGCCGTATTCCATGCGCAGAAGGTCGGCGGCGTCTTGCGTCTTCTCGAGGATGCGGCGTTTGATGACTTCGTCCGCGTTGATGCCCGAGAGAGATAGGCGTGTGGTGAAGCGGCCCTGGATTTTTGAGAAGTCCACGCTGGTGCCGGCCATCTTGACCACCTCGTCGATGGCTTCCTGACTGGTGACCATCACCCACACCGTACCCTGGCCCTTCGAGCCGAGTTCTTCGACGATCGTTTGAAGGTTGAGCATGCGCGAGACGTCTTTTCCGTTGTTCACGTACTGGCCAACCTCGTCCACCATGAACAACAGACGAAGCGCTCCGCCCTCTTCGGCCGCGCGCTTGCGGGCGTAGTCGGCGATTTCGGTAGTGAGGGCATCGATGGAGAAATCGACCTGGTCGGTGCCATCCAGGTAGCGTTCGGCTTCCAGTTCGCTCATGACGCCTGTATCCACCAGCGCACCGATGACTTCGTCGGTGTTGAAGGCATAGGTGTCGCGGCTCTCAATCCACGGTTCGCCTGCGAGCTCTTCGTAACGGGTGCGGAACTCCTGCGTCTTGCCCTGCTTGTCAACGAACTGCTCCAAGCGAGCAAGCTTGAGATCCTCGCCATAGAAGCCTAGATGGTCGTAGAACACACGCGCGAAGGTGCGCTTGAGTGCGTCTCGGTCTTGGCCACCTACATTCTTGTTGTCGATGTTGAACAGGATGGCCTCGGTGGGGATGGAGGCGCAGCGCTGCGCGCGCTCATACAGTTCGCGCGAGGGGAATTTGTCGGCGAAGTAATCGAGCGCGTGCTTGCCAGCTACTTCTTTGTTGGTGAGCAGGTGCGAGAGCATGGTGAGGAAGTGCGACTTACCCGAGCCGAAGAAGCCGGATATCCATACGCCGACCTTGTCGGTCGGGCGCTCGATGGCGCGCTCATACGCCGCGTAGAAGTTGCCGAAGTGCTCGGCGAGCTCGCGCGTGACCACGTATTCGGACAGCTCCTGTTCGGCTATCTCCTCACTCTTCTCAGAGATTTTGATGACGCCGTTGATATCGCGGTCGATGTCTTTTTGAAACATGGACTGGATGCGCATGGGAGGCATCCTTTCTCCGCCTGCAGCCAGGCGGCTAGCAGGGGAGTGTTACAGGATGTTGAAGGCTCGGTAGTAGTTGCCGTCGCTGATGCGGTCGAACAGGTGCAGCTGCTGCCCGTCGTAGCGCCCGGGGTACATCAGCACCACGGGGATGTCCTCGAAGAGGCTTTGCGCGTTTTCCAGCACGGAGTGGGCGCGGACAAAGGGGTACACCTGTCCCACGCCGGTGATGATCAGGATGTCGCGCCCGGTCTCGTGTGGCGAGTAATCCATGGCGCGGGCGTACGCTTCGGGCGTGGCGATCTTTTGCAACTGGCGCAGGAGCGCATCGCTGCCGCGTTTTTCCTCGAGAGCGGTGATTTTGCCCAGGATGCGCTTATCTTCGCAGATGGCAAGGAGTGTCTGCCAAAGATTGCGCTCCACGAGCCGGTAGGGAGAGTTGTCTGCCTGGGATTCGGCTACAAGTTCGGCGGTGCGCTGGCGCACCTCGAGCTCGCGGCTCGCATCGTAGGGATAGACGTAGAAGCCCACCTCGTTGGCGAGCCCGCGGTTGTTGAGAAAATCGTTGTCAGCGAAGCGTTTCCGCAAGCGGTCGAAGTCGCGCGCGATGTCGGTGGAGATCTGGGTCGTCATGATTCGCTCCTATTCCAAGCAGGAGAACGCGGGAAGCGCTACGGCGTCCCCGTTGGCACGTATGGCGCGCTCAAGGTCGAGGTCGAGGAGGATGCTGTGCAGATCGGTACTCCTGGGACTGGAAAGGTAGCCAGTCTGGACCAGGCACTTAGTGAGCACCTGGCGAATCTTATTGAGCGTGCCGTCAGACCAGCCAGCGACTGTCTCGCTTTGCGAGCGCAGGTTTTCAAGGAACAGCGCTATCTCGTGCTTGGCGAGATGCATATCGACGGTTTGGAACTTAACCCCCACGACACCCAGCATGAATTCCCAGACGATGCGATAGGTGCGCATGAGTGCGTATAGGTTCGTTTGCGCGGATTGAGCGGGCGAGCCGTGCGCGATGAAGCGCGTGAGCTCATGGCGCAGCGGTGGATCGTCGCTGAGATTGTCTAGTCGCAGGAGGCACGCCTTGGTAATGGAGGCGAGCTCGCGCTCCGTGGGGTATTGGAAGTAGTTGTTGACGAGGTTTTGAGCGAGGATTTCCTCGTCGTTTAGCCCCTCGAGCCGGAGTTGAGCAATGGTGCGCGTTTCGGTGAGCAGCCATTGTTCGCGGGTGATGGAGCCGCGGTAACGCCAGCTCGTACCCGCTGATCGGCCGTCGCGGAACACGACCGTTGGCGTGCTGCTGCAGGCATTACATGCCGCATTCGTGCAGCTTTCACCGTGGGCGGGGTCGCTATTTAGTGATACCCCCCCCCCTACACTCAAATGCAGGGTTCGGCATGACTTCTCCCTCTAGCGCAGGGCGCTGCGCTCGGCAACGTATTCATAAATCAATAATATAGCAACGTGCGGACACCGTTCGCCGGAGTCCGCTGCAATGCAACGGGCTTCGGCGTTATGCTGTGCGGGCAAGGCGCGTTGCTGGTGACTGCTCTGCGTGTCGTAAGGAGGCGGCTATGGCGAAGGGTTCCGAAGAGTGGGCTACCGCAATCGGGATAGTTCCGCAAAGCGCTTGCAGCTGGCGATGCGGATACCGTCATACGGTTCATCGACAAGTACGGCGGCGTGTTGAATGCATCGCGCGGAGACTGCCCCAATGAGTACGCAATATGGAACGGCCTGTTCAGCTCTATGGATTGCGAGCTTTTTGATGCGCTTATGGCGCGCGTAAAGGGATTGCCTAAGGCCATTGTCTTTTCAAGTCCGGGTACTATCGATTTGGGGTTTGTGGCAAATTGGCGCCCGTATAACGAAGCGCGGGCGCATTCGCGCTCCCGCGGCAAATCCCGGGCGCCTGGGATACATTGCAGGGAAGTGCGAACCCTTTGGTAAGAGAGGCGCTCCCTCTTCGAGTGTGTACAAAAATCGAACTTCCCGAGACGCTGCGGTATATAGGCAGCAGGGCATTTTCCGGCGTGCAGATGGAAAGCGTCGTCATTCCAAAATCGGTGCAAAATATCGGGGTTGGCGCTTTTTACGGGGCAAAGCGTATAACGGTCTACGACATGATCTCGCCAGATGCCGTGGGGGCGAGTAGCTGTGAGGATTCACCCAACGGCGTTCCAAATTCCTCAATCGGATGGCTTGGAATCGACTTCAATGGAACCGTTTTCGCGATTTGGAATGCGTCATATTCTGACTTCGAGGTGATTGTTCGGTCTGCCAAGACGGACGAAGTGCTGTATCGCGTGTATATGCCGATTCGGTCGTTTGCTGGTCCCTCGGGGAGTTTAGGAAACGTGAAGGGCCGGCTTGCGGCGACGCTGGTCTCGTCCTGGGGAAAGCACGCGTCGTTTGCTTTTGAGCGTCTCGACGACATGTTCGACGAGCTTCCCAATCAGTACGCCAAGCTTAAGACGGCCATTAATCGCTTGGCGTATCTCGTAGACCTGGAGCCTGGCATGCGTGAGGTGTACGAGGAATACCTGAGGCGCAATGCAAAGCGGGCGATTGCAGCGATGGCCGAGGACGACGAGGTGGATGAGCTCCGCGCTATTGCGAGCGTGTTGGTTACCAAGGCAAACCGCAAAAAGCTCACCGACGCGTGTACCGAGGCTCCTCACATGCGGGAGTACCTCCTTGCGTACAACGAATTTGACGAGGCGCCGTCTCAGCATGTGCAGGCAGGGGGTTTGGGCGCATCGCGGAACGGGGCGTTGGCATCCTCTGAGCTCGAGGGCGCCGGATCCACCAATGAGCCCCTTGTTCCTAAGCAGCTCGAGCAAGCTTCCCATCTGGACGGTATGCCATTATCCCGCGCCTGGAAAGAAGCCAAAAATCGAGGGAATAGCGGATTTGGAGGCGCGGTATCCCTGGCTTGTGACCAAGGGAACGTTTCCTCCTGAAGCGGGGGAGGAGCGGAGGCAACTCGCGTATTTCATTAATAAGAGTGCCGTTTGCCCGGCCGACAGTTTGGAAGGTGAGGGGCAATGACTCCTGAGCGCGCCATGAAAGGGCTGGTGAGTGCTGCTCTCGCTAATAATGTTGGGGCTGTTGCCCGCCTGTTTGACAGTGAGCCGCTGGAGATGCCATCCGTGGCCCTCGTCCGAGCAATTGCCGCAGGGAATACGGACGTAGCACTTGATTTGGCCGGTAGGGGAGTTGCGTTCGAACCCTACCTGCAGCCTGCGCCGCAGCTGGAACATGCCGAATCGGGAGTTGAAGAGCGGACGCGTTTTTACCTAGCGGATCTTCTCGGAATGGATAGTCGCAGCATTCCGTATGGGGAGGGCCATCGTCCACGTCGACCTGCGGCTGGGAAAGAGTTTTCGGGATGCCTATATCTGCGCGGCATCTCGCCTATGTGCGAAGACCGTGCGTTCGCTTGCCGATGAGGGCCTGCTGAGCGCTCGGGACCGTGCGGGCTTGCTATTGGCGGCTGCGAACTACTGGGTCGCGTGGGGCGACTTGGGGTACCGTGATATCGCTTTGCTACTTGCTGGCACGTTTGATGGGCTTCCGCCGTATCCAACCATCAACTTCGGAAGTTGTGGCCTAGGGAGTATCGTTGCCTCCAGCTTGCTTGACCTAGCTGCGCGCTGCCGGCTCAAATACGTTCCCGAATACATGGAGCGAGCGGTTGGTTTGTCTCAGTCGGGTGGTATTCCTTTCTCATACCTGGAGGTTGCCGCAGTTATGCTGGATGAAAAGACAAGTGCAAAAAGGGCTGCCTTGATACGACAGGGGATGGAGAAGGGTGGGGTGGACCTGTCGGTATATCCGCAGTTGTTCTAGGAGTTTGGGGGATTGCCGACATGGCGGTCCCCTTAAACTTTCGGCTTTGGGTGCTTGCTTCGCGTCATGTCGAGTAGACTGGAGCGTCAGCCGCTTGCAGCCTGCGGGTCCTTTGAGCGAAAACGCTGTCTGCTTGGCGCTTCGTAAAAGAAGTGCCTAAACCCGAATAAAAGGCCCATGCAAAACCGGAAGTTTTTCAGCGAGCCCCTCAATATTGCCGCCGGTGCGCCGTTTCGGCCCCCGGCGCCCCGCCACCGCCTCCACCCCGCATAACCGGCCGCCCGCCGCCAACAGGCCGCTCAGTCAGCTCTCCGCAGGCCTATTTGTCATTCAGATTCACGATTACGGTCGCGCCGAACGCGGTACAATAACGACGCATGTGGTTTTTCGCCAGCAGACGGCTTCCCCTCATCGCCGAAGCCCGACGCACGCGGCCGCGCCAATTGCGCAGACACGGCCCAGTACCAGCGATTTTCCAAGAAATGCGGAAAAGCCCCGGCGCACCAGGCACCGGGAACCTGTATACCTATGAGAGGAGAGGGTATATGCGCGCAAGTTCAAGTCCATGGACGGCAACGAGGCCGCCGCATACGTATCGTATGCGTTCACCGAAGTTGCGGGGATTTGACCCCATCCACGCCGTCCAGCCCCATGGCCGACCCATGTCGACCAGTGGGCCAGCCCAGGGGATGAAGCAACATCATTACGG
>ENA-OQEN01000706-OQEN01000706.1-human-gut-metagenome-genome-assembly--contig:-NODE-706-length-13997-cov-1.496611_pt1 | contig 13997 bp, 20 predicted proteins | sample MGYA00242791_ERZ504627 | MGnify/ENA primary metagenome ERZ504627 (study PRJEB26092, sample SAMD00036316) | human gut metagenome | host: Homo sapiens | study: EMG produced TPA metagenomics assembly of... | reverse complement strand
TCATAGGAACCGCTGACGTCGACACTGCCCCCGCCTGCCTCAGCATGGCCACTGCGCAAGGTCACGATACGACCATCATAGGCCACGTCGCCGGCTGCCGTATCGACAGTCAGACCGTTATAGGACAGATCCGACGCCTTCACCTGGCCCGTCACCACGATAGAACCGTCCTGGCTGTTGCCGGCTGCATGGAGCGAGGCTGACAAGTTCCCATGACAGCTGCGGCACACGCAGGGCCGATAAGTCCAGGCCCTGGACGTCAGCGTCAGCTTCGTAAGCCCCGCTCCGGACGTCATAGACGCCCTTCCCCGTCAGGGAGCGCCATAAGCCTGGGCTGACAAGGAAGCGATGTCGACGCGGTCGTGGCTATACGCCAGGTCGGCCCGGACTTCATCGACAGTATAGCGTCATAGGTCACGTCATGCAGGGACGCCGTACCGCGGGCGCTCACATCTTGTGGCGTTCCCCAGACCGTCCCTTGGAAACCAGCGGTTCCGCTGACGGCCGCCGGCAGGTAATCGGCAAAGGCCGTCACATCAGGCACCGGGGACGTCGACATTCAAATTGAACACGGGCGTGTCACCGTTGGTCACGATGGTCCCGCCGACGCGGAAATCCTGGCCGTTGACGCGGCCTTCGACACCAGACAAGGTAATATCCTGGGTCGTCAAAGCGGCATGACCTTTCAGGCCATCCACATCGAGTCCCTGGACAGTGACATGGCCGTCGGTCACATCGGCCTGGCCGGACAGGAAAAAGCCGTTATGACTGTCGGCGACGCGCACCTTGACGTTCTCTACAGTCCCGCTACGAATGACGACATCGGCCGACGCCGGGATGAACGACGAGGCGTAGGTCCCATTGACAGCATCGGCGCTGAGGGTGAAGTCATACTGGCGGTTCGAGGCATACGTACCGTGGGCCGTAACCTTCTGTCCATCGACGGTCATGGACGCATCGATAGCCATGGACGGATATCCGGCAAAGGAGACGCTGCCGTTGACGTTCTGCCCCATGACGGCCGTACTGTCCGGCAGCACAGCATCAATGGTTCCGTTGTGGACGTTGATGGCCCCGCGGAAGCCGGCATCGGTCTGGCGCTGGTCTTTCTTGATGAGCGAGGCCACGTTCCACGTACCGTCGTCTTCATTCTGCCACAGGTGCAGGACCGGATTGTCGACGTCAGCCGTATCCAGGGCCTGCAGGATTTCGCCCTGCTTCAAGGCATTCACGATTTTTCCGGGATTGACGTAGACCCGGACGGCATCCCCTTCGATGACGACCCGGCCCTTGTGTATCTCTAATGACCGGCTTGGCCAGGACCAGCTGGCCTTTCAAGGATATATCCAGTGAAGAAAACGACAAGGTTCCGTTCAATTTACTGTTTGCAGTTGTCGTAATTGCCTGGCCCGCCATCTGGGTCAATGCCGGCTTTTCCATCCACAAGGCAATCCCTGCAGACAGAAAGAAGGCCGTGACCCCGCAGGCAGCCATCCATTTTTTTCTTCATAATTAATCTCCGCATATAAAAAAGAGAGAATCGCACGTTACAATTCTCTCTTTATTCTACCTATGGAGTTGAAGAAAATCAAGGAATAGATGACAAATGGCAAGTAGTCCCAATGAAATTGTTAAAAACCTGCCACGCCTTCTTTAAAAATCATTTAACCGCGATAGGTCGTCGCCGTCAAGGACGGATGGATGACGCCCGATTCGACATCGACGCCCATGACCTGTTCCAGTTTGGCAATGCCGACGTTGTAGTCGTACAAGGCCTGGATATGGTTGACCTGGCTTGGTTGAGGCTCAACTGGGCATCGAGGACGTCCAGGTTGATGCCGACACCGGCCTGGTAACGGATGTTCTGGATACGGTAATTTTCACGGGCCTGGTCGACGACGGTCTGCGTTTCTTCGACCTTCTGGGCCGCACTGCGGATATTGAGGTAGGCCTGCTTGACCTGGAGCTGGACCGATTCACGGGTCTTCTGTTCCGTTTCCCGGGCGACGAGGAGATCCTGTTTGGCTTGAGCGACTTGGCTTTGGTAGTACCACCATCGTAGAACTTATAAGTGAGATTAGCACCAACAGACCACTGACGTTTATTAGCATCAATGCCAGGAAAAGTGGTATCACCCCAATCATTACTACCTTTTACGGATACGGTCGGTTTATTGCCGGCATCAGCGATGTCGATATTATTTTCCGCTTTCTGAACAGCTAATGCAGCCTGAAGAACTTCCGGCCGATACTTCATGGCGTAGTCCATCGCTTCCTGAAGGAATATTATAGGTATCGAAAGGCAGCTGATGGTCGGCCAGGTTGAGCTTCGTTTCCAAGGGCAGGCCGAGGATGTTGTTCAAGTTCGATTCGGCCACAGCGACGTTGTTATCTGCCGTAATAGCCGTCGTCTTGGCGTTGGCCAGGGAGACATCGGACGAGAGGACGTCGACTTTGGCCTTGGTGCCGACGTTGTACTGGGCCTGGACGTTGTCCAAGTGGCCCTGGAGATTGTCGACGGCTTCATGGTAGACGCCCTGCAGTTCTTGATAAGCCAGGAGACCGTAATAGCCTTCAATAGCCGAGTATTTCGTCGTCCTGTTCGACGCGCAGGATTTCTTCCTGGGCATTGGTCTTGCCTAATTTAGCAACGTCAATCTGGCCTTCGACGAGACCGCCCGTATACAGCGGAATATTTACAGAAATGCCATTGGAAAAAGCATTGCTGACACTATTGGCACCTCCCATAAGACTAGCAGCACGACTATACGTAGCGGCATCCGTAGCCCGGCTGCGCTGGGCACCAAAGTTGTAATCGACAGTCGCTTCTTGCCTGCCTGGGCCTGATTAATGCATATTCAGCCTTCTTCAGGCGTACTGGGAATCTTGATATCCCGGTTATAATCGAGGGCCATCTGAACGGTCTTGGGCAGGTTCAAATCGACAGTGCATTGGTCGGTACGCGGCCGATGACGATGACCGGGTCGACTTCCTGGTTCTTCGCCCGCTTATCCGCTGCTTTTTCAGCACTCTTGGCGGCATCATCAGCGATTTTCTGAGCCAGTTCTTCGCGCAGTTCCGGCGTAATGTCTACGGGCCGGACGGCATCGGCAGCCTTTCTACCTTGGCTTCAGCCTTGGCCGCTTTCTTCTGCTGAGCCTTTTCAGCCTTGATTTCCTGCTGTTCCGCTTTGGCACGAGACTGAATCGCATCGGCCTGCGCTAAGTCGACAGGACGGACAGAAGCCGTCGTATCCGCTGCCGAAGCAGCGGCGACTGCGCTTATGGTCGTAATCATCATGGCGATGACCAATTTCTTGTACAGTTTGTTGTTCATCATGGTACCCCCGTTATTTCTATAGAATCTGCTAAAAAGCGTAGTTAATACCATAATAATTGCCACCGTCACTGCGACTCATAGGCCGCGTGAACTGGCTGAAGAGATAGAGGTCCGGCGTCAGGCGGTACTGGGCTTTCAGGCGGAAGCGCCAGTCATCGGGATCATAGCCTTCCAGGGACAAGCGGAAAGGCCCGTCCTGGAAGAAATCGAAGCCCGCACCGAGGTCGCCGTTGATCAGGCCGGCCCGCGTGTCGAACAGGTGGCCGCGGCGGCCGTACTGCAAGTTGAGGTTCGTACCGTTGCCGATGTTCTCTGCCCCGACGAGGCCGAACGTATCGCCACGGTACACCTTAAAATTTACAGTGCCGCTGGTCTCATTCTTGGTCGTATTATATAAGAGTCCGGCTTCGCCTGGACTTTGATATCCGATGCGCCGCCGAGTATCTTATTCACTTTTGTTGTAATCTGGGCCGTATTATTCAGCGTCGTCTGAATATTGGCTGGGTCTGCGGATCCGTCGTCATCTTTTCCATCGACTGAGCAATAGTTTCAAAGCGGTCCGTTATCTGCTTCATGTTGGCTGCCGTCGCCCGGACGTTGGCCGAAGCCGCGCCGTCGCCGTCAAGGTTCTGCATGGACGCGTTCATCTGGGCCGTCATAGCTGCCATATTGGCCGTAATCTGCTGGATATTGCCAGCATTGGCATCCATCATCTGGCTCGTTTTCCCCGTAATGGCGTCGATGTTCTGGATGGAACCGCGCATGGCGGCCTGGGTCTTTTCATCGCCGATAATGGCGTTGATGTTCTTGACCATGTCATCGGCACTGCCCATGAGCTTACCGGCACTATCCATCATATCGTCCATGTTCTTGCTCTGTGTGCCATCGATGTAATCTCCATCAGCGAGAAGATGATTCTTGTCATTCCCCGGTGTAATGGCCACGATTTTTTCGCCGAGCAGGCCGTCCGTCGTAATCGTCACTTTGGAATCGCGGGGGATTTCCGTCCCCTTTTCTAATTTCATAGCTACGTCGACGCGTCGCGGGACGGTTTAACACTTTCGACTTTGCCGACGTGAACGCCGACATAGCGGACGGAATTCCCTTTTTGCAGGCCATTGGCATCCTTGAATTCCGTATGGACGACGAAGCCGGGCTTACCAAAGATTTCGGCATGAGCCAGGTCAGGACGACAAAGGTAAATAAGAGGACGCCGACGATAGTGACCAATCCCACTTTTGCTTCTGCACTCCACTTCATAGGCTATCCCCTCTTTCTTCTGGAAGGCGCCCGCCGTGGATAAAGCGCTTTACTTCCTCGTCATCTGTATGGGCAAAGGTCTTCTTATCGGCAATGAGCCGGAAGCGCCCGTCTTGTAAATAAGCCAGGCGGTCAGCGACATAGAAGGCCGAGTCATATCGTGGGTGACGATGACCGACGTCGCATGGATCTGCTTCTGCATACTGACGACCAGGCGGTTGATATCCATACAGCGCAGCGGGTCCAGGCCGCTGTCGGTTCATCGTAGAGGATGACCTGCGGGTCCAGGGCAATGGCCCGGGCCAGGCTGACGCGCTTCTTCATGCCGCCTGATAAATTGTTGGGCATCATGTCCTCGATGCTTCCAGGCCGACAAGGTGGAGTTTCTCCTCAACGATGCGCTGGATCGTCGCTTCATCGTCTTTCGTATGCTGGCGCAGGCCAAAGGCGACGTTCTCGCCGACAGTCATGGAATCGAAGAGGGCCGAATACTGGAAGACCATGCCCATGTGGCGGCGCACGGCTGTCAGCTGTTCCTCATCGAAGGCAGTAATGTCTTCATCGTGAAAGAAGACCTGCCTTTCGTCGGCTTCTGCAGGCCGATGATCAGGCGCAGGATGGTACTCTTGCCTGAGCCGCTGGCACCGAGGATGGCCAGGGTTTCACCCTGATGGATATCTAAATTGATGTTGTCTAGTATGACCCGGTCGCCATAGGCGACGGTCACATTGCGAAGACGGATCATAGCACTCCTCAATACAACAGAACCGATAAGATATAATTGCAGATAAAGATGAAAATAATCGACGTGACGACGGACTTCGTCGTAGCCTGGCCGACGCCTTCGGCCCCGCTCTGGCATGCATGCCTTCATTGCAGGCGACGAGGGCGATGATACCGCCGAAGAACATGGCCTTGATGAGGCCGTAGACGACGTCGCTGACTTCCGTAAAGAGTTCGATGGAATTCACATAGGTGAAATGCGTGAGCCCGGCGCCCAATGTGGCCACGCCGTAGCCGCCGGCCGTACCGATGACATAGCCGTAAAAGGCCAGGATAGGCACCATGACGACGCAGGCTACAAAGCGCGGTACGACGAGATAGGCAATGGGATTGACGGCCATACAGCGCAGGGCATCGATTTGTTCCGTAACCTTCATGGTCCCGATTTCAGCCGTCATGGCCGCACCGACGCGGCCTGCCATGACGACGCCAGTTAAAATAGGCCTAATTCACGGCCCATGGCGACGGACATGACGCCGCCCAGCGTCGACTGGGCGCCATAGCGCAAGAGAATATCGACGATCTGCAAGGTCATGACCATGCCGGCAAAGAGCAGGGTCAGGCTGACGATAGGCAGGGAATTAACGCCGAGATGAGCCATCTGGGCAAGGGTCAGGCGGCGTTGTATCTTTGGCAGCTGACGCAGGGTCTGGCCAAAGAGGATGGCAATGACGCGACTTGTTCAAAGACACGGAGCGTAAAGCTGCCGATGCCTTCCAAAATTTCCTGCATGAAAGACCGTCCTTTCTTTAAGTATCATACTACTTTACTATACCATCATTAAAAATGGATGTAAAACACCTGTATTCAATTGTGCCTAAATTGTGAGAAAGAAAATAAGGAAAACTAAAATTGCGATTTGAGTTTTCTATAGCTAAAATAATAGCATTTTATGCGAAAAATGGCAAGGGAAAAGGCGCTGTCATATGAAGACAGCGCCTTTTTTTAGTGGATAGGGACGGGCCGCTGACTGCGGCCTGCGACAGCGGGACGCCCTTTGGGCGTCCCCTACGAACAGCTAGTGGAACATATCCAGGTCGACCGTGCGGATGGGTTCGGCCGATTTTTTATCCTGGCCTTTGTCGGGTTTCTTGTCGTTTCCCTTGTCATCCTTCTTTCCCGTATCTTTATTGTCGTCGCCGTTCTTATCCGCTTTGACCAATTCATCATCCTGGGACGTACCGTCTGTATCGTCACCGATGACGGCTTTCGCTTCGTTGATGTTGTGGTTCTTGGCTAAATAAGCATCGCGTTTTTCCGGCGTGACGACTTTGATGGTGATTTGGCCGTCGCCTTTGACGATGTACGGCGTGGGATAGAAGATTTGGCATCATTAGGGTTGTCATCGCCCATGGCGTGTTTGCCCGGCTTGACGACATCCTTGGCCTGGTTCCCGGTTCCTTGCCGCGGATCTTTTCTTTTCGCACTTTCGTGCCATTTTCATTGATCATGCTGACGCCCTGGCTGAGGATTTCGATGACCAGGTCATTATTGGCGTCTTCTTTTTCGATTTCCTTCTTCAGTTCCTTAAAATCCTTATAGTGGCGCAGGCGCTGGACGATTTCATCGGTCAGGTTGTACCGCTGTTTTTCGATGAGATACGGCAGGGGGATGACACCGCCGCCGCGGACTTCCAGGGTCATATCGCCTAAGGCTGGTTCTTGGGGACAGTGAAGCTCATGGTCTTCACTTCATCGACACCGCGGTAGGGATGGAGCTTGACCTTGAAGTAAACCGTATCGCCCGGGCTGACGACGACAGGTGCTGCCGACGCATCGACGATGGTCGCCGACTTGCGGGCCTGGGTGATGTCGACGGTCATATTGATGTCCAAAATCGGATAATCGATAAATTCGTTGTGCTTCAAGATATCGAGCACATTATAGAGTTCATCGATGCTCTTCTCGTTGATGTTATCTTCGGAATAATACATGTTGTGCCGGGTAATATCCTTATCGCGGCCATTGGAAGAGCGGATCGTATAGGACAAGGTCGCCGTGCCGCCGCCCGTGCGGTCGATGGTCTTGTTGACCGTATTGTATACCGTCGTGGCTGCCAGGACCGGCGTCAGCTCATTGTCTTCGATGATCTTGACACGCTTGGTCATGGCCGTGTCCGTATCCGTATCCCGTGCTTGATGACGACTGGGATGCCCGGTGCAGATAGCCGTACTGGCCGCCGATACCGGCGCCGCGGTCCTGGGTGATCTTGCCGACTTCGGCTCCAATAGAACCGAGCTTGAAGGAACTGGACAGGTTATTGACGACTGTGAAGATGTAGGCGTTGTGCATGAAATAGTTGATGCTGCCCTTTTTCAGGAAGGGATGGCCGAAGGCGACGATGTGTCGTTATCGACGTAGGTCACGGTCCGATGGCCCCCATCTTCATATCGCCATTGACGAAAGCCGCGGCGACACTGCTGCCCGGTTCCAGAGGAAGGGCCGTACTGTCGCTGCTGGCCGAGGCCGTATCGACGGGCATGAAGTTGTAATTCGGCAGTTTGCTCTGCATCCACGCCGTCGACAAGCTGTCGAAGCCCGACGTCATGAGGGGCGTCGCAATGGGGATGAGCGACGATTCGCGGGCATTGAAAGGCCGGATTTCTTCTTTCGTCGGCACATTCCAGAGCTTGAGCATGTCATTGATGGGCGTAATCATGCCGACACGGGAATTGGTAAAGGACCAGCCGTAAGCGACGGCACCGAGGAGTTTGCCATTGATATAGACCGGACTGCCGCTCATGCCCTGGGCAATGCCGCCCGTTTCTTCGATGAGGGGTCCGGAAAACTTGGCCAGGATCAAATCCCCTGACGGGCCGCTGTTCTTCATGACCCCTAAGATTTCGACAGGGAACGTATCGATGGTCGTGCCGTGGACGACGGTCTTGGCGTAGCCGTCATGCCCGGCTGGACTTCACTGACATTCATGAATCCCTGTGCCTGCGCCGAAATGGCCAGGATACAGGAAAGGGCCGCGGTCAGACAGACCCGGCCAACGTACGCCGCAAGGCGGAGAATTTCTGCATCAGGGTGTATCTCATTTCGTTTCCACCACGACGACAACGGCGCCTTGCTGCACTTGTGATCCCGGCTGAACGAGGACGTTCTTGACGACACCTTCCTTGTCAGAACGGGCAGCCGGCATCGGGCCGGCCAGGGAATTTACCGTAAGCAGGACATCTCCCTCTTTCACGGTTGCACCGACAGGGGCTACGCTGACGACGCTGCCGCTCAATACCGTCGTATACGATACATCAGCAGCTGCGGCTGGCATAGCCATCAGGCCTGCTAACCCGGCTAATACGGCGAGTTTGCGAAACTTTTTCATGACGGCTCCCTCCTTTTTCCGCTCCGTCCAGTGACGGAGCCCTTTATAAATCATCAAAACTATCTTTTAAGCGGTCCATTTCCCGTAAAGCCTTGCCGGCTCCGTTGGCAACGCATAACAGGGGATCATCACAGAGATAAGCTGCCATGCCTGTCGTCTGGGAAATGAGGCGGTCGAAGCTATCGAGGAGCAATCCGCCGCCGGTGAGGACGATGCCGTGGTCGGCAATATCCGCAGCCAGTTCAGGCGGCGTCTTTTCCAAGATGGAAACGATCGTCTTGAGGACGGTCTGGATGGGTTCATCCAAGGCCTGGCGGATTTCCTGGGAATCGATGTCTACCGACGTGGGCAGGCCCGTTTCCGTACTGCGGCCGCGGACGTCGGCCGTCATGCGCCGGCCGTCGCCCATAGCCGTACCGATGAGGATTTTCAGTTCTTCCGCCGTGTGCTGGCCGATGGAGACGTGCTTGATCTTTTCCAGGTAGCGGATAATCGCTTCATCGAAGGTATTGCTGCCGATACGCAGGGATTCACTGATGACGACGCCGCTCAGGCTGAGGACGGCGACGTCCGTCGTTCCGCCGCCCATATCGACGACCATGGAACCATTGGACGTAGCAATGTCCAGACCGGCACCGATAGCCGCTGCCAACGGCTCTTCCATGACTGTCGTCTTGCGGGCGCCGGCCTGCATAGCCGCTTCGATGACGGCCCGCCGTTCGACGTTAGTGACACTCGACGGGACGCAGATGACGACGCGGGGCTTAAAGATCAACGCCTTGCCAATGGCCTTGCGGATGAAATAACGCAGCATATATTCCGTCGCATCGTAGTCGGCAATGACACCATTGCGAAGCGGATGGTAGGCCTGGATGTTGCGCGGCGTCCGCCCCAGCATAGCCTGGGCTTCGCGGCCGACGGCGACGACTTTATTCTCCATCGTATCGACGGCAATGACGGCCGGTTCATTGACGACGATGCCCCGGTTCTTGACGAACACGATGATGTTGGCCGTCCCCAAGTCGATAGCGATGTCGCTGCCGAACCAGTTGGCCAAAAAGAACGAGTGGGACTGTTTCGGCGGCTGTACTTTTTTCTTAGTTTTCTTCTTCCTCAATATTGACGCGAACAATGTCTGCACCTAGCCTTTGTAATTTCAATACAAGATTATCATAACCGCGGTCGATATGGTATAAATAGCCGACTTCCGTTTCCCCGTCAGCTACGAGACCCGCCAGGACTAAGGCAGCACCGGCCCGCAAGTCCGTCGCGTTGACCGAAGCCCCTTTGAGCCGGGGAACGCCTTCGACGATGGCACTGCGGCCTTCGATGCGGATTTTGGCTCCCATGCGCTTAAATTCATCGACGTGCATGAAGCGGTTTTCAAAGACCGTTTCCGTGACGACGCTCGTGCCTGGCAGATGGTCGTCAAGGCCATGAACTGAGCCTGCATGTCCGTTGGGAAACCCGGATAGGGCAGGGTCTTGATATCGGCCGGGCGAAGCGGTGCGTGGCCGATGACGCGGATGCCGTCGATTTCTTCCTGGACTTCCGCGCCGACTTCCTTCAATTTGGAGATGAGAGGCTTCAAGTGTTCCGAAATGGCATTTTCTACGAAGACATTGCCCTGGGTCATGGCCGCGCCGACCATGAAAGTACCGGCTTCGATGCGGTCGGGGATGACGGCGTGGTTAGCACCGTGCAGTTCCTTGACGCCTTCGATGCGGATGACATTGGTGCCGGCACCGCGGATATTGGCGCCCATACTGTTGAGGTACGTTGCCAGATCGACGATTTCCGGTTCTTCCGCTGCGTTTTCCAGGACCGTCTTGCCTTCGGCCATGGATGCAGCCATGAGGATATTTTCAGTAGCGCCAACACTGGGGAAATCGAGGTAAATCTGTGCCCCTTTGAGGCCATTCGGTGCCGTCGCTTCGATGTCCCCGTTTTCCAGGTTGATGACAGCGCCCATGGCTTCAAAAGCTTTGAGGTGCAAGTCGATAGGACGGGCACCGATGGAACAGCCGCCGGGCAGAGAAATCTGGGCTCTCCCCTTGCGGGCCAGTAAAGGACCCATGACCAAAAAAGATGCACGCATGCGGCGCACTAAATCATAGGGAGCCGTCGTCGATGTCAGCTCATGGGCATCGATGACCAAAGTATCTCTTTCAGGATGTTCTATATGAACGCCCAGGGACGCGATGACGTCACAGACGGTATGTACGTCGGCTAACTTCGGGATTTCTGTCAATGTACTCTGCGTCGTCCCCAGCATAGATGCAACAATGATAGGCAGTACGGCATTTTTAGCCCCGCTGACGCGAACCGTACCCTCTAAGGCTTTCCACCATGAATAACAAGTTTCTCCAATTCTGGTGCCTCCTAATACTATTCGAGTAGTTTATTCTAAATGGCCCAAAGGCAATGGCGCCTAAGGTGCCATTATGAGCATATAATTACTATCAAGTCATTGTACCATAAAAGGGGAGAAAAAAAAAGGGCTTGTCGCCATGCGACAAGCCCTTTTTAAGCTGTAGGGGTCGCCACGTGGGCGACCCGCGGCCTGCGAATCCTACAAATGGATGCTCCATTTAGCTTTCTTGTCGAAGCGGTGGAACGTGTCGATGAAGCGGATTGTGCCGCTCTTGTAGCGCATGACGACAGACATGGTACGGGCGCCGCCGCCAAAGTACTGGACGCCGCGCATCATAGGCGTGTCGGTAATGGCCGTCGCCGAGAAGATGCAGTCGTCGCCTTTTACCAGGTCGTCGAGGGTCATGACGCGGTTGATGTCGTCAATGCCCATTTCCCAGCAGCGTTTCCGTTCTTCGTCGGTATACGGGATGAGGCGGGCCTGCATATCGCCGCCCAGGCATTTCAGGCCGCCGCAGCCAGGACGCCTTCCGGGGCGCCGCCGATGCCCATGAGGACGTGGACGCGGACCCTCGATGCCGGCATCGACAGCCGGTGAGACGTCGCCATCGGTGATGAGCTTGATGCGGGCGCCGGCACTGCGACATTCGTCGATGATTTCCTGATGACGCGGCCTGTCGAGGATGACCACAGTCAGATCATCGATGCCCCGTTCCAGGCCTTCTGCGATGCGGCGCAGGTTTTCCTGTACGGGCTTGGTCAAATCGATGCGCCCTTTCGCCCGCGGGCCGACACAGAGTTTTTCCATGTACATGTCGGGCGCGTGGAGTAAGTTCCCCTTGCGGGCGATAGCCATGACGGCAATGGACCCATCCTGGCCTTTGGCCGTCAAGTTCGTCCCTTCCAGCGGGTCGACGGCAATATCGACTTCCGTACCGCCAGCACCGACTTTTTCCCCGATATAGAGCATCGGCGCTTCGTCCATTTCGCCTTCGCCGATGACGACGGTCCCATCGATAGGCACGGTGGATAAAATCGAATGCATGCCATCGACGGCCAGCTGGTCGGCGCCCATCTTATCGCCCTTCCCCATGAGACGGCCGGCTTTAACGGCAGCTGCTTCGGTAACGCGGACAAATTCCAAGGTCAATACGCGATCCATGATGAACCTCCTTATCTGAAAATAATCGAAACACATATATAGTATTACTTCTAGATAAGTCAAAAAACTCCTGCCTCGCGGCAGGAGTTTTTTTCGTTCATCGCAGGTCGTTCATCGTTCATCGCAGGCGGACGCCTTTTTGAGTTTGAAGTTGAAGTTTGATGTTTGATGTGTCGGACGGGTATGGGCCCCTGACCGGAAAATCCCCCCTACGGATGGCCCCTCCTCCTACATCGGCAAGGTGATGGTAATCGTCGTGCTTCGTTTTCCTTGCTGCTCAAGGCGATAGTGCCGTGATGCTGTTCGACGATGTGCTTGACGATAGCCAGGCCCAGGCCGGTCCCTTTGATTTTGCGGGACCGGCTGGAATCGGCCCGGTAAAAGCGTTCAAAGACGCGCTGCTGTTTGTCTTCAGGGATGCCGATGCCCGTATCGCAGATGCTGAAAAAGGCCTTATGGTCGTCGTGGCGGACAGTGATGTAGACATGGCCGCCTGGGCGGTTGTACTTGACGGCATTGTCCAGGAGATTCATGATCAGTTCCCGGAAAAGGCCGCGGTCGGCCAGCACTTCGGTGTCGTCCATGGTACACTGGACGGTCACTTTCTTTTCCGTCAGGACCGGCTCCATAAATTCTACGATATCCTGGACCAAGTCGCGCAAGCATAGCCGTTCCAGGTTCACTTGGCGCTTGCCGTCTTCGATGCGGGCCAGGTGCATGATTTCTTCGATCATCTGCAAGAGGCGCAGGGCTTCCTTACGGATGAGCGTCCCGAAATGGATGACGTCGTCTTTATTCTTGAAGAGGCCCGTCGACAAGACTTCGGCAAAGCCGCTGATGGAGGTAAGCGGCGTCTTCAGTTCATGGGATACATTGGACGTAAATTCCCGCCGCAGCTGTTCCCGGTGTTCTTGTTCGGTCACATCATCGATGATGAACAACATGCCGTAGAAATCATCATTTTTATAGACTGGCTGAAGAGTCAGCAGATAGAGGCGGTCCGCCCGCATGAGTTTCGTCTCACAGACACTGTCCATATGCTGCAGCCTGTCCCAGGGCGCATCGGGAAGGAGTTCCTGGAGGTTGCGCTGCAGGACAGCCTGTGTATTCCCAGCGCCCAGGAAGCGGGCTGCCCGCAGGTTGAGGCCGGCAATGCCATAGGATTTATCCGTCAGGATGACGCCTTCCTGGAGATTTTCCATGATGAGGCGCATGATATTGCGCTGTTGTTCCAGACTGCGCATATTATCCGCAATGGTCTGGCTCTGCAAAAAGACCTTGTCCACTAAGGGCTGTAATTCATGGTCGACGCGCGGCGGCTGGACCATCTTCACATCGCTGTCATTGATCTGGCGGATGAACAAAGCCGTCTGCCGGAGCGGGCTGAGCAGGCTCGCCGTCAGCAGGCGCGAGGCCTTGACACAGGCCAGGGCCGACAGTCCCAAGAGCAGGAGGGCCCACGGCAGGAGGCTGAGGAAGTGAGCATAAAACGTATCCCTTTCCAAGCTGATCCGCAAGATGGTCCCATCAGGCAATTTCTTGGCATAATAATAGAGGGCCTTAGACAGGGTCTGGGAATCGCGGACGGCTGTCCCTTCCCCATTTTCAATCGCCGCCCGTACTTCCGGCCGGGCCAGGTGATTTTCCATGATTCCTTTATCGTAATCCGATTCAAAGAGGACATCGCCGCGGGCATTGATCCAAGTGATACGCAGGCCGTTCGTATGATGGATGCCGATTTTCTTCAAATACAG